>Ga0163144_10026841_pt1 | contig 11178 bp, 10 predicted proteins | sample OliLak19BULKMAT1_FD_123175 | JGI IMG/M metagenome (GOLD analysis project Ga0163144, IMG submission 123175) | Freshwater microbial mat bacterial communities from Lake Vanda, McMurdo Dry Valleys, Antarctica - Oligotrophic Lake LV.19.BULKMAT1 | ecosystem: Environmental > Aquatic > Freshwater >... | reverse complement strand
CGGTTATGGTCGCGTAATCACCGAAAACGGCGCTACTTTTATTGTTGAAGTTAAAGATTTTGTTGGTGATTTAGGAAGCGCTTGCTGCATCAATGCTGGTATCTATTTATTTAACCGTAACTTCCTTGAACAGTATGTTGACAAATTACACAGTACCAACAAAGCACACGAACTTTACCTTACCGATTTGATTGGCCTTGCCAGCAAAAACAACTTGCCGGTATGCCAAGTACATGCTGCCTATGATGAAGTGCGCGGCATCAACACTCTCAAAGAATTATGGACCGCTGAACATATTAAACGGTCAGAACTTATTAGTTATTGGATGGCGCAAGGAGTACACTTTACCGCCGCCCAAACAGCTCATGTAGACCTTGATGTTACTATTGGCGCAGGAACCTGCATCGAAGCTGGCGTGCAAATTACTGCCGGGTCACGCATTGGCAAAGACTGTTTTATTGATGCGTTTTCGCGCATTCAAAATAGCGTACTTGCTGATAACGTTACGATACATTCCCATTCTATTGTACGTGATAGCACCGTCGGAGCATTGGCAGAAGTGGGCCCATTTGCCCATGTCAGAGCACAGAGCTCCATTGGTGAAAAATCGATTATTGGTAATTTTGTTGAAGTTACTAAAAGCAGCATTGCTACCGCCACTAAAATTAAACATCTTACCTATGTAGGCAATGCCCAAATAGGCTCCAAGGTAAATGTGGGCGCTGGCACTGTTTTTGTTAATTATAACGGCACCACTAAAAGTACCAGCATTGTTGAAGACCATGCATTTATTGGCAGCAACAACAGCATTATTGCACCAGTCACTATCGGGCAACATGCTATGACCGCGGCCGGATCAACTATTACCCACCACGTCCCTGCCGATGCCCTTGCTATAGCACGCGCTCGTCAAGTGAACAAAGAAGGGTATGCCCACCAAATAAAACATGGCGGCCCCCTTGTCGGTACCGCAAAAGTAGAGTATTCCTCAGAAGACAAAGCCTAATATCCGCTATGATAAGTTTTATCCATACTGCTGATATACATTTTGGGATGGAAAATTATGGGAAGATCGATCCTAAAACCGGCATTCACAGCCGACTTATGGATTTTGACCGTGCGCTGAATTTTTGCATTGACCACGCGATACAAGAAAAAGTAGATTTCTTCTTATTTTCTGGCGATGCCTATAAAACAGCACACCCAACCCCTACCCATCAACGGTTATTACTGAACTGTTTTTTACGCCTGTTTAAAGCAAAAATTCCCCTCATTATTATTGTGGGGAACCATGATAATCCGCTCAGCTTTGGCAAAGCGCACGCGCTCGAAATTTTTGGGCAGCTCCCCTTAGAAGGCTTTCATGTTATTGCCCAACCAACAACGTTGACGCTCACGACAAAGAATGGTCCTATTTCGATTGTTGGCATTCCGTGGCCTTCACGCGCCAACGTCGCCTTGCAACAAGAACACACCAGCAGCTCAGTGACAGAACTTGCTGCTTACATTAGTAACGCGGTCAGCAAAATTATTGCACAATCTGCCGCCGCACTTGACCCGGCAATACCGGCAGTACTGGCTGGCCATTTAACGGTGAGCAGTGGTATTTTTTCTGGTTCAGAAAAACGGGCCATCTATGGTACCGATCCAACACTGCTGCCTTCGCAACTTGCTATACCACCCTTTGATTATGTAGCGCTCGGCCATTTACACCGCTACCAAAACCTGAACCAAGCAGGCTACCCTGCTGTAGTATATTCAGGCTCTATTGAGCGCGTAGATTTTGGTGAACGTAAAGAAGATAAAGGATTTTGTTTAGTAAAAATTCATGAAAAAGGCCGCACAGAACATACGTTTATTAAAACGCCTATGCGCCCCTTTATACAAGTTGATGTCTATTTACTGCCCGAAAAAAGTCAGACAGAACAAATAATTGCCGCCCTTGCAACCAAAAAACTGGAAGAAGCGGTTATTAAAATTGTCTACCATCTGCCTGAACACACCAAAGATACGGTAGATATTACCGCCATTCAGAATGCCTGCTCGGCAGCCCATTACTTAGTAGGGATATTTCCGGTACGCCCGCTGGAAACACGCCAATTGCGCGCACAAGCTTCAGTTGAAATGCAACTGGAAGAGCTCCTGCAAGCCTATTTTGACACGAAGCCAGAACTTGCTACCAAAAAAGAAGCTCTCATTAAAAAAGCATTATTGCTTGAACAACAAGCATGTTGTGCCGCTGAAGAAGAAATTTAGCGACCTTGCTCGCCCTTATTGGCATCGCTATACGCACCACAATACTTTATGTGCGCATTTTCGAGCAATTCACTGCGATATGATTCAAGCACTTGCCCAAAGCGTTCTTGGCGCATTTGTGAAACGATTGCTGAATAAGCAGTATCAAAGGGAATTTCACAAGCGACCGTCTTTTCAACTAAGCGAGTTATTTCAAAACCGTCTTCTAACTCTTCTATCAATACGACAGCGCCCGGTTTTTCTTTGGCAATAAATTGACGATCAGCAGCCAGTTCACTTTCTTTGAGCGTGAATGGTTCATCAAATGCAATTTCCTTGGGTAATTTTTTTGCTTTGATTAAAGCTTCCAGTTCACTTTTTTTGTATTCTGAGGCGGGCACATAGGCAATATCAAGCGTAAAGGTAGCCTCTTCTTTTGATGGATGACCTTTATAATATTCAAGTGCCTGGTCGCGAGAAATCATCATGCGCTTATCAGAGCGAACCTTATAATCGATGATCTGATTGATCATCTGTTTATTGCGTAATAATTCTCTGCCATCGGCAAGGGTATAGCCCCGTTCATCAAGGAACATGACTAAATCTGAACGTGTCCATTTATTTTGCGTTAGTAATAGCCCAATAAAACGGTCTAATTCCTCATCACTTACCAAGATCTTATATTTACGTGCATCAAGCACCATAAGCCGTTCTATAATAACGTCTTGGAGCGTTCTTTCTTGCCCATCGATACTGGTCAACGTATCAGAATAAAGTACCGGCTCATTACCTTCGGCGTGGTAAATAATAGCGATGACTTCATCAACCAACTGTTTTTTGGCGGCAGGCAGTATACCCGATACACCAAAAAGTGCGGCTAACAGAACAAGCTTAATTTTGTGTTGCATAATATTTATCATCATTCCCCCTTTCTAGGCAAAGAGGGTACCTGAACGGTACCCTCTTTATTATTCTTGCAAAGTCTAACGTTACCGTTATACCGTTTTGACGGCAGGTTTTGCAGCAGCTTCAGCGGTTGCTTCAGGAGCAGCTGGCTGCTCTTTGCTTACTACAAATTTTTTGAAATAATCCATATTTACCGTAACTTGGCGATCTTTTTTCAGAGTATCTAATTTCTCTGCGATTGCCGCTTGTAGTCTGGTAATTGCTATAACTTGCTTAACAAAATCAGCTACTGCTTCAAATGGAGCAAATTCAGCTTTAGCTTTTTTATCTTTTGCTTTAACTGCTGCTTCATTCAACAAGAACGGAGCTTGTTGGAAGATTTTTTCTGTTTCGCGATTATCTGCATAGAATTTTTTCGCTTCATCATCAGTTATTTTAGATTTGATTTCTTGACCAATAGAATCTTGGAGCACTTTTGCTGCAACTTCAAGATCAAGTTGACGATGCGCTTGCGCTACAACTTCTTTGATTTCAGGAGTTTGATCAAGCTTTTGCTCTTTGACATAATCAAGCATCAATTGCTCATCAGCAAATCTGTTAGCAAATTGCTCATAGATTCCAAGCTGTTGAGCTTCATCCATGCGACCAATCATTTCCGCCATTTGTGCTTGTTGTTGGAAAAGCATGGCTAATTTTTTATCAACTTGCTCACCAGTTAAAGATGTTTTACCACCGATGGTAATAACTGCTTCGCTTGATCCCGCGTGGCTACCACAGCTTGAGCAATTTGCTTTTTCTTTAACCCAATCTACAAGACCGCATCCCGGCAAAGCTGCAAGTGACACCAAAAGCAAGCCGACACTAAAAAAAGATGTTGTTGTTTTCATCTGACCCTCTTGAACACAAAAAATAATATTTCTTTGTTTACTTTTAAAAACATCTGTATCGTACCACAAATGAAATTTCGTTGCAAAAAATCTCAACGGCCTATAACTCGTGCCGCTACCAGCGCTGATATTGATGCTGGCTTTAAGCGCAATAATTCACGACCGGCAGCCTGAAGTGTAGCCCCTGTTGTCATAACATCATCAACTAACACCAGATGTTTTCCCGCATAGATGCTCATGTTTTCTGCAAAAAATGGCTCTTTAATTTTAAAAATATTCGTCACATTTTCTTTACGCTCGGGACGAGCAAGGCTCATTTGAAAGGCAGTATGCCGCGTCCTTTGTAATAAGGGTTGTACCGGTACCGCTAACGATTGCCCTATTTCACGGGCCATTAATGCTGCCTGATTGTACCCACGCCACGCATAACGTCGCCAATGTAAGGGTAATGGCACCAAGCAATCGATCGGTATCGTTAATGTTGCTACATACTGGGCAAGTAAAACCCCCAACTGATGCGCCGCTACATGGTTACGATACTGTTTTGCACGCACCAACAAAGCAAGCGGCTCTTCATACGCACCCAACGCAAAAACGGTCATAGCATGCTTATCGGTAAGTTTAAGAGAGGTGGCTATAACCGGCTGTAATAAGGCAAGACACGCTTTACACAACGGAAAACGTTCAGAAAGTATTATTCTACAATGGGTACAAAAAGGAGGAGATATAATGTGCCGCAGCAACTCGTGTGCTTGTGCTAATAATTTCATGTCAATAACAACAAAAGGCAGAGCGCGTAATTACCGGCCACAATATCATCAGCGATAATGCCTAAGGAACCCGGTAAACGCTCACACCATCGGATACCTAATGGTTTTACGATGTCAAAAAAACGAAAGAATAAAAATCCTAAGATCAGGCGCTTTAACGTAAGCGGTAGCACACAAAAGGTCCAAAAACAGCCTACTACTTCATCAAGCACAATCTGCCGCGGGTCTGCGACAAAGGGCAACAGCCGCTTGGCGCCAGCAATAATGAGCAACGCCATACCTGAAACAACCGCCGCCAAGGCAAGCTCAGTCGTTGGCGCTAGATGCAATAATTTAATGGCGATAATGAGGGGCAATGTAACAAGCGTAGCAACTGTCCCTGAAGCGGGCATATACCCAAGCGTTCCCAGCGTTGCAATATTTTTACAGATAACTCGTATACGATGGATCATATGGCAGCAGCCCCTGACGCACCATGTGAGCGATAGGTCGCCAATAAGAGTAACGCCCCTACGCAAATAGCTACGTCGGCAACATTAAATATCGGCCACACATGCTCATGGTAATGCAGCATAATAAAATCAACTACGCCACCATAACGACAACGATCAATCAAATTACTCACCGCACCAGCCAATATTAATGCCGGCCCTAGTAATGACTGCCCTTCACCATATAACTGGTACGTATGATAACTAAAGAGAAGTATCACCACAAAAATCATGCCCGTAAGCAGTAGGGTACTACTCGAGCTTTCCGCTTGCAGCATACTCCACGAAATGCCACGATTCAGTTCAAAAACTATCGAAAGGTAGTTGTTCAGTACCAGCTCCGCATCACGCAGGGCAAATGCCCATGCCTTACTCAGTTGATCGACCACCATAACCGCCCCAGCTACCATCAAAGGGCACCACAAAGCTCGCTGTTTGTTTATCATCTCAGTTGGGCTCCATGAGCAACAACTGCCTGCACAGCAGCCTTCCAAACGTTATCAATATCATCTTTGCTTAAGGTTTTTTCCTGGTCAACCATCGTATACCGCAAGGTAATTGAACGCTGATCTGGCCAGGCCGGGTTTTCAAAAAAATCACGTAACGCAACATCAATAATACGTGCATCCACCGTAGCCAGAGCTGACTTCAACACATCAACGGTCACGGTACGGGGCACTAACATACTCATATCAAATGAAACTTGCTGATACTTTGATACCGCTTCATAGCGATGCACGGGGGCAACATAGTTCAATAAGAAATCCATCGAAAGCTCAACCACAAAGGCCTCGCCTTCCGCAACGTCATGGAGCATGCGGGGCGATACCATCCCTGCAGCACCAATAACCACCCCATCAACCACCAATTCGGCAGTTTTTTCGGGCAGGTACCACGGCGCTAAGGGAGTCGTAGGTTTTTGCCAAATGACCAACAGCGCTAACAAATCGAATAATGATTGTACCTGCGCTTTGCCCACATAAAAATCATACGGCTTTTTATAAGAAAAGAAGAGTGCCGATAGCTGCTTGTTTTCATGTATCTGGTCACCTTCAAGGCGCCACACTTTATTAACTTCAAAAAGATTAACTTGTTCATACTCTGGCACATTATGGGCAACATTCTTTAATAAATGAGGCACCAACGAAGTCGCTAACCGGGACCAATGTTCTGAAACAGGATTTTTCACCCGCACCGTATCCTGGGGCTCGCACGACAAAGCCCGCAACCAGGTTTCATCATAGAAGGCGTAATTGCTCACTTCATGCGCATGCCAAGCAAATGCTGCGTGCTGTTTGATAGCGCGCGTTTTGAGGACCTTGCTATGATCGAGCGGCCTGGTAAGCCGCGTCGGCAACTGCCGTGTTATATTATTATACCCTATCAACCGCACCGCTTCTTCAACCACCGCTTCTTTGATAGTCACATCAGTTCCGCGGAACGTTGGTACACTTACCGCATACATCAGCTTATCGCTAACTTGTCGCGTCACTACGCCAAAGCCTAAACGGCTCAAATGAGTTACTATAGAGCTCGAAGGGACCGCTGTTCCAATACGATCTACAATAAATTCATGGGAAATTTCTATGCCCTGCTCAACGGCGAGTTGCCCTAATGACGCAATGCCGCCGGTAACTTTATAGGGGACGCCAAGATCATCCATCAAACGCATAAACCGCAATACGGCGGTGGTGTTTTGGTTTGGATCTTGCCCCTTTTCAAAACGGGCTGAAGCCTCGGTACGCTTGCGATAGCGCATTGCTGTTTTGCGAATAGCATCCGGATTAAAATTTGCTGATTCAACTAATAAGGTGGTGGTAGCCAAAGTTACCCCACTATCTTTGCCGCCCATTACTCCGGCAAGGGCGCGCGCACGCTGAGCGTCAGCTATAACCCCGTCATCGGCAGCAAGCGATAACGTCTGACCATCTAATACGGTCAACGTTTCACCCGCCATAGCCATACGTACTGTTAAGGTATTCCCCGCCAAGCAAGCCCCATCAAAAGCATGCATCGGTTGGCCTAAGTCAAACATGACATAATTGGTACTATCGACTACCGCATTGTACGGCCTGCTATCTACCCGCGCTAAACGATAGGCCATAAAAAAATTGGATGGCTGTATGGTCACCTGGGTAAGAGCAAGAGCCGCTAAACGCTTACAGAACTGCCCATCAATACTGAGGGCATAGGGCATTTCGGGGCTACGCTCTACCCGCCCAGCATAATGCCGAATCGGCAACGCAGCTACTAACTCATCTTCTGGTCGTAGATGCATCGACAATAGTGCCGCAACTTCCCGCGCAAAACCGCGGTGGCCCCACAAATCTGGCCTATGGGTTATAGCTTTGTTATCGAGCGTTATAATATAGTCTAAGGTTTCAACGCCCTGCTTCCAAGAACCAGCAGTTTCCGCTTCATTGATACTAAGCTCGGCAACAAGCCCTTCTTTGTCACTGTGCACATCGGCCAAGGTAGCATAACGATAGTTGTTTTGATCCTGCACTAATAGGTAGAATCCACCTATACGTGCTCCCGCACGGAACGGCAACGCAAACTGTTTTTTTAGCTCCGCGCTGACCAACGTGCCAGCATCAGCAGTTTGTTCTTTGAGTTGACCTAGGGTAAAGCGGTTAATATCAAGCCGAACGGGGGCAACACTTTCAATTTCAGTGGTATGTTCCCCGAGTAATTTCGTCACCCTTTTCACAAATTCAGGGTTCAACTTATCTGCATGGGGCAAACGATACAACTCGGTAATATGGTCACATAACCAGGCAAGCGATAATTTCATATAATACAGCAGCCTTATGGGTAAAAAATTTTACTGTTTATGATATGCTATTAAGGATATGATAAAAGAAATAAACGGGCAAATAAGCTTTACCTACTCTTAATGAGGGCAAGAAAAGGGCATCATGGAAAAAATAACACTTTTTTATAAATATGTTCCTATCGACCAGCCAAACCAAATTATGGCCTGGCAAAAAAAAGTGTGCCAAGAACTTGGCCTCAAAGGGCGCATTATTCTGGCAACTGAAGGCATTAATGGTACGCTTGGCGGCAGCCGCGAAAGCATTGCTTCTTATGAAGCGGCTATGACCGAACATCCCCTTTTCGGTGGTATCGATTTTAAGCACAGCCCCGGCTCGGTAGAAGATTTTCCACGCCTCAGAATTGTAGTTAAAGATGAAATTGTACGCCTTGACCTTGATAAAGAGCTTTTTAATGTCACCGGAGGTGGCGCTCACCTTACCCCTCAACAAGCACATGAGCTTATTTCAGCAAAGCCTGAAGATCTGATTATTCTTGATGGCCGCAATGATTATGAATCACGTATTGGTGCATTTACGGGCGCTATTAAACCACCGGTTCAGAACTTTCGTGACTTCCCCGCCTATATCGACCAACAGGCAGAACAATTTAAAGATAAAACAGTACTTATGTATTGCACCGGCGGCATACGCTGTGAGCGAGCTTCGGCTTATCTGAAATCAAAAGGTACAGCTAAACAAGTTTTACAAATAAGTGGCGGCATTCAACGCTACCTAGAACAGTTCCCTGACGGCCATTTCCGCGGGAAAAATTATGTGTTTGATGCACGTATTGCTATGAAAACCAATGATGATATTTTGAGCAGCTGCGACACCTGTGAAACCCCCTATGATGATTACAGCAACTGCGTTAACATGCGCTGCAATAAACAGATTTTATCTTGCGACGTGTGTACCCATAAGTTTACCAATACCTGCGGTGAACGGTGCGCTGAACTGGTGACTACGCATCAAGTTGCCGTGCGTCGCCTTGCACGTAAAAGAAGTTGTCAGGCAGAAGCGCCACAAAATTTAGCTGCTGAGTAATATATGTTGCTACCCTCTCTTATACAAACCAACGTACCATTACATGATAAAAACTGGTTCAGAACGGGTGGTCCTGCTGCTTTTTACGCCGAACCAACTACTGAAGTCGAATTTGCACAAGCAGTTACTTGGGCGCACAGCCAAAGGCTGCCCGTACAACTGATTGGTGCTGGCGCTAATATGCTGATAGCTGACCAAGGGTTTGCCGGTCTTATTATTCGGCCAGCCTTACAAACCATTGCCTATGAACAGGTAGACGGGGCTACTGCCCTTGTTACGGCGGGTGCTGGTGTTGACTTTGGTGAACTGATTAATTTTTGCTTACAACGCCAAGCGCTGGGCCTTGAAGAATTTTCGGGCATACCGGGCACTGTTGGCGGGTCGGTATTTATTAACATCCATTACTTTGAATTTTTATTGAGCCAATTTATCGTTACCGCACGGGTTATCCATGCAAAAACAGGCTTGGTAGAAGAAGTTGGCGTTGATTGGTTTAAGTTTGGGTATAACTATTCCACACTCCACTTGGGTGACTATTATGTGCTGAGTGCAACCTTTAAACTGCGCCATGGCACCGCGTTGGAAGCTGCTTATGCGCAAGGGCGCCAAGCTGAAATGATCCGCACACGGGGGCAACGGTACCCTAAAAGCCACACCTGTGGCAGTTTTTTTAGGAACTTCTTCCCTGAAGAAGTAACGCTCGAAAGTGCAGGCAAAAAAATGATCTATGTTGCCTATTACCTTGATAAATTGGGCATTAAGGGGCAACTTTCGGTCGGGGATGCCATAGTTTCGTACCAACATGCTAATATGTTGTTTAATAAAGGGGCTGCTACTACCCAAGACCTTATTACCCTGGCCCGTACCATGCAACAAAAGGTTTTTGATGCTTACAGCATTATCCCCCAGCCTGAGTGCCGCCTTGTTGGCTTTTCTGAGCACCCTCTTTTGAACCTGCAAAATAGCTCTGTTTTGGCTACTGAAGCCTGGCAACAGCGATAAAACTCCCTTCCTCTCTGGCGCGCGCATTGACAAATAGAATTATTGCCCGTAGACTAAGAGTGAGAAGATAAGCGACTACGGATTCATAAAAAGGGGGGGGCCTGATGAAAAACATCAAAAAACTTAATCTTTTAGTTATCACGTTACTGACCAGCGTAGCTGTTGCAATCCCGCTTTGGGGCATGCAACGAGCCGGTGCTGGTGCTGGTGCAAGTTCAATGGCCGTTTCTGCTGGTGCAGCGGGCGCTGCCGCCCAAGTGGAATCAAAAAAAGCTTCTGCTGAATCGACAGCGGGTGAAATTACCATAACTCCTAAAGTTTTGGCATACGGCTACTATTCTGAACGACTGGTGTTTAAATGGGGATATGAATCAACCATACTTTATAGGGATGGCCGCACGGTTCCTATGACGCAGCCCGACCTGGAGTTACTTGCTACTTTGCCCTACGCTGATGGCATTCTTGAAGGAGTGGAGCATGGCTATGATTTGTATAGCAACGGTACTGTTTTTAAAGTTATAACAGATAAGTTGCCGGACCAAGTCAAAAAAGAAGTGGCCAGACAAACCAACATCCATGGCGATAAGTTTCAAATACTAGGTGGATTCATACGACATGCTTCTCCAGAACAATATTATCTTATGTTCCGCATTACATCATCATCATGGAGAGAGATTGCAGCTATAAAATTTTTTGCTGACGATCAAGCTATTGAAGAAGCTCGCGGAGCCTTCGATATGAATCCAAGGGACACCTTATTAGTGTCGAATAAAAACCTCCTTGCCGCATGCCAAGAAGAACTTGACGCACAAGCTGAAGCAAAAAATCATAATCTAGGAGCGCATCATGAAAAACATCAAAAAACTTAATCTTTTAGTTATCACGTTACTGAGCAGCGTAGCTGTTGCAACCCCGCTTTGGGGCATGCAACGAGCCGGTGCTGGTGCTGGTGCTGGTGCAAGTTCAATGGCCGTTTCTGCTGGTGCAGCCGGCGCTGCCGCCCAAGTAGAATCAAAAACAACTTCTG
>Ga0163144_10026840_pt1 | contig 11178 bp, 15 predicted proteins | sample OliLak19BULKMAT1_FD_123175 | JGI IMG/M metagenome (GOLD analysis project Ga0163144, IMG submission 123175) | Freshwater microbial mat bacterial communities from Lake Vanda, McMurdo Dry Valleys, Antarctica - Oligotrophic Lake LV.19.BULKMAT1 | ecosystem: Environmental > Aquatic > Freshwater >... | reverse complement strand
CGCCGCCGCGCCGAGCATCCCCACGCCCGTCGCGACCAGCCCCGATCCGCGCGTCAAGCGCATCGAGCCCTTTGGCGAGGCTCCCATCGTTTCACCCGCGGATACCTGTGCGTGCCGACTGCGCGGCACGGTCGAAGTGGTATGGCCACGCCCGCTCGAAGAAGGCCTGCCGATCCGACTCACACTCGATGGGCCAGCGAGGCAGCGCACCGAGGTCACGCTCGACATGGGCGCGCCCCGCGAGTTCAGGTTGGGGCCGCTGCCCTGCGGTGAGTACCGCCTGAAAATCGAGCCGCAGGGGAAGATGCATTACGCGCTGCAGCGCGGCGGCGACAGCATGCCGGTTTACTGCAATGGCCAGACGCAGGTGCGCGTCGTGCTCATCCCCGTTCGGAAGTAGTCGGCTTCCCGTACGCGTCGGGCGCCCAGCGCTCCATCCAGCGATCGGGTGAGCGCAGCGGTGTGAACCCGTACTGCGCATACAACTCGTGCGCATCTCGCGTGAGCAGGAACCAACGCCGCAGTCCCTGCAACTCCGGGTGCGAGGTGATGCACTCCATGAGCCACTTGGACAGCCCGCGGCCGCGCCACGGCTCGAGGATGAACACATCGCCCACGTACGCCATGGTCGCGCGATCGGACACCACACGCGCGAACCCGATCTGGACCGCGTCCTCGTAAACCCCGAACGGAATCGCCCCCCGGATCGACCGCTCGCACACCTCACGCGGAATGTCCTTGGCCCAGTAGCATTCACGCAGGAATCCGTGCACGGCATCCAGGTCGAGCCGTGCTGGGTCAGTGCTCACCGTGAAGCCGTCTCGCTGCCATTCCTGCATCATCGCGCCTCCCTTGGGCCGGGTGTGGAATGCTCTGGTGGAACGTTATACCCGCGCGCACGCCGCGAAGCGAGCGCATCCTGAGGGTCATGAAAGCCCACGTGTTCGAAGCCAGCCAATGGGTGCCCACGCCAGTCGGACCGACGTTCGACTTCTTCGCCGATGCCGCGAACCTCGAGGCGATCACCCCGTCGTTCCTGAACTTCCGCATCCTGACGCCTCTGCCGGTCGAGATGCGTCAGGGCACTCTCCTCGATTATTGGCTACGACTCGATGGCGTGCCCATCCGCTGGCGCACTGAGATCACGCATTGGGACCCGGGCCGCGCGTTCGTCGACACCCAGCTGCGCGGTCCGTATGCGAAATGGGTGCATCTGCACACTTTCGAATCCGAGGCGGGCGGCACACGTCTGCACGACCGGGTCGAGTATGCGCTCCCGTTTGATCCCCTCTCGCGGCCCATGCTCGGCCTGTACGTGCGGCCTACCGTGGAGCGTATCTTCCGACATCGGCGCGTGGTGATCGCGCGCTTGCTGGGAGAGGACACAAGCGCCGAGCGAGAGGTGGCGGGGCATTCTGATTAGGCGGATGAACTGCGATACTGCCAGCCGCCCCGCAGTATTCTCAGGAGGTTCCATGTCACCACTCGCCACCGGATCCTTCGAGGTCCAGTTGAAGCCCCTCGAGCAGACCGAACCCGCACCGGGCGGCTCGCTCGGACGCTTGTCACTCGACAAGCAATTCCACGGCGACCTCGAAGCCATCGGCCAAGGCCAGATGCTCACCGCCATGAGCGACGTGCAAGGCTCAGCCGCCTACGTCGCCATCGAACGCGTCACCGGCACCCTGCACGGCCGCAGTGGCTCGTTCGCGCTTCATCATCGCGGCATCATGAACCGCGGCGCCCAGTCCCTCGAGATCTCGATCGTTCCCGACACCGGCACACAAGAACTCAAGGGCATCACTGGCACGCTGAAGATCCGCATCGAGGACAAGAAGCACTTCTACGACCTCGACTACGAGTTCCCGGCGAGCTGAAGGCGCTCGAAGAGCCGCCGTACAACGCGATCCGCCGAATCACGATGTCCGCCGCTGTGCGGAGCCTCGGGTGGGCGAAGGCGGTGCGTCCGAGGAGCGAGCGCAGCCAGGGACTGGCGGAGCCGCGACTGGATGCAGTGAGGTGAGGCAGGAAGCCGAACCGAACGTGCCGCCTTCGCCCACCCGAGGCGCAGCGCAGCGGCCGCCGAGGGGTCTTGGATTTCCCGCAACAGAAAGACTCAGTTCGACCTGAAGTTCCCGAACGAAAGCTCAACCCCGAAATCATGCCCACGCAGGAACACGATCACATCCTGCAGGTCATCCTTGCTCGCCGACGACACCCGCACCGTGTCTCCCTGGATCGACGACTGCACTTTCTTCAGCTTCGCGTCCTTCATGTAGCGCACGATCTCGCGGCACTTGTCGCTCGAGAGGCCGTCGGTGAGCGTCACCACCTGGCGCACGCTCGAGAGCGCCGCTGATTCGATCTTGCCGCGTTCCAGGTTCTGCAGCGGCACCTTGCGCTTGACCATCTTGCCCTGCAGCACTTCCCACACCGCCGTCATCTTGTATTCGTCCGGCGCGGTGAGTGTGATGGTCTTCTCCTTCTCATTCAGCTCGATCCCCGCGGTCACGCCCTTGAAGTCGTACCGCTGCGAGATCTCCTTCTGGGCCTGGTCCACGGCGTTGTTCACTTCCATCATGTCCACACCGGTGGTGACGTCGAACGAACTGTTGCTGGCCATGGGTCCTCCTCAGGCTCTCAGGCGGCGGCGGGGCCGCGGGGTGGGGGTGTTGATCCGGGCGGTCACCTCGCGCGCGTCGGCGTTCGGTCCGCCGGCGAGTACCTCGGTGCGGACGGCGGCCAGGGCGCGGCGCTGGGTATCCCAGATCATCCGGCGCGCGGTGGTCTTCGCCTCCGCGTAAGCATACCGGTCGTGCTCGTCCGAGAGGTGCACGGGGTCGGTCCACAGCACTTCGGCGGCGAAGACCGGGACCATGGCGATGGCATCCCGGGCGGGCTCGTAGAACGCCGTCAGATACTCCAGCGCCCACCAACGAATGGGAGTAAGTCCAGTTTCTTCAAGCACTTCCCGGACCGCAGCCCGGTAGGCTGGCTCGCCCTTCTCGACGCCGCCCGTGACCGGCTGCCATACCCCGGCCAGGCTCCGCGAAGGGGCCCGGCGGATGAGCAGGAACTCCACCCGGCGGGCTCGGCGGCGGAAGAGGTGCACCTCGATCTGGCGGCAGGTCACGGGAATCATAGGAGCGGCACCTTACCCGCAGCAGCCGGAGCTCGCCAAACGGATCGAGGCGCCGACCCGGGCGCCGCTCTCACTTGACGGCCGCGAGGCTCTCCGCCTATTGTTCCCGCTCCTCGTGAACCGTTGGCATCACGGCGGTTGAACTTGGTTTGTGAAAACTTTCACCGGGGCAGGCAGCATGAACCCGAAGCAGCCGGATCCGAAGAAGGAATCATGGCTGCGCTCGACTTCACTGCTACTTGCCATCCCGTCCCTGCTCGTCATCTCGCCCCTTTGCGGTCTCTTCCTGGGCAGGTTCGCGGATCGGTGGCTCAAGACCACACCCCGGCTCGAGTACGCCGGGCTGGCTCTTGGGTTCCTCGCCGCCATTCGTGAGATCTACCTCATCATCCGCCGTGTGAAGGCTGAACAGGAGAGCGCCAGGCGCCGCTGACCTCCCCAGAGGTCACTGTGCCCAAGCCAGTATGGGTCTCGATTTCCTCGTACGAGTGCGCCGCACCTCACTGCTCGCCGGCTTGGTCGCCGCGCTGATCGCAGGCAGCTCGTTCACGCTTTCCACCGGCCTGGGTGTTGCCGCGGGCGCTGTCTGGTCACTGCTCAATCTGCTCGCGCTCGAGGCCATCGTCACTGGGCGGGTCGGCGCGCGTCTGGGCCGCGATCACTCCATGCGCCGCATCGCCGTGGGCGGCTCGGCCACGCTGGCGCTCTTCATCGCCGGCGCGGTGCTGCTCACGCAGCTCTCGCCCATCGCGCTCATGGTCGGCTTCCTGATTCCCTTCGCGGTGCTGGTGCTCAAGGCCGCCTCCATGCTGCTGCTGCAGTCCTCGCTCTGGCGCCGCATCACGGCGAATCCCTGGCAGGCCGCCGCGTTCCTCGCAGTTGTGATTGCCGCGAGCTGGTTCGCCGCGACGGGCACACATGGTGTGCTGCGCGCGAATGCGCAGGAGTCGCACGCCACCACGACCGAAGCGCATGCCGCACAGGCTGAGCCCGCCACCACCGAGGCGCACGCCACCGAGACCGAGCACGCGGCTGCCGAAGGTGAACACGCCGAGGCCGAGGGCCCGAAGATGTTCGACAACGTCCTCGGCGTGGTGATCAAGGCCAACCACGGCAAGCCGTGGGCGAACTTCCTGCACCACTTCGAATACGTCATCTACGCCATGATCGTGGCCGTGATCCTCTCGATCATCTTCATCACCGCCGCGCGCAACCCGCAGATGGTGCCGGGCCCGCTGCAGAACGTGATCGAGGCGGCGGTCGAGGGGGCGTACAACTTCTTCGTCGGCATCCTGGGTCCCAAGTACGGACCGCGCTTCGTGCCGTTCCTCGGGACGCTGTTCATCTACATCTGGGCCATGAACTTCTTCGGCACCATCCCGATGATGCACTCGCCCACGGCCAACTTGAACATCACCGTCGCCATGGCGCTCACCGTGTTCGGCTACGTGCAGTTCACGGCGTTCAAGGAACTGGGCTTCATGGGCTGGCTCGATCACATGGCCGGTAGCCCGCGCTCCGCCATCGGTTGGGCGCTGGTGCCGCTCATGATGCCGGTCCACTTGATCGGCGAGTTGGCCAAACCCATCTCGCTCTCGTGCCGACTCTTCGGCAACATCTTCGGCGAGGACATGCTGCTCGTGGGTTTCGCCACGCTCGGCATCACCGCCCTGTCTTCGCTGCACATGCCGTTCGGCCTGCCGCTGCAGTTGCCGTTCATGTTCCTGGGCGTGCTCATCACCCAGCCGGTCCAGGCGCTCGTCTTCACCATGCTCAGCACGGTTTACTTCCTCCTCATGCTCCCGCACGGCGACCACGGCCATGGGCACGAGGCTGAAGCGCATCACAACGCCCACTAAGAACAAAATACGGAGGATCTTTCCATGGATTTCCACGCTGCTCTTGGTCTTGCGCTTCCGCTCGGCATCGGCCTCGCCGCCGTCGGCTCTGGCATCGGTCTCGGCATGATCGGCAACGGTGCGATGCAGGCGATCGGTCGTCAGCCCGAGGCTGCCGATAAGATCCAGCTCTCGATGATCATCATCGGCGCGTTCGCTGAGGCCCTCACGATCTATGCGTTCGTGACGATGTTCATTCTCTCGAGCAAGATCTAAGGATCGACTCAAGGGACACTGACGCGCGCGGCCACCTCACCACCCGGCGGGGCCAGGTTGCACGCCAGGAGCCTTCATGAACGGTCTGATCGACATCCAGTTAGTCCTCACCCAGATCCTCGGCTTCGTGCTGTTCGTCTGGATCATGAGCCGTTTCGCTTGGAAGCCGATGCTCGCCATGCTCGAAGCCCGTCGCGCGAAGATCGCCGGCGACTTCGCCGAGGCCGCGCAAAGCAAGAGCGAGGCGGATCAACTCAAGGCGAAGTACGACGCGGAACTCCGCAACATCGACGCGATCTCGCGGGCGAAGTTGCAGGAGGCCGTCGCCGAAGGGCAGCGGGTCGCGGCCGAGATCCAATCTCAGGCCCAGACCGAGGCCCAGGCGCGTCTGCAGCGTGCCGATGACGAGGTGATGCGTGAGCGCGAGAAGGCGAAGGAGATCATCAAGGAACAGGTGATCAGCCTTTCGCTTCGTACCGCCGAGAAGATCCTCCGCACCAAGATGGACGACCCGGCCCAGCGCAAGCTGGCGGGTGAGTTCATTGACGAGGTCAGCGCGCAGCGATGAACGAATCCTCGGTCGGCATCCGATACGCCAAGGCCCTGCTGATCCTCACGGAGAAGCAGGTGGCCAAGGCCGCCTCGTCGCTCGTGCCCGTGCTCGAGACCACCTTGGGTGATCTCCAGAGCTTCGCGGCGCTCGTGGCGCCCGGCACTCGGCTGGGGGATCTGTTGGCGCATCCCAAGGTGAGCCCGCTCGACAAGCGCAAAGTGCTCGGGCTCGCGCTCGAGGGCCGCGTCGTCAACAGCGTGCTCGTGTTCGCCGACCTGCTGCTGCGCAAGAAGCGCCTCGTCCTTGCGACGCAGATCTCGCAGGAGTTCAAGGCGCTCGTCGATATCGCCAAGGGCGTTCAGATGGCGACCGTGGTCAGCGCGGTGCCGCTCAACGATGCCGAGCGTGCAAGGTTGTTGGTCGAGCTGCAGACGGTCACGGGCAAGCAGATCGTGCTGGCGGCCGAGATCGACCCGTCCCTGATCGGCGGCGCGTATGTCCGCATCGGCGATCGCGTCATCGACCGCAGCGTGAAGACGTTGCTCGAGGCGGTCTCGCATCAACTGTATGAAGTGAGCGTGTAGTTCAGCGCCTTTCGAACCACATCAACATCGATCGGGGTTGCCACCCATGTCTTTTCGACCGGAAGAAGTGAGCGCCATCCTGGCGCAGGAACTCGAACGTTACGAGGCCAAGCTCGAAACGAAGAGCGTCGGCAGCGTGCTGTCCGTGGGCGACGGCATCGCGCGCGTCTGGGGCCTGGAAGATGCCATGGCCGGCGAGCTGCTCAAGTTCCCCGGTGATGTCATGGGCATGGTGCTGAACCTCGAAGAGGACAACGTCGGCGCCGTGCTGTTCGGCTCCGACCGCAACATCAAGGAAGGCGACCGCGTCGAGCGCACCGGACGCATCGCGTCCGTGCCGGTCGGCAAAGCAATGATCGGCCGCGTCGTGAACGCGCTCGGTCAGCCGGTCGACGGCAAGGGCCCGATCGGTGCGGACAAGTTCCGCAACATCGAGTTCAACGCTCCCGGCGTCATCGATCGTCAGTCGGTGAAGGAGCCGGTGCAGACGGGCATCAAGGCCATCGACGCCATGATCCCGATCGGCCGTGGCCAGCGCGAGCTCATCATCGGCGACCGTCAGACGGGCAAGACCACGATCGCCGTCGACACGATCATCAATCAGAAGGGCACCGGCGTGATCTGCATCTACGTCGCGATCGGTCAGAAGGAATCGACCGTCGCGAACGTGGTGGGCACGCTCGAGAAGTACGGTGCCATGGAGTACACGATCGTCGTCACCGCCTCCGCTTCGGAACCGGCGCCGATGCAGTACATCGCGCCTTACGCCGGTGTGGCGATGGGCGAGGAGTTCATGTACAACGGCGGCCACGTGCTCTGCGTGTACGACGACTTGTCCAAGCAGGCCACCGCTTACCGCCAGCTGGCGCTGCTGCTGCGCCGCCCGCCGGGGCGCGAAGCGTACCCGGGCGACGTGTTCTACTTGCACTCCCGTCTGCTCGAGCGCGCCGCCAAGCTGTCCGATGCGCTGGGTGGCGGCTCGCTGACCGCGCTGCCGTTCATCGAGACGCAGGCCGGCGACGTGTCCGCATACATCCCGACCAACGTGATCTCGATCACCGACGGTCAGATCTTCCTCGAAGGCGACTTGTTCTACTCGGGCGTACGTCCGGCCGTGAACGTCGGTATCTCGGTGTCGCGAGTCGGCGGCTCGGCCCAGATCAAGGCCATGCGTCAGGTGGCCGGCCGGCTTCGTCTGGACCTCGCGCAGTACCGCGCGCTCGCGGCATTCGCGCAGTTCGGCTCGGATCTGGACAAGGCGACGCAGGCGCAGCTGACGCGCGGCGAGCGCATGGTCGAGTTGCTCAAGCAGGGCCAGTACCAGCCGATGGCCGTCGAGAATCAGGTGCTCTCGCTGTTCGCCGGCACCAACGGTTACCTCGATGACCTGCCGGTGGCTGCGGTCCCGCGCTTCGAGACCGAGTTCCTCGCATTCGTCGCCAAGAACTATCCCGAGCTGCCGCACAACATCCGCACCACCAAGGCCATCTCGGACGAGGATACGAAGAAGCTGCACGAGTGCTGCAAGGCCTTCAAGGCGCAGTTCAAGGCATAAGCCATGGCATCGTTGAAGGACCTCCGCCGGCGCATCCGCGCCACCAAGAGCACGCAGCAGATCACCAAGGCCATGGAGATGGTGGCCGCGGCGAAGCTGCGGCGTGCGCAACAGCGAGCCCAGGCGGCGAGTCCGTATGCGGCCAAGATCAGCGAGATGCTCGCGAATCTGGCTGGTGCGGCCTCCGAGCTGGAGCACCCGCTGTTCAAAGTGCGTGAAGTGAAATGCACTGCTCTGGTCCTGGTCACGGCTGAGCGTGGGTTGTGTGGCGCTTACAACACCAACTTGATTCGCGTGGCCGAGCAGCGGTTGAAGAGCGCCCCCGAGGGTTCGCTCAAGCTGGTGCTCGTCGGCAAGAAGGGGCGCGAGTACTTCAAGCGCCGCTCCTATCCCATTCTTGGCACCTATGCCGACCTGCCGGCCGAGGCCAGCCTCGATCTGTCCCGTCAGCTCACGGCCGACCTCACGGCGCACTTCCTCGACGGCACGGTGGATCGCGTCGAGGTCGTGTACACACACTTCGTCAACGCCATCACGCGCAAGATCATGACCGAGGTGTTCCTGCCGGTTGGCGGCGGCGAGGCCAAGGTCGAAGGGCCGGAGCGAGCCACCATCTTCGAGCCGGACGCCGAGTCCATCTTCGCAGAGCTGTTGCCGCGCTATGCCACCGCCAAGCTGTACGCCTCCATGGCCGATGCGCTCGCGTCCGAGCACTCGGCGCGCATGGTGGCCATGGGCTCTGCCCGCAAGAACGCCGGTGAGCTCGTGGACAAGCTCACGCTCATCCGAAACCGCCTGCGTCAGGCCCTGATCACGCGTGAGATCGCCGAGTTGGTCGGCGGCGCTGAAGCACTTAACTAGGAGCATCCAGATGAACGTCGGCAAGGTCGTGCAGGTGATCGGTCCCACGGTGGACTTGGCTTTCGATCCGGACAAGCTCCCGCAGCTCCTGAACGCCATCATCATCGAGGACAAGGAGCGCGGTATTCGTCTGACAGTCGAAGCCGCGCTGCACGTGGGCGACAACGTCGTCCGTTGCATCGCCATGAGCTCGACGGACGGTCTCGTGCGCGGTATGCAGGCCACCGACACTGGCGCGCCGATCTCGGTGCCCGTGGGTGAGGGTGGTCTGGGTCGCATCTTCAACCTGCTGGGCGAACCGATCGACCAGAAGGGGCCGCCGAACACGACCAAGCGTCTGCCGATCCACCGGCTGTCCCCGACGTTCGATGAGCAGGTGACCGAGAAGCAGTTGTTCGAGACCGGTATCAAGGTCGTCGATCTGCTTGCGCCCTATCAGCGTGGCGGCAAGGTCGGTCTGTTCGGTGGCGCCGGCGTGGGCAAGACGGTGCTCATCCAGGAGCTCATCCGTAACATCGCCACGCAGCACGGCGGGTTCTCGGTGTTCGCCGGCGTGGGCGAGCGCACGCGCGAAGGCAATGACCTGTACCACGAGATGACCGAGTCGGGCGTCATCGCGAAGACGGTCATGGTGTTCGGCCAGATGAACGAGCCCCCGGGCGCGAGGCTCCGCGTCGGTTTGACGGGTGTGACGATGGCCGAGTACTTCCGTGACGAAGAAGGCAAGGACGTGCTGTTCTTCGTCGACAACATCTTCCGCTTCACGCAGGCGGGCTCCGAGGTGTCGGCGCTGCTGGGCCGTATGCCGAGCGCCGTGGGTTACCAGCCGACGCTGGCGACCGAGATGGGCGCACTTCAGGAGCGCATCACGACCACGAAGAAGGGTTCGATCACTTCGGTGCAGGCGATCTACGTGCCGGCCGACGACCTTTCCGATCCGGCGCCGGCCACGGCGTTCTCGCACTTGGACGCCACCACGGTGCTCGAACGTTCAATCGCCGAGCTCGGCATCTACCCGGCCGTCGATCCGCTCTCGTCCACGTCCCGCATCCTCGATCCGCAGATCGTCGGTGAAGAGCACTACGCCGTGGCGCGTTCGGTTCAGCGCGTGCTGCAGCGCTACAAGGATCTGCAGGACATCATCGCGATCCTTGGTATGGACGAGCTTTCGGAGGACGACAAGCTCACCGTGTCGCGTGCGCGCAAGATCCAGCGCTTCCTCTCGCAGCCGTTCTTCGTCGCCGAAGCATTCACGGGCACTCCGGGCAAGTACGTGAAGCTCGCCGAGACCGTGAAGGGTTTCAAGATGATCATCGACGGTAAGATGGACGAGGTGCACGAGCAGGCCTTCTATATGAAGGGTGGCATCGAGGAAGTGCTCGAGCACTCCGAGAAGATGAAGGCGCAGGGCTAGAGCCATGGCCGCCGTGTTCCAGCTGTCCATCCTGACGCCCGAGAAGGCGGTGTTCGAGGGTAGCGTCGAGTACGTCCAGGCGCCTGGCACCGAAGGCTACTTCGGTGTGCTCGCGCATCATGCCGGGCTCGTGACCGCGCTGGCGAACGGCACGCTCACCGTGCGGCACGTCGGGGGCCGCGAGGACCACTGGACCGTGAGTGGCGGATTCTTCGAGGTCTCGCAGAACCGAGCGAGTGTGCTCGCGGACAATATCTCGGGAGGCCCAGCGGCTTCGTAGCGCTTCGCGACTCCCCAACAACTTCTCGTCGCTCGCGAGGAGGATCAGCACGAAGCCCGTCGGGGAAACCCGGCGGGCGTTCGTGTTTTGCGACTTGGCCGTTCGAAGGAGCGAAGCCATGGAGAGTGTGGTCGTGAATCCGAACAAGATGTTGTGGGAGCAGGGCGACTTCACCCGGATCGCCGAGACGATGCTCGAGAGCGGGAGACATTGATGGGCCGGATCGGTGTGGCTCCGGGTGAGCATTTGCTCGATCTGGGTTGCGGGGATGGCACCACCGCGTTGCCAGCGGCCAAGCGCGGCGCGAACGTGCTCGGGGTGGACATCGCGAGCAGCACGCCAAGCGGTGGGGTGCAGGCCCGCTGTGCGGAGGCCCTTTTCCCCATTGGAGCGCCAACGTGGTATCGCTATGCTGGGTTTGGATATCCACACGGAGAGCCCGCATGCCCCGGATCCGGATTGTTGGCTTCATCACCATCGTCCTCGCTCTGGCAGGCCCGCTTTCGGCCGCCGAGCTGCTTCCGCTGGAACGCATCATGGCCGACCCGGCGTGGATCGGAGCCCCGGTCGAGAACTCCTACTGGGCACTCGATGGCAGCAGCGTGTTCTACCGACTGAAGCGCGATAGCTCGGACTTGAAGGACCTGCACCGCGTCACGCTCGCCGATGGCGCGG
>Ga0163144_10026839_pt1 | contig 11178 bp, 12 predicted proteins | sample OliLak19BULKMAT1_FD_123175 | JGI IMG/M metagenome (GOLD analysis project Ga0163144, IMG submission 123175) | Freshwater microbial mat bacterial communities from Lake Vanda, McMurdo Dry Valleys, Antarctica - Oligotrophic Lake LV.19.BULKMAT1 | ecosystem: Environmental > Aquatic > Freshwater >... | reverse complement strand
GCCATTCAAGCACCGGCACCGCACGATCGAGCAGCGCGACGTCGGCCGGGAACTCCGTATACCGCTCGCCGTCCACTTCATACGCCGTGCAGATGGCGATGCGATCGAGCGTGTCGAGCACGTCAAGCTTCGTGACGGCAAGTCCGGTGAGCCCGTTCACGCGCGCCGCGTACCGCACCACGACATCGTCAAACCAGCCGCAGCGCCGTGCTCGGCCCGTGGTCGCACCAAACTCGTTGCCGAGCGTACGCACCTGCGTCTGCATCGGCTCGTCAAACTCGGTGGGCAGCGGTCCGTTGCCCACACGCGTGGTGTACGCCTTCACCACTCCGAGCGCCGCGTGAATCGCGCGCGGCCCGATGCCCACGCCCGTGGCCGCACCGCCCGCGGTGGTATTACTCGACGTGACAAACGGATACGTGCCATGATCCACGTCGAGCAGCGAACCCTGCGCGCCTTCGAGCAACACCGCCGCGCCCGACTTGATCGCCGTGTGCACGCACAACCCGACGTCCTCGGCGATGGCGAGCAAACGCGGCGCGAGCTGCTCCAGCAGCGCCATCGTGTCGTCGACGCTGGCCCGATGTTCGCTGCCCGACGCCTGCAGCCGGTCATTTGCATGCGCGACACCGCGCGTGACCTGTTCCCGCAGTCGTTCCGGCCAACGCAGATCGAGCACACGCACGCCGCGGCGCGCGATTTTGTCTTCGTACGCCGGACCAATGCCGCGCCCCGTGGTGCCAATCTCTTTCGACGCCGCGCTCGCCTTGTCCACCACCTTGTGATACGGCAGCACCAGATGCGCGCGCTCGCTCACATACAGGCGCCCTTCCACGTCGACACCTTTCGTGACAAGCCCATCGATCTCGTGAAAAAGTGTTTCCGGATCGAGCACCACGCCATTGCCAATCGCGCATCGCACGCCGCCGTGCAGAATGCCGCTTGGCACCTGGTGCAGCACAAACGACCGGTCGCCAATGTGCACCGTATGTCCAGCGTTGGCACCGCCCTGATAACGCACCACCCAATCGGCGCGTTCGGCGAGCACGTCGACCAGCTTGCCTTTGCCTTCGTCGCCCCACTGCGCACCCACTACCACAACGGTGCGAATTGTCGAATCGAACATGCGAATCCTGGAAACGCGCAGCTCGCGCGAGCGGTGGGCGACAGCAGCCCGTCCGCCCGGTGCACCATCCCGTGTGGACGGCTGGCGCGGGCTGCACCTGAACGCAAAAAACGCCCCGTCGGCGGCGCTCTGGAGCGCGCACGCGGGGCGTTGTTGGAATCTAGAGCGATGGGCGGGTTAAGCAACTGCGGGGCCTCGGCACTCCCCGCGATCTCGATGAATTCGAGAATCCCAATGTCCGCCGCGTCCCGCAGGCGGCCGGTACGTTTGGACCCAATGAGGTCGCAGATGGACGCCGTGGGGATCGACACGCCCTCGACGTCAAACGCATGAGCCTGTTGCTCAGCCTGTTGCTCAGCCTGTTGCTCAGCCTGTTCCCATCGCAGTCGAGCTGTTGGGCCGGCGAATCGGCCGCCCCGAGGTCCTCGGGCGGGATCGTGATCGCAATTCACGAAAACGGCGTTCGCTTCATCAGGTGAGTAATACTCACTCATACCAATGAGTCGGCACGCGGCTGGAGATACGACGAGTCGCCGGCCCTCAGCTCGCCGCCAACACTCCGGCGCGGCGTAGCACGTCCGCAACCTTGGCTCGCTCCGTGGCATCCAGCGCCAGCAGCGGCGATCGCGGGGCGCCACCATCGAGCCCCACCAGATCCATCGCCGCCTTGAGCCCGGGCGGGCCGAAGGCGGCCGCGATCTCGGTGGCTAATGGAACGAGCGGGAGCTGCAGTTGCGCGGCCTCGTCAAGATTGCCAGAGAGCGCGTCGGTAATCATCGCCCGCGTCGGAAGCGCCGCATACAACGCGATCGCGAGAATCGCACCGCGCGCGCCGCGTGCCACCGCTGCCGCCGCCGTACCGCCGCTGCCGGTGATCACACTGAACGTCTCAGACTGCGCGGTGAGATACTGCTCGAGCACGGGCAAATTTCCCGCCGAGTCCTTCATGCCGATCACATTGTCGTGCTCGGCCATGGTGTGCACAAGTTCGGGCGACAACACGAGATGCGCGTACGCCGGCATGTTGTACAACAACACCGGGAGCGGACTGGCCTCGGCAACTGCGCGATAATGTGCGAGCAGCGCCGCTTCCGTCATGCGCTTGAGGAAGTAGTGCGGTGCCACAACCAACACGGCGTCTGCACCAGCCGCTTTCGCATCGCGACAACGCGCAATCGTCTCACGGGTACTCTCGCTACCGGTTCCAACGAGCAACCACTGATGGGGCTGCACGACCTCACGTGCCCATTCCGTGATTTGTCGACGTTCGGCGCTATCGAGCAGCGCCGCTTCACCGCTTGAGCCAGCAACGAGAATACCGTCGAGGCCAGCGTCGAGATGCGCCTGAAGGTTGCGTACGAACGGCTCGCGCGAAAGTTCGCCGGTGGCGTGATCGAACGTAGTAACAGCGGGGGCGAGCAGGCCGCCAAGTGTGCGTGTGGTCATTCCTGAAATGTATCGGGATTCGCCAACCATGCCGAGTGCGGGCGCTTCGCGGATTGGCAACACACGCGGCAGCGAAACGGTACCGTGAAATCCGGGAGTACACGCCATAGTGCGGCATGCCCCGCCCTTGCCAACCTGCGCCCGCCGAGCCGATACTGTGTCCATGTCCACTCACGCGCGATCCTCAGCAATTCCGCCAGCGCCTGCTGGTGCCGTGTGGACTCTGGCCGATCTCGACCAGTTCCCCCGCGACGGCCGTCGCTACGAAGTGCTGCACGGGGAGCTGCTGGTGACGCCGCCGCCATCCTTTGCGCACCAGCTCGCGGCGACAGAACTGGCGCGTGCGATTGGAAACTGGTGCGCGGCGCACACGCAGTGGTCGGTCATGGCGCCCAGCGGATTTTACGTGAGCGAAACCACCTGGCTGGAGCCAGACGTCGCGGTGTTTCCGGTGGCGCCCTCGATGTCGCTGACCTGGCAAACCGCACCGATCCCTGTGCTCGTGGTGGAGGTGCTCAGTCCTTCAACCCGCGTACGCGATCGCCATGCCAAACGTGCGGCGTACCTTGCCCACGGAGTCCGCGAGGTGTGGTTGCTCGATATCCCCGCGCGCACGGTCGAACGGTGGACGAGCGCATCGGAGTTTCCCGACACACATCCGAGCGGCATCACGTGGACACCGGTTGCCACCGCGCCATCGCTGGAGTTGAGCGCGGACGTGCTCTTTGGTGTGGTTGAGGTGGACTCGTAGCGCGTCATGCAGAATCGTTGGACTCAGTGCAGCACCCGCGCGCTCGGCGCAGCGTGACAACAACGGCCGCATTGTTTCGGTGACGCTGGGTTTGGCGCTACATCGCAGCTTGCGGCATGCCCCGCCCTTGCCAACCTGCGCCCGCCGAGCCGATACTATGTACATGTCCGCCACCGTGCGATCCTCAGCCCTTCCGCTGGCGCCTGCGGGTTCCGTTTGGTCGCTGTCCGACCTCGACCAGTTCCCCCAGGACGGCCGTCGCTACGAGGTGCTGCACGGAGAGCTGCTGGTGACGCCGCCGCCGTCTTTCGGGCACCAGGTGGCCGCTGCGGATCTCTCGCACGTCATCCGCAGTTGGTGCAGGGCGAATACACAGTGGGCAGTGCTGTCACCCAGCGGGTTTTATGTGAGCGAGACCACGTGGTTAGAGCCCGATGTCGCGGTGTTTCCGGTCAAGCCATCAAAGTCGGTCACGTGGAAGAACGCGCCGGTTCCCGTGCTCGTCGTCGAAGTCCTCAGTCCGTCCACTCGTCGGCGTGATCGCTATGCCAAACGAGCAGCGTATCTCGCGCACGGTGTTGGTGAAGTGTGGCTGCTTGATGTGTCGGCGCGACTGCTTGAGCGCTGGACGAGCGCGTCGGAGTTTCCGGACACGCATCGCGATGGCATCACGTGGACACCACTGCCAACGGCATCGGCACTCGCACTGAGCGCAGACGTACTCTTCGGCCCACCCGACGCAGAATCGTAGCGCTCGGCACACGACCGCTGCGCTCGGCACACGTCGCAGCGTGAAAACACGGGTCGCAGACTTTCGGTGACGCTGCGGTTGCGTCGACGTTGCAACGTGCGGCATGCGACACCCTTGCCAACGCGCCTTCGCCGAGCCGATACTATGTACATGCCCACGACCGCGCGATCCTCAGCGATTCCGCCCGCGCCTGCTGGTGCCGTATGGACGGTGGCCGATCTCGACCAGTTCCCTCGCGGCGGTCGGCGCCACGAAGTACTGCACGGGGAATTGCTGGTGACGCCGATGCCGTCGGTTGAACACCAACAAGGCGCAGGAGAGCTGTTCCGACAGATCGCCAACTGGTGCCACGAACACGTCGGGTGGACGTGCTTCACTCCGGGAGGCGTCTACATCAGCGAGACCACTTGGCTCGAACCCGACATCGCCGCGTACGCGGTGCCGGTATCGCCCGGGCTCACATGGCGCAACATGCCGCCGCCTGTACTCGTGGTTGAGGTGCTGAGCCCGTCCACCCGCCGCCGCGATCGCTATCGTAAGCGGCCCGCGTATCTCGCGCACGGCGTTGGCGAAGTGTGGCTGCTCGATCAGCGCGAGCGCAAAATCGAGCGCTGGACGAGTGCGTCGGAGTTTCCAGAGCTACATCGCGACGGAATCACCTGGGCGCCGGTTGCTACCGCGCCATCGCTGCAGCTGAGCGCAGACGTGCTATTTGGTATCGCAGACGCGCCATCGTAGCACGCCGCGAGGAACCGCAGCGCTCGGCACATACTTCGCAGCAGGACAACACGGCTCGCGCAGTTTCGGTGACGATCGCGCGGGCCGTGCATAACATCTTGTGGTATGCGACGCCCTTGCCAACGCGCCTCCGCCGAGCCGATACTATGTACATGTCCTCTACCGCGCGCTCCTCAGCCGTTCTGCCTGCGCCTGCTGGCGCCGTATGGACGGTGGCCGATCTCGACCAGTTCCCGCGAGATGGTCGTCGCTACGAAGTGTTGCACGGGGAATTGCTGGTGACGCCGATGCCGTCGGTGGCACACCAGTGGGGCGCAACGAATCTCTCGGCGCAGTTCGTCGTCTGGTGCGCGGAATACACGCGATGGACAACGCTGGCACCCGGTGGCGTTTACATCAGCGAAACCAGTTGGCTGGAACCGGACATCGCGGTGTATCCGGTTGCGATGTCGTCGTCGCTGTCATGGCGAAACATGCCACCGCCCGCTCTCGTGGTTGGGGTGCTGAGCCCGTCCACCCGCCGCCGCGATCGCTATCGCAAGCGGCCCGCATATCTCGCCCACGGTGTGAGTGAAGTGTGGCTGCTGGACCAGGCCGACCGGACGGTCGAGCGCTGGACGAGTGCGTCTGAGTTTCCAGAGCGACATCGCAACGGGATCACGTGGACGCCCGTTGAAAGTGCACCGGCGCTCGTACTCAGTCGCGAGATGCTGTTCGGGATGCGCGAGGCGTAACGCCCGCACGCGTTGTGTGACGAATACCTCGGCGAGTCACACCGCGCACTCAGCTCCCGAACAAACTCTCGAAGCCCGATCCGAAAATCGTATCGTCACCGCCACCGAACGGCGACGGACTCGTGACCGCCTGCGATCCATGCGGCGACGTGGCCATCGGCGGCAATGTTGGACCCGTGCCGAGCGGATGCGCCGACATGCGCGAGGGTACGGTCGCCGCAGCGGCCGCCGCCTTGATCGCCGGCGTGGCGAGCGGCGTGGGCACACGCTGACCGCGGCTGAGCGTGCGGAAGTTCAGCTCGAAGTCGGCCGGACGGCTGGCCGCGCCCAGTGCCACTTCGAACGTGATCTCGCCGTCGTTCACCAACTGCGTGAGATGCTGGTCGAACGTCTGCATGCCGTACTGCACGTGGCCTTCCGCGATATAGTCGCGAATTTCACCGACCCGATTCTCGATGATGAGATCGCGAATCGTGGGCGTTACGATCATCACTTCACACGCGACGGCGCGTCCCTGCCCGCTGGCGCGCGGCAACAGACGCTGCGACACCACCGCGTGCAGCGACTCGGCCAGCCGAATACGCGCCACCGTTTGTTCTTCGGGCGGGAACATGGCCACCACGCGCATGATCGTGCTCTGCGCGTCGGGCGTATGCAAGGTAGAGATGAGCAGGTGTCCCGTCTCTGCCGCCTTCATCGCCGTGTCAATCGTTTCCGCGTCTCGCATTTCACCGATCAGGATCACATCGGGATCTTGTCTCAGCGCAGCGCGCAGCCCCATGCGAAAGGAATCGGTGTCAATGCCCACTTCACGCTGCGTGATGGAGCTCTTGATGTCGCCGTGCAGGAACTCGATGGGGTTTTCGAGCGTGACGACGTGTTTGTCGTAGTGATGATTGATCGTGTTGACGACGGCCGCCATCGTGGAGCTCTTGCCGGAACCGGTCACACCGGTCACCAGCACCATGCCACGTTCGGCGTGCGCAATGCGTCCGATCACGCTGGGCAAGTGCAGCGATTCAATCGTGGGCACGTTCTCGGGAATCACGCGCATGACGATGGAATACGAGCCACGCTGTCGCATGATATTCACACGGAAGCGCCCCACGCCGGGCTGCGCCCAGGAGCAGTCATGATCGCGCAGGGCGTCGATCTTTTGTTTATCGTCTTCCGACTCAATCAGATGCAGCGCAATCGCGCGCGTCTGCTCGGCGGTCAGCGTTTGTTTTGTGAGCGCGACCAGTCGACCGTCGATGCGTGCACGCACGCAATCGGTGGCCTTGATGTGAACATCTGATGCACCGCGGTCGACTGCCGCCTTGATGATTCGCTCGATCGCCACGATTCCCGTACCGCCGATGCCTGGTGTGGTGGCCGTCGATGCGAGACAACACTCACATCAATAACCTGCTGCCGGATCCACGACGTTGCGCAGCGATTCGCCCGCCACCCACCGTCGCCAATTGTCTTCAAACAACGCCAGAGCGCGCCCCCAGTGCCGAGCTGCCGACACGCCGGATACATGCGGCGTGATGAGCACGCGCGGATGCGTCCACAGAGCATTCGTCTCCGGCAGCGGCTCCCGACGGAACACATCGAGATATGCTCCCCGCAGGCGGCCCGAGTCGAGCGCCGCCACGAGAGCCTCCTCATCCATCAAGGCGCCGCGCGCCACATTGACGACGATTGCCGCGGCCGGGAGCAACGCCAATCGGCGTGTATCGAGCACTCCGCGTGAGAGTGCCGTTAGCGGGGCGGCCAGAACTACCACATCGGCCGACTTCAGCGCATCATCGAGCGCATCAACGCCGATCACGCGGGCAAATCCCGGCGGAACGCCGAGCTCCGGACGGCGGCGCACGCCGGTACAGTCGGCGCCCAACGCCGTGAAGCGCGTGGCCACCGCTGAGCCAATGCCACCGGCGCCAATCACGAGCACGCGCAGGTCGGCGACTTCACGCAGCGCGAACTGCTCGGTGTGGAACGGTTCTTTCTCCCACTGTGACGCCGCCTGCAATCGCACGGCGAAGTCGAGTCCGCGCGTGAAGTGCATGACGGCGGCGAGCACGGAGTCGGCCATGGCCTCGCCGTACACACCCGCGCTGTTCGTGAAGACAAGTCCAGCTGACAACAGTTCCGGCGTGATGGACTTGCCCACGCCAGCCGACGCACTGTGCGCCCAGCGTAGCTGCGGGGCCGCAGCTACGAGCGACGCGGGCAACCCATACCCGAAGTACACCTCGGCGGTGGCCACGGCCTCCAACGCCTCCTGGCTCACGCTGTTGGTGCCATCGCCACTCGACTCTGTCGGCGATTGCACCACCACCAGCTCCCATCCGTCCGGTGTGAACGCTGCCAGACGATCGGCGCCCGATGCCGGCAGCGCCATGGTTGTTGCGGTGCTCGCGAGGTCAACCACCGCACGACGCGTCATGACAGCGCGAGTGGCGCGAGGCCCATGCGGTCCTTCACTACCAGCATCGTTTCACGCGCGATGGTGCGCGCAGTTTTTGCACCGTCTGCGAGCGCGTCGAGCACGCGCGAGGGCTCCTCGCTGAGTTCCTGCGCGCGCGTGCGGATCGGAGCGAGCTCCGCCACGATGTTGGCATGCAGCACCTTCTTGCAGTCGATACAGCCCCACGCCGCGGTGCGGCAGTTGACATCGACCTCCGCGACCGTCTCGGGCGGAGAGAAGGCTTTGTGCAGCTGAAAAATGTTGCACACTTCCGGACGACCGGCGTCGGTTTTGCGCACGCGCTGCGGATCGGTTGCTGCGGGACGCAGCTTCTGCCACATCTCGTCGTCGCTTTCGAGCAAGCCGATCGTATTGCCCAGCGACTTGGACATTTTGGACTTGCCGTCGAGCCCCATGATGCGACGCGTGGGCGTGAGCAGCGGTTGCGGTTCGGGGAAGAACCCTTCGCCAAAGCGCGCGTTCCAGCGCCGCGCGATGTCGCGCGAGAGTTCGAGATGCTGCACCTGATCTTCGCCCACCGGCACACGGTCAGCCCGGTAAAGCAAAATGTCGGCTGCCTGCAGCACCGGATACATGAGAAGGCCGGCCGGAATGCTTTCCATGCTGCCAGCCTTGTCCTTGAACTGGGTTTGCCGTTCGAGGTCGCCGATGGGCTGATTGGTCGTGAAGATCCACGACAACTCGGTATGTTCAGGCACGTCGCTTTGCATGAACAGCGCAGCCTTGGCCGGATCGATGCCGGCGGCGAGCAGTGAGCGCGCCATATCCCAGCGGCGCTGGCGCAGCACGTGGGCGTCGTAGTTGCCGGTGATGGCGTGGTAGTCCACCACGCAGAACAGCGAACCGGTGTGCTGCTCCTGGAGCGTGACCCAGTTGCGGATCGCGCCGAGATAATTGCCGATGTGGAGTTCGCCCGAGGGCTGGATTCCACTGAAGATGCGGGTCATGGCGCAAGCCTGCGGACGATGCGTGTCATGTCACAAGCCTAGGAGTGAGGCAGTCCCCATGCAAGCGAATGAGCACACCAAAATCACAGCACATTATGAGCCAGAGCTCGCCGCTGGGTCGGGCGCAGTGGCGGGCAGCGCTGACGCGCAGCTCCGGGACGTCGCGCTCGCGGCGGCGCGCGCCGGAGCGGCCGTGGTCGCAGCCCGCGCGCGTGACGTTGCGGCGCTCACATGGGAGGTGAAGAGCCCTGCCGATTTTGTGAGTCACGTGGACCGTGAGGCCGAGGTGGCGCTGGGCGCGGTGATCGCGCGGATGGTGCCGGAAGCGGTGCTGCTGGCGGAGGAGATGACCCCTGACACCGACATTTGGCGCGGTATTGCGGTGGTGGCCGACCCGCTCGATGGCACCACCAATTTTCTGCACGGGTTCCCGTGGTATGCAACAAGTGTGGGCATACTTGTAGACGGCGTGCTTGCGGCCGGCGCGATTGTGAATGCGGCCACCGGCGAGACGTTTGTCGCGGCGCGCGGTCTCGGTGCGCATCGCGTGTTGGCGAATGCCGAGTATGCGCCGATTGTTGTGTCGCCGATTGCGGAGCCGATGCGCGCGTTGATTGGCACCGGATTTCCGTTCAAACACACGCACCATCTGGCGCGGTATCAACCACAGTTTGCGGCGGTGGCCGCGAGTACGGCCGGCATGCGTCGTGCCGGCGCTGCGGCGCTGGATTTATGCGACGTGGCGTGCGGTCGATTTCAGGGGTTCTGGGAGCTTGAGCTCGCGCCGTGGGACGTGGCGGCGGGGATACTGATTGTGCGCGAGGCCGGCGGGCGGGTGACGGATTTCGACGGGCGGGATGTGGGTGTTGTGCACGGACCGATCGTGGCGAGCAATACGGTGATGCATGACTGGTTGTTGGGTGTGCTCGCGGGCTAGTTGCTGCGCAACCTGAACACATCGATACGGCCAATCCCGTCTTCGTCCTCACGATACGACCACACCTCGCCGGGCCCGGCGAAGCTTGAGAAACAGGTGTGGAACCGCTGTGATGCAACCACCGTGTTGGTTCTCACGTCGACGCGCTCCACATTTGGTGTCGCAGTAGCCATCGAAATCGTTGATTCTTGATTCATTGCGTGTCTCCAGCCAGCATTGCGGTCTATCCTTCGCGTTAACGCGATTTCAGGTTCGCTCGTACGACCATCAGGTGGACTGAACCGTCGTCCGTTTCCCTCGTGCCGTACATTATGTCCGGAGCGAGAACTTTTCCGAGAGAATCATCGAGCTTGATGGATGAGGATGACCCGATTTGGTGGACACTCCATTCACCGTAGCTTTGGGAGGGAGGTGTCCTACGACCTCGAAGCGACTGCAAGCAACTTCGGCTCGAAGCGTATTCCTTCGTACGCCGTAGGATCAACTTCCGATTCGTACGATTCACGCTTGCGGTGACGGTCGCCAGTCCCCATTTCCAAGGGGGCAAGATCTTCCGGTCCGATCAAACCCTGCACCATCATCATCAACCGCGCACGATCACCAACACCGATCGCTCGGTACATCGCCTTCAGGTGCGAGTCGATCGTGTGCTGCGATCGCTGCAGCTCCACCGCCATCGCCCTCCGCGATCGGCCCTCCAAGAGCAACACCACAATTCTTCGCCGCATCGGGCTGCGCGAGCGCAGCAACGCGAGGCGCGCACGCGCGCTGCGGCTCCAGTCGGAATCGGTCACGGCAACCTCACGGAGTGGGAAGTCCCGATCGCTACGTTTCTCCTTGCGACGGACACCAACCGCGTCACAGCAAGGGCGCATTGGTGACTGACCGCTGTCCGAACCCTTCCGCAATAGGGCATATGCGCTATTCCCGACCCGCGCTCCTTCCCATAGCTTCAGAGTGAACCCCGCCGCGTCGCACACAGCGTCACACTCGCCCTGTCTCTTCGCACTCCCCCGCCATGCCCTTCGTTGAATGCGTCCCCAACTTCTCTGAAGGCCGTGATCTGGCCGTCATTGCCGCAATCCGCGACGCAATCGCAACCGTCAACGGCGCCCACGTGCTCGACGTCTCAAGCGACGCCTCACACCACCGCACCGTCATCACGTTCATCGCGCCACTCGATGTCGCCGTGAACGCCGCATTCGCCGGCGTACGCGAAGCCACCGCGCGCATTGATCTCACCGAACACATGGGCGAACACCCGCGACTCGG
>Ga0163144_10026838_pt1 | contig 11178 bp, 3 predicted proteins | sample OliLak19BULKMAT1_FD_123175 | JGI IMG/M metagenome (GOLD analysis project Ga0163144, IMG submission 123175) | Freshwater microbial mat bacterial communities from Lake Vanda, McMurdo Dry Valleys, Antarctica - Oligotrophic Lake LV.19.BULKMAT1 | ecosystem: Environmental > Aquatic > Freshwater > Lake... | reverse complement strand
CTGGACATCTGGAATGCGCGGGTCGTGACGAGGAAGCGTATCAGGTCCTTCGCCGACCAGCCTTTCTCGACAAATCGTGCGGCGAGGAAGTCGAGGAGTTCGGGGTGCGTCGATTTTTCACCAAGCCTGCCGAAGTTGTCGACGGTCCCGACAAGCCCGCGCCCGAAAAGATGATGCCAGACACGGTTGACGAGCACCCGGGACGTCAGGGGGTTCGAAGGGTTGACGATGTCGTTCGCGAGCTCCAGGCGTCCGCTCGCCGTCGTCGCATACGGACGGGCCGCGACCAATTGCAGATAGCCGCGGGGCACCGGATCCATCGGTTTCTTGGGATCACCACGCGATAGCAACGGAGCGTCGTAGCCGGCGGCTTCGACGATTCCCGGAACGCGGCGGGGCAGGGGAATCTCCCCTTCAAGCCGGCGGTATTCGGCCACCAAGGCTGCGGCGGTCGGAAGTTCCGCCAGCGTCGATGCGAGCAGTCCGCTCCGGATGAACGAGTCGAGCAGCACCCGCTGCACCTCGGTCATGGAATCACGACGCCATGCGGCGATGGCCTCGGAAAGTGTATCCGTCAGGTGCTTGGCAAGTTCGTCCGGTGACTTCGGCACGGCGCTCGAAAGCAGCCAGTCCTTCGCCGCGAGATCCTCTTTCGGCGGCGCCTTGCCGTCGTGGAAGACCACCCGCTCCACCCCGAAAAACGAACGCCCGCCTACTCCGGGCGCTGAGCGGTCGCGGGACGTCACGTCTTCGGCGGTGGCGAACTCCAGATACGCCATCGATCCTTTGCGATAACCCGTATCGAGGCGAACCCAAGTCGGGGCGTCGCTGTTGAGGGTTGCCTGGGGGAAGATGTTGCCCTGCCCGATGGGGTAGTTGTCGGTGATCAATCGGACGCGCGCGCCTTTGCCGCCAACCACGCGGACGCTGATGCTGTCGTTGGTGAGGTGGAACCGCGGTGAGGCGAACACGCCGTTGTGCTTCTGCGACCGAAGGTGGCTGAACACGCCCGCGGGAAGCAGGCCTACGGTCACGCGGTCGCCCTCAGGTTCGATGGTGAATTCACCCGGCCGCTTCACCGCGTCCGGTGGGTTCACCCCGTAGAGAAACCACCGACTTACGTCGTCGCCTGTCAGTTCCCAGGCGGGATTGAAGCCGTCGGAGTTGAACCTCCTCCGGGTCAGCAGTTCGCCCTCCATTTTCAACGCAAGGGCCTTCCAACCGGAGGACAACTCGGTCCCGGTTTTTTCGCGCAATTGGCCCCAGGCATGGAGCGGATGGGCTTCGTTCTTGGTCGCGGCTTCGAGGGCCGCGTGTCGGCGCCGGCGTGCCGCGTCGCGAGCCGCGAAGTCGGGAAACTGTTTGGCCACTGCATCGCGCTTGGCGGCGATTTCGGCGACGAGTCGCTCGCGTTCGGCGCGTTGCTCCGGCGTCATCGCCTTCGTGATCGCATCGGGCGAGACCAGTCCTGTGCCGATTTTGAACGACCCGGAAATCTCGTCCGGCGTCAGTGCCCGGTCGTAGATCCGCGCCTCGTCGATTTCGCCCGTGAAGAACGGTGTGCCTCCGCCGGTGTGCCGCATGCCGAGAAGCACCCGCGCCGACTTGGATGCGAAGGTCCTCAGGGTGGCTCCATCGCCGGCCGGCGTATATGCGCTGCCGTAGGGCTCGCCATTGCGGAACAGCGCGATGCTATTGTCGTTTCGATAGACGATCGCGATGTGGATCGGCTGGCTTGGCGCCCCTGCTTCGCCGGGGCCGGCCAAGCTTTTGCTTCGGCGAAATGCGTCGCTGCCCGGCGCCCATTTCGTCGGCTCACGCTCGGCGAAGGCGATCGAGTCGAAGACCGCGCCGTCCTTCGACTCGACGGAAATCACACCGCCGCCACGCTGGTCGAGGTTCGAAAGGTAGACCCATGCTTCGAGCGTCTTCTCGGTCAAAGAACGCTCCAAAGGTGCGGTGCGGAGAAAGGCGCCCTTGCCATCCAGCACCAGACGTCCGTTGCGGATGATCGCGCCTCCTTGGAGTTCGCCGTGGAGTCCGCCGACCGAATCCTTCGCATCGGAATCGAAGGTCCACGCCGCAATTGGCCTCAGCGTCGAGGCGGTGGCATTGATCGCTCCGCGGGCCCGGAGAGCTGCGACGCGGGCACGGGCTTCGATTGCGATCACCTGCTCTTTGAGGTTCGCAATGGCGGTTTGGATCTCGTCGCCGGGAATCGCGCGGCGCCGCAAATCTCCCGAGTGGGATTGGGCGAGCAGACCATCACTGAGCTTGCGGGCGGAGGACTCCCACTCATCGGCCAGAGCGGTCTTGATCGCGCTTTTCAGCTGGGTGAGTTCGGCGCGGTGGATGCGGAGGCGCTCGGGCTCGTCGATGGTCAACTGTGTCGGACGGACGCTGGCGAAGATGCCGTAGAGCGCGTAGTAGTCGCGCTCGCCGATGGGATCGAACTTGTGGTTGTGGCAACGGGCGCAGGACGTCGTCAGTCCCTGGAAAGCCTTTGAGACCACATCGATCTGGCTGTCGATCGTCTTGATCTGCTCGTCGAGCGTGTCGACCGGGTTGAACCCGTGTTCGACCAGACGGAAGTGGGCGAGGCCGACGAGCGATTCGTTGATGCCCTCGGAGCTGTTCATGCGGGGTTTCTCGATCAGGTCTCCGGCGAGATGCTCCCGGACAAGCTGGTTCCACGGCACGTCGTTGTTGAACGCCCGGATGAGGTAATCCCGATACCGCCAGGCGTTCGGGATCTCGGGATCGCCTTCGCTGCCGTGGCTCTCGGCGAACCGGACCAGATCCATCCAATGCCGGGCCCAATGCTCTCCAAAACGAGGCGAGGCCAGGAGCCGATCGACGACCTTCGTGTAGGAATCGGACGCGGGGTCATCGACGAACGCGCGGACTTCCTCCGCGGTGGGCGGCAGACCGGTCAGGGCGAACGTCACGCGGCGGATGAGAGTGCGGCGCTCAGTCGGCGACGCCGGCCGAAGTCCGGAAGCCTCCATCTTCGCCAAGAGGAAACGGTCCACGGGATGCGCGGACCATTTCCTGTCTTTCACAGACGGAACCGGCTGTTTGGCGACCGGCTTGAAACTCCACCAGTCCTTGCGCGCATTGAAAGTAGCCTCCCACGAAACGCTGTTGGTGGCGACAATGGTCGGGGCGGTGTCACGCGGATCCGGCGCGCCCTGGTTGATCCATTTCACGAAGTCAGCGATCACGGCATCCGAGAGCTTGGGCCGGTCCTTGGGCATCTCGGAATCGGGATCCTCGTGGCGGATCGACCGGATCAGCAGGCTCTTCTTGGCATTGCCCGGAATCAGTGCCGGACCGGAGTCACCGCCTTTGAGCAACCCATCGCGGAAGTCCACGCGGAGCCCGTTCTTCTGTTTCTTGGCGCCGTGGCACTCGTAGCATTCATTTGCGAGAATCGGCCGGATGCGCTGCTCGAAGAAGTCGAGCTGCGCCGGAGTGGCGGCGCGGGTGGCGGCGCGTGCGGCACTGCAGACAGGCGAACACCAAATCGCGACCAGCGCAGCGATCGAGAGCGTCAGTAGTTTGGCGGTATGGAATCGCATCGGCGCACCCCGAAGTATGGGCGCTCGCCGCATGGGCTGCCGGGGTTATGTTTTAATACCCATTGGCGCTTACCGCTGTCATGCGGAAACGCCAGAACACTTGGCCATGGGCCGGTTTGCCCCTCGTTGAGCGGGCGGCCAAGGCCACAATCCCATCCAGGCGGACTAAGCCAGCACCCGCTCCAAAAGCGCGTTCATCCGCTTGAGCATGGCACGAGGGTCTTCCATCACGCCGGCGGCGACGCGGGTCTGGTCGACACCTCCTCCACTGGTGTCCGCGGCAACGGCTGCGTTTCGGCTGGGCAATACTAGATGCCGAACTCGTTGACTTAGGCGTCTCGCGGCGGAGGATTGGGAAAACTGCTCCCACGTATGAACCGGCTTCGTCCTCTTCTCGGACTTGTGGCTTTGGCGCGCGCGTTGTCAGCCGCCCAGACGGAAGTTTCTTTCCAGACGGTGGCCCTTTCCGGTCAACCCGCCCCGGGGCTGAGCGCCAGCATTCATTTTTCCAGCTTCAGCGACGTTTCGGTGGCGGACGACGGGCGGATTGCGTTTACGGCCAACGTCAGCGGGTTGGGAGTAACCTCCACGAACAAGCTGGGTATTTGGGGCGGCCTGCCGGGTGAGTTGCGTTTGGTGTCGCGGACGGGTGACCCTATGCCGGGTTCGACCAACGGCGGAACTATCCGACACTTGTTTAAACCAAACATCGACGAGCACGAATCGGTCGGCTTTGGTGCTTACGACGAAGATGTGGAAGCGCAATACTTTGGCAAACTGGGCGCCGCGCTCATCGGAGGGGTCGTCGACATTGAACCACGGATCTACCGCTATCGCGTTACGCCGATCCCACACTTTAATGAAGTTATTCCGGCGCTGGCTGAATTGCTCGGGTTTGTCGTCAATACCACGGCTGGCCGGGCCATTCTTTCCGGATCGGAAGTCGGACCGACGAACAACATCGCCATCGTGGCAGGCCCCCCCACCAACGGAGTTATCGTGGCTCGGACCGGCTTCTCCGCGCCGGGTGCCACGGGTAATTTCACCTCCATTTCCGATTTGGCCGGAGCGGTCGCGCTGATGCCCAATGGCAAGGTCGCTTTCGTGGCCAGCACCGCGGTTGACTCCGGAATTTGGCTGGGCAACGGCGACGGCGTCCAAGGCGTCGCGCTCTTCGGCAAGCCCGCACCTGTATCGTTGCTCGGAGCCGGCTACACTTTCGGCTTCCAGCGAGGCGAAAACCTGGAGGTAAACGGACGGGGGGAGCTGGCTTTTTCCACCTTTCTAAACGGTCCGGGTTTGAACAGCACCAACTCGGAGTTCGTGGTCGCGGGCGCACCAAATTCACTTCGGATCATCGCGCAAGCCGGCCAGCCGGCACCGGGCATTCCGGGGACGTTCTTCCGGCGCTTTGATGGCGGTTCCTCATCCTTTAGCCACGTTCTGCTCGGCGCCGACGGCGCCGTGGTGTTCGTCGGATGTTACTCGTCCACCGGAAAGGACTTTGGTCTCTGGCTGGCCCCGACCAATGGCTCGACCCCGCTCCTGCTTATGCGGACCGGCCAGCAGGCCCCCGGTGCTCCTTTGGGGGTCGTGTTTGAAGACACCTCCATCTATGTGCCGCCCTTCCGTCAGGCTTTCATGAATTCCCGGAACCAGGTCGTGTTTCGCGCCCGTCTGGGCGGTCCTGGCGTCGGCCCGTTTTCATTCGGCATCTGGCTGGCGGAACCGGAAGGATCCGTGGGTCTCCTCGCGCGCTCCGGGGACATGATTGACGGGGGCGATGGCATCGTGCGGCAAGTGGACAATGTGACCTTCGGGACCGACCCGGTGTTCATGGCCGGACCCGAGGATGGCCGCCGCTCTCCCTTCAATGATCGCGGCGAGGTGGCGTTGTTGGCCTATTTCACGGCTAGCAGTGGCGTGCTCATAGCGCATAGCGGCATCTATCTGGGAGTTGACCGCTCTGGAAACGATGTCCGCGTCACGCTCCCCACCCTGGCGGGCAGGACCTATCGCGTGGAATACAGCACGAACCTTTCGGCGACTTCGTGGTCTGTGCTTCAAAACTCCATCGCCGGCACAGGGAGTGAAGTAACCGTGACGGACACGAACGCTGTCGCGCTCGACCGACGCTTCTATCGCGGGGTTCGGATGGACTGAGAATCCCGGATCACCTTGCCCGGTCCGGGATTCTTTCTTGCCAGTCGCTCTCTTACGCCAGCACCCGTTCCAAAAGCGCGTTCATCCGCTTGAGCATGGCACGAGGGTCTTCCATCACGCCGGCGGCGACGCGGGCCTGATCGAGGATGGTCTCGGCGATCTCGACGGCGAAGGGCGCGTCCTTTTGCCGCATCTGTTCCAGGCGGACGATGATCGGGTTCGCCGGATTGATCTCCATGTCATGGGCTGCGGGAGCCATGGCGTCGTCGTCCTTCTTCATGGCCTTGAGCATGCGACGCATGCTGCTGGTCATGAATTTGTCGGAGTCGACCACGACGGCGGGGCTCTCGACGAGGCGCTGCGAAACGCGGACTTCGCCGACACGGTCGCCGAGCGAGGCCTTGAGCCATTCGGCGAGGGACTTTGCGGTTGCCTCGTCGAGGGCGCCTTCCTTCTTGGGCTCGTTGAGATTCAAGTCGGCCTTCTCGGCGGCCTTGAGCGGCTTGCCGTCGAACTCGCGCAGGTGATCCATGACGAACTCGTCCCAGGCGTCGTAGAGGAAGAGCACCTCGAATTTTCGTTCGCGGAACACTTCGTAATAGGGGCTGCTCTCCGCTGCGGCGCGGTTCGGCGCCATCAGGCAATAAATCTCCTTCTGCTCGGACGGCATGCGCTTCACGTAGTCGGCGAGCGAGGTGGTTTTGCCTGCATCGATCAACGACGACTCGTAGCGGATCAGCTTCCCGAGCGCGTCCTTGTGGGTGAAATCGATGACGATGCCTTCTTTCAGGAAGCGCTGATACTCGGTGTAGAATTTCTCGTAGGCTTCCGGATCCTTTTCCGCCGTTTCGTCGAGGAACTTGAGGAAGCGGCTGGTCAAAACCTTGTTCAACTTCTGCAGCAACGAGGTGTCCTGCATCGTCTCGCGGGAGATGTTCAGCGGCAGGTCCTCGCTGTCCACAACGCCCTTGAGGAAGCGCAGCCATTCGGGGAAGAGCCCCTTGGCCTTGGCCTGGATGAGCACCTTGCGGCAATAGAGGTTCACCTCCGAATCGATCCGGCCCATGCCCATCGTCTCGATATTGCGCTGCGGCACGAACAGCAGGGATTGGATGGCGATCGGGGCGTCGGCGTTGAAGTGCAGGCGGAGCAGGGGCTTGTCGTGGTCGTGCCCGATGAACTGGTAGAATTCGTCGTATTCCTCGGGCTTGATCTCGCTCTTGCTCCGGGTCCAGAGGGCCTGGACGGTGTTCACCTTCTCGCCGTTCAGCTCGATGGGGAACGGGACGAAGCTGGAGTAGCGCTTGATGATCCGCTCGATGGTCGATTGCTCGCCGAACTCCTTGGCCTCGTCCTTCAGTTCCAGCGTGATCTTGGTTCCGCGTGGCAGCTCGCCGGCCGCCGGCAGGATTTCGTAGCCGCCCGTGCCTTCGCTGATCCATTGCCAACTCGCCTCGCCGACGGTAGCCGATCGACTTTCCACCGTGACGCGCTTTGCGGCCATGAACGCCGCGTAAAAGCCGACGCCGAACTGTCCGATCAGCCCCACGTCCGGCTTCTTGTCTTCGGCCAACTGTTTCAGGAACGCCTTCGTGCCGGAATGCGCGATGGTGCCGAGATTCTTCACCAGCTCGTCGTGCGTCATGCCCACGCCGGTGTCGGTGATGGTCAGCGTGCCGGCCTTGTCGTCCGATGTGATTGCGATGGTCGGAGCGATCTCCGGCTGGTGGATCCCGATGCCGGAAGATTGGGTGAAGCGGAGTTTCTCGCAGGCATCGGCGGCGTTGGAGATCAGCTCGCGGACGAAGATTTCCTTATCGGTGTAGAGCGAATGAATGACGATGTTCAGCAGCTGCTGGATCTCGGCTTGGAACGTGTGTTTCTCGGTTGAATTCATGGGTCAGTTGTTTAAAAATTGGAGGGCGAAGCGTCAAGGCGTGGCGGCTTGAAGCCAATGCGAAACCGCGGCGAATCTGTGCCGCCGGCCGGGCGCATCTTTTTAGCCGAAGGACAGTCAACCCGGTGGCGAACATTTCCTTGCCGCGGCCGTGGCCCCCCAGCAACGTCGCAACTATGAAAAACCGCAGGTGGATTTCTGCTCAAACACTCTGCGGCGCACTCCTCTGCCTGGCGACCGTCGCTGCGCAGGCGCAGGATACCTTTCGGTGGGAGTTTCCGGTCAGCGGCGATTTCAATGACAAGAACAAGTGGGCTTCCTTCCCCCCTTACCATGCCTATCCCGTCGCCGGGGATTTTGTCATCATCAACGCGGGAAGCGGCTACACCGTGAACTGCAAGGGGGCGGCGTCCGGCCATCTCGAAGCCGGGGGCCATTTCACCCTTCAGCTCGATGGGGCCTTCGACGCGGGTGACCTCGCCTTGGGTGGAGGCGTGGTGTTGCGTGGCGGCGGCACACTGACCGGGACTCCCGTCCTCCTGGGCAGCAACGGACTCGCTGACGAGTATGATGTGCTGGTGGATGGCGCGGGATTGACCATGAACGGCCTGGATCTTTCCAGCACCATCAGGATGGTCGGACGCAACGGGGCGAAGATCATTTCATCGGGGCTGACGGACCGAAACGGAACCAGGCCATTGCTGGAATCGGGCGCGGAGTGGCAGCACGCCGGGAAGATTTATGGATCATTGTGCACGATCAACAGCGGTGCCCTGTTGTCGGCGGATGAGATGGACTTCAGTCAGGCCGAGCTGGACGGCGGCCGCCTTCAGTCCGGGCCTCTTGTCCTCGGCCGTCTCAAGGCGAAGAATGGAGCAGTGTTGAGCGCTACCACCGCCAACCTAGGCGCCAGCGTCCCGGTGGTGCTGGAAGGCGGAGGCACTAGGATGACCATCTCAGGTGCGCTCGGTGCTCCTTTCGGCAACGTGGTTGTGAGGGGTGGGGCGCTCCTTTCCGTGGGCTCGCTTGCGAGCGCCGGCAGCTCCTTTTACTTCTTCGATGGCAGCGGCTCGCAACTGGCGGTCGCCTCCTCCGTTGATCGCGCGATCATCACGATGACCAACCAGGCCCAGGGCAGCGCCGCCTCCATGACCCGAAGTTCGTTGACCATCCGGGATGCCGGCTCGCTCTTCAACGTCTCCGACCGGTTTGTGGATAGCATTGTGACTGTCCAGAACGGAGCCCGGGTCAACTCCGGCCTCGGCTTGGGCAGCGGCTTCTCCGTCGATGGTATGGGCTCGGTCGTGGTGCTCAGCGGAATCCTGAACACCTCGCCGTCCGGAGCGTTGGCCTCGGTGGGTGTAAGCGGCGGCGGCCGTCTGGACTGTGCGGCGGCGGCGGCCGGTGGCTCGGTTTACGGAGCCGATTCCTTATGGCGGGTTGGCAACGGGCTGGTGGGAAACGGGCTGGTCGTGGGCGACAAGGAAGAGGTCTACCTGAACCTGGGCGATGGCGGGCGGGTGGAAGTTCACGGCAGTGCGCTGGCGCTGGGCTTCGGTAAGAACGGGAAAGGAAATTTGATTGTGGATGGCGGTGGGTCGTTGCCTTCGCCTTCGGTGCTGGATCTCCGCCAAGTTGTGGAGACGGGTGTCGGAGTTGCTGGTGAGGGGCTACTTCGCGTTAACAGGCGAGGGCGGATTCTTGCCAGCAAACTCACGGTGGGTGTCGAGAACGGCTCGAAGGGCACGCTGGAGGTCTTCGGTTTGGGCACCAGCCTGGAGCTGGGTGACACGCTCGAGATCGGGAGAGCGGGATCTGGCCTGATGACGGTCGACGGGGGCTTGGTGACCACGCCGGAAGTCGTCGTTGGTTCGAACAGTGGCACCAACCTGCTCCGACTGTCCGGTTCTGGTTCTACTGTGACGGTCGCCGATCGGGTCAGGTTGGGAAAATCGGGAAATGGCCAATTGACCATTCAACAGGGAGCGCAGCTCGTTCTGACGGGCGTTTTCGTAGATCCGAATCCTAAGGAAGTGGGTCTGTGCGAGGTTAGTTCGGGCTACGGGACCGGCACCGTTACGGTGGACGGAGCCGGCTCGGCCTTGCGCGGGGTCAACGCCTTTCTCGCGGTTGGACTCACCGGCAAAGGGAATCTGACAGTGACCGCTGGCGGAACAGTTGATTTTGCCGCGATCAGCATCTTTGGTGGGCAGAATCAAAGCAGCACCGGTTCCATCTCGGGTGCAGGTTCTGTGGTGCAGGCGCGAGATTCTTTGGGAATTGGAAGTCCCTTTCCCGGGCCGGAGTTGGACGAAGTCACCGTGTCCGCTGGAGGCCTTTTGAAGTCCAAGGCCGATTTTTTCGTCGGCCGGACGGGGACTCTGCGCTTGAGCGGGGGATCGTGCGTCGTGGGGCAAACCGCCGAAGCGCCCATTCCCGGCACGGTATTGGTCGCCACCTTCGGGAGGTTTTACCTGGGCGGGCGACTGATCGGCTCGGTGCTGGTCCGGCCTGGTGGCCAGCTTCTGCCTGGCTCCTCGCCCGGCCACGCGGCGGTGGAGGGCAATGTGACATTTGCCGCCGGCACCAGTCTCGAGATGGAGCTGGGCGGCCAAGGTGCCGGAACCGGCTTCGATCAGATCGAAGCCACCGGCACGGTGACGCTCGGCGGGCGGCTGGATTTTGTTTTTCGCGACGGGTTTGCCCCGACCAACGGACAGTCTTTCGAGCTGGTCCGGGGAGGGGCAGTCACAGGGAGCTTTTCGGAAGTAAACGTGGCGGGGCTGGCCCCTGGCTTCACCTACACGCTGGTCAACAGCGGAGGAACTTCCTTGGTTCTGACCGCCACCAGCACGGGCGTGGCGACCAGCAGGCCAAAGTTAACGATCGTCCCGTCGAGCGGCACCAACGTGGTCGTCTCCTGGCCCGGTTACATCACCGGTTGGAACCTTCAAAAGGCCACGGGATTGCCCGCCGGCTCCTGGCAGCCTGTCACCACTCAAAGCAACATGGTGACGCTGCCGGCTTCGGTCGGGTCCGGTTTCTTCCGGCTGTCTTCGCCCAGGGCACTGCGGCATCGCGTGGGTTTCTCTACCTGTCGACCCGAGGCAGGATTTTTCCGGGTCGACCTCTCGGATGCTTCAAGGCCTAGCGTGCATATTCGCCGCGCCAAGACGCCGACGCTCCAATCCGGACGCTTCGCCGATCATTTCCGTTCGCGCGGCGTGATCCAGAGTTAGAGCAGTTGGCGACGATGCTGGACCGTCAGGCGGGCGCGTTGGCCGAGGAGCCGAAGACCGGACACACTCTTGAAGTATTTCATAAAGGCTGCGCAGGCGCGTCCGGCGGCAGCCGAGGGTTGTCTCAAAAGTCCGGCGGCTCGGCCTCGTGCCGGGCGGCATGCAGCGTGAAGCCTTGCCGAAGTTGAATTTCGGGTCTCGTATGTCAGTCATTAGCCATTGTGAGATTTCTCGTCACCATCGCTTCGTGCCTTGCCCTCGGGGTGGTCGCCATTTCCTGCACCAGCAGGCAGGGCGG
>Ga0163144_10026836_pt1 | contig 11178 bp, 10 predicted proteins | sample OliLak19BULKMAT1_FD_123175 | JGI IMG/M metagenome (GOLD analysis project Ga0163144, IMG submission 123175) | Freshwater microbial mat bacterial communities from Lake Vanda, McMurdo Dry Valleys, Antarctica - Oligotrophic Lake LV.19.BULKMAT1 | ecosystem: Environmental > Aquatic > Freshwater >... | reverse complement strand
TGGCGAGTGAAGTTCTCCGTGTTTTGTTTGGTTGCCACCGCCGGATCAATCCCCATCTTAATGGCGTAGTTCTCGGTCGGAAGCCCGAACGCGTCCCAGCCGATTGGATAGAGCACATTAAAACCCTCCATGCGACGCTTGCGCGTAATGATATCCATCGCGGTCTGCGAACGAACGTGGCCAACGTGCATACCGGCACCGGACGGATAAGGAAACTCAAACATCGCGAAGTACTTTTTCACCCGAGCAGCACCAGCTGCTTTAGGGCGGCTTTCATCCTTCGCCTCGTATATGCCCGATTTCTCCCATTCGAGCTGCCATTTTTTCTCGAATTTCTTTCTGGCTTCGTTATAGTTCATTATCTTGTCGTCTTTTTCATAAGTTGCCTTTCCGATGTACATTATACTCTAATATTAGAGTATAATGTACAGTATTTTTTTATGTGTGAGTTATATATCGATGTGAAAAATATTCTTTGCGTTCGCCTTAATCATCTCCTCTATACGATCATACGAGACGCCGCGGATTTCCGCCATTTTCTGGGCAACCTCAATAACATACGCCGGTTCGTTCCGCTGACCGCGCTTTGATTGCGGCGCGACATAGGGCGCGTCGGTCTCGAGCAGGATGCGGTCGTCAGGAATCATCTTAATCTGCTCATCGTAGTCTCGACTAAAGGTAATTACACCGCCGAAGGTAAAATAAAAGCCGGCTTCTATCATATGTTTCGTCACATGGGGCGAGCCAACGTAGAAGTGTGAAATAGTTTGTAGGTTGTAGTGGGTAGTTTGTAGAAGTTCGAGAAGATCTTCGTACGCATCGTCAGTGCCCTTGCTGGGCCTGCAATGTATCATCAATGGCTTTTGCACCGCTTCGGCTATTTTCGCGTGCTCGATAAAAACTGCCATTTGTTTCGCCTTGGTCTCCGCAACTTGTTTAGAGTCTAAATTTTCGAGTCTATAGTAATCCAACCCGCACTCGCCAATTGCAACCACCTTTGAGTCGCGTGCCATTTTGAGATACTCACTCGCATCAAAATCTTCGCCGCGGCTCACAAAGGCTTTTGCCGCATCTCCGCCTCCCAACTCCTGGCTATCGTGGTATGACTTTTCAGTGTGGGTCGGGTGCAAGCCGACCGTTGCGTAGACCGGCTCATTCTCAAACTCATGCGCGACTTCGATAGCACGCCTGGAGGTGTCTATTTGGGTGCCGACGTTAATGAGACCGACACCAGCCTTAAGAGCTCGATTGATCACCTCTTTATAATCCTTTTCGAAGGCGGCGAAATGAGTGTGCGTGTGGGCGTCAAACATGGCTCAATAATAGCCTATGTCGCTCTCTTTTCAGAGAGGGTTGACAATATCTTGGTATTAATGAATAATATAAATCTTCGAGGTAGAGCGCTGCTCATGCGTGGCGCTCCGTCGGCGAGAGGACCAGACGGAAGCGGTCTTCTCGTATAAAGGCCCGGAAAGGAAAAAGCTGCTCCATCGGAGCGTGCCTAGGATGACCCCCCCCTCATCCGCCCCCCTTTCTGGGCCCCTGATGTCTATCTCGAAACGCGCGAGCCGGATCCAAGTTGGATCCGGCTCAAGTCATTTTAAGGAGCCTATTTTATTTTCAGAAATTAGGAAATGCGGGGGAAGAGGCCGGTTGCCGGCTTCGAGCAGAGATACTGCTTCTTCTCTTTATCAATAACGATGCACGCTTGGATCTTGGCAGCGGTCTCAGGCAAGAACGGCACAAGTAAGTTGGAAACAGTGTACAGAACGTAGAGCAGGCTCACGAGTGACCCGCCCTGCGCGACTGAGCCCGTTTCGAGCTCCCACGGCTTTTTCGAATTCACATATCCATCCCCATAACTGATAAGCTTCCAGACAGCGGCGAGGGCGTCATGGAAACGCAATGTAGTTACAGACTTCTCGACATCTGCATTGGCCGTTTCAACCGCCTTCAATGTTTCCGGCTCAAGGTTTTTTTCAAGATCGAACGAGAGGGCGCCGAACTTTTGAGCCAAAGTAAGAACACGGCTGGCGAAGTTGCCGAGACCGTTAGCGAGATCGGCGTTAAAGCGCAGTTTAAACTTTTCGTCAGTAAAGTCTCCGTCGTCATCGGATGGAATCTCGCGCAAAAGATAATAACGGACCGGCTCAACGCCGTATTTGGCGACAAGCTCCATCGGATCAATGACATTGCCGATAGACTTGCTCATTTTCTGACCGTTTACCGTGACAAAGCCGTGCACAAAGAGCTTTTTCGGAAGCGGCAACTTTGCAGAGAGGAGGATCGCAGGCCAGTAGATGGCGTGGAAGCGGATAATATCCTTACCAATGATGTGCAGGTCAGCTGGCCAGCGTTCGGGAGCCGCTGAGCGGTACACGTTGAGCGCGTCAAACCAGACGTACATGATTTGGCTCTCATCCCCCGGAACTGGGACCCCCCAGCCTTTCGCGCGCTCCCTTGAGCGCGAGATACTAAAGTCCTCAAACTTGTTATTAAAGAAGCCGAGCGCCTCGTGCTTTCGCTTCTCCGGCACTATTGCATACGCATCACTCTCAATGATTTTCTTGAGCTCATCGGCGTATTTTGAAAGTTTAAAGAAGTAGTTCTCCTCCTCAATCTCATCTACGGGCTTGCCGGGGTGATTAAAACACTCCTCCTTTTCGTTGAGTTCATCCTTCGTATAAAACGCCTCACAGCCAACGCAGTACAATCCCTTATAGCGCTTCTTGTAGACATCGCCGCTTCCCTCGCACAGCTTCCAAAGCTCTTGAGCAGAAGTGAAATGCTCTCGACTCGTGCTGCGCTGGAATTTATCGATTGAAATATTGAAAGCCTTCAAGAACTCCTGAAAGGCGCCGGCGTACTTGTCGGTGAGCTCCTTCGCGCTCATACCTTCCTTCTCCGCTGCCTGCACTATTTTAAGCGAGTTCTCGTCCGCCCCAGAAACATAAAAAGTATCATCGCCCTTCTGCCGGTGATAACGTGCCAAAGTGTCACCCTGGATAAACTCAAGGGCGTGGCCCATGTGAGGCTTCGCGTTGACGTATGGAATTGCGGCGGTGAGGTAGAATTTCATGTAGCTTGTAACGTGTAACGTTAATACTAGGCGAGAAACTGCGGCTCGTAAATGCTATAGGCTACACGTTACGCGTTTTGTGGCGCGGGTGGCACCGGCCGGTGCGAAAACGACCAGTCGCGTAAGATCTCCTGAAAAAGCACCGCGACCGGAACCGCGAGAATGACGCCGATAAGTCCGAATATCTTTCCTCCTATAAGTAACGATACCAGCACGATGACGGGGTTGAGGTTGGTAGAGCGTCCCATAACCGTTGGAATGAGGAAGTGACTTTCGATTTGCTGGATAACGATGAAGAGGATGAGAGTATACAGACCCAGCGTAACTGAACTGGTCAGCGCGAAGAGCACTGCTAATCCGCCAGAGAAGATTGGACCGACATACGGGATGAGCTCGAAAAGGCCGGCTGCCAGGCCGAGCACAAGGCTATAGCGCACTCCCAAGATGAGTAGTCCGAGGAAGACGGCAAAGCCAACAATAAGGCTCAAAAGCAGCTGGCCACGGAACCAGAGGCTTATCTTCCGGCGGACCCGCTCATAGATCGTCAGGACATTCTCCTGATACTGGTACGGCAGGATAGTCACCAGGAACTTCTCAACTCCATCACGGCCAACCGTGAGATAGAAAGAAATAACAAACACAATAGCGGTGAAGAAGAGTCCGCCCAAAAAGCGCGAAAGGATTGTCAGGATGGTTATTTTGCCACCGAGGAATCCGGCCGTGACATCGTTGAGTCCCTGAATCAGGCCATCGAATACCTTGGCGCCGTCTTCGCCAAAGTTCTGCATCAGTGAACCCATAAATCCGCCGGAATTGTTCAAAATACTATTGAGTTCAACAAGAGCGACCGGCACCAGGATATAGATAATGACCGCGACCAGTAGAATCGCAATGATGTATATCGCGAGGGTACCAAGGATGCGCGGCACATTCTTGCGCTCAAGGAAGGTCACCCACGGGTCAAGTGCGGAGGAGATGATAATCGCGAGGAATACAGCGATGAGAATTTCTCGCGTAACGAAAAGAGCCGCTACCAGCCCCAGCATCGCTAGGATCTTCCAGAGCGCTCCCCATGTTATTCCCCTGTCTTCAGCCATCATTGATAGAAATGAACTAAGTGTCTTTATTAAAACACGCCCATAGGGTGTCTGTAAATGTAGAACAGGGGCGGCGGTCGGGTGACCGCCGCCCCTGAAAAGTCGCGCTGTGCGATCACGCCAGCGCCGGCTCGCGCGCGAGTTGTCGAGCGACTGCGGCGGGGATCGTGGCCGCTCGCTCGGCGGCGGTGGCCAGCGCACCCCTGAGCTTGGTGATCAATCCGTCCGTGGAGGCATGCAGCTTGGTGATCTCTGCCCAGGTCTCTTCGCTGAGCTCCCCCACCGAGAAGCCCGGGTAGGGCCCCGCCGGCCTCTGCGCTAGCTGGACGAGGGTGCCTTCCCATGCGAGGAACAGCCCATTGACCTGCAGGTCGATGACCAGCTGATCCCAGTTGCCGTTCTGGAGCGGCTTCTGCTCCGCAGTGATGCGCTCCATGACGATCTCGCGGATCGTCTTGAAGCCGGGAAGGTCTCGCAGGAGCCTTTTGAGCTCCTGCAGGTAGGCCAGCACGTAATCCTTACGTGCCGCCGGAGTCGTCGGAATGTTTCGCGCCATGGGATTATCCTCCCTGCCCTGAGGGCTGTTTGGCAAATACTATAAGACTATAAGTAGACCTAGAGCGCAAGCAGCTCTTCAAACTCCTTCGCCTCTTTGTATGGCCCGATCATTACCATGTTGAGGCCGCGGTTCACAAAGATATCCTTCGCGACTGATTGAATCTCAGTCGAAGTTACGGCTTGGATGCTCTTAAGGAGTTCATCAGGAGTCGCCATCTCATTTTTCAAAATCTCCTGCATGCCATAAAATCCACCGAGGGCGTCAGAGGTCTCAAGGCCGAGTAAGATACCGCCGGCGAGGTGATCCTTTGCACGTTGGAGTTCGGCGTCACTCACCTTCTCGTCAACGAGGCGCGTAAACTCGTCTAAAATCGCTTGGATAACCACCTTCAATTTTGAGTGCTCAACACCCGCGTTGGCGGCGAGATAGCCGTGGTCGGTGTAGAGGTCAACGGACGAGCGGACATAATAAGCCGCACCGAGTTCTTCACGAACCTTGTGGAACAAACGCGAGCTCATGCCACCACCAAGAATGTCGGATAGTACCTCAAGCGCGAAGCGGCGCTTATCGAACGCATCAAACGCGCGGCAGCCAATCATAATGTGCGTCTGTTCGCTCTCTTTAAACTTAATAAAGAGCTCCGGCTTCTTCTGGTCTTCTTTCACTTTGAGCTTCGTCGCCTTCTCGCCAGTCGGCATATTGGCGAACACTTGTTCGGCCTGTTTGATAACCGCCTTCTGATCGAACGCACCGGAGATAACCAAGATGGTCGCCTGGGCGAGATAGTTTTCGTTTCGATATTTAATAAAATCAGCTTTCGTCAGCTTGCGAATAATGTCTTTCTCACCGCCGACGTCCCAACCGGCTGGTTGTTCGCCGTACATAAGGTGCATAAAGATGTCGCCAATCTTTCGTTGCGGCATGTCCTCATACATCGAGAGCTCTTCGATGACCACTCCCTTTTCCTTTTCAATCTCAGTCACGTCAAAGATAGGGTTGAGGTAGAGGTCGGAGACGATGTCTATCGCCTTCGGGAGCTTGTTCGCTTGCACCTTCGCGTGATAGCCAGTGTACTCGTGACTGGTAAATGCATTGTACTCAGCTCCTAGCCCGTCGAGCTCGCCTGAGATAGCCATCGAGTTCGGGCGGTTCTTCGTTCCCTTAAAGCACATGTGCTCAAGGAAGTGCGAGAGGCCGTTGATCTGCTTCGTCTCATATTTTGAACCAGCGGCAACAAGAACAAGCGCGGTGGCGGCCATATTTCCAGGCTGCGGAGCTAGAATGATGCGCATCCCGTTTTTGAGGGTGATCTTTTTGAAAGGTTCATTCATATAAGGGGAGTATAACGGAAAGAAGTATTTTAAAAAAGACGCAGCCCCGCCACTCACGAGGAGGTCGGGGCGCGCGGGCATACTACTCTCGATGGTTTTCCTACCGGGTTAAGGCGAAATCGGCTGGAGCGAGCGGCACCTTCCGGGCCGGCTCGATGATCTTCCTGAGAACGATGTGGCCTGAAGGGTTGCGCATCGGTTCGAAACCGATGATCGTCCCCGTTCCCGGTGCGACGATACCGCCTCCACCAAAATTCCACTGCCAATCGTCACCGATCCGGTTACTCCGATAGAAGGAAGCGCTGATGAGACACTGCTTCCACCCGCGGGGGGTAATCTGCAGGACCACCTTGCCCACTTCCCGATCGACCACTCGGAGGTCTAGGCCGGCGTGGTCATGGGGAGAGGGCAACTTGAGAACCGCGAAATGCTGCTCCAACAAAGTTGCCACCAGATGTACGAGCCTTGATATTGCGAAGCTCAAACCGTCGATCTTCGGAATCTTCTGCCTCATGGTTCACATCCCTCCTCTACATTAATTAGTAGCGCTTAAGAAGTCAATTTGCCTGAGAGGTATCTATCCAGCTCAGCAATAAGCACCCGCTCTTGTTTCATTGTATCGCGATCGCGGACGGTGACGGACTTGTCGGCAATAGTCTCAAAATCCACGGTGACACAATACGGCGTACCAATCTCGTCCTGACGGCGATAGCGCTTGCCGATGGACTGCGTCTCGTCGTAGTCACAAACGAAAAGCTTGCTCAAATGCGCGTAAAGCGGTTTGGCAATAACGGCGAGCTCATCTTTTTTTGAAAGCGGCAAAATGGCAACCTTGACCGGTGCAACCCACTTCGGGAAGCGCATCACGACGCGCACATCCTCCTCGTCCCCCGCTATTTTTTCTTCGTCGTACGCCTCAAGGAGGGCGACGAGTATTGAGCGGTTGAGACCGAATGATGGCTCAATCACGTGCGGGATGAACTTATTTTTCTGGTCCTCAGGGTCGGTGTAGGTCAAATCAGCCCCGGACTTTTCAGCGTGACTCTTTAAATCAAAGTCCCCGCGATAGGCCAGACCATAAAGCTCCTTTTGACCGAACGGATAGTCATATTCAACGTCAACGGTGCGCTGACTGTAGTGCGCACGGTCCTCTTTTGAAACTTCTACAAAGTGAAGATGCTCGCTCGTTACGCCAAGGTCGTGGAGCCAGCGCTTCATTTCAGTGAGCCAATATTCAAAAGTCTTTTCCCAATCTTTTGGATTGATAAAGTATTCAAACTCCATGAGGTCGAACTCCCGGGTGCGGAAGATGAAGTTGCCCGGCGTTATTTCGTTTCTGAACGCGCTGCCCTGACTGGCAATACCAAACGGCAGGCGCTTGCGGCTGGTGTCAAGCACATTTTTAAAGTTCACGAACATCGCCTGGGCAATCTCCGGTCGGAAGTAGACCGTGTTCGCCTGCTCCTGTGCTGGACCCAGGAAGGTCTTGAGCATTAAGTTGAACTGTTTGGGTGACTCAAGAGTTTTACCTAAAAACCAAATTTCTCCGCAGCTGGCACATTTTGTTCCTTGCGCTACAGCGAGATGCTTCGTCTCAATACCCGTAGATAATTTTTCTACTGAATATGCTAATCCGGGCGTCTGATCTGCGCGATAGCGCGCGTGGCACTTTTTGCACTCAACAAGCGGGTCGTTGAAGGTTGCCAAGTGACCAGAGGCCTCCCAGACCTTCGGGTTCATGATAAGGGCGGCATCAAGGCCGACCATATCAGAGCGCTGGCGAACAAAGCGGTTCCACCACTCGTCTTTGATGTTCTTTTTCAGCTCCGCACCAAGCGGGCCGTAGTCCCACGAGTTCTGAAGGCCACCATAGATCTCGCTGCCCGGAAAGATAAATCCCCGACGCTTACACAGCGAGACAACCTTATCCATCAGATTTGCTCCGCCTTCGCTTTTTGTTTCGATATTTTTTGGCATATTTTTTTGTTTGTCATTGCCCAACTTGATCGGGCAATCTACCTATTTCCCTGGATCCCCGAGTCAAGCTCGAGGATGACAACATTAGGGGTTCACCTGCTTATCCTGCGACAGAATCGTCGGGTCGTTGATTAAGATTGTCGTAAAAGCCTCTACCTTGTCAAAAAACGCCTTTCCCGTAAAGAGGTCAGTCGCAGCGACGGTTGTCTGGCCGAGCAACGTTGGAAACTGATTCACCTGATCACTAGAAGGGGTTACTTCGACTTGGAAGGCGAGATCAACCGGAGCGTCGATGACGCCCTTTGTCGCATTGATTCTGCCCGGCGTCCAGGTGAATTCCTGTGTCCGCTCGTTATAGGTCGGCGCAACGCCATTGCTCGCTAGATAGTTCCCTGTATAGCGAACGTTCGGACCTAAGAAGGTCTTAAGTACCGCCGCGTCCATATCGGTCGCCTGATTACGGAGCGTCCAGTGCATGGTGAAAGTCGTCTTCTGGCCGACCCGCGGTGGAACCGGACCAGTATTTTTTATTCCCGAGCCGTCCTTATAAAGAGCAGATACCGTCGGCTGCAGTAAGCCACCCACTTTCGTCTCGGTCGAAATGGAACCGATAGTGCGAGACGAAGCGACACTTACTGGAACGGTCGGCGATTCTATCTCGGCAAACATCTTAAGTGTGAAATTTTTGTCGCTAATGCGCTGGATCGGATACGCTGAAAGCGTTTTTGCCGTGAAGGTCACCGTGCCACCCTCGCCCGGGCGGATGATCGCGAGCCCCGGAACACGCGCTGCGTTCCACTGAATGGTATTATCCGATGAGCGAAAGACGCCGTCACGCGAATCGGTCTCACTCATATCGAACATCGCGCCCACGAGCTTTACGGTGATAATCGCATCTTTGAGGCCCAAATCGGTGTTGTTGGTATAGCTGATGTCGTAGGTGAGCCGGTCGTTCACTTCGGCGATATACTCTTTTGCGTCATTGATGACCACGGTGAGCGAGAGCGGAGATGGCGAGATCGAGACTGAAGCGGTTTTTTGGTTAACCCCATACTGTTTACCTAAGAGGCTCGTGTTGATGCCGACGGTAAAGTCGAAGAAGGCGTTGTCCCGGCCAATCATACTTCCCTTAACCGTAAAGCTCCCCTTGGAGCCGGCGCGTAAGTCGCCAAGCTTCCAGAGCGTAGTATCCTGATCGGGCGGTAGGGTTGAGGAGATAAAAGTGAAACCCTTTGGATACTGGAGGAGTAGCTGCAAATCAAAAAAATCGGTATCGGACTTATTTTCGTATTCGACTTTCACATCGAAAGTCTCGCCGGCGAATATCTTTTGCGGAGCCGCGATATCGAGACTGATACCGGAGGTACCAATGCTCACGTCCTTGCTGGTATGGGTTTCAAACCGTGAGCCAAGGTCAGTCGGAACATACGAAAGTGACGCCTCAAGCTGGACAAGGCTATTTTCCCCGGAAACCGGCATGATACGAAACTCCTGATTGGTAACAGTTCCTACCCCAAGACTTCCGAGCGACTTATTCACGACGCGCTTACTCGCCGTTTCAGACATGAACACAAAGCCATCGGGTAAGCTCAAGGCAAGCGTCGTCTCCTGGGCGATACCACTTCCTGAGTTGCTCACTGCAACCCTCGCCGTGAATGGCACGCCGATTTCAACGCTATCCGGAGCCGAGATAGAAACTTCAAGACCACCGGCTTGCCGTGCTTGATACCACAGATACGTTACAAGTCCCCCGCCGATCACGAACAGGACGACGAAGAGGATGACCATTTTCCTCCAGCTCATGACTTTATATTACCACAAAATAGTTCGTATCTCGTAGTACGTAGAAAAAGGATAAGGTAAGGATGCGAACGTTTCACTACGCACTACGAGCTACCCTCCTACGTACTGTTTCTTCCGAGCTTATATAAGCCGTCGATACTTGAGAACGTCTTCACGCACTTGGCACAATAATAATGAGCATCTCGGCTGCTGAAATATTCCGGTGTCGCTACTTCACACATGGTGCAATGCGCATGACGTGGGTCAAAACCGAGGATGGTAAGGATGTGTAGGGCGGAAGGCTTCGGTGAAGACAGTTCCTGCCAGAGCGCCGCGTCAGCATGATGCTCTGAAGTGAGTGAACGAACAATCTGGCACAAGCCGACCCGTTCGACAAGCTCAGGGTAAATCCCCTCGGCAGTCAACTTACCCCACTCGCCTATCGGCAACGCATCAACAACCTGAATACCGTTTTTTTCTACTAGGCGGGCCTGCACGCGCCGCAGCGGTTGGAGATAGCTGGAAAGACGTGAGGTAATAAAGCCGGCGCTGCGGGCACGGGCCATCACGCGACCGAGCTCCTTGGTATATAAAAATATTCGGGCGTCGGTCTCGCCAGAAAGTTCGCGATCAAGGACGATGGCTTCGGTGAGATATTCGCGCATGCTGAATTTTATAATTCGCAGAATTATTTACAAATTCTGCACCCCTGCCTACCGGCAGGCAGGCCGCCATTGGCGTGGGTATCCCTACTATATCAGAAATGGATCTAAAAATTCGAAGACCCGGCTTCTTCTCGGAATTGGATTTTCCGTAGAAGCCGGGTCTTGGGTGCGAGGAGCTCACACGGGCTAGGTAGCCACGTGGGCTCCGGTGAGGACGAACGACCGAAGGAGATCGGGCAGCTCCGCAAGGCTGCACCAGTTTTCGCAACCAGCGAGAACCAATGGCTTGCAGTCCCGCAGCGTCTGACCGACCGCGATGAGTCGGGCAGATCTGGCGGACTCCTTCAGGCTGCGAACGAACTCCTCGGCGGCAGACTGGAAGCCGGGCGTCTGATCGCCGATCACCACGATGTCGTACGCGGGCTTGTCACGGACCAGGGCCCATCCCTCGGGAGCGGTTGGCGCCTCCGACCACTCGACGGGTGACCGAGTGAGGTTAGCGGTGCGATCCTTGATCGCGGGGATGGCGGAGGCATACACCCCCACCAAGAGAATTTGGGTCATGCTCTCTCCAGGAGGGGTTTCTGCGTGCCCAAAACGCAACTCGAAACGAGTCATACTTAAGGTACTGATTCCTTTCGCAAAAGTCAAAGGACGATCGAGAGACCGTCCTTTTCAAAAATGAGTG
>Ga0163144_10026833_pt1 | contig 11179 bp, 10 predicted proteins | sample OliLak19BULKMAT1_FD_123175 | JGI IMG/M metagenome (GOLD analysis project Ga0163144, IMG submission 123175) | Freshwater microbial mat bacterial communities from Lake Vanda, McMurdo Dry Valleys, Antarctica - Oligotrophic Lake LV.19.BULKMAT1 | ecosystem: Environmental > Aquatic > Freshwater >... | reverse complement strand
TGCGTTGGCTGAAAGATTTTTGGGACATCGCACAGGCGGATGTGCCTGAGACCGGCGACGCCGACGCCGAGCGCCAAGTTGAGCGCAAGCTGCACCAGTCGATTTTGAACATCAACCGCAGCATGGAGACCTTCGGGTTTAATACCGCCGTGTCCGCGCTGATGGAAGTCCGTAACGCGCTGAAAAACCCCGTCCGCGAGGGCAAAATCGGGCGAGTCGCCTTCCGTGAGGCCATGAGCATCATGTTACGCCTGATGGCTCCCATCACCCCACACATCGCGGAAGAACTGTGGACGGATAAGCTGGGCTTTGGCTATAGCGTTCACCAGCAAGCGTGGCCGGACTATGACGAGGCCAAAGCCGCCGAAGATGTCGTGCCATTGATTATCATGGTGAACGGCAAGATGCGCGGCAAAATCGAAGTCGCGGCGGGCATCAGCGAGGATGAGGCCAAAGCCGAGGCGATGGCGCACGAGTGGGTTATCCGCTCATTGGAGGGCGGTCAACCGAAGAAGGTCATCTTCATCGGCGGGCGCGAACCGAAGGTGAATGTGGTGATTTAAGGGTAAAAAAATCCCGCCCAGCGTCAAGAGAGCGCTGGGCGGGAGGCTAAAGGATGAGCAAACACGCAGGGAGGTGGCTGAGGGGCTACCGCATGTTTGCATAAATACGAGGATAGGCGGGGCTGACGTTGCGGGTCGATGAGGTGGCCTGCGCGGGGGCGGGTTCGCTCACAGGGACAGAGAGTTTGGCAGGCGCAACAAATTGAGTTGAGCGACGGACAATCACAGCTTCGTTTTCCGTGAGGACGATTTCCCACTCAAGACCGTGCTGAGCGCTGATGCCAATTTGATGTTCCATAGTCTTATTATCCTCATCGTTGTCGTGTGTCAGATTGATAGATTTTTATGTAACTTATGTTCTTATTTTATACTGAAAATAGAACATTTGTCAACCTATTGATCTTGTAAAACCCATCTGTCTGACCCCCAAAATCCGGGGCGTGCTTACTTCTTATCTCTCTATACGCCGTCCACTAGCAAAAGGTTTCATATTGGTGGCTCAGAACTTCCAATTTCCTTACCTTACGGCGGGGATAGTGTCATGTAGGGGGTTGGGGTGGTATGATTTGACGTGTAGCCCGTCGGGTATTTTGTTTGGACGAGGATAATTTCATGCGCCGTGTGACCCTGTTTCTGTTGTTGTTAATCGGGCTAGTCCCTCTACAAGCCCAAGAACCGCCGACCCCAGCCGGGGCGCTGTTGGTTTGGCTGTCTGAAGGGCCGGAACCGGAACGTAAAGACCCCGCCGTTGGCAGTCAATTGGCCGCTGTGTTCCCCAACGGCGTGCTGACCACCCTCCTAGAATTCGATCCCACCGTGATCGGCCTCAGCCGATGCAGCAGTCAACCTGTCAGCGCGGACGGGCGGCGCTTCGCCTTTTTCGCCAGCGCACCCAGCGTCGGCGTGGACAGCGGCACGCTTTACCAGATGACTGACTTCGGCGCGCCCGTCACCGTGGCGACCATCCACCGTACCGGCTGTGCGCTCAACGGGTTTGCGTACTCCCCCGACAGCACGCAACTGGCCTATATCAACTACCAGAACTTCAGCGATGAGAGCGAATTCATCACCGGCACGCTGACCGTGCGCGGCGTCGAAGACCTGCTGGAACTGGGAAAACTCGAACGAGCCTCGGCGTTGGCGTGGAACGGGGCGGAATTATTGGCGCTCCAACTGTTCACCAACGCAGATGGTCAAGCCGATGAAGCCGTCGTCAGTTTATGGGACGGCACATCCAGCCGCGAATTGACCTCGGTCTTATCCGCGCAAAGCTGCCGCTTCACGGGCGGGCAAATCAGCGCGGCGGGCGCTGATAAAATCGTCGTCGTGATGGGCGAACGTTGTCGGGGTGGCGATGGCCGCACCCGCTGGCAATTCTATGTGGTAGACCGCGCAACCGGGTCGGCATCGCTGGCGCTCTCCGCCCCACAAGACGGCGGCGCGTTTGTCAGCACCCAGACCTATAACATCACCACATTGGGCGATGGCACAACCGTGCTGTTCACCGCCGCAGATGGTGTATCTCGCGACACTGCCTCGGTCTTTAAGGTCGATATGACCACATTGGCGACCCAAACAGCGGTCATAGATCGTGCTGGCGTGTTCCGCCGTTATGTGCCATTGCGCTATACGTTGGGTGAAATCGCCCCGGCAGTCATCAGCCCTGACCGCCAGTTCTGGGCAGTTGTGACCGCCCTGCCCGATAAATCTGAGTTGGTGGTGGTGGATTTTGCCGCGCTAGACGCCCCCATCCGCATCCCGCTGCAACGGTCTACCGATAGCGTCCGCACTATGGCCTTCACCCCAGACAGCACCAGCTTGATTTATGTGGCGGGCGATAAGGGGGGGGCGGATAACGCCGTATTCCGTCTCGACCTCACTACCGGCGTTGAGCAGCGCCTCGCCCGTGGACAATATGCTACGGCGATGGCCGTGCGCTCAGACGGTGCAGCCGCGCTCCTACAATACCGCCGCACCGAGGAAGTACAATCAAAACCGTATGTTGACCTCGTGCTGGTCAACCCAGATGGCTCGCAACAAGATTTGTTGGGCGGCGTGGTCTTGGATGAAGGTGGATTCTTCAAGAACGTGCGTTTCGCCGTCCCGTTGGCGTGGCGCTAATCGTTTGGCTCATGTTCAGACTGTGTGAAATGACTACCAATGTAGGGACCGCCCTTCTGGGCGTCCGCTGATCCCGAAAACGGACGGCAAGAATGTCGTCCCTATACCACTCGATTTGAACGTGTGCTAATCGGTTAATCTCCATACGTGTCATAAGCAAGGGCGCATTTACACATGCGCCCTTTGCGTTCCCCCATCTCCTCTATATCGCTGACAATTTGACATTTCGCCTCATTAGAGTTACTCTATGTTGAATAGTCAGGATTGACTATTTTAATCTAGAGGTGCTTACGATGGAGCGCGAACTGCTGTTATTGGGGTTACTGCGGCGCGACGAAATGCACGGCTATCAACTGCACGAGATTTTCTCGTCGGTTTTAGCCAACTGTATCGACCTCAAAAAGCCGACGGCCTATTTCATCCTCGATAAGATGGCGCAACGCGGTTGGGTGACAGCCAGCAGCACTCAAGAGGGCAATCGCCCGATGCGGAAAGTCTACCGTATGACTCCCGACGGCGACGCCGCCTTTGAGCGCCTATTGCGCGAGAACCTCGCCACCTATACCGACGCCGAATTTATTGGCGACATCGGTTTGGCGTTCATGGACGCGCTGCCCCCGTCTGAGGTGGTAGCGTTATTGGCGAAACGGCGCGAACGCCTCGCGGTGCTGGTGTTGTCTGCCCACGCCATTCCGCCTCACGAAGGTACATTCCAATTCATGATTGAGCATCGCGTCCGCCATCTCGAGGCTGATCTCGCGTGGCTGGACAGCGTGATTGCGCGACTTGCAACGCCTACATTATCCACAACAGAAGAAGGTTAAAAATCATGAGTACGACACTTCCCCCTGAAGAAAAGCTCGACTTTAAGCGAATCCTGCCCATTTTTGTGATTGTGATGGTTGACCTGCTGGCGCTGACGGTGATTATCCCCTTACTGCCGCTTTACGCCGTGACGTTCGGCGCTGATCCGCTGACGATTGGCCTGCTCACCACGTCCTACCCGTTGTTTCAATTGATTGGCGGCCCCGCTTTGGGCGGCCTGAGTGACCGGATTGGCCGTCGCCCAGTCCTCATCGTCAGCCAAATCGGTACATTCATCGGTTTGTTGATGTTGAGTTTTTCTAGCGCATTGTGGGTTTTGTTCCTCTCGCGCATCTTGGACGGCTTCACAGGTGGCAACATCGTGGCCGCGCAAGCCGCCATCACAGACAGCACCACCGACCGCACCCGCGCACAGGGTTTGGGTCTGATTGGCGCGGCCTTCGGACTCGGTTTCGTGCTTGGGCCAGCAATTGCGGGCGTCGCGCTGGCGATGTCTGGCAACGACTTCCGCGTCCCAGCGTTAATCGCCGCCGCGTTTTCGTTGGTTTCCATCATCTTGACCAGCGTCTGGTTCAAAGAAACGCTCTCGGAAGAACGGCGCGGGCAACACGCCGCCAGTAGTGAAGGCATGATCGCCCGCCTCCGTCGCGCCTTGCGGACTCCAGGAGTCGGCGTGTTGTTGGCGTTAATGTTCGCGCAACAGACCGTATTCGGCGGTGTCGAGGCACTGTTGGCACTGTTCACCCTCAACCGTTTGGGCATGAGCGCCGCCGATAACGCGCTGGTATTCGTGTTTGTCGGGGTGATTTTGGTGGCTGTGCAAGGTAAATATATCGGGCCGTGGAGTCGCCGTTATGGGGAGCGCAAGCTCATCCTCAGTGGGTTATTGTTGCTCTCAATCGGAGTCGGGTTGACCGCCGCGACGCCGGATGTCCCAGTGCCGTGGTATAGCCGAGCCGAACGCATAAGCGAATTGCAAACCAGAGGCACGCAACCGGAGTCTGCATTGACCCTCGTGACCACGACCTCTGTTCCGTTGCCGATGGATGATAAGCACAACGGTGCGCTGGGACTCGCGTGGTTGCTCATCGCGATGGTTCCGACCACGCTAGGCGCAGGCATTTTGTCACCCAGCATCAACAGCTTGATTTCTAAATCAGTCGGGCCGACTGAGACAGGCGGGGCGTTAGGCGCGAGTTCGTCTATGAACAGCCTCGCCAATGTCATCGCACCCTTAGTAGGTGGCGCACTATTCCAATTCGGGGGATCGTCCGCCCCGTTCTTTGTCGGGGCGGTGTCGTTGTTGGGGCTGTACGCCATCACTCAGCCGCGCCTGCCAAAACCTAAGGCCGCAATAGCCTAGCCTAGCGCTTCCATGACGATATTGACGCCGATTTGCGCGAGACGGATGTCCTCGTCTTCCGGCAAACCGCTGACGCCTACCGCACCGGCCACGATGCCGTCGATGATGATAGGCAAGCCGCCGCCCCATGTCACATAGCGCAGTTCGCCGAAATTCGTCATCGGGAAGATATCGCGCTGGGAACGTTCGCCCAAAGTCTTACTGGGGATGCCCTCACGGGCGGCGGTATAAGCTTTATTGATGGCGATTTGGATGGGCGGCAGGCCGCACCCGTCCATCCGCAAGAAAGCGATCAGGTCGCCGTGCGTATCGACGACTGCGATGGCCGCGCCCTGATTGGTGTTGCGACATTCGGTTTGGATAGCGCCCAGAATCATCTGAGCCTCGGTGTGGGTGAGTTCGTAGACGGTCTTCATGCGTCCTCCTTTGGGTCATGGATATGTGCAGCGGCGCGACGTGTTGCGCTCGCCGAATATAACCTGTAATTTTACGGATACAAATAGGGTTGTTCAGGTTGTTCGGTACTGTCGAGTTTGGCGATTTGAAGCACCGGCATTTGTTGCCCCATAAAGGTTTCGGTCTGGAAAGTACCCTCCACCGTCACCCAATCCCCGGCTTTGAGGCCGTCGAGTCCTGCATAGGCAGCGGGCAATCCGAGGGCGCTGGCGTCGGCCACACAGCATGACATGGTAAAACGCGCCAGCATAAACCGCCCTTCTGGGTACGACGGCTCGGTATAGACGAATCCCAACAGCTTGGCGGACTGACCGTTAAACACCGTCGGCGATTCCTCATCTGCGAACGCCCGCGACCAGTCCAGAATATCACGGCTGAGGGGGTCTTTTTGGGAAATCGACATCCCTCCGCCGAAATTACTGGTCAAACTGACCCCGCTGATTGATTCGACGCCCAGCGGTTGCACATTATCGGTCAAGATGGTGGCCGCGCCCAACATCAGCGGCAGCCCGACCATCATCAGCGTGCCGATATGGGGTCGGCGGTCTGCGTGGCCGCTATTAGCCCGCGAGGCGCTATAGCCCGCAACATCGCGTAGGGCGGCGAGACTGCTTAATCCCAGTGCGCCGAATACCACCACGGCGACGGACGATAACCACGCAAAGCGCAGATTGATGTAGTAATTCAAGTTACCGCTGGCGATGGTATAAGCGAAATAGACCGCAAATCCCAACAGCACCACCGACTTGAGGACGAGTTCGTTACGGGTTTGTCTTATCGTGGTCATTTCTCACCTCGTTTTTCAATCATGGGTTTGGGCTGTAGGGGCGCAACACGCTGCGCCTGCCATTCATATCCCCTGAATTTTTCAAGATAATCGCGTCTTGTAGGGGCGACTCATGAGTCGCCCACCAGCCGGACTCATCGCAACAGCAGATTCATCCATACGCCCGCCAACAGAGTCAACAGCAACGGCAAGATAATCAGATAGGCGACGGCACGACGGCGGAACACGCCCGCTAACATCAGCGTGCTTTTAATGTCAATCATCGGGCCAAAGGTCAAAAATGCCAAGATTGACCCCGTAGGGAAAATCCCCGTGAAAGACAGCGCGAGGAACGAGTCTACCGTGCTACACACGCTGAGGATGAACGCCAACGCCTGCATAATCAACACCGACAGCACGGGGCCGCTGCCCAATTCACGCAAGGCCGACTGCGGGATAAACGTCTGCATCAGCGAGGCCAACAGCGTGCCAATCACTAAGAAGCGCCCCATATCGAAAAATTCATCAATCCCAAACCGTAGCGCAGACAGCATCCCCGGCAATAGTTTGGGGCGCTCCGGCGTGACGGCGACTCCCGCCCCGCCGCTGACTGGCGCAAGCGACCCCGGCAACAAAACCTCGTGCGGCTTGGTCGTCAACTCGAACACCACCCCGACGATAATCGCCACCAGCGCCGTGACGACGAATCGGCTGACGATTATCACCGCGCCGTCGTTGTAATCGCGGAACGCCAACGCCGTGCTGACCAAGACAATCGGGTTCATGACCGGCGCGGCCAATACGAACGCCACGCCCACCGAGGTCGGCAGCCCTTTGGTGAATAAGCGGCGCGTGACCGGCACGACTCCGCACTCACAGACCGGGAAGGCGAACCCTAGAAACGTGCCAGCCACCGTCGCTAAGATGCGATTTTTCGGGACGGCACGCACGATGTCCTCACGGGTGACGAACACCTCTAAGAGGCCGGAAACCAACGTCCCCAGCAGCAAAAACGGCACGGCCTCGATGAAAATGCTGAGGAAACTGTTGATGAAAGTCACGATTTGCGATGAAGTCATAGGAAAGCCTGTCTAGTTTGACGTGGGCTGTCATCCGTCAATAGCAATGATTTAGTACGCCTAATGTGAAATGAAAACGCCCCGATAGATAATGTCCAGACTCATCCGCCGCCCAGCACTAAAGTGCCGGGCTGAGGGGAAACAAAGTCCACTAAAGGGACTCTTTTTTTTCCGACTCTTGAACCAAGCAATCCACTTTAGCGGGTTTTGCAGTGCATTAGACGGGGGTTTTAACCCTCGGCGGCGGATTCACGATATATCCAATCATTTCACATTACCCGTTTAGTGGTATCGGAGGAAACGGACAGGATTGATCCTATTCCTACAAAACGTCTGGCTAAGGCGTATTTTAACTGAAAACTGCCCACTACAAACTGCTAACTTATTGGCGCCGTATACGCCGAATCAGCGCACGCGCACGCGGCAACACTTGTGTGAAGGCGGCATACGCCAGCGCATTGGGCGCGTAATCCCACGCCCCGCCCGTGCGCATGACCGTCCCTCGGAATCCGCGCTTGAATTGGTAAACGCCCCACATCGAATCAGAGTCGTCGAAGATGTCCGGCGCACCCCACAAGTCATAGCGCGTGCAGCCCTGCGACTTTGCCCAGCGCATCGCCTCCCATTGGAGCAGATAATTGGGCATCTTATCGCGGTGGATGTCCCGACTCGCGCCGTAAAAATACCATACGGTCTGGCCGAATTTGTACAGGACGACGTGCGATACCGGCTGACCATCGACCTCGGCAATCAACGGGTGACACAGCCCATCACGCATGAAGTCGCGCCACGCCCGCTCATAATACTCACGCGGACGCACCAAAAAACCATCCCGTGCGCCGGTCTCGGTATACAGGTCATACAGCATCGGCACATCGGACTCGGCGGCGGCGCGGATGGTCACGCCCTCGCGCTCGGCCACGCGCACCTTGCGGCGGGTACTCTGGCTCAGGCGCATGATGAGCGCGTCCTCGTCTGGGGTAAGGTCAATCACGATGCTGTTCTTGAACTGGATTTGTTCGCTGGAATAGCGCCACCCGCGCTCCTGCACCATCGCCGCCCATGCCGAGCCATGCGGATTGGGCGAGTCGTCGGCCTCCCCCGGCACGCCGGTAGCGAGTGGGATGTCGGGGTCGATTTTGAGCGCGATGGCGCGGTACTGTCTGGCGAGTTGTTCCAGCGCGGCCAAAACCTCCCGCGATACATCGGCGTCGGCGGGGTCGAGGATAGGGCCTTTGGGCGCGTACATGACCGTCAAAGGGCCAGCTTTGCGAATCCCAATAGAAGCCATCGCCATGATATGCCCGCCGCGTTTGAAGGCAAGGCGCAGCGGAGTCCAGCCAGTAGTCAGGTGTTTGAAGTCCCCCCATGCCCAGCTTTGCAACAGATGGGCGGCGGGGAATTGCACCAGCGCACTATCCCACGCGGCGCGATCTATGACGGTTTCAATTGTCAGCATCAAACCTCTAGGTCAATTGAAAGTGATAAGAGGGACAATCATACAGGATTGCGCCAACCGCGAATTTTACTCATCACTCATCACGACGCTTTTAAGATTTTCCGGCGTTACGGGCATTTTCCATCGCAATCGCGCCGTAGTCGGACAAAGCGCTGAGGAGCGCGGCATGATTCTGGGTGAAATTGGCCGCGCCCGCCGTCACGCTACGAACACCCAATGCGCCCAACACGCGGTCTTGAATCACCAGCGGGGCATAGGCTGCGCTGATGGGTGAACCGGGTAGACGTTTCAATTTTTCGGCGTCCAGCACAATCGGGCGGCCACTCTTAATCACCTGCGCGGCAATCGGGTCATTGACCGCCACGCTGACGGCTTGAGCGCGGGGATTATCACCGCGTTTGACGGCGCGTAGCAGTTGTTTATCGCCATCGACCACCATCAAATACGCTTCTTCGGCGCTGGTGATTTGCACGGCGGCATCGACAAGGCGCGGCAGCAGTTGGTCAAGCGAATGCAAGGCAGCGACTTGTTTACCGACCGCGTACAGGGCATTGAGTTCGGTCACGCGACTTTGCAATTCCTTATTGGCCTGCATCAGCCGTTCAATCAGCGTATCTTTTTCGCGCTTGAGACGAGTCTCCGCGAGGCTCTTTTCGATAGCGCGGAGCATTTCGTCGGGGTAAAAGGGCTTAATCACATAATCTTTGACGCCCAGCCGATAGACCTCTACCGCGATGTCCTCGCTGCCGTGGAACGTCATCAGGATGACCGGCATATCGAGGCTGTGGGAGTTCAATTGGCGTAAGACTTCCATACCGTCCATACGCGGCATATTCAGGTCGAGCAAAATCAGGTCGGGCTTATGGCGAATCGCCATTTGTAGCCCTTCAACCCCGTCGCGTGCGCTCATGGGCTTATAGCCGTTAGGCAGCAGCACATAATCGTTGAGAAAGTGATGATTTTGCTGCGCGTCATCAACAATCAGGATGTTCTCGCCGGCCACAAGCGCCTCGCTTGAATAAAGACATTCAGGTGAAAAGTAACAATGCTGCTAGTTTACCGCAAAAATGGCCTATCGACACCCATCAAACCCCACGCTTGACAGCCCGCCCCCTGACCACTAAAATACTGTCCATGCAAGACATCCCAAGCAGTAAAAAAAGATGGGCCCATAGCTCAGCTGGGAGAGCGTTTCAATGGCATTGAAAAGGTCGTGAGTTCGAGTCTCACTGGGTCCACAACAAAAAACCGTCAGCACGCGCTGGCGGTTTTTGAGTCACCCGTATGGGGTTGGCGTACCAACCCCATACGCTACACTGTCTTTTGAATCCACGCCGCCAAGACCTGACCGGCGCGTTCGGCGGCGGTGGGGGTAAAGTGAATCCCATCGAAGCTGTAGGTATAGCCGCCCCGCGCTTGTTCGGCGGCGTAGTCATCCCAACCCACCTTGACCCGATCCCCGATTTGGAACACGGTTTGTAGACTCAACGGTGGGCGCTCTGGGAGGGTCGGCGGGTTCAAATATGCGCCGAAATCGAATATCGGCAGATTCAGCGACTCGGCGGCCTCGCGGTTTTTGGCGTTGAATAACCCCATCGCCGCGACTGACGCCGGGTTGTACTCCATCGGCGGCAGACCGACCAGCACCAACACATGATTCAGGCTGAGTTCGGTCAGCAGGTCGCGGAAAATCGTGCCGTAGTCGTCCGGCTCGATATAACCGCTGGGCAAATCTTGCTGAGATTTGTAATATGGGCGGGTGGCGGGGAAGGCATACGCCAGCGCGTCATTGCTCCCAGATAAGACAAAACAGGCGTCCGGCACATCTTCCAAGACCGATTCGACTCGTTCGCGCAACTTATTGACCGTGTTGCCGCCGATTCCCCGGTTAATGATGGTGTGTTGAGGCAATGCCGCCGCCACCGCCCGCACATAACTCCCGCCGTAAACGCCTTCGGTCAGGCTTGCGCCCAAAAATGCGATTTTCATGGATTCTCCAATGGATATAAGAATTGGGGTGTTTCAGCGCGGGCGGGCAAGCCACGCCTCTACAAGTTTTTGGCTCATGTTCAGATTGTGTGAAATGACTGCGACTGTAGGGACGCCCTTCTGGGCGTCCGCCTGTCCCGAAAACGGACGGCAAAAATGCCGTCCCTACACCACTCCATTTGAACATGAGCCTAGTTTTTTCTCATCACTCATCACTTAAAACGCATCACTTCATTCTTAAAGCATCACCAATCCTAAGCGCCCGCCGCGCACGACGGCCTCGGTGCGGCTCTGTGCGCCGAGTTTGCTTAGAATCGTGTTGACGTGAAATTTTACCGTATTCGGGCTGATGCTGAGGGATTGCGCGATGCCCTTGTTGGTCAGGCCGGACGCCATCAACTGCAAGACTTCAAGCTCGCGGGCGGTCAATTTTTCTTGCGGGGAGTCGTCTACCATCCCACCGGCTGGCAGCAAATGGGCGGATAATGCTCCGTCCAGCGTGACCAACCCCATCGCCAGTGCGTCCAACGCAATCGCATAGCGGCGCGGGTCGCCTTC
>Ga0163144_10026832_pt1 | contig 11180 bp, 8 predicted proteins | sample OliLak19BULKMAT1_FD_123175 | JGI IMG/M metagenome (GOLD analysis project Ga0163144, IMG submission 123175) | Freshwater microbial mat bacterial communities from Lake Vanda, McMurdo Dry Valleys, Antarctica - Oligotrophic Lake LV.19.BULKMAT1 | ecosystem: Environmental > Aquatic > Freshwater > Lake... | reverse complement strand
GCAGAGATGCCCGATGCGCAGCGTTTGCTGGCGGAGCTTGCGCAAAAATACAGCGCGTTGAACGAAGAATTTCTGCGCTTTCGAGCCGAAGCCGAGAACACCCGCAAGCGCACGCTTAAAGACGCCGAAAATGCCCGCAAATTTGGCGCAGAGCGGCTTTTAAGTGAACTCGTGCCGATTGCCGATACGCTAGCGCGCGGCCTGGAAGTGGCGAAGGGCGAAAACGTCAGCATTGATGCGTTAAAAGAAGGCAACGACGCCACGCTTAGGCTGCTGTTGAAAACGATGGAAGGCCACGGCGTAAAAGAAATCAACCCCATGGGCGAGGCTTTTAACCCCGAACTACACCAAGCCATGACGATGCAAGATTCCCCGGAACATGCGCCGAACATGGTTATTTCTGTGTTTCAGCGCGGTTACATGCTGCATGAACGGCTGCTTCGACCAGCGCTAGTGATTGTTAGCGCGGGCTAATCCTCCCTAGAAATTCGTTTTTTCATCCCTACCTCATTGCCATCGCGCTGCTGCGCACTCGAAAATTACAAGGAACTAGACCATGGGTAAAATCATAGGAATTGACTTAGGCACCACCAACTCTTGCGTCGCTGTGATGGAAGGCGGGGTGGCCAAAGTGATTGAAAACTCCGAAGGCGATCGCACAACGCCCTCCATTGTTGCTTTCACCAAAGACGATGAAGTGTTAGTCGGCGCATCGGCGAAGCGTCAAGCGGTAACCAATCCAAAAAACACCTTCTTCGCTGTTAAACGCCTGATCGGCCGAAAATTTAGCGAAGATGTGGTCAAAAAAGACATGGATTTGGTTCCGTACACGATTGTAGCTGCTGAAAACGGCGATGCCTGGATCGAAACGCGCGGCAAGCGCTTAGCGCCGCCGGAAATCTCTGCACGCGTGCTAATGAAGATGAAAAAAACCGCAGAAGACTATCTCGGCGAGCCGGTCACGGAAGCGGTTATTACCGTGCCTGCCTATTTTAACGACAGCCAGCGCCAAGCCACTAAAGACGCTGGCCGAATCGCCGGTCTAGACGTCAAGCGCATTATTAATGAGCCTACCGCTGCCGCTTTGGCTTACGGAATGGACAAAAAAAGCCAGGGCGACCGCAAAATTGCCGTGTATGACTTAGGCGGCGGCACCTTTGACGTGTCGATTATTGAAATTGCCGAAGTGGACGGTGAAAAACAGTTTGAAGTGCTGGCTACTAATGGCGATACCTTTTTGGGCGGCGAAGATTTCGACAACCGCATCATCGACTTCTTGGTTGATGAATTCTTAAAACAGGAAGGCTTGAACTTGCGCAATGATCCACTGGCTTTGCAGCGTTTGAAAGACGCCGCTGAGCGCGCAAAAATTGAGCTTTCTAGCTCCATGCAAACCGACGTCAATTTGCCTTACGTGACGATGGATGCGAGCGGCCCGAAGCACATGAACTTGAAGGTGACGCGCGCCAAGTTAGAAGCGCTGGTGGATGATTTGGTTAAGCGCACGATCGAGCCTTGCCGCACCGCGCTGAAAGATGCTGGCCTGCGCGCTAGCGAAATTTCGGAAGTTATTTTAGTGGGCGGCATGACGCGCATGCCCAAAGTGCAAGAAGCTGTTAAAGAGTTCTTCGGCAAAGAGCCGCGTAAAGACGTCAATCCAGATGAAGCTGTGGCCGTGGGTGCCTGCATCCAGGCGGGCGTGCTGTCTGGCACGGTGAAAGATGTGCTGCTGCTAGACGTTACCCCGCTCAGCTTTGGTATCGAAACTTTAGGCGGCGTATTTACTAAGCTGATCGAGAAAAACACCACGATTCCGACTAAAGCAGGCCAAGTGTTCTCGACCGCCGAAGATAATCAAAACGCCGTGACCGTACACGTGCTGCAGGGCGAACGTGAGCAGGCAAAATTCAATAAGTCACTGGCTAAATTTGACTTGACCGGCATTGAAGCTGCACCGCGCGGCATGCCGCAAGTGGAGGTCAGCTTTGATATTGACGCCAACGGCATCATGCACGTGTCAGCGAAAGACAAAAAAACCGGCCGCGAGCAGAAAATCGAAATCAAGGCCAATTCTGGCCTTACCGAAGGGGAAATTCAGCAGATGGTGCGCGACGCTGAAGCTAACCGCGAGGAAGACAAGAAATTCCAGGAACTGGTTCAAGCTCGAAACCAAGCCGAAGCGATGATTCATTCCAGCCGACAGGCGCTGAAAGATGGCGGCGCAGATGTTGATGGCGCGCAAATTGCCAAGATCGAGCAGGCTATTGCTGAAGCTGAATCCGCATGCAAAGGCGACAATAAAACGGCGATTGAAGCGAAATCCAACGCGCTTATGGAAGCTGCGCAAAGCCTGTTAGCGCAGGCGCGTGCAAAAACGGAAGGTACAGGTGCTCCGGGTGCAGCGCCTGAAGCCAAACCAGCAGATGACGTGATGGACGCCGAATTTACAGAAGTAAAAGATAAGTAGTACGACGTTTTTACCCACAAAAAAGCCGCAGCAATGCGGCTTTTTTGTGGGCGAATCTTATCCATAATTAACCACTTCAATTGGGCTAGCATAGGGCAAGTAAAATCGAGTAGGAGCGCCCATCATGCAAATGCCATTGCTTAGCGCAGTGTTTGGATACGTTTTAGCCGGGCAGCCGAGCTTATCGGTGAATAGCCCGTCAGCGAGTGCGGGCAACAGCGCTAATATTGTCGTGAGCCATAGCACTGGATCAGTACTGGCAGGACTGCAATTTAATTTGAGCTTTGACCCCGCACGCGGCCAGCCGAATTTGACCCAAATTACGTCCACTTCCGGCGCTACGGCTACGTGTTCAAGGCCAGGCGGCTCGCTCACGCAGTTTCGCTGCATATTTGTCAGCTTCACCGGCGCTTTAGCGCAGTCGTTCGTGGTTAACGTGCCGTTTGCGGTAGCCGCAGGCGCATCGCCTGGCACTTTCCCATTGAATCTATCAGGAGCGGAGTTCGTTTTACCATCCGGCGATACTACGCCAGGCGCACTCAGCAACGGCGCGTTTACCGTCAGCACGCTCGCCCCTGCGGTGTTTGCCGCCATTCCAATTGCAGCCAGCACGATTGCCTTCGGTGCGCTCGTACCAAACGGCAGCGGCACTCGAAATGTTCGTTTGCAAAATAGCGCTGCGGCGGGCGCGGCTAATTTGCTCGTCAGCCAATGCACGGTCATTGGCAGCGGATTTAGCTTGAGCAATCCACCCGGCTTTCCCATTAGTCTTAGCCCTGCAACGGCGGCAGACTTATCGGTCAGCTTCAATGCCGTCGGTGTATTAGGCGGTGCAGCCGGCACGCTCAGCTGCATTCATAGCGGCAGCGGTGGAAGCGCAAGTTGGCCTTTGACGGCAACGGTGGTGGATGAGTCTATTTTCCAGAATGGCTTTGAGCTGCCGGTGCGGTGAATTCGGGTTATCTAAAAGGCCCGGCTGTCTCGCGGTTTTAGCGTTAAGAACACGCGCCGCTAACCGTATTTTTCTATTCAATCGTTTTCCGGCTACTCCCCGCGCAGCGCCTCCTGCGGCGACACGCGCAGCGCGCGCAGCGCGGGTTTGATCGCTGCTAATAAGGTTGCGCCGCTAAACAGCGCCAGTACCAGCAGCCACGAACTCCAGCGTGCGTTCTCGTCTGAGACAACCGAAGCCAGCATTTTTGCAGGGAAAATGGCCAGCAAACTGCCGCAAACTAGCCCCAGCAGCACCAGCAAAAAGCTGCGTGCGAACAGCGCAGAAAGTACGTCGAGCGTGCTGGCACCCAGCGCCATACGCAGGCCAACCTCCATTTTACGCTGCTCCGATTGAAAGCTCAGCAGGCCATAAAGCCCGGCAGCAGAAAGCGCCAGCGCAATCATCGCAAGGCCGCTAAACAACATCGCCAGCACGCGATTACCCGCTGAGGTGGCTTTTAGCACTTCATCAAAGGTGCGTAGCCAATACACCGGCTGATCGGGGTTAACTCGGTTAACCGCTTGCATCAATATGGGCTTAAACGCCTGCGGGTCATTCTTAAGCTTGACGGCAATCGAAAAAAAACGAGCGCTTTCCTGGCTGATTGGTAGCAGCAGGCTGGACCGACGTTCGCCGTCCAATTCATTAAGCTCGACATGATTGATAACGCCTATCACCGCGCAGCGTTTTGCATCCGGTGTTTCGGGGTCAATCGTTAATAGCTGCCCAAGCGCCTGATTGTTGCCACCCAGCGAAGCTGCCAGCTGATTGTCAATGAGCACGCTGCACGGGCTTAATGTTCCAGCTGCTGAGCGCTGCATATCCTGCGCCCTAAAATCACGGCCCGCAAGCACACTGATGCCGTAGGTTTTTACGAAATGCGCATCGACATAGGCGGTATTGACCTCCGGCGCATCGGCGGCGCTTTGGTGGCTCGCCTGCACCCGCGCGCTATCGCTCATGTCTGCGGGCAATGCGGTGGCAAAGCTTGCTACTTCAACGCTAGCGTTTGCAGCCAATTCGGTCAAAAGCGCCGCGCGAAAACGATCCACATCAGCGCTATTTGGATAGCTTTGCTCAAACAGCCCCACGCGCGCGGTCAGCAAGTTTGTACCATCCACACCCACCGGCCGATTGATAACGGACTGCACCTGACTCACCACCACGCCAGCGCAGGCCACGACAATGCAGGACAAGCACACTTGCACGAACACCAGCACGCGCGCAGTCACCTGCGCGCTGGTCACCGAGCGCCCAGATTGCCGCAGTGCCCCGCTCAAGGACAGTTTTCGCAACCGCCAAATCGGCAGCGCCGCAGTTAACAGCGCGCCAATCAGCGCAAAACCAAACAGGTGCCAGCGTGACACCGCTGCGGAAAAATCAATCCACAGCGGAAATCCTTCGGCGCTGTCATTGAACATCGCGATGATGTATTCGCCCGCATAATTTGCTAGCAATTCTGCCAGCACGGCGCCACACGCCGCCAGCATCAGCGATTGCGCCAGCGCGCTCATGGCGAGCGGCAGCCAGCCTGAGCCCAGCGCCAGCCGCAGCGCATTTTGAGGTTGCTCTGCAAATAAACGCACCAGCAGCACGCTCGCCGCATTCATACACACCGCAAACAGCAGCAGACACACGGCGGTGAACATTACGCCTGTAATCATGCGCATCTCCAACCCAACCAGCCAGTCGCTCAAGGGGCGGCTGCCGACCTGCAGATAGTCCGCGCCGTCTACAGCGCTTTTTTGCCATAGCAAAAATTGACTTTGCATGATGGCAAGGTTTGCCTGCCTATTCGCACTGGTTTTCGAGCGCAAAAACACCTGAAAATCGTATTCGGCCTGCACGCCGACTAGGCTGGCCTGCGTCCACAGTACCTCTTTGCTTGGAAAGCTTATTTTTTCCGGCATCACGGCAATGACCACTGCGGGCTGCCCGTTGATGCGCACGGTTTCACCGAGAATCTTCGGGTTTGCTTGAAAGCGCGTGCGCCACAATGAATCGCCCAGAATCACGACCTGCGGCATTCCGGGTGTAAAGTCAGCGGCTATAAAATCGCGCCCTAGCGTGGGTAGCACACCAAGCAGCGTCCAAATCGAGCCCACCACAAACGCACCATCGACGCGTTCGGGCGTTTGCCCCGCCTGGGCATTCGCACCTATGTTAATTGTGCCGCTGGCTATCGCAAACCAGGGCTGCGGCTCAGCGTTTGCCGAGTTCTCAAATGCCTGCTGCCACTGGCGCACCAATTTACCCTGCGGGGAATCAAGGGAATCGGCGCTCGCTTTCGTCATCAGTGCAACGGTGTCAATCTGCGCGCTATTAGGAAATGGCGCAGGATCAAGCACCAGTGCTTTTAAAAACCCGAAAATCACCAGGGTGGCAGCCAAGCCAACGCCCAAAAGACCAATAATCAGCAAATTGCTGGCTAGATATTTGCGAAAATTACGCAGTTCAACGCGCCATTGTAGGGCTGGCATGGTGTGCTCGAGTTCAAGTCGTACGGCAGCTATGCAAAGCTTATGCCAGCCGCTAACAATCGCAGTAATGCCGAATTATCGGGGTTTAGCAGCATAGATCAGTAGCAAAACCCTTCGCAGCACTCGTCATATTTCACTTTGCGGTTACGATTTCGAAACAAGCTGCATAGCTCAATTTTGACTAGTCGTTTACCGCGCTTGGGTTACCTGCCCAAACACCGCAATAAAATGACACGCCGAGCCAATAATCACGAAAAGATGCCAAATAACGTGCGAGTAGGGAATCCGTTTCGACATATAAAAGCCGGCACCAAGCGTGTAGGCCATGCCGCCCGCGAACAGCATGGCTAACGAAAATCCATCAACGGCCTGCCAAATCGGCTTGATCGCCAGCAGCACCAGCCAGCCCATTGCCAGATAGATTGCGGTGGAGATGCCCTTAAATCGGCCGGTGTAAAACAGCTTAAAGATGATGCCAGCCAACGCTAGCCCCCAAATCATCCCAAACATCGACCAGCCCCAGTTGCCGTATGCCTCGCCCCGCAAGCTGACCAGCGTAAATGGCGTGTAGGTTCCGGCAATCAGCGCAAATATCGCGCAGTGATCGAAAACTTTTAAGCGTGCTTTCGCCACTTGGTGGGTAATTGCGTGATACAGCGTAGAAGCCACCATCAGCAGCAAAAGCGCTGCGCAAAACACGCTTGCGCTTACAATTTGATAGGCATCACCGCGCTGCGCAGCTAGCGTAATCATCACAGCACCCGCCCCGACGGTAACCAGCGCCGCAAGCCCGTGCGATAGCGCGTTCAGCAGCTCCTCGCGCAGGGTTACCGGGGAATCTTCAAAATGTGCCAAACGTGGAGCCCTCGATGGTTACGAACGCTAAGTTTATCAGGCGCTATCCTTCAACCTCGTGACGATCCACTCCGCCATGTAAGCGCCCAGCTCTGCGTAGCTCGCCTCATTAGGGTGATAGCCATCTTCGCAAAACTGCGAGGGCGTGGGATCAAAGTCGAGCTGCGCGTGGATGGCAAAAGGCAACTGCTGAATCACGCGGTTCGCCGTGCGATCTAGAATTTCAGCGCGCAGGCCCATTACGGCGCGCAGCGGCTCCGGCAATAACGGAAATTTCCGCATCGGCGGCAGCCCGCACAGCAAAATGACGGCGTTCGGGGAGTGTGCGTGCAGCGCCTCAAGCAGCAGGGTGAGCGCGCGTCGAAACGTGCGCGTGGTGGTCATGCTGGTGATATCGTTAACCCCAACTGACATCACAATGACATCAAACTGAGCGCTATTTTGCTGGTGCAGCACCGGCATTAGGCCTTGCAGCACCTGTGCAACGTTGTAGCCACTTTTGCCGAGCGCCTGCCAGTGCACTGTGGCGCCAAACAGCTCCGCTAACGCGCGTGCGGTTTGCCCCACAAAGGCTTTTTCAGTACTGCTAGCGCCCACGCCAGCGACAATAGAATCACCGATGCCAAGCATCCGCAATGTGCGCACTGGCAATGAATCTGACTTCTGTGCGGCACTTGCTGAACCTTCACTTGGCCCATCAGCGCCCGCAAAACGACGTGCAGTATGTCGAACAGCCAGCGCTTGCGGCAATACAAAAGGAAGCGCCGCCCAAAATTTCAGGCGCTGGCTGGCGCGATCAGGCACGATTTAGAAATAGCCCCGGAGTTTTTGACGCAGTAAACCCAGGGAAAATGGCGCTGAGCGAGGTAGTACCGATGCCCGCGCGTTTGCTCAGCAGTTCGCTCAGCACGCTGCGATAGTCAGTAGTTACCCGTAAATCTCCACCTTCAAGCTGATTGGCTGCTAGGCCCGGCCAATCCGCATACACTTGCCGACCCGCAACGCCGCCGCCTAGCATAAACATGCAGCTAGCGCGGCCGTGATCGGTGCCCTGCGATCCGTTTTGTGCAACGCGGCGGCCAAACTCAGTCATGCTTACCACGGTTACGTTTTTCATCCGCACGCCTAAATCGGTTCGAAATGCTGCCAAGCTTTTAGCGAGCTGATCGAGCAGCGCGCTTAACTCAGCAGCCTGATTGTTGTGAGTGTCCCAGCCGCCTAAATCCAACGTTGCTACTTCTACACCAATCCCAGATTTAATCAACTGCGCCAAGTCTTTCAGCTGATTGCCAAAAGTGGTGCCTGGATAAACCGCAGCATTTTCAACAACTAGATTTGTGGTTAAAGTTGCCTGTAATTCGGAAACTGCGGCAAACGCGCGGTTACCGCTGCTGTCAAGCAACGATGCGCCTGAGAAGCTGGCCTGCAAGCTCGCGCTGAGATCGGTTTTGCGTGGGCTTCGTGAAGTAATTCCGAAGCTGGAGATTGAGCTCAAGCCCACCACAGGTGCAGCGCCCGCGAGCGAACGCGGCACCGCACGGCCAAGCCCGAGGGCCCGGAAAGTCGCGTCGGTGGCGGCGGCATTGCTGCCGACCAGGCGATTGAGCCAGCCGCTGGTCGGTCCGGATTTTTCTAACCACGCGCGCTCCATAAAATCTTGGGCGTCAAAATGGGAGCGCGACGGCGTAGTCAAGCCGACTGCGTGCGCAATCGCCAGCTCGCCTGCATCCCAAATCGGTTTGAGAGGCGCTAATGCAGGGTGCAAAGCGTAACGATTATCCAGATTTATCGCAGGATTAATCGCCGCGTCGGGCTTAGCAATCGAAATTGCGGTGCGATTGGCGTAATAGCCCGCGTCAGTAAACGGCACTACGGCATTGAGCCCGTCCATCGCGCCGCGCAAATAAATCACCACCAGCGTGTCGGTATTCCGAGCAGCAGCCGGCGTATTGGCAAACGCGATTTGTGGAGCTAAGCCCAGCGTTAACCCAGCAAGGCCAGCGAGCTTGACGAAATCACGGCGCGGCAGGTTGCTGCTTTGGAGATTGGAAACGGTTTTTGAGGTGAGGCGCATGTTAAATGTCCTGAAGAGTTTAATTAGACGAAAGGTTTACTGAGACGGCAGTCCGCGAAAATTAGCGGTAGGTGAAATAGCGAGACGACAGCATCAACCCCAAAACTTCTGCGGCACGAGTCGGCAGAAGCTCGACGGCGATGGCGCGATCCGCTGCACCTCCATTGGCGGCGCTGGCTATCAGGGTGGCTCGATCCGCAGCGCTGAGTGATCGGCGCAAAATGCGCTCGGCTAGACTCTCAACGAGCGCTTCAGGGGTTTTCGCTGAACCTGCCAAATTCATCGCATTCAGTTTTATCCCGGCATCCAGCGTGCCCTCGACGAGCGCAAATGCAAAGTTCCATCGGCTCAGCCAGGCGGTCGTGTTGATCCAATAGCCGGTAGTATCTGGATAGCCATTCGGCGCTGGCCATGCGCAAAAGAGCTGGCCCAGCTGCTCCAATCGCATGTTCAAGGCGCGCCCATAGGTGGTGCCGCTAATGGCCGCTTCAGTGACTCGCAAAGCGCCAATAATAAATTCGTTCGGGCGTTTAACTTTAAAATCGGCCGAGGCTTTGAATTCCACCGAGCTAAAAATCGTGCGCAACATCACTTTAATCTCTCCACCGCTGCGCAAAAAGCTGGTTGCTACCTGCTCGACTAAATTAGCAGGCGGCGCGTCTGAGACAAACCGCTTGACCAGCTTGGTAGCGATAAATTTTGCTGTAGAAGCATGCTCGGCGAGCATTTTCAGCACGTTCTCACCGTCTTCGATGCCGCGATTGGCGGCGAGCTTCACGCCAAGCACCGTTTTCAGGTTCGTGTCGTGATTGCGCGGGTTAAAATAAAACTGCAAGTTACCCCGTGTAAAACCCCAGCCAGTGAAGGCGCGCGCGACCTCAGTAACGTCCGTCTCGGTGTAGCCGCCGTCCACTCCTAGCGTGTGCAGCTCCATGAGCTCACGCGAATAATTTTCTTGCGGCGCTGATTTTACGTTGACGTAATTGTCCAGGTAAAACTGCATTGCTACGCCTTTGGCATTCGCATTCAATAAATCGCTAAATTTACCGAGCGCATTTTGCCGAATTGCACGGTCGTCCAGCGTTTTCGACAGTCGCAGCGTTTGCGAGCTGGGATGATCGACGCTGAAATGATTAGTCCAAAAATCGACCATAACCTCTTTGAGCTGACGCTGGCTGTAAAGCTGGCGCAGCATCGTGGCAATACGCAATTCACTGAGTACCACAACGTCTTTGTTGTCGGCGGGCGGGTAGGCCGCCATAAGCTCAACGCCAGACATAGCGATAGATTTTAAGTTAGCCGCAATTGCAGCGTCTAAAACAGAATCGTCCAAGCTTTCTGGATTAAGCTGTTGCTCAATCCAAACATCGATTCCAGTCAAACTCGCCCTGACAAAATCGCTTTGCCGAATACCGAAGCTGGCGCGATTCATAAAATGCACCAGCGCGTCTGGCACTTTCAGCGGTGTAGGGTCGGGCGCGCTGATGGCAGTGATTTCTGGCGAAAGTAGGCTTTCGCGAAGCGTCAATAAACTCATAACAAAGCCTCAAAGGGAGCTGTACGTAAAAATTGGGCCGAAAATCGGGTAGTGCGCTATTTTTGCGCGGTATAGTTTGCGACAATTGAGCCTAACGCGTTGCAACGCTAATCGTTGACACGTATTTGCAGTTTCGTACGAATTTACGATTTTTGGAGATTTTATGAGCCGTGTTTATCAAATAATGAGCCCGCTGCTGCTGGCAGCCGGCGTACTAATTTCTTCAGGTGCCAGCGCCGACACGCTGCTGGTGAATCGATTGCAAAGCGAGCAAACCTCTGCAGCACCAACGCGCGGATCCACCATGGCGCAAATCGAAGCGCAGTTTGGTGCGCCTACTAAAAAGGGCAGCGCGGTTGGCAAACCCCCTATTACGCGCTGGGACTACCCGGCTTTTTCCGTGTATTTCGAATACAGACACGTGATTGATTCCGTCGCTACTAGAGCATCTGCGACTGAGATGGGCGCCAAACCAGTCGCGCAGCCAGCACGCTAATCAGTGTGAAAACAACCTCTATTTTAGGGTTCGGCGCAATCGATCTTAACTTGCGATATTCGGCAATGGGCGGCATGCTCAGCGGCTATGTTTATCTCCAAAAGGTTTCCTTGTGAGCACTGTGAAGCCCACTATTGAGTTCGGCCACGGCAGCCACACCGGCCTAAGGCGCGATCACAACGAAGACACTTACTGCGCCGACAGCCAGCTCGGGCTTTGGCTAGTCGCCGATGGCATGGGCGGCCACGATCATGGTGAAGTCGCCAGCGCGCTCGCG
>Ga0163144_10026831_pt1 | contig 11180 bp, 8 predicted proteins | sample OliLak19BULKMAT1_FD_123175 | JGI IMG/M metagenome (GOLD analysis project Ga0163144, IMG submission 123175) | Freshwater microbial mat bacterial communities from Lake Vanda, McMurdo Dry Valleys, Antarctica - Oligotrophic Lake LV.19.BULKMAT1 | ecosystem: Environmental > Aquatic > Freshwater > Lake... | reverse complement strand
CGTTGGCCCGGATTTCCTCGTCGATTGGTTGTCTCCCGCGATGTGTGACGACGGCACCTTCACGCGAATCGTCACAGTCTGCGCTCGATTGCGCTCATGGCGTGATATCACTCGTGCACAAGCCTTGATGGCGTATGACCGGGATGGTCGCGTGACTGCGGCACTGCTTTCGAGTGTCCTCAAGCTCGGCGACGTCTGGCATCATCAAGAGCAGCGGCCGGAACTCATGAAGGAAGCACAGTGTTATGCAAGCCTGCTGCAACAACTGGCGTTTTCTTTCCCTCCAGACTCGTTCTGGGCTGACCATCCGTCGGTCGCTGCAGGCTGGGTGATCTGGATGTTGACTGATGAAGGCACAGGGCGCCACGCATTAACACAGGCACAGGCGATCGAGAGCGGCGGACGCTGGCTTGAGCGCTCACACCTCACGCGCGACGATATTCCTCGCGCCCTCATTCGGTCCCTACTGCAGTCTGAATCGCGGGCCATTCGAGAAGGGGCGATTCGCGTCCTCGGACGTACGAGGCAACGTCACACAGCCCCCATCGAGCTTACGATACAATGCGACATCTCTTCCGTGGTGTTCCCACACAACGCAGACGACACGAGGTGCGCAGAGGCGGCACACGTCGTGCACGACGGTAGTGTCTCGTCACCGGCACCGACACCGACGCCTGCCTCGTCGCCGTCTTGAGGAGTATGATGCGCACCCCTCTTCCCGTACGCACCGCACAGGCGCTAACACCACCAGTCGTGAGGCACGCCTCCCTCGACGCAGGGCCCGTCCCGCGTCCCCCGTGGTGGCGCCTCACGTGGCCACGCGTTCTGCCCTCTCTCCTCATTGTCGGTGGCGCGCCGTGGTGGATCCCCGCCGTCGGAGAACGCCTCAGTCAAGAGAGTGAATCACCAACGGGGTACAACGTCGTCGTTGCCGACAAGGCGGCTCGTGACACGAAGGCGTGGACAGACTCCCTTGGACGGGTGACGGTGTTTCCCTTGGGCGGGGTGCAGTTCTCGACCTTCCAGTCCATGAGCACTATTGGGGAATATCTCCCAGTACCAGATGCGGTTCATGTGAGCTTGCGGGCGCTCTCCTCGCCCGCTGATACGCGAGAAGTACTCGCCCATGAGTTTGGCCATGTCTTCCAGAGCCGTCTAGGCCCAGAGCTCGACACGTGGTGGCGCGCGCATCGCGTACGACGCGCTCGTCATGGCTACGCAGCAACCTCCATCGTCGAGCAGCAAGCCGAAGCGATTAGTCAGGCGGTGCTCTTGCTGTGGTGGGCAGAAGGGCTTGCCCCAACGGACCTGCGATTGGCGCGCGATACCGCCGGCGTCTTTCGCGGATGGGATCACCTAGGCCCGCCGCCCGATATCGGACACGCGTGGTCCCCCGCTCCATCATGGCGCGCGTGGATCGCGCAGCGGGAGCGAAACACGCAATCCCCATTGCTGTCGCTGCGAGGTCAAGCAGAGATGGAGGCCACGTTGATGCGAGATTGGCCAGCGAAGGCTCGACAACGCGTTCGTCTTCAACAGGCCAACGTCGACCGTGTACGAGAAGCTGTGCGGACTGCAGATAACCTCGTCCCCGGCACGGCGGGATTGTTGAGAGTCTGGCTGACCCATCCACAGTTCGCGACACACTGGCTTGTGTCAGATTCTCTCCTTGAGCGACCCCTCAGGCGCTCCATCATCGGTGGACGTGTGCCACAAGCTCCGTGGTCGTGGCCTCTCGCCTCGGCGCGTCCCGAGGCGGCGCGATCAACAGACGGGTCTCAATGGCTGGCTCGTACCGCAGGGTTGTGGCTCTCGCGCGCGGATGTGCCACAGCTCGGCGCAGTCCTTCGCTCTGTCTGGCCGACCACCGGCCCGTAAAAAGGGCGGTAGTGGATCTGGCGAGCGGACCTCGTCACGACGAATCCAACATCTTCTCGTGAGGCCCTGCAAACGTGACCGTTTATCGGCCGACATTCCCGAACCTGCCCACCCACCCACAGAAACGTGCTAGGGCACGTCTGCGTGCGTGAGGGGCGTCCATGACCGGTCATCAATCAAGACAGTCGGCGTGGTCCAACAGGCGCGGGCTAGACGCTGTTGGATATCTGCCACCAATGTCTGGCGATTATATCGACCAGATACATGTTGAAGGGCAAGCACTGCAGGACGCAGCTCAGTCGCCAATTCCAATACTTCGTCCAACGCCCAGTGTGAGGGGGTATCTCGATCGTCGACCGAGAGGAAAGTGCAGTCCGCCACCAGACACTGCGCGTTATATAGCCCAGTCCGATCAGGAATACCCGCCGCATCCCCCGTGTGTACGAGAAGAGGCTGCCGTACACTTTCCATGACCGCCTCGTCACCCAGTGCTGCGCGCGCATCGCGAATCGCCGACCCTGATAGGCCACGGTAGGTCGACTTCAACGTCTGCTTCGACGTGCTCACCACATAGCCAAGACACGGACGGCCTACCGCATGTGTCACCTCAAAGGCGCGAATCTGCCGAATCGAATCAAGATCAATACGATCTCCAACACGCACTGGAGTCCAAGTGAGCGCCGGGTCGCCGTCTTCCGCTGACCGGTCAAAGAGCCCAAGCGACGCAATCCATGCCTCGAGATATGGCAGGCGAGGGTCTCCAGCCGGCACTAACACCTGCAGCGGACCCCCGGTCTGTAAGCTTCCAGGCTGACGGGAGGACAGCAGCGCCGGAAGACCTAGCTGATGGTCGCTGTGGAGATGCGTAATCGCCACCGTCCGAATAGCCGATGCCTCAGGGCCTAAGGAGTCCGACACGCCATCCCCTGCGTCAATCAGCAGCCGCCACGGCCTCCACCACATCCACGAACTAAACAGCGCACGGCTGCGCACCGTCGGCCACTGATTCGGCATGTAGTCCGGGAGTCGAAGCGCAGAAGGTGTCATGGAGAAAGGGTACGGGGTGATTCACTGCACCGTCGAATCTGGCAGTTCAGGCTGATTATTTCAACACCGAAATCCCCGGCGCCGAAAAACTGCCGAGTTGCGCTCCGCACAGCACTCACTCGAAAAATCTGCCGACTCACGGTTGTCGCCTTACCCGCTCTGGCCGTCTTGTCTTTGAATCAAGAGCCGACAGAGACGCGGGCAGGGGGCGTACACGCCCGCTGCCGCATCGTGTCGGCACACGCCGAGAGCGCGATCCATTGTGCGACCAGCTCGTGCGGCGAAATCACCCGTGTGAGACCGCTGCGCGGTACGGCTGAATGGTCGAATCACGAATGAGCGCTTCTTGGTTAGATCGCTGGGGGTGGCACGGTGTTGATTAAATCGTGAATCATCCCGGCCAATAGCGCGCGCACTTCATTCGCGCTGGTCACCTTCTCCCCAAGAGCTTGTCCCTGCGCCTCGTCCCCCGTCAGTGGCCACACTACAATTTCGCCGTCTGGCGCCGATGCGGTGTGGTGTTGTGTCACAAGCACAGGGGCTGCAATGCCGAGCGCTGCGCTGCGATCCAGCGCGCCAGGCCACGCGATCACAATCACCTCGCCTAACCCGGTCTCGGTCACCCCGACAAAAGTAAACGTAGCCATTGGAATATGGCGAACCGTGTGCGTTTCCATGACGACTTCCAGCTCGGTCGGGCTCACCGGAATATTGAGCAGGGGCGCTGCAGCGAGGGTGCGCTCCAACATGTTCTTCACCATCCAGTTGGATGTGCGGGGATGCGACAGGGCCCCCCATGATTCCGCTGGCGGAGCCCCATGCAGTGCTTCCCGCAGCAAGCGGAAGGTAAACAGCTCTCGGCCACCCGTCACAGGGGGCATCACACGGGCAGTCGGTACGGCAGGCAACGTAAGAGACACGGTCGGATTGATAGAGTGAAGGAAGGGGCGTGGCGCGCCTGCGGATGATACGACCGAATATCACAAGTCGTGCCACACAATCTAGGACACTCGTTCACTGGTGAGTGCTCCACCTCCTCCCCCTCCTCTCCCGCATCCTGTACCGCCTCCTCTCTCAGTCGAGTGAGGTGGTGCAAGAAAGACCGCCTCACCGAATAGGCAAACGCCTAGTGCCCGCGGATCCGGCTGCGGACGGGTCCTGCCGCTCGCCCTCCGCTCCTCGACGATTCCGGTAACGGAGTCCCTCCGAGTGTGGGGCTGGATTCGAGTCCGGTGCCCTCACCCACAGAGAGACTCTCGTGGGTCGTCCCCCCGCCAGTCGAGCCCTCGTCGTCCTCTGGTACGCGGGGTGCGGGCTGCGGCGAGTAGGCCGCTGTCTCCACGTGTAGCGCCGTGTCGATCAACCGAATGTACTCCGCCTCAAAAGACGCTTCCAGTTCCGCCAACAGACTGCGCTCTTCCATGCGGCGGGCCGCAGCAGAAGAAAAGAGTCCTTGAGTCGCTGCAGCGCTTAAAACCCGAGCCCCAGAACGCTGTGTCGGAGGAATTTCTTCGAGCTCTTCTCCGCTGACCGCCTCTGTTTCAATAAATGATAGGTTCCCATTCCGTGTGAGATTCGCCTCCTCCTCATTCCGCTCGCTCTCTTCACGAGTGTCTGAGCCTTGGCCTCCCTGTTCTCCAGACGTGTCGTCCTGCCCGAAAGTCCTATCGTCCTGATCTGAAGACGTGTCATCCTGCTTTGCGGGCCTCTCGTTCGGCTGATCTTTGCTTACTGCTTCCGTAGGCGGCCCCGTGGTGATTGATAGGCGGGCTTGGTGTGACGGGCTTCCCTCCCCATGAAGCGGGCGCACACCGAATGTCGTCCCAACAAAATCGGGCACCGAGGATCGGGAGCGCAAGACGGCCGATGCGACCGACAACTCCGGATCAATCGCCGTCGACTGACGGAAGTGACGCCATCGCGCGAAACCAAGACAAGCCATAATACCGAGGAGGAAACTTGTGCCGCAGAGCGCAACTAAAAATGACATCCTCTCAGCATAGTTCAGCGAGCAGACTCTGTGGCCCGAGTCTCGCACCGCCTCTATATTGAGTCCTTCGTGGTCTTCCCTTTTCTGTGCACGCACACATGCTCGCGCCGGTCATTCGCAACGTCTGGACGTGGTACGCTTCGCGCTTCATCTCTCACACTCCTGTGCCGCACACGGCACCATCACGGCTGGTACTTTTCCTTGGAGCGCAGGCCCCGCGTCATTGGCCACTCCCGCTCCTCATGCGCGTGATTGCGACCGGATGCCTGACGCTCTCCTCGTGCCGCGGTCAGCCCTATGAGCTCCCTCCGATCCCGCCGATGCCGGCGTCTCGCCCAATCGCGCCACGGACTGGAGAACAACCGCCTCGACCCCGGGAGGCATCCGCCGCAGGCGCGAGGCCTAGCGCGATGGCTCAAACGGCCGGAGCCCGAGCTCTCGGAGCTCAAACGGTTGACACTCGAACCTTGGGCGCCACACCGACACCGTCGCCGGCCGTCATGCCTGCCGCCGCCACGCGTTTGAGAACGCCCCGCGCTCCGGTGCGCCGCACCGCCGAATGGCGCCTCGCTTGGGGCCGCTACCCACTCATGCGCGATGAGAGCGCGAGCCTCGTGCGACCCTTGTCGGCATCGCAGCGTGATTCCTTGCTTGTGGCTCGAGTCAGACGCCTCGTTGTCAATTTAGCGGCCCGTGAAGTCGTCGCCGTGAGCGCTGATGGCAGCGTCGTACGGCGGTGGCCAGTCGCTATCGGCCAACCCAGATATGCAACCCCTGTTGGAGACTTCATTGTCGGCACGACCACCTTGAACCCGTGGTGGCACCCACCCAAGAGTGCGTGGGCCAAGCATGACCGTGTGACGCGACCAGGGCCTGGAAATCCGATAGGCCGCATGAAGACGAATTTTGGAGGCCTCCTGTATTTTCACGGCACCCCGCAACGCAACAGTATCGGATCCGCCGAGAGCCACGGCTGCCTTCGGATGCATCAAGCCGACGCTGTTGATTTCGGACGATTCCTCTTGGCCGTCGATGGTCAAATTGAGGCGCTCGATACGATTGACGATATTCTGCCTGGGTGGGAGCGTACAAAACTCTGGAAGTTTGATGATCCTCTCCCGCTTGAGGTCCGCTACTCCCTGTTAGAGTCTGAAGGCCCAGAGACGCTGGTGCTTCATGGTGATGTGTACGGGCGCCTCACGACAGCGCACGTGGATTCGCTCGCCCTGCTCATCAGCGATGTCGTTGGTGAGACCGTCCTGCACTACGGAGCGGACGGCACGCAGCGCAACGTGACGAGCGCGCAGTTGTGGCGCTGGCTTGCCGAAGCAAAGCGGCGCCAACAGCCCCTCCGCTTCGTAGCCCTCGCCACTCCAAACCTCGAAATCTCCCCCCGCTGACTCTCTCTCTCAGCTGACGCTCTCTCAGCTGACGCTCTCCCTCTCTCAGCTGGCTCTCTCTCAAGGGCGACTGGTTTCCTCACGAGAACAATCGCGCGCGAAGGACACTCTGGTGTGATGCGTCGATACTTTCCGAACATCCTCCCGCCGCGCGCCGTAAGCACACGGGCTCCCGCGTCGCGCAAACGCATCTGAAGGATCTTGAGGCGACGAGCGACGCCTGTGGCACTCGTAGATCCCGACACTCACGGCTTTCGTGGTCAAGCTCCCTCCTTCGGGGCCGTGTGTCTAAAAGAAATACAGGTGAGCACGGAGCCGTTTGGCCCCAGGATCAAAGAAGATGGCGCTTGCGCCGAACACCCCATCACGTGACGAAGGACTGATCCACGTTGAGCGCACGCCACACCGCTGGGGATCCTCGATCTGGAGCCCGGTCAGATCCACGCCCTTTGTCGCCCCTTCAATCCGGAGCGCCGTTCGATACCCCGCCGGCGCCAAGGCGTCGCATCCTGCGCCAATAATTCGCACGCCACGTATTTCGATTTGCTCAATACCACGACGAATGTTCCGGTCGCGCCGCGTGGCGACCGCCGGCCCGTTCCCTGCCTCCGCATTACCGAGGCGCAATCCAACAGTTGGGGCGTTTTCAATGCTCGTTGACCGAATCTCCACAGATCGACTGGCCGTGGCGCTAATGGCAATTCCGACCGTTTCCAGCGCAGACCCTGTCGACGGGGACTGTGCCACATCGCCGGGGCGAAACACAATCCGCGCTTGGTCGATGAGTATATTCGTCATCGCCCCATCGATCGTCGGCGTGCGACTATCCCAGACGGTGCGAATACCCGCCATCGGCCCGTATGGCTGCGTCGCACGCGAGAGTCGAATCGTATCCCCAGTCATGGTGACACTATCCAGCCCCGCTCCCGTCAGAGGCCAGAGCGCGATGCCAAGTCGAACGTCGAGCCACTGGTTGTTCCGACTCTCAATGGGCCCACCAATGGGCCCTCCTCTGTTCGGGCCGGCGATATTCATTCCCGTGGTATAGCCCGTAACGCGCGATCCACTCACTTCGCCGGGGCCCGTGTGCACTTCAATCGCCGCACCAATCACGTCCCCAGTTTGTGCGCTCAAAACAGACCCACTCACCAGAAAACGAGGTGCGTCAATGTAGACTGTGCTATGGTCCCACGCGGTGGACGCAGGCCGGCGAAAACCCCCGCGTAACCGGATAATGGCAACATCACTCACTAGCGTCCCGTTGAGGCTAATCCCGTTAATCCCGCGCGACTCTACCCAGGCGTCTTCAATTCGGATGTAAGACGCGATGCCAAAGTCTATCAAAAACGCGGGGCGCAACCCGTCATTCGGAACCACCCTGAGCGCACGATCTCCCTCAGCCGTCTGAATGAGGGATAGCCTCCGAATGCGAACGCCGCGTACCGGCGTACGATTATATCGAAAGTCCGAGCCAAGAATACTGCGATAGGCCCGCAGCCCTGCAGCCGCTTCAATCTGTGTTGAGGTAGCCGATCGGCCAGATTCTCCGGCCCCTTCAATTGTCACGCACGACCCAATCGCTAATAGCGTGATAGGTCCTTCGCTTCGGCGACCAATCGCGACGGCGCGAGGAGGTCCGCTCGACGCAGGGGGCGAAGCACGGCGTGTTCCCTCAAAAATTGCCGTCGCCGTCGGCGCTCGTTCCGCCGTCAAGTCTGTGACGATCCATCGCCCTGGGCCTAAGCGCAGTGTGCCCCCGCCACTGGCACCGAGTTGTGTGAGCGCCGTCTGCAGGCGGCGCGTCGTCTCAACCGCCGTGGCCGACGGTGCTCTCAGCTCGATCACACGTGTGAAGTCCAAGCACGGGGAATAGATCCCAGCCGACGACGGATCAAGATACGCGTCAAGCTGAGCCACGGCCGCCGCGTTGCTACCACAGAGCCCGAGCACCAGCACCAACGCTTTGAGCGCCACACCCGCGGCCAGCGCGCAGTGAGGGCATTGAGAGAAGCGTGTTGCCCTCGGGGGCAACGCCTCACTCAAGGATGGAGACTCAGCCAAGGACACAGTCGCGGGGCGATCTATCGGCGATCCACCGCCGCGTTGGTCCGCTCTGCGCGCGGGGGCGAGCCCCTTGAGCAGGGGTCTAGAACGAGTGCTGTCGAGAGACGGAAGTGCGCGGGATGGCGGCGATCGCAGCGTGGACAATCCGTGCTTGATGCCGATCCCGCGCCACGTGAGGGCGCTGGCACGCATCAAGCGATTCGAGAAAAGTTATGGCGTTACATCCCCGGCGGCAACCGGCGCTGACGCTGCCCGCTGCGGACCCCGAGGCCCGTGCTGATTCCAAGCACGGCCGCCATCGGGATTGAGACAAACGGAAGAAGGGCAACAACCGCGCCAAGACTGAACGCCGCGGCTCCCGCAATCCATGGGGCGGTACTGGTTTGCGCCGCTTCAACAAATCGCAAGCGCGTCTCGACAAACGTCTTCGTCTTATTGTACGCGAACCACGAAATTCCGTACGTGACGGCGAGGTGTAAAAGAAGAAACATGGTCGGCTCGCAAGAAGAGGTAAAAGATGAAGCGAAAAAAGAAACCGCGAGAGTCCGACTCCCGTGTTTTCGCTCAACATAGGATACCGGGCCGCTTCCACCGTGTACCGCACTCCATGCTGCTAACCCACCGCAGTTGAGGGCGCTGGCATCACGCCAATCGATGAATATCAAGCAACGAATATCAAGCAACGAATATCAATCAACGAATATCAATCCGTGTATCACACAGGGATCCATCCCTTCGATAATGTCTCGTGGCTTCCCCCACGCTTCATGAGGTACTCCTCTTCGCCGAAAAACGGTTGCACTCCTTGCGCTCCACCGTATCGGAGCCTGTCTCCGAAGTACTTGTTGTATAAAGTGAAGACTCCACCGTGCACCGCTGGCGAAAGGTCGTCCTGTTTTGGGGAGCGCACCGGTCGAACTCAGCCATCTCTTGCTTAGCTACCGACTGGACAGCCAAAACCCGGCGCATAGTGATAATAAACGTTGCGGGGGCAGAAGCTGACGCTCGTTCCCATACCCCCTCCCCACCGTCCGTGAGACCCACCGAGAGGTTCGACACTAAAGCTGGTCCCGCCACTGCCACCATCAACAAACGGTATCACCCTACCCACAGTCAGTCCGCCAGAGCTACTGGCTCGACGCATCACCCCGTCGACTGAGACCGAAGCACGAGGCAGCGGACGACCTAAGATGTCCAGCACGACAATGCTCCCACCCAGTGCCACATCGCCGGCCGCATACCCACTCGGTCCAGAAGCGAGGCCTCCTGTGTAGGATGCGCCCCACCAAGGTCCGACCATAAAGGTTACAATGCTCACCCACGGAGCGCCTGGAACAGCGCATTGGCCAGGCACGTCGAATGGCTGGATATCATCCAGTTGTACTGGAGGGACGGTAAAATTTCCATTGCTGTCTGTCAACACCGTATCGCTTCCAAATGTGGTGCCAGCAGGACCTCCAGCGCCATTCATCCGGGAGCAAAACACCCGAGTGTTGGACGATGGCAATCCCGCGAGCGTGAGGACTCGGCCACGAATCGGGTGCGTGTTAAACTCTCCGCGGTACCAGCGCCAAATTCCTTGGCGGCTGACTCCTAACGCGTCCGTGCTCGCATCGGGTGGTGTCATAACGACCGAGCCGACTAAATCAACGGTGATGTCCAGATACATCTGCTGACCCCAAGCCATCGAGGGGTCTGAGCTTCGCATGCCAAGACATACGGCCCGATACATAGCTCCCGAGACCCAGGGAGAGCTATTGACGGTGACATCCGCCACGTGTGACGGGATGGTAATCGTGCCGTCAGGCCCGGTCCGTTGCTCTGGTCTCGTAAAATGACTCACGAGGGAGGGAGACAGGGCAACACGATTTCCTCCGACATATCCTCCTCCTGCCCCCGGACACTCAAAGCGAGCCCCGCTCACTGGCTGGCCGGTTGCGTTGACGGCTCGATACTCTACCCCGGACACCGTCGCGCCGATGTTTGTTCGCCGCGTAATAAAATTCCCAGACCACGTAGCATCGCCAAGAAAGCGCATCTGCCACGCCGTCACTGTTGTGACGCTGGCGCGCACACGGGCGCTCTGTGTCCCCGAGGTGGCCGTGAGCATCGGTGAGCCACTGCTGAGCGTCCAGTTTGGAGCTGTCGCCTGCCCGTTTAAGGCAGTCAAGACAGGCGACCCACTCACACTCCCTCCGACGGAGCTGGTAAATATGACAGAAACGGCTGGCATAATTTGGCCAAATTGATCCAATACCTCAACCGTTGGTGACGGATCTCTGACGCCAGCGATGTTGCGAATGAGCGTGTCCCCAACGACTCTGAGCGTAGTGACCACACGCCCCACAGGCGGCACAATCGTGAGTGTTGTATCTAGCGTGGCGCTCGCCCCAGTGGTGCCCGTGACGGTGAGGCGCACCACATAGTCTCCCGCAGCGGCGTAGCTCAGCAAGCGGCTTTCCCCGGAAGTTGACGCCAACGGCGTCGCTTGCCAAATGTACGATAACGCGCCGGGCCGAGTCGATGTGTATCCGGCCGCGCTCGCCGCAATAATTGCTCCAGGCTCCCACGGCGCGCCGGCACCGGGCCCTGTCAGTGTCAGCCGCGCTGTAACAATTTCCGGAGGTCCGCCTGTCGTATCTGGGAGCGTGCCCCCACCCGCCACGAGGGTTGCGCAGCTGTTGGTATGCGCATATACTTCTGTGTACACCTATGCTCAAATCCTCCTCATGAAACTCAGCACCTGGGCCCGTGCGAACGGAGTCGCCTACATCACGGCCTACCGCTGGTTTAAGGCGGGG
>Ga0163144_10026829_pt1 | contig 11180 bp, 6 predicted proteins | sample OliLak19BULKMAT1_FD_123175 | JGI IMG/M metagenome (GOLD analysis project Ga0163144, IMG submission 123175) | Freshwater microbial mat bacterial communities from Lake Vanda, McMurdo Dry Valleys, Antarctica - Oligotrophic Lake LV.19.BULKMAT1 | ecosystem: Environmental > Aquatic > Freshwater > Lake... | reverse complement strand
TCGCCGCGCTATTTCCAGGAACGATGTTCGGTGCCGAGCCCTCGCCGCCGGAGAGCGCCACGCGTTGGTCATCGAGACGATAGCCACTGCGCTGCTTGTCCGGGCCGTGACACGTGTAGCAGTGCTGCTCCAGCAGCGGTCGCACGTCGCGCCCGAAATCGATGGGACGCGCCGCGGCGGGCGGGAGTTTCGAAACATCCACCGACACCGCGGCGAGGATTGTCCAGCTGCCGGCACAGAATCCGAAAACGCACACCCACCGTTTCACAGGTTTCCTTTCTTCAGCTCGGCGATCAGGTGATCGCTGGCGCGCCAGGCCAGGGCCATTATCGTAAGCGTCGGGTTCTTGTCGGCATTGCTCGCGAACGGCGCGCCGTCCGTGAGGAAGACATTTTTCACGTCCCACGTCTGGCCCCACGCGTTGGTCACCGATTTTTTCGGATCGGCGCCCATAATGGCCCCGCCCACTTCGTGAATCACAGCTCCGCCCTGCACAATGGCGCGCTGGCCCTCCAGATCGGGTGGCCCGCGGAGCTTGCCGCCCATCGCGCCGATCAGATCGGCAAACGTCCGCTGCATGTGCACAACCTGTCGCGTCTCGTGGCCCGACCACTGCCAGTGAAACCGCAGCACGGGCGTGCCCCAGCGATCCTTCACTGCGGGATCCAGTTCACAGAACGATTTCTCGTTCGGGATCATTTCCCCGCGGCCGGTGTAGCCGACGAACGAACCGTAGTACCGGCGCATGTCCTCCTTGTAACGAAGCCCGTAACCGCCACCCGTCATCCAGTCGGTGCCGGCGGAGATTCCCACCCCCGGCATAGTCCGGCCGGTGGCGAACTCAACGTGATAGCCGCGCGGAAAATTGAGTTTCCCCTGCCGCTGCGGTTCGCAGAGCCACCAGGGAATGTAAACGTGCAGGCCACCGGCGCCATCCTCGTTGTGCAGCGGCAGGTTTTCCAACTGCGGAATCTGCCCACCCAGCGAAGCACCGACCGTATCCATAATGTACTTACCGACGAGTCCGCTGGAGTTCGCGAGGCCGTTGGGAAAGGCCGGCGATTTGGAATTGAGAAGGATGCGGACCGACTCCCCCGAGCTGGCAGCCAGCACCACGACCCGGGCCTTCGCCCGGCCCTCGCTGCCGGTTTTCTTGTCGATGAACACGACGCCGCTCGCGAGACCGCGGCCATCGAGCGTCAGCTCGCGCACCATCGCGTCGGTCAGCAAATCAAGCCGGCCCGAGGCCATGGCCGGCGGCAGGTGCACCGTGGTCGATTGGTAGGCCGCGCCAATCGAGCAGCCGCGGTGGCAGTGCGTCGCCCAGAAGCAGGCGGAACGAGCACGCATTGATTCCGCCAGGAGCCGCTGCGCGCCGGGATTGCCGGGGTGGAGTTTCGCCGGGACGTTACGGTCATCTAGCCGCGTGCTCAACACCGCGCGGTGAATCGGCACCACCGGGAGACCCAGGGAACGCGCATATTTGCGCGTGAGCAGCTCGCCGGCGCGCGGTTTGGGCGGTGGCAGCAACACGCCGGGCGACGAGTCCGGCGAGTTCTCCAAACCTTCACTCTCCCCGTACACGCCCACGAGCATCTCGACCTTGTCGTAGTACGGAGCGACGTCCTCGTAACTCAGCGGCCAGTCGAAGCCGAGTCCGTCGCGGCTGTAGGGCTTGAAGTCATACGGACCGTTGCGCAGCGAGTTCCGGCCCCAGTGGTTGGTGCGGCCGCCGAGCATACGCGATCGCCACCACGTGAACTGTTCGCGCGGATTCGTCGAGGCGTTCGTGTACGGTTCGCCCGGCACCTGCCAGCCGCCGTCGACCGTGGCGTCGTGAAAACCACGGGGTTTGTCCGGAGTGGGGATGCCCCGCAACGGCGCCTGCGCATTGGTCTGAAACATCGCTGTCTCCTTCACCGGATCGTAGTTCCGTCCGGCTTCAATCATGAGCACCGACAGACCTTCCATCGTGAGCGTGTAGGCGGTCTGCCCACCGCCCGCACCGGAGCCGACAACGATCACGTCGTAGGAGGAATTGAGGGAGTTTGCAGCGACGAGAGGCATGAGACAGCGGGTAACTCGAAGGTCCGCTCTCAGTCCGGTAGGGCCCGGCCCTTTGTTTCCGGAGCGAGCCAAATCACGAACAGACCCAGCACGTAGATCAGCGTGATGATCGCACCCGCGCGGGCGTAACTGGCGTCGAACAGCTTCATCAGCGCTCCCATCTGCAATGCGGCCATCGCGGCAAAAATTCGTCCGGTATTAAAAGCCACGCCCTGCGCGGTCGCCCGCACGCGCGTTGGGAAAAGTTCAGGCAAGTAAAGAGGCAGCCAGCCATAGAACGCCGCCGTCGTTGCGCCCACGAGAAACGTCATGATGAGGAAACCGGTCCCGTAGGCATCGAAGACGCGAAAGATTCCGGCACAGCTCAGCAGCGAAAACGCGCACAGAATGAAGTACGCCGGCCGACGGCCCAGTTTGCCGCCAATCCAGGCTCCGAGCATGCAACCCACAATGGAACCGACAGCGGTCAACGTCTGCGCATAGGCTTTGGCCTGGGGCAGGCCCGGACCCGCCATCTGATCGGCCCAGAGCGGCAGCCATTGCACGGAACCCCAGGAGCCAATCAGCGCGATGCTGGCAAAGACGGTCGCGAGCAGCGTACTCTTCAGCAGCGGCGGCGAAAAAATTTCCCGCAACGGTTGCGCGGGGGTCCGGCTGGCGGCGATCCACCGTTTCGACTCCGGCACGAAGAGGCGGATGAAAAAAGTCAGGAGCGCCGGCACGGCGCCGACCAACATTACCCATCGCCACGAGTCCTGCGTCACCGAAAAGAAGATACCGAGCAAACCGATCAGCGCGAAACCGACATTCGCCGCCGCGCCGATCACGCCCGCGAGAATGGGCCGGTGTTTCTCCGGCCAGACTTCCATCACCAGCGCGACGCCCAGCGACCATTCGCCGCCCATGCCCAACGCGGCCACAAAGCGCAGGGCGCCCAGTTGCGCGGGAGTTTGCGCGAAGTAGCCGAGGCCCGTGAACACCGAGTAGCAAAGAATCGCCAGGCTCATGGCCCGCACGCGGCCGATGCGGTCGCCCAGCCAGCCGAAGACCAATCCACCCAAGGCCGCGCCCAGGAGAAACAGGGCCGTGATGATTCCCATCCAATGGCCGATGAAGGCGTCGTTCACGGCGTGCGTAGCCGCCTGCATCTCCAGCAGCGCCGGCCGCGCCACCAACGGGAAGATGCCCATTTCCAGACCGTCGAACATCCAGCCTAGAAACGCCGCGACCAAGACAAGGCCGCGCCGATCGTCCGGCGGTTTCACCGCCGCGGAACTGATCTCAGATGAAGCGGCTACCGGCGGCATACGAGGAATCGGACGACAGGAGTGGGGCGCACGAAGCGTGGGGCAAAAGGGGCGGGGCGCGGGTGAAACACCCCGGGGGAATTCGGAGGGCCTTCGATCACCTCGCCAGAAGCAACGGACCAAGCGGCTGATTTAACGGACGGTGGCTCTCCGAAATATACTGTCAATTGAAATGAACGACCTGATCGATCATTTCATCTTGCACTCTGCGACGCCTTTCTTTTTACCTCCTTCAGCCGCATCCGGCCGCTGCCGAATGTCCCTGCTTTTACCCCACTTCGAGCCGCAGCAGTTTCCCTTTACCCGATGGAAAACAAGGTCCTCATTATTGTCGGCGATGCCACTGAGACGGTCGACACGCTCTATCCGTATTATCGTCTGCAGGAGGGCGGCTACACGCCGGTCGTCGCGGCGCCGGAGAAGCGGAAATACCAGATGGTGCTCCATGAAGTGAAGCCCGGCTGGACCATCACCAAGGAATGGGAAGGCTACACGATCGACGCCGACATCGCGTTTCGTGACATCGTGCCAGAGCAGTACACCGGGATCTTTTTCAGCGGTGGCCGCGCGCCGGAGTACATTCGCGACGATCCGGATTTGATCCGCATCACGCGCTGGTTTTTCGCCCACGACAAGCCGATCGCCAGTGTCTGTCACGGCTGCGAAATTCCCGCTCGCGCCGATTGCATCCGCGGCCGGCGCATGACGACGGTCGCGAAGTGCCGCTTCGACATCGAGGTCTGCGGCGCGACCTATGTGAACGAACCCTGCGTCATCGATCGCAATCTCGTCAGCGGGCGGACGTTTCACGACCACGGCAAATACATGGGTGCGTGGATGCGGCTGCTTGACGAGGAACGGCAGCGGCGCGCCGCAGCCTGAGAACACCCGCACAAACCGCCTTTTCAACCGGTTCACCCCGCCCGGACGATGCACCCCACTCGCCGCCAGTTCCTCAGTCTTGCCGCCGGCGCAGCCGGTCTCGCCGCTCTGCCCGCGACCTCTCGCGCTGCTCCTACCAAATCGTTGAGCTTGGGATTCAGCCTCTACGGCATGAAGACCCTGCCGATCGATCGTGCGCTGGCCGAGTGTTCACGAATTGGATACCGCAACGTCGAACTCTCGCTGATCGCCGGCTTCCCCACTGAGCCCGCGAAGCTCACGCCCGCCGTCCGGGCCAACGTTTGTCAGCAGATCAAGACCTCCGGGCTCGGCGTCTCGAGCCTGCTGGTGAACCTGAACCTGACATCTGACGAGAAAGGTCATGCCGCCTTGATCGACATGCTCCGCACCTCGGCCATTTTTGCCGCGGAGATTGACCCGAAAAATCCTCCGATCATTCAAACCGTGCTCGGCGGCAAGCCAGCCGAGTGGGAGGAGAAAAAGGCGCTGATGCTGGCTCGGCTGCACGAATGGAACGCCATCGCGCGCGAGCACGGCGTCATTGTGGCCATCAAAGCGCACGTCTCGAGCGCGGTGAACACGCCGGACCGTTTGCTTTGGTTGTTTCGCGAGGCCGCCGCCTCACATCTCGCGATCGCTTACGACTACAGTCACTTCGCGCTCGCCCACCTTTCGCTGGAGGAAACCCTGCGCCCGCTCGCACCGTACACGCGGTTTGTCCACGTGAAGGACGCCCGGTGGGAAGGCGACCAGGTTCGCTTTCTCCTTCCCGGCGAAGGCCAGACGGATTTCAAAAAATATTTCCGGCTGCTGCGGGAATTCGGCTATGAGGGCCCACTGGTCGTCGAAGTGAGCAGCCAGATTTTTAATCGTCCCGGCTACGACCCCATCGCCGCGGCCGAGAAGTCGTATGCTGTGCTCGCCCAAGCACTGAAGGCCTAACGACGCCCAGTCTTTTCCGTTCGCTCCTTTTTACCCCCACGGTCGCCTCGCCCCTTTAGTCTTGGATCGTTCCACCGCTCTTTTGACCGCGGTGCTGCCGCTTTGGCGCTGGCGCCTCCCCATCCCTTCAGTTCTCACCCCCCAAAAAAACCCATGCCTCCCTCCCCACGCTTCGCGCGGTGCATTCGCCATGCGTCCGCTTTGTTGGCCCTCCCAGTTACACTTCTGGCGCAGACCTCCCCGTCCGATTCCGGCAGCGCCTCATCCACCGGATCTACGATCAAGCTCTCCCCGTTTGAAGTCCGATCCGACTCATCGACCGGCTACGGAGCCGACTACTCGAGTTCGTCCTCCCGGCTCAATCTGCGCTACATCGACGTCCCTCAGTCGGTCGGCGTCATCACGTCCGAGTTTCTGAATGACGCGTTTATCTTCGATAGTCGCGAATTCACGAAGTTCGTGCCCAACGTCCAGCCCCGCGCCAACACCCACCAGCCGGAAATCTTCTACGTCCGCGGTCTCCAGATCTCCAATACTTACGTCGACGGCTACATCGCGCCGCTTACGGTGAACCGCGACCGCGCGCTGTACGACCGGATCGAATACGTCAAGGGTCCGGCCTCCGCCGCCATGGGTCGCGGCGAAGCCGGCGGCCTGGTCAACTTCATCTCCAAGACCCCGCTCAGCACCAACCGCAACATCGGCGACCTCACATTTGGCTCCGACTCGTTCTACCGGGCCGACTTCGATCACAGCGCCCGGCTGACTGCGAATGGCCGGACCGCTTATCGCATCCCGATTTTCTACGAGGAAGGCGACGGTCCCCGCGGCGGCAAGCTGATGCACTCGCGCAAATACGGCATTGGACCTTCGTTTCGCTGGGACATCGGCCCGAAAACGAACCTGCTCGTCAACACTTCCTTCGCTTACAATCAAAGCCCCGGCCCGGTCGGCGAAGCCTATTGGCAGAACAACGAACAATTCCGTCTGCAGGTCTCGCTCGGACAGATTAACCCCAACGTGAATTGGAACCCGTTCCGGGGCGACGCCTACGTGCCGAAGGAACGAGTCTACGGTTGGGCCGGCCGCGGTCGTGAGAGTGAGATCACCACTCTCTCCGCGTTCTTCACCCATAAATTCAGCGACTCGCTCTCGGTGCGCCAGGGCATTGCGCGCAACGACGTCGAAGAGGAATACCGCCGGTTCGCCATGTCGCCCACGGCCCTGCGTCACCCTACGTTGCCCAATGATTTTCAAGTCGGCCTGAGCTACATGCACGACTTTCGCAATATCGACAGTACCCGCATTCAAGGCGACGCCCTGTATGACCTTAAGATTGGATCGAGCTCCCACCAGTTGCTGGCGGGCTACGACGTCGTGCGCGGCCACAACGACACCCGCTCCGGTCAGCGGGGCGGTCTGACTCAGAGCCTATATAATCCGGATTATACCCTGCCCGCTGGTTTCAACCCCGATACTTTCGTCTCCGTTTACACCACCGACAGCAAGAACAAGAGCGACGGCTTCGGCTACTTCGGCCAGTACTCCGGCTCATTCTTCAAGAATAAACTCAACGTGATGTACGGCTGGCGCAAGGACAAGAGCGGCACCGAAACGCTCAACCGCCGGACCAACGTCAACACGACCCCCGCCGATCTGGAAACCGACGTTCCCCGCTATTCCGTGAGTTACAAACCGGTAGACTGGGCGACCATCTACTACGTCCACAGCGAACAGGCCGATCCCCGGATTACTGCCCGAGTGTACAACAATATTCTGCCCAGCGCCGGTGCCGTCGGTTGGGCCGCCAACGATCCCCGCTTCAACGAAGTTATCACCTCTCAAGTCACCGCCCAAATGGATGAAATCGGCGTGAAGGGCAGTCTGCTCGACAACCGGCTCACCGCGTCGTTCGCCCTGTTCAAGATTCTCCGCGATGGATTTATCTTAAACGATTTCAAGTCCGAGCCCGGCTCCAACGGCGTCGGCAGCGTCTCGTTCAATCGCAACTACGTCGCCGATGGCGAGAACGCGCGCGGCTTCGAACTCGAACTGAACGGCAAACTCACCAAGCAGCTGACTCTGCTCGCGGGTGTCAACGGCATCAGTGGCGACAAACGCGCATCCGACGGACGCATCGTACCGATCGAGGCGATGATCAACTCGGCGATGATCAATGCGCGATATGACTTCCGTGACACCAACCGCAATGGCTTCGAACTCACCGCCGGCGGCAAACTGATGTTCAAGGGCTGGGTCATGGCGCCCGGCACGTACGAGTCGTTCCGCGGCGACCAATACTTGATCGATGCCGGGGTAAACTACTCCTGGCAGAATGGCCGCTATAGCGTGCGCGTTCGCTGCAACAACATCATGAACGACCTCGTATTCATTTCCGGCAACTCGCAGTACGCACTACGCCGGATCTTCGTGTCGCTGCCCATTCGCTTCTAATTCGCCCTATCCGCCGCACCCCGGTGGCGCCTCTCTGTCATTATTCGCTCGCGAGCTGGGCGATCGCGATCGCCCTTGGCGCCACCGGATTTGCCGCGGACGGCTATCGTCCCGCGGACACGCAACCGTCCGGCCAGCCGCTGGCGCCGCGGGAGGCGGCCACACGCTTTCACGCGCCACCCGGTTTCAAGATTACCCTCGCCGCCGCCGAGCCCGACGTGCGGCAGCCGATCGCGATCGCCTACGACGATCGCGGCCGGCTGTGGGTGGCGGAGAGCTACTCCTACGCCGGATCGAATTTCACCGACGAACGACACGATCGCCTGCTGATCTTTGAAGACACCGACGGCGACGGCGTCTTCGATTCGCGGAAGGTGTTTCACGATCACCTCAACCGGCTCACCGGTTTGACGATCGGTTTCGGGGGCGTCTGGGTCACCACGGCGCCCACGCTCGCGTTCATTCCCGATCGCAACGGTGACGACGTGCCCGACAGCGAGCCCGTCGTGCACCTCGACGGCTGGACGCTCGACGCCGAACACAACAGCGTCAACGGTCTCACGTGGGGCCCCGACGGATGGCTCTACGGCCGGCATGGGATCAAGAAAGCGTCGCTCGTCGGCGCACCCGGCAAGGCGAAATCGGATCGAACGGAAGTCGCCTGCAGCATCTGGCGGTATCACCCGATCCAGCACACGTTCGAAGTCGTCGCCGACGGCACGATCAATCCGTGGGGACTCGATTTCGACGAGTACGGTCAGGGTTTCGCGACCACGAGCGTGGTGGAGCATTTCTGGCACGTCGTGCCCGGCGCACGCTGGGAGCGATGGAAAGACCGCGGCGGGCATCCCGATCCGTACACGTATGAACTGATGGCGGCGACCAGCGATCATCTGCATTGGGGCGGAGGCATGTGGGACCAAGGCGGTCGAATCAGCGGCGGCAACGACGCCCTCGGTGGCGGCCACTCCCATAGCGACGCCATGGTTTACCTCGGTGACCGCTGGCCCAAGGAGTACCGCGGCACCGTCTTCATGAGCAACATTCACGGGCGCCGCATCAATCGCGATGCCATCGTGCGTCGCGCTGGCGACGGCCGGTACGTGGCCCAGCACCGGCCGGATTTCATCACCGTCGACGACCCGTGGTTTCGCGCGATTTCGCTCCAGTACGGACCCGACGGCGATGCGTTCATGACCGACTGGTCCGATTTCGGCGAGTGCCACGACCGCGACGGCGTGCATCGGTCGAGCGGGCGGATCTACAAAATTTCCTGGGGCGCGCCCCGCAAGGTGGCCGTCAATCTCGGCCGGGAGTCCAACGAACGGCTCGTCGCCCTGCAGCTTCACGCCAACGATTGGTTTGTCCGCCACGCTCGCCGCCTGCTGCAGGAACGCGCTGCCGCCGGCCAGAATATGACGGCCGTGCACGCCGCGCTGCAGCGCATGTATCAGGATTCCAATGACACTCCGGCCCGTCTTCGAGCTTTGTGGGCACTGCACGCAACCGCAGGCGTCCGCACCCCGTGGCTCGTATCCCTGCTGCAATCGTCCGACGAACATATCCGTCATTGGGCCGTCCGGCTTCTAACCGACGGCCGTCCCGACGCCGCGAGCATCACTGCTCTGGGTCTACTCGCATCCTCCGAACGTTCGTGGCTGGTGCAGCTGGCGTTGGCGTCGGCTTTGCAACGAATGGACGTGAACGTGCGCCTGCCTCTCGCGCGCGTGCTGGCGATGAATTGCTCAACGGAGACCGACGCAAATCTCGTCCGATTGATCTGGTACGGCCTTCACCCCGGCGTGATTGAGGATCCGCAAGGCACCGCGCGACTCGCGATGGAGGGTGCGTCACCCAAGTTACGCCAGTTCATCGCTCGACGGCTCGGCGAAGCAATAGCGGGCGACGGCGCGGTCGGCACCGCGTTCGTGCACGCGTTGGAGAGCACCCGCAACGTTACCACCCAGGCCGAATGGATCGACGGTTTCACTCTCGGACTCAAAGGCCGCCGGCAGCTCGTCGCGCCTGCAGAAGCCCTCGCCCTCCTGCAGCGATTGATGACCTCGTCGGACGCCCGGCTGCGCCGCAGCGCGACGTTGCTCGCCGCCACGTGGGGCGAAACGCGCGCGCTCGCGCAGCTGCGAAAGGAAATGAACGATCGCACTGCACCCCTCGCTCTCCGCGAAAACGCGCTGGAGCGACTCGCCGAATTGAGAGCGACCGGACTCCTGGACGATTTGATCGACCTCGTGCGTTCCGGCGAACTGGTCGAGCCGGCGATTCGCGCGCTGCCCGCGTTCGCCGATGCCCGCGTGGTGGACGTTGTGCTCGCCGCCTATCCCACCCTGCCGCCGGCCAGCCGCACGTCCGCGATCACCAGTTTGATCGCTCGCCGCGAGTCCGCCCGCGCCCTGCTCGACGCCATTGCTGCGGGGAAAATCGATCGCAAGGAACTGAGCCTCTACCAGGCGCGCCAAATTTCACAACTGGGCGACGCCGTTCTCGCCGGACAATTGGATCGCGTGTGGGGAACCGTCGGCCGGCCGTCGTCGGAAACCGAAGCCACGCTGCGCCGCTTCCGTCACGCCCTCACACCCGCAGTCCTGCAGGGAGCCGATCAAAAAGCCGGCGCGACGGTGTTCGAGCAACGCTGCGCCGCGTGTCATTCCCTGTTCGGCCAGGGCCAGGCCATCGGCCCCGACCTCACTGGTTCCGGCCGCAAGGATCTCGAATATCTCCTGCTGAACATCGTGGATCCGAATGCGGCGGTTCCGGCCGACTACCGTCTCTCCGTTATCACGCTCAAGGATGGCCAGGTTCACTCCGGTTCGATTCTGAAGGAGACCGATCGTTCCGTCACGCTGCGCACGCTGGCAGCGGAGATCTCCCTCGATCGCTCCGACGTGAAGAGCGTTCAGCGCCTGCCGATGTCCCTCATGCCACCGGGCCTGCTGGAATCGCTGTCGACGACCGAAGCGCGTGATCTCATCGGTTACCTGATGTCGGATGGTCTGACTCCACCCCGAAATCCCTGACCGCCACAGGGCCCGCCACGATGGAGAACCACCACCCCTATTCGTCCTTGCCGTTGCCCGGGGCCCACGCTGGGTTTCGCGCCATGCTTCCCATCGACACGTTTCAAACCAAGTCCTCGCGCGTTTATTCCGAGCTCAAGCGGGACATCACCTCGGGCGCGTACAAGCCAGGCGTCCACCTGGTACGTCGGGATTTGGTGAAGCGCTTTGGCGTGAGCCTCTCCATCGTCAACGAAGCCCTCGGTCGCCTCGGCAACGATGGCCTGGTGGAGACCAAGGAGATGTACGGCACGCGCGTGATTTCGCTCAGCACTGAAACGCTACGGGACGAGTTCGTCCTGCGGGAAGCGATCGAACGGCACGTGGTCCAGCTGCTCGCGGAGCACGGCACCGAAGAGATTTTGGGCGAATTGCTGACGGAAGCGGAAACGCTCGACCGTTGCTTAAACGAAGCCGGCGGCGACGAATCGCG
>Ga0163144_10026828_pt1 | contig 11180 bp, 3 predicted proteins | sample OliLak19BULKMAT1_FD_123175 | JGI IMG/M metagenome (GOLD analysis project Ga0163144, IMG submission 123175) | Freshwater microbial mat bacterial communities from Lake Vanda, McMurdo Dry Valleys, Antarctica - Oligotrophic Lake LV.19.BULKMAT1 | ecosystem: Environmental > Aquatic > Freshwater > Lake... | reverse complement strand
TGGGCGTAGACGGTGGCGGCCTGGCCGGAGTCGATGAGCTGCTGGCGGAGCTGCTCGGGGCGCTTGTTTTGCTCGAAGGCGAGCTGGGCGATGCGGCCGTTGACTTCCTGGTCGCTGACGGTGATACCGAGTTGCTCGGCAGCGCGCTCAAGGATGAAGAAGGCCTTGAGTTCGCGGGTGGCATCACCCATGGAGTGCGAACGCATGTCGGCGAGGCGCTCTTCGATCTTGGCGGCATCGACGCCGCGGTACATGAGTTCCATGCGGCGGCGTTCGAGGTTGCGGCCGGCCTGGGAGGCGGTGACGCGGGCGGGGAGGGAGACCTCGACGTTGTCGATGAGGTGCTTGGCGAGCTGCTGACGCATGACTGACTGCTGCTCGACGAGGACGCGCTGTTCGAGGCGTTCCTTGATGGCTTCCTTGAGCTGGGGCTCGCCCTCCATGCCGAAGCGGGCCGCGAGGTCGGCGACGGGGGCGGGGATGATGCGGTCAACGCGGGCGGGGGAGTAGGTGACGGTGAGGTCGGCGGCGCGGAGCTCGTCGTTCTCGTGGTTTTCGGGGCCGTTGGTTTTGATGGTGACGGTGTCACCGGGCTTGGGGAGGCCGAGTTGCGTGGCGAAGTCTTCGACTGAGAGGCCGACGATCATGCCCTTGCCGTTTTTGTCGGCGGTGGGGACCTGAACGACGATGCCTTCGGAATCAAAGAAGACTTTGCCGGCGGCGTTGGTGAGCTTGGCGTGGCCGGTGAGGTAGTCGCCCGCTTCGGGGACCTGGCGCTCTTCGAGCGAGCCTTCCTGGATGGCGAGTTTTTCGACTTCCTTGGCGACCATGTCGTCGCCGACGGTGAGGAGGGGCTTCTTGATGGCGATGCCCTCAAGGCCGGGGAGGGCGAACTCGGGGAGGACTTCGACATCGACCTCGAAGACGAGGGGCTGGCCGGGAGTGACATCGACCTTGTTGAGGTCGGGACTGGTGGGGGAGCCGAGGACGCGGAGTTTGCTGTCTTCGATGGCTTTGGAGACGGCCGAGGAGACGAGCTGGTCTTTGGCCTGGCCCTTGGCCATGGTTCCAAAGCGCTTCTCGATGAGGCGGCGGGGGGCATGGCCCTTGCGGAAGCCGGGGATTTCGGCCTCGAGGGTGAGGGTCTCAAAGGTGAGGCCGAGGGTCTCTGCGACGGTTTCGGCGGGGATCTCGATCTTGAGCTTCTTGCGGGTGGGCTCGACGTCGATGATTTCAACTTTGTTGGCGCGATCGGTGGTGGCGGTCATAACGAAAAACTCCGGGGTCCAGAGGGCTTGCCCGACAAGGGCTTGCACTCCCCACCCGAGGTGCGGAACGAGGGAAATCCGAGCGGTGGTGGCGCGCGGAAGGGGCGAAGTTTATGCAGGTGGCGGCGGGGTTGCCGGTGGCGGGGTTGGGGAGGGTTGGGGAGAGTTGGGGTGTGACCACGGTTTAGGGCAGTTGGCTCCCCTGCCCCCTTTTTATCTTGTCCATCCTGTCCATCCATGTGAACTCTACCCAATGCTCGACTCTCACACCAAACGCTGCGTCGACACCAACCCTCCTTACCCGGAGAAGGAACATGGATGGGCAGGATGAGCAGGATGGAATCGAGCCAAAGCGCGCATAGCGCCATTGCCCCTGCCCCAATCTATGGGCACCTCCCAGGGTTGCATTTATTTCATCAGGGGATAATGGTGATGACGGGGGTGGCGGTGACGAAGTCGTTGTTGCCTTCGCTGGACTCGCTGACGCGGTTGCGGGAGTCGATGCGGGCGCCGAGGTAGTAGGAGCCGAGGGCGGGGCTGGCGGTCGCATCCCAGTTGATGTTGAAGGTGGCGGTGCCGTTGGCGAGGGCGGCGAGGGTGGCGACATCGATAAAGCCGAGGATGATGTCGTCGGCATCGCCGAGGATGTCGTTGGCGGAGAGGCGGAGTTCAACACGGAAGGAAGACGCGGCGGCGGCACCGAGATTTTTGAAGTTGGCGGTGACGGGTGTGAGTTGGCCGGGCGTGGTGAGGGAAATGCTGGCAGGGGAGACGGTGAGGGCGTCGAAGGCGAGGTCGGGAACGCCGGCGTTGCGGAGAGTGGCGGTGGCGGTGAGCTCGGTGGTGACGGAGGAGAGGCGGTAGCCGGCGCCGGTGCCGAGTTCGAGGATGAGGGATTCGTCGCCTTCGATGATGAGATCGGCCAGAGCGGAGAGGGTGAGGACGGTGGAGGAGCGGCCGGCGGGGATGATGATGGTGCCGGAGAGGGCGGCGAAATCGAGGGCGCTGGTGGCGGTGCCGGTGATGGTGTAGTTGACGGTGATGGGGTTGGTGGTGGAGCCGATGCGCGAGACGGTGAAGCGGGCGGTGTCGCTGGTGCTGCCTTCGGTGGCGATGGCGTCGGTGGCGATGATCTTGACGACGGGTTCGTTGTCGGTGATGGTGGCGGTGGCGGTGGTTTTGGTGGTATCGATGCGGTAGGCGTCGTTGCCTTCGATGGTGACGATGGCGGTTTCGTTGCCTTCGCCGATGACGTCTTCAGTGGCGGTGAGGGTGACGACGACGCTGGAGCGGCCGGCGGGGATGGTGACCATGGTGCCGAGGCCGCTGTAGTCGGTGCCGGGGGTGGCGGTGCCTTCGAGGGAGAGGAAGACGGTGAGGGGATCGGTGGTGGAGCCGGTGCGGGAGACGGTGAAGCGGGAGGTGTTGGTGGAGCCTTCGGTGGCGGCGATGTCGGCGCCGACGATGCTGACGATGGGGCCGAGGGCGGCGATGTTGACGGTGGCTTCGCCCTGGAGGCCGTTGATCTGGTAGCCGGAGTTGCCGTTGATGGTGAGGATGACGGTCTCGGTTTCTTCGGCGAGCGCATCGGTGGTGGGGCTCAACACGATGGCGGCGGTGGAGGACCCGGCGAGGAAGGTGAGGGTGCCGGTGAGGGGGGCGTAGTCGTCGGTGGTGGCGGTGCCGGCGAGGGTGTAGGTGATGGTGAGGGGATTGGTGGTGGAGCCGGTGCGGGAGAAGGTGTAGCGGCCGGGATTCTGGCCGCCTTCGCCGGCGCTGGGATCGCTGGCGACGACGCGGACGAAGGGTTCGTCGTCGGTGATGGTGACGATGGGCGCGGGGGCGACGACGGCGCCGACGAGGTAGCCGGTGTTGCCGACGAGGGTGAGGGTGACGGTTTCGCTGCCTTCGCCACGCACGTCTTGAAGGGCGGTGATGAAGACGTTGGCGGTGCGCTGGCCGGCGGCGATGAAGACGGCGCCGGTGAGGGGCGCGAAGTCGGCCTCGGGGCCGGAGGAGAGGGCGGTTCCGCCGAGGGTGTAAGTGACGATGGTGTCAACGGTCACGGCGCGGCTGAGGGTGATGCGGAAGGAGCCGGAGGTGGGGCCGGATTCGGTGGCGGTGATATCTGGCGCGGTGACGGTGGCGACGGGTTCGTCGTCGGTGATGTTGATGGTGGCAGAGGAGTTGGTATCGCCGCCGCGGTAGCCGGGGCCGTTCTGGAGGGTGACGATGGCGGTTTCGCTGGCTTCGCCGAAGTTGTCGGATAGAGGGGTGAGGGTGATGGTGACGCTGGAAGCGCCGGCGGGGATGATGATGGTGCCGGGGAGGGCGGCGAAATCAGTGCCGGCAATGGCGGTGCCCTCCATGATGTAGGTGACGGTGAGGGCGTTGGTGCGGGGGCCGGTGCGGGTGACGGTGTAGCGGCTGGTGCGGAGGCCGGCTTCGGTGGCGGGGTTGGTGGCGGCGGTGATGGTGACAACGGCTTCGTTGTCGCTGATGGTGACGGTGGCGGTGTCCTGAAGATCAGCGACGTGATAGGAGGGGTGGACAGAGAGGGTGACGATGACGGTTTCGGGCACTTCGCCGAGCTCATCGTCGGCGGGCGTGATGATGATGGTGGCGGAGGCTTCGCCGGCGGGTATGGTGACGAAGCCGGAGAGGGCGTCGTAGTCGTTGATGTTGAAGGCGGTGCCGGAGAGGGTGTACTGGACGACGAGGGCGTCAAGGCGGCTGCCGGTGCGGGTGACGGTGAAGCGGCCGAGGTTTTCGCCCGCTTCGCTGGCGATGGCGTCGGTGGCGATGATGGAGACGGTGGGCTCGTCGTCGGTGATGGTGACGGTGGCGGCGGAGGTTGTGCCGACCGAATAGGCCGTGTTCGGAGCGAGGGTCACGATGACGGTTTCGGGGTCTTCGACGGTGGTGTCCTGGAGGACAGCGAGGTTGATGTTGGCGGAGGTGGCGCCGGCGGGGATGGTGACGGTGCCGGTGAGGGCGGTGAAGTCTGAACCGCTGGTGGCGGTGCCGGAGACGGTGAAGTTTACAACGAGTGGGAGCAGGGTGGAGCCGGTGCGGCGCACGGTGTAGCGGCCGCCGTTGGCGGTGCCGCTGGTTTCGGCTCCGGTGCGGTCGGCGGCGGAGATCGTGACGACGGGTTCGTCGTCGGCGATGTTGACGGTGGCCTGCTGGCGGGTGAGGTTGATTGAGTAGCCGGGGCCGCGGCCGACGCCGACGATGATGGACTCGGAGCCTTCGGCGATGAGATCGGCGAGGACGGCGATGGAGACGGTGGCGGTGGAGGAGCCGATGGCGAAGGTGACGGTGCCGGAGAGGTTGGTGTAGTCAAGGCCTGCGGTGGCGGTACCGGCGAGGGTGTAGTTGATGGTGAGAATGCCGCCGGTGGGGCCGGTGCGGGTGAAGGTGATGAGGCCGTTGTTGGCGGCGGTGGTGCCGGAGACTTCGGCGGCGGCGGCATCGGTGGCGGCGACGCTGATGGTGGGGGGCGGGGCGATGGTGAAGTTGCCCGAGCCGGTGGGGCGGAAGAGGTTGTTGGTTTCGCTGGTTTCGGTCACTTCGGCGGCGGTATCGGTTTTGGCGAGGACGAAGTAGGTGCCGGGGGCGAGGTCGGGCACGGTGATCATGAACGTGACGATGCGCGAGGTGCCGTTGGGCATTGAGGAGCCGAGGATGCGGACAGAGTCGAGAAGGATGTCGTCGGCATCACCGAAGATGTTGTTGGTCGAGAGGACGATCTGGGTGTCAAAGTCGGAACCGGGGGTGGTGCCGCGGTTGCGGACGGTGAGGGTGATATTGACGATTTGATCGGGGCGGACTTGCGAGGCGCTGAGCGTGAGGGCGGCGGTGAGATCGGAGGCTGGGGAGGGATTGGATTCGTCGTCGCCGATGACGACGGTGGCGGAGGCGATGTCGATGCTGTAGTCGGCGCTGGGCGTGACGGTGATGAGGATGGTTTCGGTGGACTCGCGGAGGAGATCCTGAAGAGCGGCGATGGTGAGAGTGATGGAGGACTGGTTGGCGGGGATGATGATGGTGCCGGTGAGCTGGGTGAAGTCGACGCCATTGGTGGCGGTGCCGGCGATGGAGTAGGTGACGGTGAGGTCGTTCTGGAGCGCGCCGATGCGGCTGAAGACGATGCGGGCGGTGTCGCCGGCGATTTCGGAGGCGTTGGGATCGAGGGCGGTGATGGAGACGGCCGATTCGTTGTCGTTGATCACGACGGTGGCGGTGCCGGCGGCGGAGCCGATGCGGAAGGAGGGGTCGGCGACGAGTGAGATGATGACGGATTCGTCACCTTCTACATCGAGATCGTCGATGGGCAGCACGTCAATTGTGGCGGTTGACTCGCCAGCGAGGAAGGTGACGGTGGTGGAGATGGCGGTGTAGTCGCCGTTGGGCGTGGCGGTGCCGGTGACGAGGATGGTGAGGGTGAAGGGGCCGGTGAGGGGGCCGGTGCGAGTGAGGGTGAAGAGGCCGGTGTTGGAGCCGATTTCGGCGGCGAGAGCGTCGGTGGCGACGATGCTGATGGTGGGTTCGTCGTCAATCAGGTTGACGGTGGCGGTGGCGGCGGTGTTGTCGATACGGTAGCTGTCGGAGGCGGAAACGGTGATGATGATGGTTTCGGTGTTTTCGGCGATGGCGTCGTCGATGGCGAGAAGGTCGATGAAGGCGGTGGCGGAGCCGGCGACGAAGGTGATGGTGCCGGAGAGGGCGGTGTAGTCGGAGTTGGCGGTGGCGGTGCCGGCGATGGTGTAGGTGGCGGAGAAGCCGTTATCGAGGGGGCCGGTGCGGGTGAAGGTGAAGCGGGCGGCGGTGCTGCCGGGAGTTTCGCTGGTGCTGGTCACGGTTGAGACGACGGAGATGGTGGGTTCGTCGTCATTGATGGTGACGGTGGCGGAGAAGGCGGCATTGTCAACGCCGTAGTTGTTGGTGGCGAGGATGGTGAGGATCACGGTCTGGGCATCTTCGACGAGCATGTCGTCGATGGTGGAGAGGTCGAGAGTGACGGTGCTCTCACCGATGCCGAAAGTGATCATGCCGGAGAGGGCGGTGTAGTCGATGCCGGACTGGGCGGTGCCGGTGATGGAGTAGGGGAGCGAGAAGGCGCTAGTGGTGGGGCCGGTGCGCGTGAAGGTGAAGACGCCGGGGGGTGTGCCGGGGGTTTCGCTGGCAGAGTTGGTGGTGGAGGTGACGGCGAAGACGGGTTCGTCGTCGGCGATTGAGACGGTGGCGGTGCCGGCGAGGGAGGAGACGGTGTAGGTGGCGCCGGATTGGAGGCTGATGATGACGGTTTCGGTGGGTTCGAAGAGCGCATCGTCGAGGGCGGAGATGTCGATGGTAACGGTGGTTTGGCCGATGCCGAAGGTGACGCTGGTGGCGATGGTGGTGTAGTCGGTGCCGTTGAGGCCGGTGCCGGTGACGGCGAAGTTGACGGTGATGGTGGCGTCGGTCGAGCCCTCGCGTGAGAAGGTGAACTGGCCGGCGGCTGAGCCGGGGGTCTCGCTGGTGGCGGCCTGGGTGGCGACGACGGAGATCAGGGGTTCGTTGTCGATGATGGTGACGGTGGCGGTGTTGTTGGTGGTGCTGACGGTGTAACCGTTGCCGCTGGTGAGGGTGAAGATGACGGTTTCGTTGTTTTCGGGTGAGGAATCGTCAATGGGCAGGATGGTGACGGTGGCGGTGGCGGAGCCGACGGCGAAGGTGGCGATGGCGGTCGCGGTGGTGTAGTCGATGCCGTTGGTGGCGGTGCCGGTGATGGTGAGGTTGACGGTGAGGGCGAGGCCGATGGGGCCGGTGCGGGTGAGCGTGAACACGCCTGGGTTGCCGGGGGTTTCACTGGCGCTGGCGTCGGTGGCGACGATGGAGATCGCGGGCGGGGTGGCGATGGTGATGAGGGCGGAACTGGTACCGAAGAGGTTGTTGGACTCGTCGATTTCGGGGACGGTGTTGAGGACATCGATGCGACCGAGGAGGTAGTAGGCCTGGAGGGGGACGGCGGAGAAAGGAACCATGAAGCCCTGGCCGTTGGCGACGACGTCGCCGGAGGCCAGCGTGGAAGAGTTGAGAACGTCGGCGACGAAGATGTCGTCGGCATCGCCGTAAATATTGTTGATGGAGAGGACGAAGCGGGTGGTGAAGTTGTTGGCGTTGGATTGACCGAAGTTGCTGCGGGCGAAAGTGGTGTTGATGGTTTCGCCGGGGAGGAACTCGCCGATGGCGCCGGCGATGCCGGCGGCGAGATCGGCGGCGGGGGGCGTGACGGGTTCGTTGTCGACGATGGTGATGGTGGCCAGACCGGCGGCGCCGGAGGCAGCGTCGTAATCCTCGCCGGAGGTGATGGTGAGGACGACGGTTTCGTTGCCTTCAAGGTCGGTGTCGTCGTCTGGGATGATGGTGACGTATGCGACGGACTCGCCGGCCTGGAAGGTGACGGTGCCGGAGACGGGGGTGTAATCGAGGCCGAAGGCGGCGGTGCCGGTGATGTTGTAGGTGACGGTGAGGGGGAGGCCGGTGGGGCCGCTACGGGTGATGGCGAAGCGGGCGGTATCGCCGAGGGCTTCATTGGCGATGGCATCGGTGGCGGCGACACTCACCTGGGGGCGGTCGGCGACGGTGATCAGGCCGGCGATCGAGGTGTAGATGTTGTTGTTTTCGTTGTTTTCGCCGACTTCGTTGTTGACGTCGATCTTGGCGAGGAGGTAGTAGGTGCCGGCGGGCACGACCTGCGGGATTGTGAGGGTGCCGGTGACAGTAAAGATTTCGCCGCCGACGAGGCCGCCGTTGCCGGATTCGGCGATATCTTCGATGGAGATGTCATCACCGTTGCCGAAGATGGCGTCTTGCGAGAGAACGATGCGGGTGACGAAGTTGTCAGCGACGGTGTCGCCGATGTTGCGGAGGGTGAGGGTGCCGCTAATTTCTTCGGTGGGAAGAACGGTGGCCGAAGGGAACAAGAGTGAGACGGAGAGGTCGGCGGCGAGGAGTTGGCGGGCCTCGAGCGGCTCGGCGGTGAAGCGGCCGTGGCTAACGGGTTGCGGGGGGCGCGGCTTGGCCTTTCCGGCGCGGGAAAGCAGGCGCTGGGCGGACGAGAAGAGGTCACGGTCAATGAACGACGATCGCCGAGCGGTGATGCTTTGCATGGTGTGACCTTTGATGAAACGCGCGCTGCCGAAATCCAACCCCCGCCTGGCCGCGCGAATAACCCCCCGCGGCGTAGGCGTGGAATAGTAGAACATCGGCCGCGGACGGGCCGATCGTCACAAACGCGCAAAAATCACCAGCCCCTACAACCGTTACGGGTTACACAACTTGGTTGATCGGCGCGACTATCCCGTCGGGCATCGCCAGAACGGGAGGCCAGTCGGGGACGAGGTCAGCAGCCGCCGGCGAAGAAGGCGGTGATGAAGTCGGCGAGGTCGTCGGGGTCTGTCACGCCATCACCGTTGAAATCGCTGCCGGACGCGGGTGGCTGGAAGAAGAAGGCGGTGATGTAATCGGCGAGGTCGTCGGGATCGAGGGTGCCGTCGGCGTTGAAGTCGGCGGGGCACGGGTTGGTGCCGGTGACGGTGAAGATGACGGCGGTGCTCGTGGTCACATGGAATCTGCCGCCGCAGGTGGGGGCGCTGACCAACACGTCATACAACGCGGTGTCGCCCGAGAGAGCGGGTGTGAAGGTGAGCGTGGGTGAGGTGGCACCCGCGATGTTACCGCCGCTCGCGATGGCGATGCCGTTCTTACGCCACTGGTACGTGAGCGTGTTGCCGAAACCGTTGGCGGTGATGGCGAGCGCAGCGTTCTGGCCGGCCTGGACAATCTGGCTCGCGGGCTGCTGGGTGATGACGGGCGGCGGGAAGCCAGTGTTCGTGTTTAGGAGCACCGAGACGTTGCCGCCGAAGTTCGCCACGGCGAGTTCGGGCCGGCCGTCGGCGTTGAAGTCGCCCACCGCGACGGAGACTGAGTTTACGCCCACGGCGTAGTTGATCGCCCCCTGGAATGTGCCGTTGGCGTTGCCCAGCAGGATGGAGACGTTGCCGATGCTGAAGTTCGCCGTGACCAGATCGGGCCTGCCGTCGGCGTTGAAGTCGCCCACCGCGACGAGCTGCGGGAGGGAGCCGACGGCGTAACTCACCGCAGGTTGGAACGTGCCGTCGATGTTCCGGAGCAGGATGGAGACATTGTTGTTGAATTGGTTGGCCACGGCCAGGTCGGGCCGGCCATCGGCGTTGAAGTCGCCCGGCGCCACGGAGACCGGGCCGCCGCTTACGGCGTAGTTGATCGCAGGCTGAAAAGTGCCGTTGGCGTTTCCCAGAAGAACGGAGACGTTGTTACTGAAGCGGTTCGCGACGGCTAAGTCGGGCCGACCGTCGGCGTTGAAGTCGGCCACCGCGACGGAGCCCGGGTTTGTGCCAACGGCGTAGTTGACCGCAGGCTGGAAAGTGCCCGCGTTGGGAGGGGCGATGCCCAGCAGGATCGAGACGTTGTTGGAACTAAAGTTCGCGATCGCCAGGTCGGGCCTGCCGTCGGCGTTGAAGTCGCCCACCGCGACGGAGCGCGGAAAGCTGCCCACGGCGTAGTTGGACGCGGAAGCGAAGGAGAGCGGACACTGGGCGTACGTCGGCTCTGCCGCGGCCAACAGCCCAACCGCCACCACGAAGCGGAGGGCCGTGGTGGCACCAGGTATCTTGGTCATAAGGAATGATTCGCGCTGCTGCGGGGAAGGGGTATGACGAGTTGTTGGGTTCATGGCGAGGTCTCGACAGGTGGGGTGCGTGTTGGACAAGGCAAGGCTACTGCCTAATTGAGGGCGGCACAAGGGCTATTTGCGCGAAATGTGTAATCGCCGGATGGCCCGCCACAGCGGGTAAACTGGGGGAGAGAGAGGGGGGCTTTTTCCGGCGGGTACACTGGAGACCATGAAGCTGATCTCTTGGAACATCGCTGCGAGAGTTGGGCGAGCGGAACGTCAGGTGGCCGCCTTGCTTGGTCGGATACCGGACGTGGTCGCACTTCAGGAGGTCACACGCAAGTCGTTTCCGATCCTGAGAGACGCCCTGGACGCTGGGGGGCTCAGCCACATGGTAAGCGTCGTGCCAATGGAGAACCCGGCCTCTCGCGCTCGCGCGCTCGGCGTCATGATCGCCAGCCGATTTCCGTTGTCTGCGGTGGAGGGCGGGCTGTCGTTGCTGTCCTGGCCTGAAAAGAGCGCGGCCGCGATGGTCCAGTCTCCTTTGGGGCCTGTTGAGGTCAACACGGTACATGTCCCGCCAGGTGTGAGTCACGGATGGGAGAAAATCCGTGTCTTTGAGGCGATCTATGCAGCACTGGCAAAAACGTCGGCCACTCATCGTGTCCTGTGTGGCGACTTCAACTCGCCGCAGGCCGAACTTGAGACAGGCGAGGTCATCTGCGGGGGGAAGAGACTTGCCAAGGATGGCCAGTGGCGTCTTCAGCGCAGTCATCGAGGTGGTTCTGCTCAGGATTGGGAAACAGGAGAGTGGTCGGTCTTGGTTGGTCTCCGGGAGTTTGATTTGAGCGACGTATTCAGGCAGGTCAACGGGTATCACGTCCAAGCGTTCAGCATCGAGATGAAGCACCGCAGCACAATCACCCGGCGACGGTTTGATCACGTCCTTGCGTCCCGCAGTCTCGGAGCCATCTCGTGCCACTATCTGCACGATCTTCGTGAGTAGGGTCTCAGCGATCATGCGCCGATCGAGGCTGTGTTCAGCGGCTCGCCGAAGTAGGCTCCGCCGTCTCGGGTCGGTCTCCGACTGACCCTACCCACGAACGGTGGACTCAAAGGCAACCTTACAGAGACCGGCTCGCCCGGCTCGTTTCGGTGAACGGCGTGTAGAATCGATGGCGGAGGCCGCGGCCTGCGCGGCTCTTTGTTGT
>Ga0163144_10026826_pt1 | contig 11181 bp, 10 predicted proteins | sample OliLak19BULKMAT1_FD_123175 | JGI IMG/M metagenome (GOLD analysis project Ga0163144, IMG submission 123175) | Freshwater microbial mat bacterial communities from Lake Vanda, McMurdo Dry Valleys, Antarctica - Oligotrophic Lake LV.19.BULKMAT1 | ecosystem: Environmental > Aquatic > Freshwater >... | reverse complement strand
CTTTTGGATTTTTTAGCTTGGCTTCATACAGTTGCAAAAATACAAATGTGCCACCAAAAGCGGTGACACATTGTCAAGTTAAATATCTTTTGGAAAAGGGTCCGGGAATCCCTTTTTACTTTCAAATTGTTTTTGTTCGCTGTCTTGCAGTAAACATTTTTCAAGATTGGCAATCATTTTTTCTTTTTCTATGTCCTGTCCAATAAAAACTAACTCGTTCATTCTGTCGCCCCATTGCTTGCTCCATTTACTTTCAATATATTCACGGTTATCAGCGAATGATTGGTAATTTATTCTTTCATTAAAAGTCATACTAGCCCACCAAACTCCTGCTTTTTCTACTCGAGACGAACCACCTGCCTGACTAAAATTGATTGCGTCATCTGGTCTTGATGCTAACCAAAACAAACCCTTAGCTCTGATAATGGTGCTTGGATATTCTTTATTTAAATATTCCCAAAATCTTTCAGGGTGAAACGGTTTTTGATTGTGAAACACAAATGATGAAATGCCGTACTCTTCTGTTTCGGGTGTATGGATTCCACCTTCTAATTCTTTTTGCCAACCTGCCGAAGTTTGTGCTTCTTCAAAGTCAAAAAGTTTTGTATTAAGTATTTCTTTTGGATCAACTTTACTGAAATCAGATTTGATAATTTTAGCACCAGGATTTAGTTTTTGGATAGATGCTTTTAAAAGTCCTACTGTTTTTTCATCAACAAGGTCTGTTTTATTGAGAATAATCACGTTGGCAAATTCAATTTGGTCGGTTAGCAAGTTTACAATAGTGCGGTAATCGCCTTCCATATCTGTAAATTTTCTATCTACCAAAAGTTCATTTGTCCCAAAATCATTAAAGAAATTGAAACAATCTACCACAGTAACCATTGTGTCAATGTAACTAAATTTGGAAAGGTCAATGCCTTTTTCTTCGTCCACAAAACTAAATGTTTGGGCTACTGGCACTGGCTCACTGATGCCTGTGCTTTCAATGAGCAGGTAGTCAAATCTTCCTTCGTTGGCTAATTTTTCTACTTCAATCATCAAGTCTTCCCTGAGGGTACAACAAATACAGCCATTAGTCATTTCTACTAATTTTTCTTCGGTTCGTGAAAGTGTATTTTGCTCATTTACAAGCCTTGCATCTACATTTACCTCACTCATATCATTCACAATTACAGCTACTTTTAAGCCTTCTTTGTTGTGTAATATGTGGTTGAGCAAAGTGGTTTTTCCTGCTCCCAAAAAACCGCTTAATACAGTTACGGGTAATTTTTTTGTTACTGTCATATTTAGTAAAAATTATTAAAAATATATGCGTTATAATTAGTCTATGCTGGCGTATTCAGCTAAAAATTGCTTTGGAATTCCTTCAAAATTTTCTTTTTCGTTTACTTGAAACCATTTCGTGCCTTTTTCACTTTCTTCGCTGTAAGAGGGTGTAAATATATCTACCAATTGAGTGAACTTGTTGGGCATTAAAGAGTGAATATTGCTTTCTGTTGAAGTAAGTATGCTTGTTTGATTGGGTAACAGAATTTCGTTTTGCACTTCTTTTATTATGCAAGACTTAATCTTTATTTCTTTTTCACCATACTTTTCTGTTCTAGTTTTATCAAGCAATTTATCAATAGAATAATTTTTTACCAACGCATTGCCAGTTACCATATTAATGATTCCGCACATTTCTGGGTGGTCGTGATGGCTTATATATTCACCTTTTTCAAATTGCAAAAGCGAAATTTGAAAATCAATTTCCTGATGTAATAACTCATGCTCAAACCAATCAGGTGATTGATTTTTGTATTCTTGAAAAGCTGTTTTTACCTTTTCAAACTCAGGAAATTTGCACTTATTCATTATAGCCTCTACTTTGCCTAAATACTTTGATTGATTCCAAGGTTTGACGTGTTGGGTTTTGGCTAAGGCTTGTATTTTGGATATAAAAGCATCCCAATTCATTTCGGGATTACTTCCCAAAAAACCATTTTGTCCATTCGCTGTTAATGCAAAAGCAGAAACCGCTGAAAATTGCATAGCAATTCCTGCAAACGAAATGGCAGAAAGTTTGATAAATTCTCTACGTTTAAACTCGTCCATATTTTTTAAAATTGTTTGAGGTGTTTTATTATTTTTTAAAGATTTGATTGTACTCCAAATATCTATTCTTATCCACCTTGGTATCTTTCCAAACATCAACCACCATTATTTTGATACGTTTGTCTATCAATGTTTGAATTCCTTGTCGGTAGTTTTCATAATCTTGGTAGTGTGTCTGTGAAAGAGTATTAAATTTGTTTTGAAAAAAAGAAACGGGATTAAACCAAAAGCTACTACCAATCAAATCGTTTTTCGCTTGGTTTTCTTTGGTAATAGCAGTTATACTTGCTTTTAGTAGCTCTTGTGCAAGTGCATTCATTGAGTACATTCTAGCCATAACTTTGCGAGTGGTATCTTTGGATATCTCGGCATGCTGTATTTCTGGGATTAATGCATAAAGTTGCTGGTCAATTACAGAATCAGGCTGAGAAAGTATTTTTTCTTGACTATTTCTCCATACATCTATCATATCAATCATCAAGTTGGTAGGCTTTTCAATACTTACCCATTGATGCACCGAAGCAGGGATGATAAAGGCAAAAATCAACCAAACACCTACCATTTGTAATATGTTAGCTACAATAGTTTTGCTTTTCAGGAGAATTAAATAATTAATCAATATCCAAAATAAAAGGTAAAGCAAAATCCAAAAACCAATCTGAAAGAAGGTTTTACTTTGACTTTCAAAAACACGGGTAAGCATTGCCCCATATAATAATAAGGCAAAAGAAATCATAAAAAGCAATACACCATAAAAAGCAACTCTTGCTAAAAGCCACTTATTTTTTTCGCCTGTTTGGACGTAAATTAAAGGTAAAAATCCTTTTTCAGCTTCTCCGACTTTTATATTATATAGTAGAATCAATAAAAGTAAAGGCAAAAGAAATATAACCACAAAAGAAAAATCTAGCGTTCCTGTTTGTAAGCGTTCAGGGTTAGAAATCTCTTCTGCCATATCCGCATCATAAGGGCTGCTATTAATCGAAATAGACTTATAGAAACCATATTGCTCAGCTTGTCCCATACTATAAACAATGGCTGGTGAAGGAGTTTTAAAGTGATAAGTTGTCAGACTCCAAATTGCCCAAAAAGGATTTGTTAAGTCTATCCAAGGACGATCTTTGGGGCTTTTTTCACCTTTATTATAGTAGGCAAGTATCTTCTCTTGTTGCTCTATTACTTTCTGTTTGATTTTAGTAATTTCAGTCTTTTGCTTTTGATACAAATTTGCCCCATTATGCAAGCCATATATTCCTGCCAAAACAAAAAATAATATTGCCAATATTTTGAATGGACTACGTATAAAATGTTTCCATTCATATAAAAATATGCTTATGCTATTCATATTATTTGCATTTTTTTAGTTCCAAAAATCAAACATATTCCTACTACTGTGGTCCAAAAAAATAACAAAAAGAAGTCTAATAAATAATTAGGTAATACTGATGTCAGTGAAGTAGGTTTGTAATCAAAATCAGGTACTGATTTGAAAAAATCATTGTCAGCTTTCCACTCCCAATCTCCTGTTTTTGAGCCACCAAATGTTTGTTTATCATTGAGAGTTTTGATAAAAACCCTGCGATAATTTTCTACTTGCAACAAAAATTCTTGATGATGTAGATTATCGCTTGCCATCAAACCCATGCTTGTATTTTGCAGTGATATAAATGGATTTAAAATTCCACCTAACTGAAAACTTTGTTTCTGTTGTGCCAACACTTGGCGAAGGTTTCCAAAGTGTTTGTCCCAAACTTTATTGCCATATTCTTCATCAGCTTGCATGACTAAGCCATCAAAGTTTATGGGTAATTGCGAAATACTATCTACTTCGTATTTTTTTAACACTTCTTTTTGAAATTCTTTTTTACGCTTATCAGAAGGATTATGCCCGTCTAGGCCTTCAGAACGATCTTCTTTCATTGCTGTATTAAATTCGTTTCTGCTTGGTAATGGATGCCATTTTTCAACAGAACTCATCAAAATATTAGGTAAAAATAGAGTCCAAAGTATCCAAAGACCTAATATAGAAGTAAGGGCAACTGTAGTATTTTGCCAATAGGTTGAGAAGAAAACAGTAAGCCCAATGATGATAAAATAATACAAGGAATAAGAGAGGAAAAATAAAAATGCCCTTGCAAATACATTACTATCAATATTTTGGATATTTAATAAACTATATGAACCTAAGACCAATGCCAAAAGTCCAACACCAAAAAGCCATACAGACAATGTTTTTGCTAAAATAAGTTGAGAAGGTTTTGCACCTTGTAGTACCAATAGTTTGAGCCTTCCACTTTGTTTTTCGCTACTTATGGCACTAAAAGCCAAAAAGATTAAGAGTATTGGCACAATGTATTGCAAAAGTAGAGAACTTCTCAGTTTACCAAATTTAGAAACTGCTTGCATTTGAGAGGCTTCCGAATAGACAATTTCGTTTTGTACATGTCCTTCTACTCGTAGCACATTACCTGTAATTCTGTTTACACCTTCGTCAAGGCTACTCAATAGCGTTGTGGGTTTAAAAGCATACGTGCCATAATGAGCAGCACCGTGTGGGTTCATTTCTTTGATGGCTTCCCACTGTTGTCTTAAATCATTTTTAGCAACATTATATGTTTCAGTTTGTTTTTTACTTTGATAATCTCCTAAAAAAAGTGAAATCATCAGTACAAACACAAAACTTAAACTAATCGCCAAGAGCAACTTTGTTCGACTCAAAAATCTCCATTCGTTTTTTATAATTTGCCACATAATATTTGCTTAGTTTTGCATAAATTGTAAATAAAGTTGTTCTAATTCATTGGAACTAACCTCTTGACTGTTAATTTCTTTTACCAATTCGCCCTTTTTGAGAATACCAATGCGATGGCATACTTCCCTAACTCTAAAAATATCGTGGGAAGCCATCAAGATAGCCGCACCATTTTTAGCTAATTTTTTGAGTAGTTCCGAAAGTTCATTGCTTGCCAAAGGGTCTAAACCGCTTGCAGGCTCATCTAACAAATAAACTTTTGCTTTTTTTGCGTAGGCAATAGCAATGCCTACTTTTTGTCGCATACCTTTGGAATAATCGCTTACTTTTTTGGTGTGAGCTTCACTCTGCAAACCACAAGTATTCAAAAATCCTTGCAGTTCAGTCTTGGGATATTTTAAGCCCGCAAGACGGCAGAAGTAATCTAAATTTTCTATCCCTGTGAGGTAAGGATACAAATTGACATTTTCGGGAATGTAACCAATAAGTTTGCGAACTTCATGTGCTTTGCGACTTGTATCCATTTGGTTGATACTCACTGTTCCATTATCTGGGTTTAGAAATCCCAATAGCATATTTATGGTAGTAGATTTGCCTGCACCATTTGCACCTAGAAGGCCCACAATTTCACCTTGTTTTACTTGCAGAGAGAGGTTCTGAATAGCAGGATTTCCTTTGAAGAATTTGCTGACTTGATCAATATGAATCATTGAAAATTAAATTTATATATGCAACGTTGTTGCAAATATAAATAATTATTTCTAAAATGCAATACTGTTGCATTAAAAATTTAGGAAGTAGTAACTACTCAGATTTTCACCATTGTCAAGGTCTATTTATCTTCGAAAATAGACCATTGACAAGGTAAAGTATCTTACTCAGCCTTTTCTAATTCGCTTGCTTTTTCGTGTCCAATAGCGCTTTTATAATTGACAGAATCAATGACCATCTTGGCTATGATTTCACGCATTACTTCCGAAGAACCTCCGCCAATGGTTCCTACACGGCTATCTCTAAACATACGAGCGATTTTGTAATCCTCTATAAATCCATATCCACCAAACATCTGCAAGCATTTATACATTATTTGGTCTGAGAGTTCAGAAGCCATTAGTTTTGCCATAGAAGCTTCTTTGACGGCATATTTACCATCATTGTGCATTCGGCAGACGTGATAGACGAAGTATTTAGTGGCTTCTATCTCGGTTGCCATATCAGCGATTCGGTGGCGTAAAGCTTGGAATTGATTGATTTTTCTTCCGAAGGCTTCTCTTTCTGACATGTATTGAAGAGTGTATTCTAAGGCAAATTCGCATGCCCCGATAGCACCTGAGGCACCGATGAGTCGCTCCAATTGCAAACCTCCCATCAAGTAATAAAATCCTTTGCCTTCTTCGCCTATGAGATTTTCGGCAGGGACTTTTACATTGTCAAAAAACAACTCTGCCGTATCTGAGGCATGCCAGCCTAATTTATTGAGTTTATTGGCAGAGACTCCTTCTGCATTGCGGTCTATAACGAGCAAGCTAAAACCAGCAGTGCCAGCTTCGGTATCAGTCTTGACCACAGTAACCAAGAAATCTCCATACACTCCATTGGTAATGAATATTTTAGAGCCATTAACGATGTAGTGGTCTCCTTCACGCTTAGCAGTTGTGCGGATATTTGCCACATCTGAGCCTGCATTGGGTTCGGTAATGGCAATAGAGGCAAGCCACTCACCTGCAATGGCTTTTGTAAGGTATTTTTGCTTTAAGAAGTCGCTTCCTACATTGGCTACATAAGTAATCGCCATATACTGATGTGCAGTAGGAATAATAGAAAATCCTCCTGAAAAACAGCGAGACAGTTCTTCTTGAAATACTACAGAATACCAAAAATCAGCATTCATTCCACCATATTCTTCGGGAAGGTTAATGCCGAGGTAGCCCATTTCTCCGAATTTCTTCCAGATTTCTTTGGGTACTTGCTGGTTTTTTTCCCATTCTTCTATGTGAGGGATGCACTCTTTTTCTAAAAATTGACGCAAGCCTTGTCTAAAAAGCTCATGTTCTTCGGTAAAATAATAAGAATCTTTCATGTTTTTTATTTTTAGTTTAATTCAAGTTCATATTTCAGTTTCAAATAGCAGTATCATTTTTCTAAATTTTCTCTTTGGAGTTAGATGGTTTTTAGAGTATTATTATTCAATTCCTTCTGTTTTGAGATAGTTTGCGATATTAAATTGAAGTCCTTCTAATAGGTCTATTTCTTTGTTCCAGTCAGTAATAATCCAATCTTTATCTTTTTCGGCAATCATTACTTTTTGGGTTTCAGAAAATACCCAAATCAGTTTTTTTGTACCAAAGTCTAGCACTTTTTGTGTCTTACGATTTACATAATCATAGTCTTTGGCTTCCGAAATATCTATTTTGATATCTATCTCTACGGCAAGTTCGGCAGGAACATCTGTGTATTGCTTTGATATTTTATCTGCTGTCAAGATTTTTTTATCATAAATAGCGATGTCATGAGCTATATTCTCATTGGCTGAAATATGTACTCCTATTTCATTAGAAAAAATACGGTATAAATGACGATTAAGTCCTGCATAAAAAATCCCCAATAAATACTCCACAATAAGAGCCTGTGAAGCACTTGAACCCATAATTTCTTCTAGTTTTTTATTCCCTTTTAAGACTTCACGGTAGTTTTTATAATATAAATCTTTGCCATCTAGATGCTCATACACTAGTAAGTTTTGATGTGTCTTAGAAGTAGAAGAAGTATGTGTTTCAGATATTGCCATAAGATTTTTCTTTCTTTAAATATAGTTAATTTCAGCTTCAGTGGCAAATAACAGCAACATATAACAGTGTCATTTCCTTTATCCTTCACCTCAAGTTTTCCCTTCGGGGTTTGTTTTAAACTTTTTGGTATTGGACATCATCTATAACCATCTTCGCAATGATTTCACGCATAATCTCTGAGGAACCTCCGCCGATTGTCCCTATCCTGCTATCTCTAAACATACGAGCGATTTTGTAATCTTCTATGAATCCATATCCACCAAAAAACTGCAAGCATTTGTACATCACTTGGTCTGCTAGTTCAGTTCCAAGGAGTTTTGCCATAGAACATTCTTTGACTACAGGCTTACCATCTTGGTGCATTTGTGCAAGATAATAGTTAAAGTATTTGGCTCGGGTGATTTCCGAAGCAAGGTCAGCAATCCGATGCCTCAATGCTTGAAACTGATTAATTTTTTTGCCAAAGGCTTGTCTTTCAGCCATATAACTAAGGGCATATTCTAAAGCAAACTCTGCTGAAGCTGTTCCGCCTATTGCCATGACAAGTCGCTCAAGTTGAAACCTGCCCATGATGTAGTAAAATCCTCTGCTTTCTCCTCCTATTAAATTTTCTACTGGCACACGCACCTCCGAAAAAGCGATTTCTCCTGTATCAGACGCATGCCAACCTAGTTTATTAAGTTTAGTGGCTGATACTCCCGGCATATCTCTATCTATCACTATCAAACTAATGCCTGCTGCACCTGCTTCGGGATTAGTTTTAACGGCTGCCACGATATAATCACTCAAGACACCATTGGTAATAAAGGTTTTAGAGCCATTGATGATGTAGTGGTCTCCTTCACGCTTTGCCGTTGTGCGAATATTAGCTACATCTGAGCCAGCATTGGGTTCGCTAATTGCCAAAGCCCCTAGTAAATCTCCTGAAATACTTCCAGGTAAATATTTTTCTTTCAAATAATCACTGCCCGAAGCCAAGATATGAGCACCTGCCATATAAGGCGTAACACCCACAGCCGCCCCAAAACCACCACTATTGACCCTGATGGTTTCTTCTTGAAAGACTACGGTATAAAAAAAATCAACATCACTTCCTCCATACTTTTCAGGATGATTGAGACCTAGATAGCCCATAGCACCCATTTTTTTCCAGATGGACTTTGGTATTTCACCCGCTTTTTCCCATTCATCTATATAAGGAATGACTTCTTTGGCATAAAACTGACGCAAGCCTTGCCTAAATAATTCGTGTTCTTCACTAAAATAATAGTCGCTCATTAGGTATTTCTTTTTTTCTCTAAAATGAGGAAAATATTTTACTTTTCAAATTTTCCTTACTAAAAAGTTTAATTTTCGATAAAAATAATGCAATAAATAAAATTAGGTTTTTGCAATTAGTCAAAATTGGTTAATTTTAAGGAAAATATTTATTATCTAAACATTGAATGAATTAATTATGGATTTAGCAAGTGCTACTCAGAAAGTAAAAGAACGTGCCGCAAGTGGAATGGGCGATTTAGGAGCTACAGTAAAGTTTGTGTTTGATGAGGGAGTTGTCTTCTTAGATGCAGCAAATACTGCTGACCCTGTAAGCAATGAAGATAAAGACGCTGACTGTACAGTTAATTTATCTCTAAGTGATTTTCACCAAATGATGGATGGTGATCTTAGCCCTATGTCTGCTTTTATGGGCGGACAGATGAAAATAGATGGTGATATGAGTATTGCTATGAAGTTATCTTCTATTTTTGGTTAAGAAATACACGTTATTCTTTAATTTTGATGGTGCAAGGCTCAATGTCTTGCACTATTTTACAAACCACATTCAACTTATGAAATACCACATTATACTCTTCGGATTATTAAGTTTTTTACCGATTGATACCCTTCACCTAAAATTTGAATTAGTAGAGTAATAATTGTTCACTAATTTATTCTAAGAGATTGACAATTTATCACTCAAATACCGTTACGATTAAAAAGACAACTTTATAAGCAGTTTGTGAAAAATAAAGCTTATATTTTGTTTTTATAAATAGATACAGATATATGAAGTCAAAGATTTGGCTTTTATATATACACTTCCTAAAACGATGAACATGCTCAATGAACACTATTTTCGCTCACGTGAGCAAGCAGAAGCCTACCTTAGTCAGCACGGAATTATTGCCATTATTACCGAATATACTATCTTTAAGTTAGATGCTGAGACTGACCGTGTGATATTTAGATGCCTACATAACAAACATACCTTTGAAGTGCTTTATGAGCAAATCCAATCTACTGTCAGTGCAAAAAAGCGAGATTTTACTGAAGCCTTGTTGAGTACGGTCATAACTTATTGTGCTTTGATAGCCAAAGAGGAAGGCACTCTTTCTTATCCTGTGTGTGCTTTTGAAGAGATAGATGATTTGCTAGATTGGTTTTTGGCTTGGCAAAAATACTCAGAAGATGAACGACTAGAATACCTTGAAGGATTAGAGGAAGAAAATGAGGAATTAGAGGAGTAAATGGGTTCTATCCTGACTCGCAAAGCAGGATAAAATCTTTACGCAATGAAGTTTTCACAAAAACGAAAATTGAAATTTTATAAAGTCTAATTAAGAGCCAGAACATGATTTTTAAGATTTTGGGATAGACAGGAAAGAATTCCTCATCCCTTTCCTAAATCAATCCATTTTTCAAGCCAAATACCTTTTCCACCAGTGCTGAAAGACGAGTAAGCCCCAGACACGAGCATGGATATCCTCAGGGTTGTTGGAGAAGAGTTTTTGTTTGATTTTTTGGATTTCTTTTACCTCAAAGATACCTTGCTCTGCCACGAAAGTATCCGAGAGTAAATCATTTTCTATCAACCCTCTGAGTTCTCCTCTAAACCATTTCAACAAAGGTACTTCAAAGCCGTGCTTGGAGCGGCGATAAAGTTCTGTGGGCAATGTCTCTCTAAACGCATCTTGCAAGATACGTTTACGCATTTGTCCATTGATTTTGCTAGACACAGGCAAGGCATTCACATAATTGACTAACTCATGGTCTAAGAAAGGCACACGCACCTCTAGGCTATTGCCCATAGACATTAAATCTACTTTGGTAAGCATATCATTGACCAAGACCATCTGCATATCTGTATAAAGCACCTCGTTAAAGTGCGACAAGGCTTCTGATTTATCTTCTATATTCTCAATAAACTGCAAAAGTTCGTCTTTTCGCTCTTGGTAAGTTTCAGTAGAAATTTTGGCTTTGATGTCTGGGTGAAGCAAGTTAAGAGCCTCGTTTTCTTCCGTAAAAATAGCCCATCTCCAGTAGCGTTCCTTCTCAGAAAGTTGTTGTCCTTCGGCAAATCGCTGAAACTGACGTACTTTATTAGAGATAAAACCTTGCCTTGATTTGGGTAATTTTTGCCAAAGAGGAAGCATTTGTGTTACTAGATTGGCTTTCCAGCCGCCAGCCCTTGCTCGGTATTCTGCACTGTGCTTGTTGTAGCCTGAGAAAAGCTCATCTGCTCCATCTCCCGAAAGAGCTACTTTTACTTGCTTGCGCGTG
>Ga0163144_10026825_pt1 | contig 11181 bp, 9 predicted proteins | sample OliLak19BULKMAT1_FD_123175 | JGI IMG/M metagenome (GOLD analysis project Ga0163144, IMG submission 123175) | Freshwater microbial mat bacterial communities from Lake Vanda, McMurdo Dry Valleys, Antarctica - Oligotrophic Lake LV.19.BULKMAT1 | ecosystem: Environmental > Aquatic > Freshwater > Lake... | reverse complement strand
GCGCAAGTATTTACCCCGATCATAATACTGAAGTTGAAGGGCTAATTCACAATGCTGATATGGCAATGTATGGTGCTAAAGAAGAAGGGCGAAATTGCTTTAAGTTTTATATCCCAAATATGCAAGAGCAAAGTTTTCAGCGATTACTCATGGAAAATAACTTGCGAAGAGCGTTAGAAAATGAAGAACTAGAAACATATTATCAACCGCAAGTCGATATAAATACAGGTAAAATCGTTGGTTTAGAAGTTTTACTGCGTTGGCACAATACTGTTTTAGGTTCTATTTCGCCAAGTGAATTTATTCCGCTTGCTGAAGAAACAGGATTAATTATTCCGATTGGAAACTGGGTATTGCGACATAGTTGCTTACAGGCGATCGCGTGGCTAAATATGGGATTGCCGCCGATTCAAATTGGTGTAAATTTATCGATTAAGCAACTTCAACAAAAAGATTTTTTAGTTTCCTTAAAGCAAATTTTAAATGAGACAGATTTTGATCCGCATTATCTAGAGCTAGAAATCACAGAAGGAATCATGATGGATAATATTGAAGAGAAAATTATTCTTTTAGAGCAATTTCGTGAAATGGGCATTAAATTATCAATTGATGATTTTGGTACTGGCTACTCAGCCCTAAGCTATCTCAAAAATTTACCGATTGACACCCTAAAAATTGATCGCACATTTATTGAATACATTAATCATAATCAGCAAGATCAAGCAATTGTAACTTCGCTAATTAATTTAGCCCATAGTCTTAATTTGACCGTGATCGCCGAAGGAGCCGAGACATGCGAACAAGTTGATTTATTGCGATCGCTAGGCTGCGATCAAATTCAAGGTTACTTCTTTCATAAAGCTTTACCTGCTGAGCAGATTGAGGGCTTGCTAAGAGCGCAAGGAGTAACTAAGCCCAGTAATTATTAAGTAGGATAAGCAGAGGCAATTCAGGAATTACCTCTGCTTTATTAAAACCAAAATGTGGTTGTGCCGCGCGAAGCGCGGCACAACCACGGTAAAATCTTTCCAAGAAATCGCCTAAATGCTCAACCATAATCTTAAGTTTAGTTCTTGACTTGCTGAAGTATGTGAACTTTGGACAAGCTCGAAATAGTTATTGATTGGCTCTTGCAAAATAACTTCAACAGTTTTTAATAGATCTTGTTGAAAAATAGTGACAGTGATTACATCACTAGGGGAGAAGTCACGGAGGCGATCGCTAAAGGTTTCGGTTGTAACGCGGATACCCGCGATCGCTAACAATATATCGCCTGTGCTGATTCCTGCTTTTTGAGCTGGTGAACCAAACTCGACTTTCTCAATTTCAGCTATTCCATTTTTAGATTTGAGCGTCATGCCGATAAATGGAATATCTTGACGAGCAGTTCTTAACTCTAACCCAAAAGGTTCAAGGTAATAGTTATAGTCGAGTTCTTGAGTTCCATATAAATAATTATTCCAAAAAGTTGACAGATCAACACCTGCAACTGAGCTAATCACTTCCTGAAGTTCTGCTTCGCTAAAGCCAATCTCATCCTTGCCAAAGCGCTCCCACACTATCTGCATAACCCGATCAAGCGATCGCAGGTTGCTAGTTTTATGGCGAATCAATAAATCGAGAAGCATTGAAACTAATTCGCCTTTGAGATAATAAGAAATTTGGTTGTTGTGAGTATTCGGATCAGGGCGATAAAGTTTAATCCATGTATCGAAACTGGATTCATAGAGAGATTGGACATTGCGCCCAAAGGTTGTTTGTAAGCGTGTGATACTTTTACTGACTAGTTTTAGATAATGCTTAGCATCGTAAATTCCTGCGCGGAGAGGGAATATCTGGTCATAATAACTGGTGGTTCCTTCACTGAACCAGAGAGAACTTGTATAATTTTCATGATCATAATCAAAAGTTTCCAAAGCTTTGGGACGAATCCGTTTGATATTCCAAGTATGGAAAAATTCGTGAGCTATAAGATTAATAAATTGCAAATAATTATCTTCTTTGCGAAAGCCTAAACGGTTGTAGAGCAGTACGCAACAGTCTTTATGCTCTAAGCCACCAAATCCATTGCTAGCATGAAGGATAAAGTCATAGCGATCATATGGCAGTCCACCAAACATTTCTGCTTCCACAGCAATAATCGCTGCCGTATCTTTAACAATGCGTTGCATATCGGCATTATGTTGCCCCCACACCACAAAGCTATGCCGTTTATCTTGCACAGTAAACTCGTAGCGATCGTGAAGTCCAATCTCAAAAGGACTATCAACTAAAGTGTCAAAATCTTTGGCATAAAAAGTATGAGGATGATCGGCTAAGGCTGGTAAAGCTGTGGCAATTTTCCAATTCTGTTTGGGTATGTCAATCTCTATACTGTAAGAATGCTTTGGATGTTCAGGAATATACATAAATACAGCCGCACCTGTAAAAAAAGCATGGGTGCTATCAATATGATTGGTGCGAACTGTTAATTCATTACAGAAGATGCGATAACGAATTTTGATTTGAGAACAATCCCCACAATTTATACGCCAATGATTTTTACTGATTTTTTTCCATTCAAGCAATTTTCCAGCTTCATTAACCGCCACAAAATCTTGCAGATGTTTAGCATATTCGCGCACTAAATAAGAGCCTGGAGTCCATACTGGCAATTTTAGATCCATAAATTCTGCTTGCCAATCAGCGATCGCCAGTTCGACATGTAAAAGATGATTTTCTGGTTCTGGAATCGATATTCGATAGCTAAATAGACTATTGGAAATATTTTCTATGCTTTTTGAATCATCCATTTTGGCTAAACCTGTGATCTCAAATTTTCTATTCTGTAAAGTATACTACAACCTCATTTTGAGATGATCCAATTGCGTCGAAAGAAGCGAGCGAGATCAGACTCATCGATCGCCAGACAAATGGGACGACCGTGGGGACAAGTGTGCGGATTGCGAGTTTGTTGCCATTGCCAGAGTAGATCCCGCATTGTCGCTTGTTCTAGTTTTGTGCCATTACGAATGGCGCTACGACAAGCTGCTGTGGCTCTCGCCATAGTTGGATCATTTTGTTGACTCATCTCTCGTAAAATTGCCGCGCAATCTTCATGTCCGATTAAAATCTCAGGTAGCGATCGCACTGCCGATAACCCATTACCAAAGGCTTCAATTTCTAATCCTAATGCTTGTAAACGCTCAATTTGATCCTCACTAAGCTGTTTTAATAAAATCGGTTGTTCAACCGCCACCACTTGCCATTGAGTCTCAATCTCTTCAAAGAGAACGCGCTCATGAGCAACGTGTTGTTCTACTAGCCATAGCCCGCCTGCATGTTCAGCAAGAATGTAAGTGTCGAGAACTTGCGCGATCGCTTTTATAGAAGAATTGGGCTGATTAAAGTTTTCTCGCTTAGCAGGAATTAAATAAGAAGTTTTACGCTCGGCAGTTCGCAATAAATCATTAGTCGCGCTGTTATAAGAACTGTTATAAGTACTGTTATAAATAGCTTTGGAGCTTGACTCAGGAAACTTGAGTGCGTCCGTAAGACAATCTTTTAACTGCGATTGGATTTCTCCTAAATTTTGAATATAGGCTTCAGCCTTAGCGGGATGGCGATTCCAATCGATGCGATCACATGGCAAATTTAAATGGATAATGCAGACAGGAAAACGATTGCGCGGTAATGTCCGCTCTAGACTAGTAAAAATAGTTTGTTCTAATTCAGGAAAATTAATCAAGCGACCATTGAGAATTACTTTCACCCAATCAGGACGGCGGCGCGATAAGCGATCAGACCGACCAAGTGTAATCGAGATGAGGGGAAACTCTTTATGTACCAAATCATAGGGCTGAATAGAATTGATAATTTGTGGCAAAATCTCGCTAGCATTTTCTCCAGCCCAAATTGTCAGCCATTCTCGACTATCTAGATTGACTTGCCAGTTAATTTGAGGATTCGCGATCGCTAATTGCTGTACTTGCAACTGCACTTTACGAACTTGTTGCGAATTGCTTGGCAAAGCTTGCAAACGGCTGGAATAGCGCGAAAAGAGATTGCGAACTGTGACCACAGTACCTGTCGCGATCGCGATCACTTTGGGACTTGTTTGCAAATTACCATGTTCATTGTAATTAGCTTGATAGCCTACTGGCTCTAGGATTGGACGACTGCAAATGCTTAAATCGGCGAGTTGAGCAAGACTATAGAGAGCCTCCCCCCGAAAGCCTAAACTATTGATTTGTCGTAAATCTTCCGCACTAGCGATTTTGCTAGTTGTATGTGGTGTCGCGGCTTGAGTTAAATCAGTGATCGCCATCCCATAGCCATTGTCACTTACCTGCACCGAAAGCGTATCTGTCCAAATCGAAATTACAATCCGCGTGGCATTTGCATCGATCGCATTTTCCGCAAGTTCACGCACCACTGCTGCCAATGAATCAATCACTTCACCTGCGGCGATGAGATGAACGACTTCAATTGGAAGAGTGTGGATATTTTGCATGAATCTTGATTTGGGGTCTTAATTTAGTACTACAAAGATTGCGAAGCCAAACTATTTGAAATAGATTATGCTAATCGTTGCTTTAGCCAAAATTGTAAGCTTGGTAGAGCAATCTGATAGCCATATTTTGCACCATAAACTAATCCTTTCTGTTCTAAACTATCCAATGCTCCTTGCAAACTTCCACCCTTAGAAAGTTGATGTTTTTGAATGTATTCCCGACTATGAGGGCTGACAGTTGGATCAATTGCTAGGCTTTCTAATACCCGCACCTGAGATGGTGGTAAGAGCATGATTAATGACTCAAAAGTTGGCGCTAGGTCTTCGATCAAAGCAAGCATATTGCGATGCACATGATCAGGCTGGATCAGAAATTCTTGATTTCCTTGCGTCAACAAATCAAGCCAAATACGCCTAGTTAAAGCGATCGCATCGCTAAGATTCCCTTGAATATATTCTGTAAATAGCTTTAAAGCAGTAGTGTGATGATCAAATTTCAATCCTTTTTCCTTTATTGTCGGTTCTAGCCATTCACAAAGTTCTAGATTAGTTAGTGGCGGTAATTCCACCACATCTAATTTCAGCTTATACATCCAAGGTTCTGGAACTGTAGCGATCAAGACATAACTCACCCGACTTTGAAGTTGAATTTCGCGCCGCAGATACTCTTCCCATTCTCCTTTGCGATCCCATGAGCGAATATGCGTAAAGTTATGCAGCACAATTGCGACTCGACAGTCGAGCCATTCTGCCATCTGTTGCGGCAGGCTTAGCAAATTTTGGAATAAACTCCATATTGATGTTGAGGAGAGTTTCCAAATAATCCGAGGCTTCGACTGTTCGCTCACTTCAAAGGCAACTGGCTGATCTTTAAGTAATTGTTGTAACTTGAGCAGTTCTTTAGGACGATCAAAAGCACTGAGCAGACTTTCCGCTAATAATTTCAAAAAGCGATCGCCATCAGTTGCTCTCAAACAATCCACTGTAATTACTCTTGCACCAGATTTTTTGGCGGACCATTTGACTAGAGTTCTCCGCCCACTCCCTGCAACCCCTGCTATTAGCAAATCGCCATCTGCTAACAAAATTTGACTAATCTGATGTAATTCCTTTTGTCTGCCCACCAATTGCTGCGGCAGAAATAGATTGTTGATCATGCCACAATTGTATAGCAATCTTAAGATAAATTAACTTGAAAAACAGAGTCGGTGATTCACACTACTTCTGTTTTTTAGATTTTGATTCAGCCAAAAGCAATTTAAACTTCACGATTATTTAAGGCAACTAGTACTATTTTTTAGTACTATGGTCATAGCCGTTTATCCGTAAATATCTATGGAAACAGACACAAAAGATCCTGCTGTCATACATTGGCATAGCATTGATATCGATAAATCGATTGTATTATTACAAAGTGATGCAGAACAAGGAATTACCTCTCAAGAAGTCTCAGTTAGATTTGAGCGCTACGGCGCAAATGAACTAGTTGAAAAAGTCGGGCGATCTTCACTACAAATTTTTATCGATCAGTTTACAAATATCATGCTGATCATGCTGATGGCAGTAGCAGTGGTCTCAGCATTTCTAGATATTCAGGCTAAAGAATTTCCTAAAGATGCGATCGCTATTTCCTCGATTGTGATTCTGAATGGCATTCTCGGCTATATGCAAGAGAGTAATGCCGAAAAAGCTCTTGCTGCGCTCAAACGACTCTCTGCACCGAAAGTGCGCGTGATCCGTAATAGCCAAGTGATCGAAATTAATGGCAAAGAGCTAGTGCCTGGCGACATTATGCTTTTAGAGGCAGGGGTACAAATCTCGGCTGATGGAAGGTTGTTAGAAGAACAAAATCTACAAGTACGCGAATCGGCTCTGACAGGAGAAGCAGAAGCCGTTAATAAGGAAGCGAAATTAATTTTAGAGGAAGATGCTAGTTTAGGCGATCGCCTAAATTGCGTCTATCAAGGTACTGAGGTCGTGCAGGGACGAGCAAAGGTGCTCGTTACTAAAACGGGAATGCAGACCGAATTAGGTAAAATCGCCACTCTAATTCAAGACGTGGAGACAGAAGATACGCCCCTGCAACAACGGATGACCCAGTTAGGCAATGTACTGGTAAGCGGTTCTCTTGCTCTAGTAGCCCTAGTCATATTAATTGGACTTTTCAATAAAGGGAACTTTGGCGAACTCCTCAAGACTTCTCTGAGTATGGCGGTTGCCGTAGTGCCTGAAGGTTTACCTGCGGTGGTGACAGTTACCCTCGCATTGGGAACTCAACGCATGGTCAAAAGAAACGCCCTCATTCGCCGTTTGCCAGCCGTCGAGACGCTTGGCTCAGTCACGACAATCTGCTCTGACAAGACAGGAACTTTAACTCAAAACAAAATGGTTGTGCAGAGTATCCGCACAGCGCAACATTCGCTACAAGTCACAGGCGACGGATATGTGCCGATTGGAGAATTTATCGTATCGGTAGATTCTCAAGCAGATTCTAACTTTGTGGTTACCAGCCTTCCTGAAGTGCAGCAATTGCTAATGGCTTGCGTATTTTGCAACGATGCCATCTTGCAGCAAAAAAATAGTGCATGGATGATTATCGGCGATCCGACTGAAGGCGCATTGTTAGTACTAGCGACAAAAGGTGAGTGCGATTTTTCCGCATGGCAGCATCGGATGCCGCGTGTATTTGAAGTTCCCTTCTCGTCTGAACGCAAACGCATGAGTGTACTGGTACAAGGTGAATATGGCGGTAACGTGCTCTTTTGCAAGGGTTCGCCAGAATTAACTTTAGAATGCTGCACTCATATTCAAATTGGTGATCAGATCCATACGATTGCTGATCATCAACGACAACAAGTTCTTGAGCAAAATAACGAACTTGCTAGTAGTGGTTTGCGTGTACTAGGCTTTGCATATCGGACAATCTCTTACTTACCCGAAGAAGGGCTTACTGAGAGAGATGAAAGCAACTTAGTCTGGGTCGGCTTAGTGGGAATGCTTGATGCGCCTCGCCCCGAAGTACGCGACGCCGTAATACTTTGTCGCGATGCTGGTATTCGCCCTGTCATGATCACAGGCGATCATCAACTGACGGCTAAGGCGATCGCGGTTGATCTGGGGATTGCGAGAATAGGCGATCGCGTGCTCACAGGCAAAGAATTAGAACTGATGAGTCCCGCAGATCTAGATCGCGATGTCGATCAGGTCAACGTCTATGCTCGTGTCTCTCCTGAGCATAAATTGCGAATTGTACAAGCTTTACAAAGACAGCATCATTTCGTGGCGATGACAGGTGATGGCGTTAATGATGCCCCAGCACTCAAGCAAGCCGATATTGGTATCGCTATGGGCATTACGGGCACTGACGTATCCAAAGAAGCCAGTGACATGATTTTGCTCGATGATAACTTTGCCACAATTGTCGCCGCCACTGAGGAAGGGCGCGTGGTTTATACAAATATCCGTCGCTTTATCAAATACATCCTCGGTAGCAACATCGGTGAGGTGATCACGATCGCTGCGGCTCCTATACTTAGCTTTACCGTTCCCTTGATTCCTCTACAGATTTTGTGGATGAATCTTGTCACCGACGGATTACCTGCGCTTGCGCTTGCTGTCGAACCAGCCGAGCCAAATGTCATGAAACGTCCACCTTTCGATCCGCGCGAAAATATTTTTGCAAGAGGTATGGGGCTGTACATGGTCAGAATCGGGATCGTCTTAGCAATTATTACGATCACCCTCATGGTTTGGGCGCATGGCTACACAACAACGCACACATTTGGTGACACTTATTCACCCGATCGCTGGCAAACCATGGTGTTTACGACGCTTTGTTTAGCACAAATGGGTCATGCGATCGCCATTCGTTCTAATACACAACTGACAATCGAACTTGATCCACGAACTAATCCCTACATTTGGGGATCAGTAATTATGACCACAGTTTTACAGATGGTGCTAATTTACTCAGAACCTTTCCGCCGCTTCTTTGGTACCTACTTACTTACACCAACCGAGCTAGCAGTTTGCTTTGGTTTTAGTGCATTGATGTTTGTGTGGATTGAATTAGAAAAACTGGTAATTCGTTGGTGGGCGTGGCAACGTCATTCGTCATAACAATCTCGAATAGTATGCTAGGCTACAAAATTGAGTATCCGTTCAAGTGTATTAAAGTTCAAGAATCAGTGGAGGAGTTAAGTTGAAAAAGGTTGAAGCAATCATTCGTCCGTTCAAGCTCGACGAAGTCAAAATTGCTCTCGTCAATGCTGGCGTAGTAGGCATGACCGTATCAGAAGTGCGTGGTTTTGGTCGTCAGAAAGGACAAACAGAGCGATATCGTGGCTCTGAGTACACGGTTGAGTTTCTACAAAAGCTCAAAATCGAGATTGTTGTAGAAGATGACCAAGTTGACATGGTGGTAGATAACGTTATCACTGCGGCGCGTACTGGCGAAATCGGCGATGGTAAGATTTTCGTATCTCCTGTAGAACGAATTATCCGCATCCGTACTGGTGAAAAAGATTTAGAGGCTGTCTAAGTCTCACTCTCACCCAAAAAAGCAAAGGTGACGCTTAGCTTCGCCTTTGCTTTTAATGGTTTTACTAAGCGCTATACCAAAGCTTCAACTATCTGAGCAACGATCGCGCCTAAAATTATGACTGTTACATATTTCCCAATTATGGGATTTTTTCCCAGTGAATCATCCTTTTTGCAAACAGTTAAAAATAGCGACCATGCTTGTGTCGAGTTAATGAATTGAAAGCGATTAAATCTAGATGTAAAAATTAAAGGCATAAACTTAATTTGCTTAGAGTTTGAGGCTCAGCGTAGATTGAACATAACACAAAAATTAATGAGACTAAATTGGTCAAGGCGATGTTAAGACAGCCTTGCATATAAAAATCGCTTAAAAATCGCTACAGTCCTGCATACCATTCGTAACCTAAATCCTCCCAGTAGCCACGTTTTTTACCTAGCTTACTCGTCAACTGAATCCTAGTTACCCATTTGCTGAGCTTATAACCAAGTTTAATAGGCGAGGCTAAACGTAAGGGAGCACCAAATTCTGTTTCGAGAGGCTGTCCATTTTTTTGATATGCCATCAAAGTCTGTGGATGCATCACCGAATCAATATCCCAGCTTTCGTAATAGCCATCTGCCGAATAAAAATATACATACTTAACTTGATCTGAAGGCTTGGCGATCGTAATTAAATCTCGCAACCTCACACCGCCCCATTGCACGATCGCTGCCCATCCCTCGACACATACATGACGAATTACCATTGATTTAAATGGTAGTTTTTGCAAATCACCCATACTAAGGCTAAGCGGATTGTTAACTTCACCATCAATGGTCAGACGATAGGTTTCAGGATTAATCGCTGGCGTGAATCTAAAAGTATTGACAATTAACTTATTTGGCTCGATCTCACTAACTGCAAACTCTGGCACTGGTTGCTGCGGTCTAAAAATTAATGACTCAACTTGTTGATTTAACGGCTCCGATAAACCCCCCACCAAACTTTCAGCTACACTACCAAAGCCAATCGTTAGTAAACCTGCACCAGCCAAAGTCAAAAAACGGCGGCGTGGTACAAAGTCATCATCGTCAAGTTCGATATCTGATTGATTTTGTTTAGATTCTTGTGACATAACTTAAATATAACGGGAATCTTTACTCGCTCTTTGCTACTTGCTCCAAAACATTGAGTCAAGCAAGCGATCTCCGCCCACCTTGCGCCCCAACTGTGAATGAACCCCACCTAATATTAGCGTGATTGGCACTGCCATAAAGTGAGTAATCCTCAAAGCTTCCCACCCACCCAAGCTATCGACAATCCAGTAAAACTGAGCAGGCTTATACATACCTAGCCCCGAAAAAATTGATAACAACAAAATCGGAATCAGCAATGTATAAACCAATCGATGCCAAGCATAATTCTTGCGCTTTTCATTTTGACTAACTAGCAACGCTTTTACATCTTTGCTACTCATATACCGATGTCGCCAACGTCTCGTCAGTAAAACATAAAATCCGTACCACAAAAGATTTAGCGCAAATATCCACATCGTGGCAAAGTGCCAATGTCTTCCACCTGCCAACCAACCACCTAGCCCCAAAATTGGCGGAATGTGAATACCTTCGCGCCCCCCAAACACTGGATTAGCGTTATAAATCTGTAAGCCACTAGTTATCATCAAAAACAAACTGACTAGACTTACCCAATGAAAAATTTTAGCTGCTAGAGGTTGAGTCATCTTTTGAGTTGGCGATCGCATAGTCATTTTTATAAAATTTTGCTTGGCTCTTATGGCAATCATAATCAAAAAATTAAAAGAAGAAAGGGCGCAACGCGCCCTTTCTTCTTTTAGGATCACTCAGAGAAAAGAGTATTTACACCCTTCTCTCTGCTTTCTGATGGTTAACTACTGAGGCTTTTTATTTGCATCAGGTTTAGCCATTGCATCAGGTTTAGCCATTGCATCAGGTTTACCCATCTTATCTTTAGCCATAGCATCTGGCTTTGCCATAGCGTCAGGTTTTGCTGCGGGTGTAGCTGCCGATGTAGCTGCAGGTGGTGTAGGAGTTTCAGAAGCACAAGAAACTAGACCAGCAGATGTAGATAAGCCAAGGCTTGCAACAATAAGGAGAGCTTTTAAGTTCATAGTTGTAATTTTTTCTGT
>Ga0163144_10026824_pt1 | contig 11181 bp, 7 predicted proteins | sample OliLak19BULKMAT1_FD_123175 | JGI IMG/M metagenome (GOLD analysis project Ga0163144, IMG submission 123175) | Freshwater microbial mat bacterial communities from Lake Vanda, McMurdo Dry Valleys, Antarctica - Oligotrophic Lake LV.19.BULKMAT1 | ecosystem: Environmental > Aquatic > Freshwater > Lake... | reverse complement strand
GGCGCCGTTCTCCACCAGATGCCGCGCCATGAGCGTGTGCTGCGCGAAGCTTCCGGGGCCGTAACGCTCGCGATCCTTCGGCGGAAGCTTGTTCACGTCGAAGAGATCCGCGCTGGCGGCCATTCCCTTCATGCGCTCGAAGGCGGCGTTCTGGCTCCGGGCAACCGTGCTCTTCCGGTCCCGTTCGTATTTCGAGGTCAGGAATTTTCTCAGCGTCTCGCGGGCCTCGCGATCGTGCTGCGGGATCGATTCCGCCGTGGCATTCGCCAGTGGAGTGTAGTCACCGCCGAGACGAACAGGCGCGTGCTCCGCTCCGAGCCAGCCCGCCCAGTTGCCCGCCTTGAACGTCTCGAACTCGTTCCCGCCCGGAATCGGATCGAAGAAGATGAAGTTCGGGATCGGCGAATCCAACTGCCCCATCGCCTGCGACAGCGAACTGCCCAGCGTCGGCCGCGTGAAACCGGCGCGTTCAGGATTCCCGCGCTGCAACAGCGAGATGGCCAGGAGATGTTCCGGCTGCGCGGTCTTCATGCTGCGCACGATGTTCAGCTTGTCCGCGATGCCAGCGCACTTCGGCATGAGCGACGAAAAATGAACGCCGGGAATCTTCGTCGAGATGCTGCCGAACGGTCCGCCGCTCGGACGGCCGGGCTTGGGGTCCCACGTTTCAAACTGGCTCGGCGCCCCGCAAAGCCAGAGCAGGATGCAATGCTTCTGCGCCTTCTTCGTCTCCGCCGCGAAGACCGGATTATGAAACAGCCCGGTGAAGCTCGCCGTCGCCGCCAGCGCGCCGCCGCCCAGCCCTTTCAAGAAAAGCCGGCGATGCATTAGGTGCTCATCCTTGGGGCACTGGCCCGGAGTCATGGCTGAAGATTCAGGTTTCATGTTCACGGCATGGTCAGGAATTCCGCGCTCGTCATCAGCGCCCACAGAAGATCGCGAACCGCTTCGGCCGGCTGGTCGGGACGCCCGTCCAGAAATGCCTTCGTCTGCTTCGCCTCCACGGAATCCGGCGCGCGCCCATGCACGGCGAGAAACGCCTCGCTGACCCGCGCGCCCGATTTCGGCAGGGCGGCCAATCGCGCGACCGTGCTGTTCGTCGCGGGCTTCAGGACTTCCGCCAGCGCGGGCGAGTAAGAGAGGAACTGCGCCTGTTGAAAGGTCGCGTTGTAATCTCGCGGCAAAACATCCGGCATCGCCGTGATCACGCCGCGACGCAGCGTATTGTCCTCCGCCGCCAAACCGGCGGCGATGCGCCACGAACGCGCAATCTGCTCGGCGGTAAGCGGACGTTCCAGCGCACCGGCGAACTTCTCCGGAGCCGCGTCCGACGCGCTTGAGCCATACAGCCGGCTCAGCACGATGCCGCGAACGAGCCGGCGGATGTCCTGCTTGTTCGCGGCGAAATCCTGCGTCAGCCAGTCGAGCAGCTCCGGGTGGCTCGGCACGTTGCGCGCATTGATTTCGTCCGCCGGATGCACGATGCCCCGACCGAGCAGCACGGACCACATGCGGTTGACGAAGGCGCGCGCCAGCAGCGGATTGTCCCGCGTGGCCGCTTCGGCGAAAGCTTCGCGGCGCGAGAACTTCGGGACGCGCACCTTGGCCTTCGGGTCCAGATACATGTCGTCAGCGTCCTTTTCCTTCTCGTCTTCCTTCGGGCGGACTTCATCGACCGTGCGACCCGTGAGCAGCGAGACCACGGCGGGCTGAGATTCCTTCTTCAGATTGGTAAAGTTCACGAAGCCGCCAATGGCAGACTCCGCCACCTCGTTCCCCTTCTCCACATTTTTGCTGCGGTTGAACGCGGCGACGAGACCCCAGTAATGGCCCTGCTTGATCTCGCGCGCCAGCGGATGGTCATGACATTGCGCGCAGTCGATCTTCGTCCCGTAAACAATCGGCGCGACCGCTTCGGCGATGGCCTGATGCTCGTTGCGCCGTTCGTAGAGGAACCAGGAAGCGCCTTTGTTCTCGGGCTTGTCCGGGCGGGCGATGAGGAAGTCGCGCACCGTCTCATTCCACGGGCGGTTCGTGCGGAAGGAAGTTTCGAGGAAGGTCCACCAGCCGTTTTCCTTGCGACGATCCTCCCCGTTCCCGCGCTTGGTGCGCCCCATGAGAATCACGTCCCACAACTCGCGCATCCGCACGACGTAATCTTCCGACTGAAGAAGCCGATCCACCAGCGCGCTGCGTTTCGTCTTCGAGCGTGAGCCGAGAAACTCATCCAGCTCCGTCTGCGTGGGAATGCGCCCGGCCAGATCGAGATGGACCCGGCGAGCCCAAGTCCGGTCGTCCACGGAGACGGCGGGTTTGAGTTTGTCCTGCTTCCAGCCGTCCGCGATGAACGTGTCGATGGCCGGTGTCACAGATTCAAACTTTCGCGGAACCTTGGAATCCTTGGAATTCTTCCCTGTCTTCGTCGTCTTGACGTCCAGAGCGGCGATCCATTCTCGGACCACCTCGCGCTGCGCGTCCGTGAGCTGCTTCTTCGGCGGCATGTGCGGATCGGAATCCGCCGCGAGATATTGATAGAGCCGGCTCTTCGCGGGATTGCCCGGCACCACGACCGCGCCTTCGTCGCCGCCTTTCATCACCGCTTCAGGCGAATCGAGTTCCAGCCCGCTCTTCTGCTCGATGGGCCCGTGGCACTTCACGCACTGCACGTCGAAGAGCGGCTGCACCTTGCCCGACCACAACGCCGCCGCGTCCGCCGCACCCGCGAGGCGTGCGATGGCGAAGGAAAGCAGAAGGGTGAGGGCTGTTCTACGGTTCATGTCGCGAGAAAAAGACGCTAACGAAGGCCCGCTCATTCGGGCAAATACCCTTTCCGAAGCATTCACTTCGTCACCCCCCACAGCTTTGCGATCAGTCGTTCCATCTCGGGATCGTGCCGCTTCAATTCGTCGTGCGTGAAGGGAAAGAAATCGTTGCGTGAGAAATAAGCCTCCGTCGTCTCCGCGAAGTATTCCATCGGGCTGGACATCGCGTAAGCCTTCTCCCGGGCATTCGGGCGGCCGTTGCCGAACCAACGCTCCACGCGGTCATACGAGCCGCCCGCCTTCGCCCGTTCGTAGGCGGCCTTGATCTCGGCGTTGCCAAACCCACCGGCCAGCACGCGGTCATGATAGGCGTGCGCCAGTTCGTGCAAGGTGAAGTTCGGCATCCGCTTCGTCTCGGCCTCGAAATTCCGCACGTCGGTGAATTCCACGGCCTTGGCCATCATCGAATCGCGGCCGTTGTCGCGCAGCCAGCCGGCGCCGGGATGATACTCCGCGCGTGGCTGCACGCCGGGATATTCCGGCGAAAACCACAGCGGCACCTCGCGCAGTTTCGCCACGGCAGCAGCGGGAACGGTGCGGACAATCTCCTGCAACTGCACGCGCAACAGCCCCAGCGCCTTCTCCGTCGCGGCCTTCTCTTCCGCCAGCAAACGTCCGCTGATCAGCACGCGCCAGCCTTCGATGGAGTTCGTCTGATGGCTGGCCGCCGTCCTGCCTTCGAGCAGGCTCACCATCCCTTGGCCCAGCGCATCGCCGACGAGGAAATACGTTTCCGCATTGCCGAACTCGTGATGGCCATGACCAGGGTTCGGCGATTCGTCGGGCTTGCGGACAAAGTCGTGCGTCGCGACGAAGCGCACGTTGCCGGCGAACTCCGGATGCGTCGCCACCGCCGCCTGGGCCTGGCGCAGCTTCGTCCATTCGCGCGGAGCTTCGACCCACGGGCCGGTCAGTTCGCCAATGACCACCGGCAGTGCAGGCACGTTCCATTCCTTGCGCACGTCGCGAATGAGGTTCGCCAGATTCGCCTCGTACTCCGGGATGGCCGTCTTCGGAGCGACGCCGTCATTCCATCCGTGATACCAGACGAAGCCCGCAAGCTCATAGCCGCCGCCATCGTAGCGGGGGAAGTCGGTTTTCAAGTTCGCCAGCGCCTCGCGAACCTGATCCAGCATCAGCGTGTAATACTTCCCGACCTCGCCGCCGGAACTGGGCGGTCGAAAGTCCTTATACAAGCTCTTGCCGCCCCACGCCGCCTTGATCAGCAGCACCTGGTTCTCGAAGCGATTCCCTAGAACATGGCCGAACTGCAGCTCCGGCCCGAAGTGATGCTGGCCGCCATAAACCGAGAACCCCAGACCGAGCGGCCCCGCCAGCAGCGGATCGTCTTCGCGCTGATAACGCACCCAGACATCTTCGCGCACCGTCCATCTGCCCTGCGGATCTTTCAGGTGCTTGAACATCGAGCTGCGGGCCGGGTCGCGCATCAGCATCGCCAGCGTCCCTTTGCCCTCGTTGTAATCCTTGCCTTCCAAATCAACGACGCCCTGCCCTTCCATGTTGGACTGGCCGGCGAGGATGAAGACCTTGAGCGGCTTCGACGCAGCCGTCGCCACGCCTGCTCCAACCAGAGAGAGCAACAAGATCGCCAGCCGCGCGATGGCGAAGGACGCGGGGAGAATCCGGGTTCGTGCGGCAGCCGGGCCGGTGATATTCATCCGCGAAACCTACCGCAAGGCGCGGGGAGCCGTCTTGGATAAAAAAATTCATGCAACGACCACGAAGTGGCAGAACGCCGCATTCGGGTTGCCTGCGGTGCGCCGGTCTCCGAACCGGCTTATCTCGTCTGAAGTTCGCTCTATGCCGGTTCGGAGACCGGCACTCCAAACATCGCCCTTGATCATATCGGCTTATACCGATACGTTCGCCATCGAATGAACGAACTCGTGCTCGCCGCCAAAGCGCTGGCTGACCCGACCCGGGTCCGCGTGCTCGCGGCGTTGCGCGGCGGCGAGCTGTGCGTGTGCGAACTCAGCGACGCGCTCGGCATCACGCAGTCCACGCTCTCCACGCATCTCCAGGTGATTCGCGAGGCGGGCCTCGTGCAAACACGCAGGGAGGGGAAATGGGTTTACTACGCGCTAAAGCCCGAGGCCAAGCGGCTGTTGAAGGACGTGTTCGGCTTCTTCGCGACCGAACTGGCGGATGCTCCCCAGCTCCGCCGTGACGAAGCCCGCCTGAAGAAGCGGCTCGCCGAGCGCGAGGACGGCGCGTGTTGCCGGGGACTTTCCTGACCTCACCACCATGACTCTGCCCATGCAAAAGAAGCTGTTCGCGGAATTCCTCGGCACGTTCTCGCTGATGTTCGCCGGCACGGGCGCCATCGTGATCAACCACGCGAGCAACGGCGCCATCACGCACGCCGGGATCGCGCTGACGTTCGGCTTGATCATCCTGGCGATGATCTACGCGTTCGGCGATGTCAGCGGCGCGCACCTGAGTCCCGCCGTCACGACGGCCTTCGCCATCGCGCGCCGGTTTCCCTGGAGCGACGTGCCGGGCTACATCACCGCGCAACTCGCCGGCGCCTTCGCGGCGAGCGGGCTGTTGCGATTGCTCTTCCCGATGGATGAGAAGCTGGGAGCGACGCTGCCGGCCGGGACGCCGATGCAGAGCTTCGTGCTCGAACTGGTGCTGACCTTCATCCTGATGCTGGTGGTCTTGAGCGTCTCAACCGGCGCGAAGGAGAAAGGCATCACCGCTGGCATCGCCGTCGGTGCGGTAATCGCGCTGGAAGCGATGTTCGCCGGGCCCATCTGCGGCGCGTCAATGAATCCGGCGCGTTCCATTGCTCCCGCCGTGGTGAGCGGACATCTCGAACATCTGTGGGTTTATCTCGCCGCCCCGGTGCTGGGCGCGTGGCTCGCGGTGCCTGCGTGCTGCGGCGTGCGCGAGCCCGGCTGTTGCAGCGGTTCAAAACCAGAGACGGTTCGGTAACGCCTGATCTTTATGAAACTATCCACCTTCAAAGAAACGCTCGCGCAGCACCCGGACCTGAACCTGCGCTTCGTGTTGCCGGACGGAACCCGAGTGCCCGCTCACGCGCACGTTACTGAAGTGGCGCGGCTCGACAAACGATTCGTCGATTGCGGGGGGAAGCTGCGGAACGACGCCTTCTGCCGTCTCCAAACGTGGGTCGCCGACGATCTGCATCACCGTCTCACGGCGGGCAGGCTCCTGGGAATTCTCGCCAAGGCCGCGACGCTCCTGCAAAGCGACGACCTCGAAGTGGACGTGGAATATGAAGCGGGCTGGATCAGCCAGTTCCCGGTGGAAGCCACCGAAGCGACCGCGACGGAACTCGTCTTCCAGCTCGTCGCGCGCCACACGGCGTGCCTGGCGGAAGACCAATGCATGCGACCGCCGACCGGCCTCGCTGCGTTCAACCCGCAGGCCATTCAGTTCAAACCTCTCGCCAAAACCCCATGAATAACGAATCAAAACTCCCGCTCATCCTCGTCCTCTGCACCGGCAACTCGTGCCGCAGCCATCTCGCGGAAGGCCCGCTCCGCGCCGCGTCCAAAGGCCGCTTCCAAGTTGCGAGCGCCGGATCGAAACCGGCCGGCTATGTTCATCCGCTGGCCATCCAGGTGATGAAGGAAATCGGGATCGACATCTCGGCGCATCACTCGAAGCATCTGAATGAGTTCCTGAATCAGCCGGTGGAGACGGTGATCACGGTCTGCGGCAATGCCGACCAAGTGTGCCCCACGTTTCCCGGCCAAGTGAACCGGCATCACTGGGGCTTCGAGGATCCGGCCCACGCCACCGGCACCGATGACGAGAAGCTCGCCGTCTTCCGCCGCGTGCGTGATGAGATCCGCAGAGTCTTCGAGGCGTATGCGGCGGGGAGAATCGATGGAGCGGTGAAGGTTGGTTGAGTGGGAGCGGCAACGTTCTCCTGGCTCGCGGAGCGAGGCCATGATGGTAAGCCGTGGACTTAAGTCCACGGATCATCGTTACCGTCCGACACCCGTCCCGGAGCGACGACTGAAGACCCGAGACGTCCTGCCTTTTCAAGCGTCGCTCCGCGACGCGACATCCGTCCGGCTTTCCCGTGGACTCAAGTCCACGGCTACCATCATCAGGTCGCTCCGCGACTCAGATAAGCTGGGACGTCCATCCGCTGTCCATCCAACCAGCCAAACCTTTTCCTTTTCGCCACGGGACGTTCAGGCTATTTCATTCGCGCCCGGCGGCGCATCCGTTTGCCCGCCAATACGAGCGTGACGACGCAGTGGACGTGCAAAGCGGGACCAATCCTCCGCCCATCCGCCACCGCATGTTTTAAGTTTAAGTCTGTGAGTTAAGCCATGAGTGAATCGACATCGAACGGGAACGACAACGGGTCCGAATTGACGCCTCCTGCGCCGCGCGGGATGACGCCAGACAAATCCGGGAACGGTACGAACGGCGGCGCCGAGGAAACGCACGTCCTCGCCGAAGAGCTGGCCGTCGTCGCGCACATTCCTTTCGCGCCGGGCAAGATCGACCTTCCGCTCCACCGGCGCGTGGACACCAACTTTCTTCAATACGCCTCCTACGTCATTCGCGACCGCGCCATCCCGAATCTCGCGGACGGCCTCAAGCCCGTGCAACGCCGCATCCTCTGGGCGCTCAAGGAAAAGGACGACGGCCGCTTCATCAAGGTCGCCAACGTCGTCGGTCACGCGATGCAGTATCACCCGCACGGCGACGCTTCCATCAGCGACGCGCTCGTGGTGCTGGCGAACAAGCGTTACCTCATCGAGGGCCAGGGGAACTATGGCAACGTCTATACCGGCGACCCGGCGGCGGCGTCCCGTTACATCGAGTGCCGGCTCACGGAGCTGGCGCGGAACGAGATCTTCAATGACGAGCTGACCCAGTTCGTCCCCAGCTACGACGGCCGCAACAAGGAGCCGGTGACTCTTCCCGCCAGACTTCCCGTTCTACTCATGCTCGGCACGGAAGGCATCGCCGTCGGCATGTCCTCGCGCATTCTGCCGCATAATTTCCCCGAACTGCTGGAGGCGCAGATCGCGATTCTCAAGAAGCAGTCGTTCAAGTGCCTGCCAGACTTCATCACCGGCGGCCTGATGGATGCGCGCGAATACGCGGACGGCAAAGGCAGCATCAAGGTGCGCGCGAAGATCAAGGTGAAGGACGAATCCACCATCGTCATCAAGGAGATCCCGCCGACCACCACGACCGAATCGCTCATCGCCTCCATCGAGGACGCGTCGCGCAAGGGCAAGATCAAGGTCAAGTCGATCAACGACTTCACGTCCGAGGAAGTCGAGATCGAGATCCGCACGCCCAACGGCGTCAGCGCCGAGAAACTCGTGGACGCGCTCTACGCCTTCACCGACTGCGAGATCAGCATCACCAGCCGCATCATCGTCATTAAGAACAACCGCCCGGTCGAGATGACCGTGACCGAAGTCTTGCAGCAAACCACGGCGCGGCTCGTCGATCTGATCAAGCGCGAGCTGGAGCTGAAGGAAGGCAAGCTCCAGGACGAACTGCACTTCAAGACGCTCGTCCGCATCTTCATCGAGAACCGCATCTACAAAAAGATCGAGCAATGCAAGACGGCGGAGTCCGTGCATGACGCAGTGGTCGAGGGCTTCAAGCCCTTCCGCAAGGAGATGTATCGCGACCTCGCCGAGGCCGACGTGCCGCTGCTGCTCGAAGTCCGCATCCGTCGCATTTCGCTCTTCGACATCAACAAGCACCGCGAGGAGATGGACCGCGTGAAGGCGGAGCTGGAAGAGACGCGGAAGCATCTCAAGAACCTCACGAAGCATGTGATTGGCCGGCTCGAAGCCCTGCTGGCGAAGTATGGCCCGCTCTACCCGCGCCTGACCCGCAGCAGCCGTTACGAGGAAGTCGAGGCGAAGGAAGTTGCGTTCAAGGCGTTCAAGGTCGCGTATGATCGCGGGACCGGTTACGTGGGCTACAAGGTCTCCGGCGAAGAGTTCAAGATGGAGTGCACGAAGTTCGACAAGCTCCTGCTCCTCTTCAAGGACGGCCATTACAAGGCCACCGAGCTGCAGGAGAAATTCTTCGTGGGACCGGACCTCTTCTACTGTGCGCTGCCGGAGCGCGACCGCGTCTTCACCTGCGCCTACACGGACCGCAACGCGACGTATCTGAAGCGGTTCACGTTCGGCGGCATCATCATGAACAAGGAATACTTCTGCATCCCGGAGAAGTCGCGCATCCTGTATTTCGAGGAAGGCACGCCGAAGGAATTGTATATCCGCTACAAGCCCGCGCCGCACCAGAAGATCAGCCAGCAGACGTGTGATCCGAATGAAGTCGAGGTAAAGGGCGCGAAGACGCGTGGCCGCCAGATCTCCATCAAGGACGTGGCCTCCATCACCAGCAAGCCCACGCGCGGCTGGGACGCGGAGGCCGCCACGACGAAGCTGCAGTTTGTGTGAGCTCAGCCCTCGCAGGGCCGGGAATCCGGTGCCGCGATGGTTCGGCTGCCATATCCTGCGGATACTAAAGAGACCCGTGCCAACAACGAGAACTGGTGCTCAATGACAAGCCGGAGTCCAGAGATTCCATAGCCTGCCAAAGCTGCGTGGGGTTTTTGACCTATGTCTAATCCTCGCTGCTGCCGAGGCGGGAGAGGACGTTGAAATCTTCCAGCGTCGTGGTGTCGCCTTTGATCTCCGTCCCTGCGGCGACTTCCTTGAGCAGACGGCGCATGATTTTCCCGGAACGCGTCTTGGGCAGCCCTTCAGCGAACCGGATGTCATCCGGCTTGGCCACCGGACCAATCTCCTTGCCGACGTGGGCACGGAGCTGTTCACGAAGTTCCTTGCTGGCGACCACGCCGGTCTTGAGCGTGACGAAGGCGACGAGCGACTGGCCTTTCAACGCATCCGGTCGTCCGACGACGGCGGCTTCGGCGACATTGTGATTGCTCACGAGCGCGCTCTCGACTTCCGCCGTGCCGATGCGATGGCCGGCGACGTTCAGCACGTCATCGATGCGGCCCACGATCCAGAAGTATCCGTCCTTGTCCTGACGGCAGCCGTCGCCGGTGAAGTAACTGCCTTTGACTTCGCTCCAGTACACTTCCTTGAAACGCTGCGGGTCGCCCCACAGTCCGCGCAACATGCCCGGCCACGGCTTGCGGATGACGAGCTTGCCGCCGCTGCCTTTGGGAACGGGCTTGCCGTTGTCATCCACGACTTCGGGCAGAATGCCGAAGAACGGGAGCGTGGCGGTGCCGGGCTTGGTCGGCGTCGCGCCGGGGAGCGGCGTGATCATGATGCCGCCGGTTTCCGTCTGCCACCAGGTATCAACGATGGGACACTTCGAGCCGCCGATGACTTCGTGATACCATATCCACGCCTCGGGATTGATGGGTTCGCCAACGGTCCCGAGCAGGCGCAGCGAAGTGAGGTCGTGTTTCTTCGGCCATTCGACGCCCCACTTCATGAAGGCGCGAATCGCGGTGGGCGCGGTGTAAAGAACGGTGACGCCATACTTCTCCACGATGCGCCAGAAGCGGTCCGGTTCGGGAAAGTTCGGCGCGCCTTCATACATCAGGCTCGTCGCGCCATTGGCGAGCGGGCCATAGACGACGTAGCTGTGGCCGGTGACCCAGCCGATGTCGGCGGTACACCAATAGACATCCGTGGGCTGGAGATCGAAGACATACTTGGTCGTCATCTTCGCGCCGAGCAGATAGCCGGCGGTGGTGTGAAGAATGCCCTTGGGCTTTCCGGTGGAACCGCTGGTGTATAGGATGAAAAGGTTCGCCTCGCTGTCCATCTTCTCGGCGGGACAATTCGCATCCACGCTGTGCAGCTCGCGGTGCCACCAGACGTCGCGGCCTTCCTCGATCTGCACTTCGTTGCCCGCGCGATTGAGCACGATGACGCGCCTGATGGTTTTCGTGAGCGACTCGCCGTCGGCGTCCTTGAGCTTGAGCGCGTCATCGACGTTCTTCTTCAACTGCACGATGGCGCCGCGCCGAAATCCGCCGTCGGCCGTGATCACCAGCTTCGCCTGGCAATCCTTGATCCGATCCGCGACCGACTGCGCGCTGAACCCGCCGAACACCACGGAATGCACCGCGCCGATGCGCGCGCAGGCAAGCATCGCGACGGCGGCTTCAGGAACCATCGGAAGATAAATGAGCGCGCGGTCACCCTTCCTGAGTCCGTTTCGCTTGAGCACATTCGCAAAGCGGCAGACGTCGCGGTGAAGCTGGCGATAGGTGATGACCCGTTCTTCGCCGGGGCGGTTGTCACCCGCAGGTTCACCTTCCCAGATGATCGCGGCCTTGTTCGCAATCGGAGTGTCGAGCCATTTGTCGAGGCAGTTGGCACTG
>Ga0163144_10026823_pt1 | contig 11181 bp, 8 predicted proteins | sample OliLak19BULKMAT1_FD_123175 | JGI IMG/M metagenome (GOLD analysis project Ga0163144, IMG submission 123175) | Freshwater microbial mat bacterial communities from Lake Vanda, McMurdo Dry Valleys, Antarctica - Oligotrophic Lake LV.19.BULKMAT1 | ecosystem: Environmental > Aquatic > Freshwater > Lake... | reverse complement strand
GTTCCAGGGCTTGGCGAGCACGGCGGGCGCTATGAGCAATGCGCGCGTTTCTTTGAGGGGCGGGAACTCGATGTGTATGCGATCGATTTGATTGGGCATGGTTTGAGCCCCGGCATGCGCGGTTGCATCGAGAGTTACGAAGGTGTGTTGAACGAGATCGAAGCGGCTTCGGAAGCGATTCTGGCAAGAAGTCCCCAGTTGCCGTTGGTGTTGTGGGGTCACAGCATGGGCGGCAACTTGGTGCTGAATTATTTGCTCCGTAAAGGTCGCTTGCCTATTTGCGCGATTGCTTCAGGGCCGATGCTACGAGCCGCTCGTCCACCCGGCCCGAGTTTCATGTGGTTCGCGAGGAAGTTGGCAATCCTTTGGCCTAACTTTCAATTGAAAACTCCTGTGCACTATTCGGACTGTACCCGCGACCCGGTCCAAATAGAGCGTATGACGAGCGATCGGCTTTTTCACAAGCAAGTGTCATTGCGTTTGGGAGCGGCGTTGATCGACAGTGGTGAATGGGCGATTGAACATGCAAGTGAATTAAAGACGCCGTTGCTATTGATTCACAGCGCGCAGGATGCAATTACCAGTGCGGCAGCGTCGAAAGAGTTTGCGGCGAAGTGTAAGGCTGTCTGCGAACTAAGAATCTTGCCAGATAATCTGCACGACCTGCATCGCGACTTGAACAGCGAAGTAATTTTGCAGTCGATGCGAGACTGGATCATCGAGCATTCGAACCACTGAGCCGCCGGTTGATTGCCGAGGCTCGGGTTCTTAGTTCTTAGTTGGTGCCAGCCATCTATTATGTGCTCCTTTACACCTACTATTCTCCCAATTCAAGTGACCTTCAAAGCACTGGTGGCAGGCGCTCGTCGCCGCTGGCTACCGGTTAAACAATTTCACGCACAGACAGCGTTAAGCTTTGGCGACGGACATTGATGTTAAGTAAAATGCGGTAACAAACACACGTGCTGACATACATTTCGTTACCATGATAGTCGCCTTTCGCTCCGCGAAAGTAGCGCCACTACCCGCTACTTTCGCGGAGCGAAAGGCGACTATCTTCGCTGCCCCAGCCACATATTCACAACCTCTACGTGTGCCCTCTCGACAAAATGCAATCATGTTGGAGAGGCGGCTTGCGCCGGGGGCAGACTCAGGATTCGGGATTCCGCGGCTGGAGGACCAGAGGTAACTCGAGTGACGTTGCGCGAGCTGAACGATTTGGCTTGAGCAAAAAACCAAAAACAAAAAAACTTGACAATCTCTTGCTATTTTGTTAGCATCCACGCGAGTCTAAAGACGGTTCCCTTTCTTGAAATAATTACACGAACGCACTGTACATGAATCTCCAAACGAATCATTCGATGCAGCTCATCATGTATATGATTGGGTTGGCAAGTCTGAATCCTAGTTCTGCCCTGGGGCAGTCGGTTATTACGGCAAGTCCGCCGGATCGAAGTGAAATGATCCAATTAGTCGCGGAAACCCTTCCTGCTACACTTAAGGTTGAACTTGGCGAAATCCCACTGAACGAACAGACGCTGATGTGGGTTGAGATCACTAACAAGACTGGTGAGCAATTCGTCGCTAAAGACGTGAAGACCGATTGCGGATGTGCACTTGGCTATGTTGTGGATAGTAAAACCGAGCACGGTGATGCTTGCCGAGTGTATGTACGAGCGATTCCTACCCAGCCTGGAAGATTTGAGCGAGCGATCACTCTCGTTGGATCGGATGGTAGTGATCGGACCATTTCGCTAAGGCTCGTCGCAAATGTGAAGCCAAGGTTTGAAACAAAGCCTCGGACCTTGAGAGTCTTTCCCAAATCGAGTGCGCCAATGAGTATTACACTGGTGGCAAACTTCGAGGATGAGTTTCACACAGGTGAACCGCCAACAGTTGATTCGAAACAGGCGTTCACATTGATTCACGAAGCTTCAGCCAAGAAGAGTCTGAAGTTTAGTTTGAGCGTCAAAGACGGTAGGAACCTCGTCCATAGGCCTGATACTTGCCAGATCAAATTCCACGATTGTGGTGGCAAATCTTGGTCAATTGATCTTCCACTGTATTGGATCAGGGAACCCAAAGTGTTTCCGTCGATTATTCGAATCGTGGCGAGGATTCTGAGGCGAAGTTCTTTATCAATGGCGACTTCGGCCACGAATTGGATGTCCTTAAGCACTCCAAGTTATGGTTAGTTTCGAAGGACCAAAAATTTGAGGTCCGGGCGACTTGGAAAAGTGAAAGTCTGTGTGCCTGTCTGATCACGCTCAAAAAATCGGAGATTGCAGAACATTCGACGGACGAACGTATAATTCAGTCAGAGTTGTGGATTAAATTTCCGGACATGGAGCCGGAATTGGTGGCTAGGATAGATATACACGATAATTTGGAGGAGTAAAGATGCAGAAGTCGTTGATGTCAATTGTAGTGCTGACGGTGGGTACTTTGTTTTTTTCGACTTACACAAAGGGCGAAGAAATCAGCTGTTTCCGTGACACGGGGCCAAAAACTTGTCCTGTTATTCCGCCCGACTATTGTGTTATAGCAGGTGGCTTGTGCCCTGTTACGCAAACCCAATCTATAGCTGGAATCGGAAATAATCTTGATCCAGGACCATGGTTTCCCGTTGGCTCATCTCGCTACGGAAACGACGGATCGGTTACCACCGAGCATTGCAAAGTGACCGCTAACTGTACACAGATACGGGACGAGAACGGAAACCTCATTAACTGCGGTACCGATCTCACTTCGACCCAATTTCTAGAACCTTATTTGTCGGGACATGTGAACTATGACAATCCGTGCTTAACGGCTGTCCCGATAGAGCCTGCCGATTGAGGTTGCGGTACGTAGCGGATAGTTCATTATTGCAGTTTGGCCCATAACGACCTAACCAGGCAACTTGCGTTGGTGAGGTCTAGCCTGGTAGTAATTCGATCGCACCTGTAGGACTGAAATATGATAATGTACAAGATGGTCTTCCTCATTTATTCTTGCTGGATTGCGCAGCTTGCATCCGACAAGGAGGCTGATGAGTTGTTGGCTGATACGCTTTTGGAGTTAAGTGAATTATCTGATGCAGGCTATTGCGCACGCAGTACAGGCCTCCTTAGTCGTACGACCAAGGACGGCCCTTCCGTTCGCGATATGTATGTAATCTCGTCCAAGCATGCCAATTTTGAGTTTCATTCATTAGGCTTGCAAAGTGATTCGGCAACCCCATCTAACACTTGGATGGATGCGCTACGTGATGCGGGCAGTTTTCGAAAGCGTTTTAAGATCTACACTGGGACTGAATTCGCTTTTGCCGGCCACTCACAGTTGGGTGGCGCAGATCGCCACAAGGACCTTGAAATGGAATCGGAAAAGCAGCTTAAAGAAAATTCCCAGCATGTGTGGCCCTGGCCAGAACTGGACCCGTTTGGATTAGTTTTTGGTTCTGAGTACGTCACTACCAGGCGCTACAGTGAATTCAATAATGTGCGTGACCGTATTGCTCGATTCGAATACGAAGGCTCGAAAGTACTGAAGAATAGAAATACGGTCGGCACATGGATCTCACCTAATCACAAGACGCGATACACAATTGAATTCGATCGCAAGACGCGGAATCTGCCGCACCTAGTGAAGCTGGAATTGATAGAGAACAAACAGATTATGGGGCTAACCAAAATCACATGGGTTAAGTACACGAAGCAATTCCATGTTCCGCAGAGGGTTACTGTCACAATTGAGCGAGACGACAAGTCAACGGTAGAGCACGAGTACAATTGGGAGTGGGTGCCTTTCGAAGTTTGGTCTAGTTGGTGCACAAAGAAAAACTTTGAGAGGCTTTTCGAGCCAGAAACACTCGACTTTCGGGTGCCCTTTGTCGTGTTATTTAATGCGGATCAAAATTCAAAAGATCCAGCGCGATGAATGTAGGAAAGCAGGTCCGCATTTTTCAGAGGATTTCCTTTAAACCGATGGATGGCGGTGAGGACAAGAGAGTTAGCGATGGTTCTTGTAAACTTTCCATGGGGTAATCCTCTGAGTTGAGCTTCTTCTGAAAGCCATTCGATAATGGTGTCGAGATTCGTACGGCATCCTTCCACGCACCAGTCGTTCATGGTCACGGCGCGCGTTTCACATTTGCACGTTTCGCTTGGTCTGGCGAACCAGGCGAGCATCTTGCGAAGTTCACTACCGGGCCCCGGCTTGTAGGTCGCGATCCGTAGCGTCGTGGGTTCTTCTTGGTCGGGTAGATAGCTTTTCAGCAGTGTCTCGAGTTCGTCGACGTTCTGATTTCGCCGACGCTTGTTGACGATGACCATGCCGATGGTCACAAGGTTGACCGCTTGTGGTTTTTAGCATTCAGTGGACGCGCGGCAACCGTTTGACGGGGACAGTGTCCTGTGCTGGGGTCAGACTCGGGATTCGGGATTGCGCTGCTGGAGAACTCTTAGTTGGCTCCAGCCATCTGTTGCGTACTCGCTTCTTCTTAGTTGTTCGCGAATACGCTCCGTCAAGCTGCTTGAGGAGATGAAAAGGAACTTTTAATTGGTGCCAGCCATCTAATGCGTACTCGATACAACTTGGTCGTTCGCGACTACGCTCCGTCAAGCTGATTGACGTGATGAAAATGCTGGTCCCGGCAGGGCTTCGGCGGGTGACGATTGTAGAAATCGCCTGATCAGATGCTTTTATCGAAAGCGGACCCGTGGACTCGCAATTTTGTTGCGAGCTGAAGTGGCTGCTTTGGCGATGGCAGGCGAGGTAAGAACGGCTTGAGTGCGTTAACTGGCGCCGGTGAAACACTCGGAGGCTTGGCGTTGACCGCGGTGGAAACGCTTGCCGGTGCGGGCGGCGTCGGCTGCCATGGATTCGGGGCTGCCGGCACAGGAGGCTCGGCCGAAGTAACGCTTGAAGTCCCACACCAAGTCGCGCCACATCGACGTTTCGATGCCCAACCCTTCGAGGATCGATTGCAGCTTGGCGGGCACTGCGGTCGCGGTCTCTTTTGATCGCTGCTGGCTGGTCCAGCGCAGCAACGAGAGATACTCTTGCCACGGAAGATTGAGAAAACCTTTATCGTTCGCTCGGACGCCACCTTTGTGAACTTGCGGTTCCTGAGCCAGCTTGGGCGACATCGACAGCGGAGCCAACCAACTGTCACGCAACACTCGCTTGCCGGACGGATTGCGTCGCTTCGATTTGCTGCCTAGCTACGCTAGTCCCTGGTTACCGCGCGAAGAACCGAACAATTCAACTTTGCTCGTTTCGATCGTGATGCCTTGCTTCAACGAGGCTCACACCGTTGCCGTATGCATCAACCAAGCCCACGCAGGCTGACGTGCCGCGTTAGCAAAAAGAGCCGCCACACAAGGATCTGTAGGGTGGGTCGAGGAACGAGACCCACCATCGTGTCACGAACATGCGGGTGGGTTTCGAAACTCAACCCACCCTACGACAGCTTGCAGCAGCCTCAGAGTATGCCCCCAAGCCTCAGAGCGTATAACCAAAAACTAAACTGGACAATGCGCTAGCCGCAAAACTACGCTTTAGGACTGTCTTTTCCGTCGGATGGGCTTAGTTCAATTTCGGCCGCGGGTGGCTCCACGGATTCAGGTTCTTTACCTTCGGTCGTCGGCTTCTCAGCGGATCGTTCGGCAGGGCGTTCAGTCGCTTCGAACTTCTTGACGCTTTGCTGAGGAGCAGGGATTGACGAGGAACTACTTGGCACAGGCACGCCGGCTCCTAGCGAAATAACCGTCTCACTGCCGATGATCGGCATCCAAGAACTGCGACCTTGGCTGAGCGGCACTGCGTAAGGATCAACATAGCTAAGCGTGGTTGGCATCTGCACAGTGCGAGGGACCAAGCGACGGACGGTGTACGGCTCATACTCGGCGACTTGACGAGGAACTCGAACCTTAGTCTTAACGGCTTCGGTTTCGTAGAACTGCACAGGCACTTCACGCTCGACCGTTTCGAGTTTGTAGCTGGTACGCTGCACAGTTTTGGGGCGGACCATTTCCTGCTCGACCCACTCGACCTTATCGACCGGCACTTTATTCTCAATGTAGCGAGTTACAGGTTTTTGAACTGAGTAAGGAACACGTCGGCGTTGTTCAACGGGTTGGTATTTCGTCACGTTCACAGGCACCTGCTCTTGCACCACTTGGCTTTCAACGCGAGTGACTTGAATAGGCACTTGCTGTTGAACCACTTGCGGCATGTAAGTCGTCTGAGGGACAGCGACTTGGACAGGATTCGATTGATATTGAAGCTGGGCGAACGTTTGTCCGGGAGCCGAGTAGGGAACCCAGCCGAAGCCGCCGCGACGGTAAGCGGCCATGCCCGTCGGGTCGACGGATAGGCCTCCTTGTTGGTAACGCAGGCCGTAGCGCACATCGCCGGGTTGGTAGAACTGCTGAGCCACATATTGACCTTGATCAACGACGGCGGTTTGCATCGTCGTGACAGGTTGGTAAGTAGTGTATTGCTGAGTTTGGTATTGCGTCTCGGTGATCGGCCGCTGAACCACGTGCTGCTGTGTCTGGTATTGAGTCTCGACGACTGGTTGGTAAGTGAGATAAGCTTCTTCGCGTTCAGCAGTTTCGGTGACGTAAGTGGTTTCTTGGTAGCTGCGATCTTCCCACTCGCGCTTGGTAACCGCTTTCATGACGGTGTACTTTTCTTCTACCGTACTGGTTTCGGTGACAGGCACTTGCGTTGTGAACTGACGCTTTTCCATCCGCGTCCTCATCACTGGGCGTAGCGAAGTGATCTCCTGCTCTTCGAAAATCGGTCGGTAGACCACACGATACCGAGTTTCCAACTGCTCTTCCATGACAACTTGGGATTTCACCGAATACGCCGGTTCGCAGCAAACTTGTGCGTGAACCAGCGACCAAGGAGCCGCCGGGATGGTGATACCAGCGATAAGCAGAGAACGTAATGTGTTTCGCATGGACTTAATCCACTTTTCGATTGCAGGAACCAACTCAATCACAGTCGTCCAATTTGGGGACTGCTCTATTGTGCCGAGAATGATCGCGTTTTTCAAATGTAGATTACGGTCTTGGCGCGTGGCTGGCGGAGGCAAGTCAAAACGCTGCTTGACTTTAAGAAATTTGGAAATTTTTTTCGGGTAGTTAGCCACCCCTGCGCCGTCGTAAATCACTTATTCACTATAGTTTGCGCAATCGGTGGCCGTGCGCGTTGCAAGCTATTTAATCGTTAAAACTGAGGAGCGAGGAAGTGGATTTTCGTGCGCGGGCGATTAGCCTGTGATTCGTAGCAACGGGATGTCTGCAGACAAGTCCTCGGCTCGCGATAGTTACGATCAGCTAGCACTGGAACTCCCGCCTGGTAACCAAAGGGAGTGCGAAAGGATTGCCGATCTCGCACTTACTGAAACAACCCCATTGCCGACGTGCATCTAAAAGTTTGACGACTCCCTTACACCCAAATACACTGGAGGCTGAGCTCAAGGCCTTCTCAAACTCACCTTCACCTCTTTTCTCGAGTGGTTCTAATGGCAGTTCGTGACAAGAATCTCGTTGCATGGCAAGCCTATGTCATCACGATGGCCTTCATTTCTGTAGGTCTGATGCTCGGGATGTTCTTCCTGTACCGCACTTACGCCGACACCGCCAAGCGTAGCGCGGAGATGTCGACCAAATACAACGATACATTGTCGGAAGCGAAGAAAAGTGAAGCTCGCGTCACGCGTCTAAAGGCGATGCTGGGCTACGGCCAGCACACCAGCGAAGACCTTCAAGCGATGGCCCAGGAGTTCGCTGCGGACCCTACCTTGGGTGAAGTTGAAAAGGATTTTGCTGAGCAGATGAAGTTGTTTGCGAAGAGCGATAAGGACACCGATAAGAATTTGCTGAAGTTGCCGAAGTTCTTGATGGACACGATTCGTTTGCGTAACGAAGAACTCGATCGAGCTCGCAAGCGCGAAGTCGAGATTCAGAAAGAGCAAGCCGATACGCTGGCTCGCGAAACCGCCGCTCGCGAAGATGCTCAAAAGAAGATGGCTCAAGCGATTCAAGATCTAGAAGCGGAGCGATCCAAGCATGTTCAGCAAGTCACCACGTTGAATACAGAGAAGGATGCAATCGCCAAGCAGTTTGCTGATAACAAGGCTTTGTTCGATAAGAAACTAGCTGCACTCACGGCCAGCAATTCGGCTTTGGATGCAAAGAACAAAGAGCAGGCTGGTGTTATCGCTGACCAGCAAGCTCTACTCGTCGCTTTCCGCGAAGATGACTTTGCCGCGCCGCAAGGCGACATCATAAGCGTCGAGGATGGCGGCCAAACGGTTTGGATCAATCTCGGCAGCGCAGATGGATTGAAGGAAGGTGTGCCTTTCAACGTAATCCCTTCCGATACAATCAAGCCAACCAAAGAAAAGTTCAAGGCGCGTCTGCTGGTTACTCGAATTGTTGACGCTCACTTGGCACGAGCCAAAGCGACTGATTTAAATCCGCGCAATCCAATCATGACTGGCGATAAAGTTTATTCGCCTGCTTGGCGCGCCGGACGTAGCGTCGGCTTTGCACTCGTCGGATCGATGGACTTCGATGGTAACTTCCAAGACGACACTGAAATGATCAAGGATTTGATCGTTGCCTCCGGCGGAAAGATCGATGCGATCATGGACACGAAACTTGCCACTCAGGGTAAGCCTACGATCGGCACTGCCTTCATCGTGATGGGTACGGACACCGTTGATTCCGAGAACATGTCAGCCGATCAGCGAGCCAAAATACAAAAGTATGCTGGCTTTATCAAAGAAGCGAAGTCGCTGGGCGCTACCCAAATGTCGCTGGACAATCTCCTCAGTTACTTAAAGCCAAAGAATTCAGACCGCACGATTTCACTTGGCAATCGCATCAGTGGTGCCGACTTTCCAATTCAACAGAGTAACAATCCGCCAATCAGCACTGGTCGAGTTTCGGATTTCTACAACCCTAGCAAGAACCCTGAGGAGTTCAAGAAACGCAAGCCGAACTAAAAATTACTTGCGTCGAGCGAAACGCGAGGCTTGTTTCTGCAACAAGTGGCTGGGAATCGACATGAGGTCGACGGCTATATCAGCCAAGATCGCGCAACCTTTCGTTAACCAAGCGGCGGCGAAGGATCATACCGCGACCCATTCCATCCAGAAGAGAAAATTGAAACGATTCAAACTCGCTTGAACGGTCCTCGGCAAAAGAAACAGGTGGGTGCCCATCGCAACCAAACTTAGCAGGATCACAATACCGCTCGTGCGATAAATCGCATTCCGCTGTGCCTCATGCGGCGCGGCTTCATGCTTCTCGCGCTTTGAGCTTGAAAAGTGATAGCTGGACACTTTGACCTGACCTTCATGCAGCTCGACAAGTTTTTGTACCAGAGTCAGCCCGATACCAAGCCCGCCTTTCGTGCGATCGAGTGAGTTGTCGCCTTGCACGAACAGTTCAAATACATGTGGTATCAATTCTTCATCGATACCGGAGCCATTGTCCTGGAACAAAATAACGCTGGTCGCGTTCGACTGCGAGAGCTCGACAGACACTTTACCCCCTTGCGGCGTGAACTTATTCGCGTTGCTCAGCAAATTGCTAACAACTTGTTCGATTCGAACTGGATCGCCGTGGACCAAAATTGGATGACTAACTATCGACAAATTTAGTTCTTGGCTGCTGCTTTCGAAAAACGTTTTCCACGTCTCGCAGGTCCGCAGTAGCAACTCGCGCAGATCAAGTGGTTGCTTCTGTAGTCGCACATTCCCGTTGGCGGAAAAGAGAATGCCGGGGACCGTCTCAGCCAGAGTGCTGTATTCAAGCTGACGTTCGGCAAGTGCAATCTCAGCATCTCGTCGCTGAATGAACAAACCTACTTGGCTGCCGATGGTGTCCATAGCGCGAAAAAAGTCGGGGTCGTGATCAAACGTCTGACCATCGAAGAACTCAACGGCTCCAAGTATTTCAACACCGTTGCGGATCGGGAAAGCCAACCCACCGTCAAAGCCGGCAAGCAGCGCGGCCTCATAACGTTCTGGTGAAAGGTCAGTGACCAAATCAAACGACCACAGGGGCGTTTCGCGATCCCAACTGCGTCCAGCCAGTCCGCTACCTTTCTCAAGCATAGTTGCTCGAGTGGCTGCGTCAAAACCCGCGATCGCATCATCAGAATCATGCCAAGTCTCAACGCATCGCATAATGTTTAAGTTTGTATCGATCCGCCAAATCGCACCCCAGCGCAGTGAGAGTGACTCAGCCAATGTGCGCAGCAGTCGTGGCGCGGCATCGTGCAGGTTGTAAGTCTCGGCGAGTATTCGGATTGTCGTGTGCTGAAGCTGCTGATACTTATTCGCTCGACCCGCCAAGCGATGAAGAAGTTCTTGTTCAATGATGAACGCAGAGTGCGCGACAAAAACCAAGCGTTCTGGCGTCCCCTCGTTAACGCAAGTGTTCACAGCGATCGCACCGATGACTTGGCCATCTGCGGCGCGAATCGGAGCTCCGGTACAAGTGCAGTCGTCAAACGGGCTGCTAATGCTCTCCGGACCAACCACAGCGACGGGGCGATTGTGAACGATCGCGCTCCCCGCGCCATTTTTTCCCATTTGTTCTTCCGACCAATCGTACGCCGGGAAGATCGCGAAATCAGCCATTCGCTGCGAATCGTTACCAATCGAATGCAAGATGATGCCGTCGGCGTCAACCAGAAATACCGCGTGCGGAACACCCATCAGCGTGGTCGTGATCCATGACATGTGCGTTAATGAAATCGCGATCAGGTCCGAATGGTTAGCTAAGCGCCGGTCCAGATCCGCTGGACTGACGGCTCGCACATCGAGCCGCTCCGTGGCTTCGGAGGTCGGCGTGCTCAAACGAACGGCTCCTGGCTTCCAGGTCTCGAACATCACTCTGCTCAGTCGCCCTTCGTGAGGTAACGCATCGAGGAAGCCCTTCCAGTTCGTCCTACTCGCTTCGCTTTCGTTCGCTACAATCTAGGCTGAGTTTAGAAGACTGTTTTATTTAGCCATCGTAACTACGCCTGGATGGCACGTTTCACCACCTGACCATCGGATTTTCTTTATGCAACGACAGTTCATCGCCGGACTTCAAGCGCGCGATCAAGTTGACGAGATCTATCGTGTCGTCGACAAACAGGTTCGAGCGAACCGGCAGGGGGCAGACT
>Ga0163144_10026822_pt1 | contig 11182 bp, 9 predicted proteins | sample OliLak19BULKMAT1_FD_123175 | JGI IMG/M metagenome (GOLD analysis project Ga0163144, IMG submission 123175) | Freshwater microbial mat bacterial communities from Lake Vanda, McMurdo Dry Valleys, Antarctica - Oligotrophic Lake LV.19.BULKMAT1 | ecosystem: Environmental > Aquatic > Freshwater > Lake... | reverse complement strand
AGTCAGCCAATGTCTCGTTGCCCGAGATCGACAAGGTCGAGGACACGGTCGCGCGAGGCGCGGTAGAACCCGAGGATTTCCGCAACCAGGCGGCTGTGAGTTTTGGCTCGACCAATCCCTCGCCACTGTCCGACGGCGACGACGCCAGCGGCGTGTCACGTTCCGGTCAGGCTTTCGACTTGACCGCGCCCAACCGCTTGACGGCGTCCCAGGCACCCTTCAATGCACCCGACGCTTCCGAATCGGGCATGCTGGAGTTCGACCTGGGAACCCTGTCGCTGGATCTGAACACGCCTGAAACGCCAGCACCGCAAGCGCCGGCTGACCCGGAAGATCCACTCGTGACCAAGCTGGCACTGGCAGAGGAATTCGTATCCATCGGCGATGACGACGGCGCGCGGGCATTGATCGAAGAGGTCATCGCCGAGGCTTCCGGAGACCTAAAGGCCAAGGCACAACGCGCTCTGAGCAGCCTGGGCTGAGCCTACAAACGGCAGTCGACCGCTTGATTTCCGCTGGCATTGCAGATGAACACTGACAATTTTGGCCACGACGCGACTCATCCATGGGGTGAGTGTGTCATGCGCCGTTTGTAGACTCAGTGGCCACGGAAGCCGCACTGGCGCGTCGCGTGTCAGGCGTGAGAGTCGCCCTGGGCATCAGCTACGACGGCCGGGATTACCATGGCTGGCAGAGCCAGTCGTCGGGCCGTACCATTCAAGACCGGCTCGAGTCGGCACTGTCGCAACTGGCGGACCAGCCGATCTCGACCGTGTGCGCCGGCCGCACCGACACGGCTGTACACGCGCTGATGCAAGTGGTGCACTTCGATACATCCGCGGTGCGGCGCGACGTCTCCTGGGTGCGCGGCACGAACGCACACCTGCCGCGTGATATCAGCGTCGAGTGGGCTCAGCCGGTACCCAGGTCTTTTCATTGCCGTGCCAACGCCCTTTCACGACGTTATGCCTACTTGTTGTATGTATCGCAGGTGCGCCCCAGCGTGCATGGTGGACGCGTGGGCTGGGCCATGCACGCTCTGGACGTCGAACGCATGCGCGTGGCGGCTGACCTGCTGATCGGCCAACACGACTTTTCGTCGTTCCGGGCCGCGCAGTGCCAGGCGCTGTCTCCGGTCAAGGACATGCGCAGCATCACGATCGCGCAGCGCGGCGCTTTCCTGCGCTTCGAATTCGAAGCCAACGCCTTTCTGCACCACATGATCCGCAACATCATGGGTTGCCTGGTCGCCGTCGGGCAAGGCAAGCGGCCAAGCGCCTGGATCAGCGAGGTGTTGCACGCACGGGAGCGTCGCAGCGCCGCGCCGACCTTTGCGCCCGACGGTCTGTATTTCCTGGGTCCGCGTTACGACCCGCACTGGGGCCTGCCGGAACGTACTGCCGCGTATGATTGTTTGCCATGATGAACGTTGATGCCATTGCGGCTGGCCGCACCCGGATCAAGATCTGCGGCCTGACACGGGAACAGGATGTGGACGCCGCGGTTGCCGCCGGTGTCGATGCGATCGGCTTCGTGCGCTACAGCAGGAGCCAGCGCCTGGTGTCGATCGAACGAGCGGTCGACCTCGCGCGCCGGCTGCCGCCGTTCGTCACGCCCGTCTTGCTGTATGTGAATGAAGAGACGCAGACCGTGCTGGACGAATGCGCCCGGTTGGCACTGGCTCTGGTGCAGTTCCATGGCGATGAGACGCCGCAGCAATGCCTGGACGCCACCCATGCAGGTGCGCGGGCATTCATGCGCGCTGCGCGTATTCCACTGGGGCCGGAGGCGGCAGCATTCGATCTCGTAGAATATGCAGCTCAATTCCATCGCGCCCACGCCATCTTGCTCGACGCCCATGTCGAAGGATATGGCGGCGCAGGCCGGACATTCAATTGGTCACTGCTGCCACCAAGCGTCAACTGTCACCTCGTCTTAAGTGGTGGACTCACGCCTGCAAACGTGACCGATGGCATCTTGCAGTTGCGGTCGCGTTGTAAAACGTTGTCCGTCGATGTCAGCTCCGGTGTCGAGGTGTCCAAGGGCATCAAGGACGCCGGCAAGATCCATCAGTTCGTCGCCGCGGTTCGCGAGGCGGACGCGCAACTCGCGAAAACCCATCATGCTCGATTATCAGCAACCTGACCCGACAGGCCATTTCGGGAACTACGGCGGCAGCTTCGTCAGCGAAACGCTGACCCATGCGATCCAGCAACTGAAGCAGGCCTATGCCCGCTACCAGCACGACCCGGAGTTCATCGCCGAATTCCAATACGAACTGGCCCATTTCGTCGGCCGCCCTTCCCCGATCTACCATGCGGCCCGTATGAGCCGTGAGCAGGGTGGCGCCCAGATCTACCTCAAGCGAGAAGACCTGAATCACACCGGAGCGCACAAGATCAACAACACCATCGGCCAGGCGATGCTGGCGCGGCGCATGGGCAAGCCGCGCATCATTGCCGAGACCGGAGCGGGGCAGCACGGTGTGGCTACAGCCACGATCTGTGCCCGTTATGGCCTCGAGTGTGTCGTCTACATGGGCAGCGAAGACGTGAAGCGGCAAAGCCCCAACGTCTACCGCATGCACCTGCTCGGCGCCAAGGTGGTGCCAGTCGACAGTGGCAGTCGCACGCTCAAGGATGCGCTCAACGAGGCGATGCGCGACTGGGTCGCCAACGTCGACAACACCTTCTACATCATCGGCACGGTGGCCGGGCCCCATCCCTACCCGATGATGGTGCGCGACTTCCAGAGCGTCATCGGCAAGGAATGTATCGAGCAGATGCCGGCGATGCTGACTGCGCAGTCCTGCCGGCACAAGCAGCCCGACGCAGTACTGGCGTGTGTCGGCGGAGGCAGCAATGCCATGGGCATCTTCCATCCCTACATTGCGTATGCGAACACGCGCCTGATCGGTGTCGAAGCGGCCGGCGAAGGACTCGACAGTGGCAAACACTCGGCGTCACTGCAACGCGGCAGCCCCGGCGTGCTGCACGGTAACCGGACCTACATCCTGCAGGACGACAACGGCCAGGTCACCGAGACACACAGCATCAGCGCAGGACTGGACTACCCCGGTGTCGGGCCCGAGCATGCCTGGCTCAAGGATATCGGTCGGGCCGAGTACGTCGGCGTCACCGACGCCGAGGCGCTGCAGGCCTTCCACCACCTGTGCCGGACCGAGGGCATCATCCCCGCGCTCGAGTCCGCCCACGCAGTGGCCTATGCGATGCGGCTGGCCAAAACGATGCGGCCCGACCAATCCATCCTGGCCAACCGGTCCGGGCGCGGCGACAAGGACATCGGCACCGTGGCCGACCTCAGCAATGCCGACTTCTACTGCCGCCCCAGTTGCAAGGGCCAGGCGGTCAAGGGCGCCAGCACGGTGATCGCCTTGCCGCAACCGGCGGCAACAGCATGAGCCGTATCGCCTCCGTGCTGGCTAACTTGCTGGCGCGCAAGCGCACGGCCCTGATCCCGTATGTGACGGCCGGCTTCCCGTATCCGGATATCAGTCCCGAACTGATGCACGGGATGGTCGCAGCTGGCGCCAACGTGATCGAACTCGGGGTTCCGTTCTCGGACCCCAGCGCCGACGGCGCAGTGATCCAGCGCGCCGGAGACAGAGCCCTGGCCGCCGGCATCGGACTGGCCCAGGTCCTGGACATGGTTCGGGTGTTCCGACAGAAGGACGACGCCACGCCGGTGGTGCTGATGGGATATGCCAATCCGGTCGAACGCTACGACCAGCGCCGCAACATCGCAGCAAGCCCCGGCAGCGCGTTCGTGCGCGACGCAGCGGCAGCCGGCGTCGATGGCCTGTTGATCGTCGACTATCCGCCTGAGGAGTGCGTCGTGTTCGCCGACGAACTGCGCCGAAGCGGCATGGACCTGATCTTCCTGCTGGCGCCGACCAGCACCGACCAGCGCATGGCCCAGGTGGCCCAGGTGGCCAGCGGTTATGTCTACTATGTGTCGCTCAAGGGCGTCACCGGCGCGGGCACCCTCGACACCGCGGCGGTGGAAGCCATGTTGCCGCGTATCCGGCAACATGTGAAGCTGCCACTGGGCGTCGGTTTCGGCATCCGCGATGCGCAGTCCGCCTGCGCCGTGGCACGGGTTGCCGATGCAGTCGTCATCGGCAGCCGCATCATCCAGTTGATCGAAGACCTGCCGCGCGAACAGGTGGTGGCGAGGGCCCGGGCCTTTCTGCAGGACATCCGCGCCGCGCTCGACGCGCAGAGCGCGCAATAATCCGGCGCATTGATTCAGGAGCGACCTCATGAGTTGGCTAGAGAAACTGCTACCCGCCAAGATCCGGCACACCGACCCGGCCGACCGGCGCACGGTTCCCGAAGGTCTGTGGATCAAGTGTCCGAGTTGCGAGACGGTTTTGTACAAGACCGATCTGGAACAGAACCAGAACGTCTGCCCGACCTGCAGCCGCCACCATCGCATCGGCGCGCGCGCGCGCCTGAACATGTTCCTGGACAACGAAGGCCGTTTCGAGATCGGACAGGAGGTCCTGCCGGTCGACCCGCTGAAGTTCAAGGACAGCCGCAAGTACCCCGAACGTCTGAAGGAGGCGATGGAAAACACCGGCGAGACCGATGCGCTGGTGGTGATGGGAGGCAGCGTGCACAACATCAGCGTGGTGGCCGCTTGCTTCGAATTCGACTTCATGGCCGGCAGCATGGGCTCGGTCGTGGGCGAGCGGTATGTGCGTGGCGTCGAGACCGCGATCGAGCAGAAGACAGCATTCATCTGTTTCACCGCGACCGGCGGTGCCCGCATGCAGGAGGGCCTGCTCAGCCTGATGCAGATGGCCAAGACCAATGCGGCGCTGACGCGCCTGGCCAAGAAGGGGCTGCCCTTCATCAGCATCCTGACCGACCCAACCACCGGTGGCGTCAGCGCCAGTTTCGCCTTCCTGGGTGACATCGTCATCGCCGAGCCCAAGGCACTGATCGGTTTTGCCGGGCCACGGGTGATCGAATCGACCTTGCGCGTGACCCTGCCCGAGGGTTTTCAGCGTTCGGAGTTCCTGCAGGAGAAAGGCGCGGTAGACATGGTCTGCGACCGGCGCGAACTGCGCAAGATAGTGGCCAATGCGTTGGCCATGCTGCAACGCCAACCTGCCGACGCCGTGGTCTGAAAACGGGACGCGCGCCCTGGGCGCGCGGCACCGCACGTCACAGCGCGATACGGGCGAGCGTCGACTCCAGCACAATGCCGCCCACTTGCAGCAACACCAGCAGGATCAGTGGAGACAGGTCCAGGCCGCCGACTAGCGGCACGACGCGGCGGATCGGCTGCAGCAACGGTGACACCAGTCGCGCCAGCAGTCCCATCATCGGCGAATGCGCCTGCACCCACGACAACACCGCGTAGACGATCACCAGCACGCTCAGTCCCGACACGGCCAGGCGCAACACGCCGAACAGCGCCATCACCAGGATGAAAACCGGCGAACCATGCCCGCCGGCGAGCAGCCACAGAATCAGATATTGGGCCAGTTCGATCAGCAGCGCTGCAACCAGGCTGGCGATGTCCCAGCGACCGATTGGCGAAATGACCCGGCGCAGTGGTAACACCAGCCAATCCGTCAGCGCGAAGATCAGCGGGCCAATCGGATTACCCGAGCGCGCCGACAGCGGCACCCGGTGGTACTGCATGTAAAGGCGCAGCAGACACAGGGCGACCAGAAGGCCGGCGACGATCTGCAGCAGGAAGGTGATGATCTGGAGAAACATGCGGTCCGGTGATACGTACGGTACTGGCGATAATGCAGGGCTAAGACCATCCCGCAAGCCTTGTCGGCGTTGCGGGTGGGCCAATATAACGCACTGCGCTGCGCCAGGGCCGACCCTGGCGCGCAAGCATTTCTGAAACCGTGATCCGCCGGCGCCAGAGCGCACCCAAAGCCGCTGTTCCGAACCCACCGCACCATTGCCATGTCCGACCTGCCCGCAATCGACCCGATTCTTGACGACAACCAGCTGATTGCCGAGCGGCGCGAAAAACTCCAGGCACTGCGCAGGCGCCAGGCCGCGGGCAAGGGGGTGGCCTTTCCCAACGACTTCAAGCCGGCCGACACCGCCACCGCGCTGATGCAAGCCCACGAGGCGCATTCAGCGGACGATCTATCGGCCCGGCCTCACCAGGTCAGCCTTGCCGGGCGCATGATGCTCAAGCGGGTCATGGGCAAGGCCAGTTTCGCAACGCTGCAGGACGCCACCGGCCGGATGCAGCTGTATGTCAAGGGGGAAGAAGTCGGCGCCGACATCTATGAGGACTTCAAGCACTGGGACCTGGGCGACATCATCGCGGTCGAAGGACGGATGTTCCGAACCCGTACCGGTGAGTTGTCGATCCATGCCAGCGCAGTGCGCCTGCTCGCCAAGAGCCTGCGCCCATTGCCGGACAAGTTCCACGGCGTGCATGACCAGGAAATGAAATACCGCCAGCGTTATGTCGACCTGATGGTGGACGAGACCACGCGCAGGCGTTTCGTCGCGCGCAGCCGCGCCATCGGCGGGATCCGTGATTTCATGGTCGGGCACGGCTTCCTGGAGGTCGAGACACCGATGCTCCACCCGATTCCCGGTGGTGCGAACGCCAGGCCTTTCAGCACCCACCACAATGCGCTCGACCAGCAGATGTTCCTGCGCATCGCGCCGGAGTTGTACCTCAAGCGCCTGATTGTTGGCGGCTTCGACCGGGTGTTCGAGATCAACCGCAACTTCCGCAACGAAGGCATCTCGGTGCGGCACAACCCGGAATTCACGATGATGGAGTTCTATGCAGCGTACTGGAACTACCAGGACCTGATGGACTTCACCGAGCAATTGGTCCGCGACGCTGCGCTCAAGGCGGTTGGAACCCTGCAATTGTCATACGGCGGCAAACCGGTCGACCTGTCGCAGACATTCGAGCGGCTGACCATCGTCCAGGCGATCGCCAGATACACGGAGGCGGGCGACGGAGCCCATGACGAGACATGGCTGCGTGCGGCCCTGCGCACACTCGGCAAGACCGACGAAAAGGATGCGTTGTGCCGGCGCAGCCTGCCCAGCCTGCAGGTGATGTATTTCGAGGAGACCGTCGAACACCACCTGTGGCAACCAACCTTCATCTGCGAACATCCGATCGAGATCTCTCCGCTGGCGCGCGCCAGCGACCACAATCCGGCGGTCACCGAACGATTCGAGCTGTACATCACGGGCCGCGAATTCGGCAACGGCTTCAGCGAACTCAACGATGCGGAGGACCAGGCAGCCCGTTTCCATGCCCAGGTCCAGGCCAAGGACAGTGGCGACGACGAGGCAATGTTCTTCGATCACGACTTCGTGCGGGCTCTCGAATACGGCATGCCGCCCACCGGCGGTTGCGGCATCGGAATCGACCGGCTGATGATGCTGCTGACCGATAGCCCCAGCATCCGCGACGTGATCCTGTTCCCGGCACTGCGCCGGGAATCGACTGGCCACTGAAGCCGCTCATGACCCGCGCCAGACCATGCCCCCGCGCTTGTGCCCTGGCGTTGGCACTGGCAGCTGCACTGGCGCCGTTGCACGCGCAGTCGCCATCACCGGAACCATCCCCCCTGCCAGCGAGTGCGCAGACCTTCGGCCCCGCCACGTTTCCGGCAGACCCGGCCGCTGGCCTGAATCGGATCATCATCGGCCTGCGACCGGATAAAGCCCAGCTGGCGTCGACAAGCGGCACGACAACGGGCGATCCTGCACAAGCGATACGCGCCCTGAACCGCAGCCGACGCCTGGCCACGGACACGGGCGAGCCGATCGAGCTGGCCTACCGCCGCTCGGTGTCCGAACGTACTCACGTGGCGCTGACCAACCGACGCATGAGCCGTGCGGAAATGGCCGGCCTGGTGCGACGGTTGCAGCAGGATCCACAGATTGCCTATGCCGAAATCGACGAACGGGTCGCCGCCCAGTTCACTCCGAACGACACCGAATTCCTGCCACGGCAATGGAGCATGCAGTCGCTGGCGGCCGGTGCCGGCGCCGGCAACTTCCCCGGCGCCTGGGACCATGCCACCGGTGCTGGCGTGATCGTGGCCCAGATCGATGGCGGTTTCCGGCCCCATGCCGACTTGTTCAACAACGTATTGCCGGGCTACGATTTCATCAGCGCCGACCCAACGGGCGCATTCATCACCGCCAACGACAACACGGGACGCGACAGCGACGCACGCGACCCGGGAGACTGGAGCGACCGGGGTGACTGCCCGAACAGCAACTCGGGCTGGCACGGCACCCACGTCGCCGGAGTCATTGCCGCCATCGGCAACAACAACAGCGGTGTTGTCGGCGCGGCCTTCGGCGCCAAGTTGCTGCCGATCCGGGTGCTCGGTGTCTGCGGCGGTTATGTGTCCGATATCGTCGCCGGCATGCGTTGGGCGGTTGGGCTGCCGATTCCGGATGTGCCACCCAACACCCAGGTGGCCAAAGTGCTGAACCTGAGTCTGGGGCGTTTTGGCAATTGCTCGCAGGCGTTCCAGGGTGCTGTCGACGAGGTCCTGGCGGCCGGCAGCGTCGTCGTCGCCGCCACCGGCAACGACAGGGCACGGGCCATCTTGCAACCGGCGAACTGCAAGGGCGTGATTGCAGTCACGGCGCACACGGTCGATGGTGACAACGCGAGTTACGCCAATATAGGCCAAGGCACTGTCATCAGTGCGCCCGGCGGTGGTATTGGCACCTCCATCGTCGGTGACGGGCGGCAGATCTATTCGACCAGCAATACCGGCCTTACGGCACCGCAGGCCGATCGGCTCGAGTTCAAGCGCGGCACCAGCATGGCAACCGCGCATGTCTCTGGCGTCGCAGCTCTGATGTTCCAGGCCAAGCCGACGATCACGCCGCAGGAGCTGTCGTCGCGGCTGATCAATGCCGCCCGTTCGCACCCGGTCGGCAGTTATTGCGACGGCCGGCAAACCTGCGGCGCCGGATTGCTCGATGCAAGTGTGTCGGTGCGCGACGTGCTGGATGACAACGCACCCGTCGTCGCGGCAAGCAGTTCGGCAGGCCTGGCTGCAGCGCGTGGCGCCACGGTGCAACTTGCGGGTACGGCCGTGGCGGGGCAATTCGGCCTGGGCCTGCAGTCCGTGTCCTGGATCCAGACTGCGGGCCCGCCGGTGGTGCTGACCGGCAGCACCAGCAGCAGCGCCAGTTTCGTCGTGCCCGCGTCGGGCAACAGCTTTACATTCCGGCTCCGGGCGATCGATCAGAACGGCAAGTCCGCGCAAATCGATCTGACTGTGCCGGCAAACAATTCGCCGCCCGTGATGGCGCCGATCGGCAACCTGTTCGTGCTGCAGGGGGAACAGCTGATGTTCAGCGCCAGCGCCACCGATGGCGAGGGCGATGCCATCCGTTTTATGGCCAGCACCTTGCCGCGCGGCGCCCGTTTCGATTCGGATACCGGTACCTTCATCTGGGATAACGCGGGCCCCCTGGGCAGCTACAGTGTCGGCATTACGCCCAGCGACGGTCTGCTCAGTGGCGAGACGGTCTATGTCGGCATCGTCGTCATCGCGCCCGGCTCGGGCGGTGGCGGTGCCAGCCGGGCCGCATGGTGGATGATGCTGGGTGCCCTGACGCTGCTGCTGGGACTGCAGCAGATGCAGCGGCGCCACACGGCGGGACGCCGGACGCTCCGCGCGACCTCCGATACCAGCAACCCGGCTTGACCCCGCAGGCGGCGCTGGCGTGCGTCGCCGTGCGCATCCGGATCGGCAACCTGACGATGACCCGCGGCGTCAGGGGATGCAGTCCAGCGACCGCATGTAGTGCGGATGCACCATCAGCGCGCCCCACTCCAGCGCGGGAAAGGCCGGCAGCAAGGCAGTTCGACGAATCTCGCTGGCCGCGCGCGCCTGCCACAAACCGACAGTTTGCGCCTGGGTCATGCCTGCGAGCCAGTCATCAATGGCGGTACTGCCGTCCAGGCACTGGTTGCACAGCAGCACCAGGTCACATCCCGCGCCCAGCGCCACCGCGGCCGCCTGGGTGAATGTCACCTCGCGTCCGTCGATCAGCCGCGCGCCAGCCATGCTCAGGTCGTCGCTGAACACCGCGCCCGAGAAGCCCAGGCGCGAGCGCAGGATGTCCTGCAGCCAGCGCGACGAGAAACCGGCCGGCCTCGGATCGACACGTGGATAGACGACGTGCGCCGGCATCACGCTGGCCAGCGATGCGCCCAACCAGCCGTATGGCGCCGCGTCTTGCGCCAGCAGGGCTTTGAGGCCGCGCCTGTCGACTGGCAGATCGATATGCGAATCGGCCGCGGCAAAACCATGGCCCGGGAAATGTTTGCCGCAATTGGCCATGCCACTTTGCAACAAGCCGTGCATCAGGCTTTTGGCCAGCAGGCTGACGACGGCAGGATCACGCGCAAAGGCCCGGTCGCCGATCACTGCGCTGGGGCCATGATCGAGATCGAGCACCGGCGCAAAACTCAGGTCGACGCCGCAGGCACGCAACTCCGCGCCCAGCACATAACCACAGGCGGTCGCGGCGCGGGTGGCCCGCATGGCACTGGTCTGCGGATCGGTCTTGCCATCACCCTGCCACATCTGGCCCAGTAACCGCATCGGCGGAAGGTGGGTGAATCCGTCGGTTCGAAAACGCTGCACCCGACCACCCTCATGGTCCACCATGATCAGCAGGTCGCTGCGTGCACGCTTGATCGCGCGGCACAAGGCCGACAGCTGGGCGCGGTCAGCCCAGTTGCGGCCAAACAGGATCACGCCGCCGACGAGCGGATGCTTCAGGCGCCTGCGGTCGGTGGCGCCGAGCGTCAGCCCGGGAACATCGATGATCAGCGGCGCATGGATGAGCATGGGAGATTCCAGAAGCGGGATGGGACCGAACATCGGCGCAAAGCGGCGCCGGCTCAGAGCGCGAGAGGCCATCGATTGGGCGCCACGGCCCGCCGGGCAAGACGGCGCAGCAGGCCGTGGCCCGAAGCGCCAGGATCTGGTTGCGAGTTCTTGCGTGGGCTCAAGCGATTGCCTCTCGAGCTGTCAGTGCGCGGTCTCGACCACGCAGAAACTGGCCGCGTATTCGCTTTCGTCGGTGACACTGACATGCACACGCAGGCCTTGTGAGTCGAACCAGCGCTTGAGTTCGCCATGCAGCACGATGACGGGTTT
>Ga0163144_10026820_pt1 | contig 11182 bp, 8 predicted proteins | sample OliLak19BULKMAT1_FD_123175 | JGI IMG/M metagenome (GOLD analysis project Ga0163144, IMG submission 123175) | Freshwater microbial mat bacterial communities from Lake Vanda, McMurdo Dry Valleys, Antarctica - Oligotrophic Lake LV.19.BULKMAT1 | ecosystem: Environmental > Aquatic > Freshwater > Lake... | reverse complement strand
GATTGAGCGTCCACGCCCAATCATTTTGAGGCCTGATCCGACGGCCATGATGACGTGGATGCGTCCCCTGGAGACATCGTCAAGACCCGTTTTCGATCAAGCCGGAATTTTTGCTCCGAACTCATTGGATTCCAACCCGGCATCCCGTCCGATGACAGTTTTGGAAATTTTGACTAATTTTCAACATTTTCTGATCATGACTGTCAAAGGACTATTAACGGGGGACATCAAAGCTTCCAACCCTTTGTTATCAAGTATTCGATTGGGCATATTTACAGAAAAGATCATGCGGGTTCTCCCCTTCAAGCCTCGATTCAAGAACTCAAATGACTCTCTGCAAATCCTAGCAACAAAGCACCAGAATCACGCGCCCACCGGCATCCCACAAGCCCCACCTCATTCTCTTTCATACTCATGGTCAGTGCCTTATTGAATCGTCCCCGTTTAGGTTTTTCGAAATGTCAAATTTTCCAGAGCTTTCCAAATGACTCCAATTGCTTTTCTATCAACCATTCCCAAGGGCTCCAATCGGGCGACTGTTGGCTTGATTAATAATTAGGTTCTCTATGAAGCAAATCACCCCGGCCAATGAAGCAAATAAGATAATGTCAAAAGCGATATATTACGACTGATAGAAGGATGTTGAATCAATTTGCAATCCTCAAGGCTGAAGAATACACGGCGGGCACTCTTTTCCAATGAATCGCCCCCCAAAAAATACTTCCTATTCCGTGCTTTTGACCCTTCCGTGGCTGGCTGCGCTTGCTTCGGCCAGCCCTCTGGCCCCGTGGACGCCTTCTACGTCCGACCAGCCGTATGAGAGCCAATCGCAAATCTGTGATTTGGCACCATTTGAATCCTCGCAAGCCCGAAAGAATTCCAAGCATTCCATCGCGGATGAGCTACTGGACGTCTTCTTCTCTGACGACGAAACCATCCGCTTGGTTCCATGTGGAATCAACCTGGCTCCCGAGTGGGCGCTCGACGATGTCGGTGAGCCGATCAACGACGGTCCTGCCTACACCTACCCGGACACCATTGCGCCGGTTCGGCTCTACCTGATCGACACTTCAGTCGCGAATACGAACGGTTGGATCGATGCGAATCCGAAGCTGATTCTCGAGAGAATCGAACGAGTGCGGGGAACGAACGACTTCCAAGGAACCTACTCCACGGATCACGGCACAAAACTCCTTTCACTGATTGGCGCAACGGAAACAGGCATCGCTCCCGGCACGCCCATCCATGTGGTCAACTACGATATTTATCCGACCGCTGAAACCACGATCGCGCTCCTGATCAAGGCGATCAGCAATGCCGTTCAAGATCACAAGAATTCCACCAACCCGATGCGGTCGGCGATCTGCATCGCCACATCATCGAGCACTTTGGCTGATAGCGACGCCCTTCAATTTGAGATCAACAAAGCCTTAGCAAAGGGAATACCGGTCGTCGTCTCCGCAGGAAATCAAGGAGTCGATGCATCGACCCGCATTCCTGCCAAATTTGGAACTACGGATGGCGTTATTTGTGTCGGCGCCTCAGATGAAAATAACGTGGCCATTCAGATGTCCAACTTTGGCACTCCGGTCGATCTCCTTGCCCCCGGAAACTCGGTTCGCGTAAGGACCAGCAATCCGGCGACTCCATTCGGCTACATGACCGGAACCAGTCCTGCGACCGCGCTGGTGGCTGGCAGTGTTCTGACGGAGTTGTCCATCAACGGATCGTTGACCCCGGCGGAAGTCGAGAACCGGATCAAAGCCTGCGGGATTCTCCCCCCGAGTGGCGAAATCCCGAAAATACTCAGGACCACGGTTGCTGCCACGGCGCATATCGCGATTCAGGACGGCGTCATTATCAGTCCTGCCAACCCTCAGACGCTCGGCTGTGATCCAGCCATGTTCGAATTACTTTTTCCGGGCGCACTCCTCGTAGACTCCGATTCGAACGGTATTCCTGACATTATTGAGTTGTTTTATGGCAGCTTTGCGCAGAGCGGCGCTCCAGTCTCCCCGACAATCACAGCCGCGCCTTCAAGCGAGACAAAATTCAAATTTCCTATCGCGGGTGATCTTTTTGATGAATTCAACCCTTTCACCCTGAAGAATGGCACCCATTGGCGGATCCGAAGCACAACCGACTTTGTGAACTGGTCAACCCCAGACGGCAGCTTGCAAAAGTTTGTTGATTCGACGGGACAAATCTGGCTCACCGCGACATTCGCCTCACCCGGCCCTTCATGTTTCCTGAGAATCGAACTCATTGAGGCCGCGTCTCCCTGAAGATGTCCATGTCTCCTTGCGGCGGTAAGTTCGGCTCCAATCCGGACATGGATTGCCGAAACTTCCCGGTTTTTTTGGCACTCCTGTAAAATCCGTAACTGGTCTCTCCCGCTGATTGTTTGAGGGGCCGGATTACTCGATAAACCGAACCTCCCGGCTTGCATTGCCTTTTGTTTCCGGGTTGAGTGGGCCACACCAATTCATGGAGGGCTCGATTCAAAAAGAACAGCTTCAACGCTGCTGGAACGTTTGTTGGCATCGTGCTCTACGCCCGGTCGAGGGGGTTCTTGTATCGGAGGAACTGGCAAAATTGATTGCCGAACGGTCGATTCGCAATGTTTCGCTCGACTACGATGAGTTTCCAACCGAGGCGGAATTCACAGCACGAGCTCTGGATGAAACTTCCCAATCCGCTCGAAAGCTCGTTTCCGAGGAGCGGCGAAAGCTCAAGGATCCGCAGATTCACCACGACTCCGAAGACCGCAGATATGACCGAAACCTGGACCTCGACCGGCTCCAGCGGCACGATTCGGAGAAGGGTTTCTTTGATTCCGAGTGGAACCACCTCCCCAAAATCCTGCGTCCTCTCGCCCTCGCCACCCTCAGCCGCAAGGGCATCAAGGGCGCTGACGCGGAAGATGTCTTCAGCGACACCCTGGTGGAACTGGTTCGCGAACGCGAGGGGTCCGGCCACTCGCCCATCCTCGACCCAACGGTCTTCGAGGAGATTATTCCGCTCCATGCCCGGATCGTCTCCTTCCGTTCTGTGGATTGGTACCGGCGGCGGGGTGCCTTGAAGAACCAACCCAATACCGGCGACAGCTTGAACGCCCTGACAGACAATCCCGATCACGCGATGCAGTTCGAGGACAGGTCGGCGGATCCCGGGAACCCCACTTTCGAGCGCATTTACAAGGAATGCGAGGAAGCTCTCAGCGCGGAGGAATGGGAACTCATTTTCATTCTGTATGTGACCCAGTCCGCCACGATCCAGGACCTGATCGGGGATGATGCGTTTTGCGAAAAAATTGGCATCAAGCCGGGCGTGTCCGGCTCCACCCGACGGAGGGTGATCAGCGAGCGGGTTGAGGACGCTTTGGAGAAAATTAAAGAAAACCTGATTAATTGAAAATCAGCCCTTCAATTTTGCGATTGGAGTTATAGCCATGAAACGTGAACTTCCAGAAAATCTCCACAGCACCTGCGATCTTCTCGCGGGAAGTTTGCAAATGCGGTCGAGCGATCAAGCATCCCAGATGCCCGGTGAGCTTTTTGACGATCTTGCCCTACGCTTCAACCGGGTTCCTGCGAAAGCTGCCAGCGCACCCTCTGTGTCCTGGTTTGAAAAGTTGCAATCCTTCATCGCGCGCCCTGCATTTGGGGTGGCCGCCTTCGCCATGATCATCCTTGCTCTGACACTTCCGAGCATGATGAGCCCAACGCAGGGCTCTGGATTCCGAGGCGCGAATCCCATCAGCCCTACCAGCGAAGCGGTCCATATCGTCCTGATTCATGCGCCGTCGGAAATCCTGCGCGATTTGGAAAACTCCGGCGATTTCGAAAAAGGAGCAATCTCTGCCGTGGAGCGGGTCGATGACACCCTTCAAGGAGCCCGCGTAATGGTGAATTTCGAAACCTCGGAGATCACCGTCGTGAATGGGAATGGCGAAACCACCTTCACCACCTCTCTGCCCGAAGATCCAAACGGGCTTTCTTCGGCAATCGCATCCGCCGTCAGCAGGCTCTGAGTCCAAGGAGTTCTACTTGAATCCTGATCAACGTTCCTCCCAGCTTTCTTCAAGGTGCTCGGCGGATTTCGGTTCGAGATGGGAAATGACGCGGCCGTCGGGATGGAGCAGACGAGCGACGCTGGCCTCGATTTCCGTGGCCGCCCCGTGCGCTTGCCCGACCGTTAAGTGGTCGGCGAAAACGAGATGGAACTCGACCCAATGGGTCACTCCCGAGTGCCGGTGGCGGAGATTGTGGTAGGACAACCCTTTCCGTTTCACCTCGGAATCCAGCAGATCGCAGATCTCGCGTTCCACCTTGGGGTCGGTTTCATCGAGTAGCCCGCCGAGGCTCTCGCGAATCAATTTGATGCCGACGCGCATGATGTTGAGAGCGGCAAGGACGGCGGCGATGGGATCCCACATTTTCCAACCGGTCCAATAAATGAGTCCCAAGGCGACCAATACGGCCAAGCTCGACCAGACGTCGGTCAGGACGTGCATGCCGTTGGCACGAAGCAGCGGCGACCCGGATTTTTTCCCGATTCGGACCAGGGAAAGTCCGAGCACCAGATTCATGACCGCCGCAACGGCGGTGACCGCGGCTCCGAAACCCAAGTGCTGGAGGTTGACGCCGAAAATGAACTGCCGGACGGCTTCATAGAGGATCAGGACGGCGGCGGCGGCGATCATCGCACCTTCGAAACCGGCGGAAAGGAATGCCACCTTGTCGTGGCCGAAGTGATGCGTCTCGTCCGCCGGTTTGTGGGCGAGGCGCAGCGCCCACGCTGCAAAAGTCACGGCGAGCAAATGAACCACGGATTCCGCAGCATCCGAATAAATAGCGGATGATCCGGTGGTCGCAGCGGCGGTCACCTTGAGCAAGAGCAGGATCACCGCAGTTCCCAAAGAGAAGTTCATCATCCGCTTTTGGTCCTCGAAACTCGACACGCGGCGAGTCTGCATGGCTGTCCCGTCATGGCAATCCCCGCGAATCGGTGGAAACTTTCACATCCGAGCTTGTTTTCCGGGAAAAATCAGCCATAGCCTCGCCGCCCGGCAAGCCAGATGGACTGCGAGTCCGGAAATTTGACTGATATATTTCTCATGGATACGCCTCCTTTTTCCGATCTCGGATTGCCCGATGAATTGCTCGCCGCCATTGAAACGCTGGGTTACGAGCGCCCGTCGCCGATCCAGTTCATGAGCATCCCCCCTGCCCTGCTGGGCAAGGACGTCCTCGGACTTTCCGCCACAGGATCCGGAAAAACAGCGGCTTTCACGCTACCCGCCCTCGCCAAGCTCGACGTGAAGGAGCTCTACCCCCAGGTGCTGATCCTCTGCCCGACGCGTGAACTCGCCGTCCAGGTCTGTGAGGAAGTCCACCGCCTCGGTGCGAAAATGAAGGGCCTCCACGCGACTCCGGTCTATGGCGGCGCACCGATCGACCGCCAGCTCCGCGCCTTGCGCTCGGGTGCACAGCTCGTCGTCGGCACTCCCGGCCGATTGTTGGACCACCTCCGGCGCGGCAGTTTCGACCCGTCGCGCATCAAGATGGCCATCCTCGACGAGGCCGACCGCATGCTCGACATGGGATTCAAGGACGAGATGGACGAACTGCTCGCCGCGCTTCCCGCGGAACGCCAGACGCTCTTCTTCTCGGCGACGATGAATCCGGGCGTTTCTAGACTGATCCAGAAATTTGGCAACAGCCCGCAGATCGTCGAAATCGAACAAAAGGCGCGCACGGTCTCCACCGTCGAGCAATCGTATTTCGAAGTCCGCCAGCGTTCGAAGGTCGAGGTGCTCTCCCGCATCCTCGACATGAACCCGCCGCGCCTCGGCATCATTTTCTGCAACACGAAACGCTCGGTCGATGAATGCACCGAGGATCTCGTGCACCGTGGCTACGCCGCCGACCGCCTCCACGGCGACATCACTCAACAGATGCGCGAGCGGGTCCTGAAACGTTTCCGCGAAGGAGCGGTGGAAATCCTTGTCGCCACTGACGTCGCGGCACGGGGTCTCGACATTGATGAAATAGATATTGTTTTCAATTACGACCTGCCAACCGACCCCGAGGACTACGTCCACCGCATCGGCCGGACCGGCCGCGCCGGACGCTCGGGCCGCGCTGTTAGCTTCGTTTACGGCCGGGAAATCTATCGAATGCAGGCGATCGAGCGCTACACCCGCAGCGTGGTCAAGCGGGAGCGCATCCCATCCGTCGAACAGGTCGAGGGACGCCGCGCGGATCTCATTTTCGACGATCTCAAGGAACGTTTGGAAACGGGCAAATTCGATGCCTATCAGGACAACATCGACCGCCTGTTGGAACAAGGCCACACGCCGACCGACATCGCCGGCGCGCTTGTCACCATGATCCGCGAAGCCAGCGGGCGCGAAGGCTCCTCGATCGAGGAGGACCGCGAACCGGATCGCCCCGCGCGCCGCGACAACCGCGATGTCCGCCCGCCTCGCGACGACCGCGGACCGCGCGACGACCGCAGTCCGCGCGACGACCGCGGCCCGCGCCCGGACAACCGCTTCGAACGCGGACCCATCCCGCAGGAACCCGGGATGACCCGGCTTTTCCTTTCGCTCGGCAAGACCCACGGCGTGTTGGCCAAGGAGATCGTCGGCATGCTCTATCGCGAGGCCGGCTTGCCCGATGGCTGCCTCGGACGCATCACCCTTTTCCCGAAACACTCGCTCGTCGATGTGCCGGAACAATTCGTCGGCCAGGTCATTGAGCGCACCCGCAACGCCCGCCTTCGCGGTCGCCCGTTCCGGATGGATGTGGACCGTGGCCCACAGGACAAGGGGTGATCCCCAATGGGCATGGGCGTCAAGCTAGCCCGAGCAGAGACTGCGGAAAGGATCAGACATCGCGAGGTTTGACCGCACTTTGAAGGCACCAAAGCGGTTTAATCGAACCACGAGCCGAGTGGCACTTGAAACACTCGAAGTCCCATAAATCCAGGTGAAAATCGCAAGCATCCGTGCAATATTTGGCAGTCACAACGCGGGCGCAATCTTTGGAAATTCAAGAGAATTTCCGTGTATCTCCTGTGGGATCGTGATGAATTTCTGTTAACCGATGCAGGCGACACTTTTACCCCCTCGCAATCCCGGCCTCTGCGCTCCGATCACTTCCAACCGAGACCTCGGGGCCTGCCTCATCGCCAATCTTCCCATGAGAGATCTCCTCTCGGCGGATCTCCGGCGGGCCGGGCTGCAACTGGTCGAACCCGAGGATGCTTGTCCACGCACGCTGCGAATTCCCTTGGACAACTGGATCGAACTCGGCGCCCTCTTGCTTCTCGGCCGCAATCCCAACTCGGCCTGCCTGCTCAATTCCAACGGCGACATACTCGCATGGAAGGGCAGCGACCAGCCCGAGGGTTGTGTGGACAAGATTGTCACGGATGCGGATTGTTTTCCCGTCGTCTATCCGTGGGATCTGCTGCGCATGAACGAGGAGGTCCTCGCCCTCATGGACGAAACCTCGCTTCACGGCGAGGTCAGCCCGCTCGCCAGCCTCAGCGGATGCGTCCGGCTTGGAAACGGTTCAAAAATTTTACCCGGAACGGTCATTGAAGGGCCGGTCATCATCGGCCCTAACAGCCAAATCGGCCCCAACGCCTACATCCGCGGAGCCACCAGCATCGGAGCGAATTGCTATGTCGGAAATGGTGCCGAAGTGAAGAACTCCATCATCTACAACAACACCTACATCTCCCGCCAGTGCTATGTCGGGGACTCGATCATCGGCACCCACGTCACGCTCGGTGCCGGGACTTGCACCGAGAACCACCGTCACGACGGACGACACCACGTTTCCATGATCCGGGGAAAAGAGGTGGATACCGGTCGGCTCAAGTTTGGCGCGGTTCTCGGCGACGGTGTCCGCACCGGTGTCAACACGTCCATCGAGGCCGGAGTGAAAATCGGCATTGCCCGGACGACACAGGCCGGAACCTACGTGGGCAAGGATCTACTGTGACCAAATCGTCACAATCGATGCGTTCGTCAGGTGACGAAGCTCCCACTACCTTGTTCACGAAATGCACCGAATTCTGATAGTCGAGGACGAGCGCGACATTGCCGATCTGATCGGTTTCAACCTGCTACGTGCAGGCTATGAGGTCATCAAGGCACATGACGGCGTGGAAGGAACCGAAGTCGCCCTGCGCGAGCGGCCGGACCTGATCCTGCTCGACCTGATGCTCCCCGGTCGCGACGGCTACTCGGTCTTCCGCGAATTGCGCCGGGATCCCCGCACGATGAACACGCCGGTCATCATGCTCACCGCGAGGGCACAAACCGAGGACCGCATCCAAGGCCTTGAGGCCGGTGCCGACGATTACCTCACCAAGCCCTTCAGCCCCAAGGAACTCATGCTGCGGGTCCAAGCCATTCTCAAACGCTCCGATGCCCCGCCCGGAGCGGTGGATTTCACCTATGGCCCGTTCCGATTCGACAAAAACTCGCTGAAATTCTATCTGGACAACGAGCCGGCCGAGCTGACCGCCACCGAGTTCAAGCTGCTGCTCTTCCTTTGCGAGCGCTCCGGCAAGCCGCAGGACCGTAACGATCTCCTCCGCACTGTCTGGGGCTACAGCGATGCCACCCACAGCCGGACGCTGGATACCCACATGAAACGGCTGCGCCAAAAACTCGGTCCACATGGTTCGTGGGTTGAAACCGTGCGTGGAGTCGGCTATCGCGTTGCGAAAGCCAACGCATGACCATCGATCCCTCCATTGTCGCCACCCTCTCTGCATTCGCGGCACTGGCCATCCTCGTTTACCGAAACCGTGGAAACCGCAGGAAATCCGAAGCCGAGATCAATGACTGGAAACTCCGCCTTGAACGCGATCTCGAACAAGCCCGCGACGAACGCAACCGCCTTCTCGACGCGCTTGGCGACGCGTTCCTCCTCGTCGATCCCGACGCAAACATCCGCTTCGCGAATGGCGCGGCCCGATCGCTCTTCGGCAACCGGGAACTCGTCAACCGCCCGGTTAGAGAGGCTTTCCTGGACCCCCGGCTCGCGGAAGCGCTGCTGCGTTGTCTCGAAACCGGCGAGCCCGTGCAATCCCGCGTCGTCCTTCCCCAGCAGACCTCGCCGCGCGGTGACCTCGAGACTCGCGGCGTCAATGCCTGGATCATTGATGCGGCCCAACTCACCAACCCCACAGGCGGCGTGAGCACCACCCGCGTCATCATCCGCGACGTGACGGCCGAGCATCAGCTTGAGCAGATCCGCAAGGATTTCGTCGCCAACGCCTCACACGAACTGCGGACGCCACTTGCCATCATCAACGGCTATCTGGAGAATCTAATCGATGACGACATGATCGAGGAACCCGAGATGGCGCGCCGGTTTCTCACCATCATGCGCAAGCACGCGGACCGGATTTCCCGAATCGTCGAGGACATGCTCGTCATTTCCCGGCTCGAATCCGGAGAGGCCAATGCCCTGAAGGTCGAGCCCTTCCGTTTCCGCTCGTGCATCAAGGACATCCTCGAACGGCTGGAGTCCGTCATCCGCAACCAGCATGCCGAAGTCACGGTCACCATGCCGGACCCGGAGCTGGTGATGCAGGGCGACCGTTTCTACTGGACGCAGGTCCTTTTCAACCTCGTCGAGAACGCGCTCAAGCAGAACCCCTACGATGGCCTCCGGGTCGAGATCGGTTGTGCGAAAGTGGGGGAAACCCTCCAGATCTGGGTGGCCGACAACGGCGTCGGAATCCCAAGTGCCGACCTGCCCCACATTTTCCGCCGCTTCTTCCGGGTGGAAAAACACCACTCGCAGCAGGAAATCAAGGGAACCGGCCTCGGCCTCTCCATCGTCAAGCGCGCCATCGAGGCACACGGCGGCACCATCGGTGTCACGTCGATCCCGGGAAAAGAAACGAAGTTCCTGATCACGGTGCCCAAGGATCCGGGTTGAGGAACGACGCAGAAATTGAATAATGCAACGGTTTCGGGCGATACATCGGGAAGAAAGAGGATGGCAGAATCATTTACAGCAGAATCATTTTTTTGGGATCCGGGTTCAATGATTCCGCTGTAAATGATTCTGCCAAAAAAATTCGAGTGTAAAAGCTGCGTAAAATGGGGCGGCGTTAACAAGTCGTATCTTCAAGTTGCTCTTCTGTGGTATCCGGGGTAGACCAAGAGCAACCTAAAGGTCGAACTCCGGGCAGTCCCGTGATTCAGATCGTGATCATGCGAATCCTGGTGTGACATGGGACTCGTCCTGATCAATTCCTGCGCCATTCCAAAGTCCAACTTGTGCTCGGGAATCGCGCGAAATCGTTGAAATCCAGCGTGATTTCGGAAAATTGCCGTGCGATGCAGGGTATTCTCCGCCTAAATCCCCGCCGACCGAGGCTTGGAGCCTGTCCACATCCCCAATTTCCCAATGCCTTCCGCTTCCATTCAAATCCTTCACAAGGAACGCGTTCCCGCGACCGGCAGCCTGGTCATTCCCGGCCGCCTTGATTTCGAATTGCTTCTTCATTTCGAAAAAATCTTTGCCGGCAAGAAAATCACCTGGCTGGTCGAGGAATCCGCCCTCTACGACAACACGGTCCGCGCCTACCTCGAGAAATCCGGCTCGGGTGCCATGTTCTCGGTGGACGACGCTGCCCCGGAAGTCGCCGGCGAGCAACTGAAGTCCTACCTCGCCGACGGCGGCGTGCTGATCTTTGTCCCTGGCCGCGCGACCACCCGCAGCGCCACCGCCAACCACATTCCGGCAGCGCATTTGAAGATCTTGTGCGCCTTCGGATTGCCAATCCTGCCCATCGCCGTGGATTGTCCACGGAAGTCCTGCCTTTCCACCGAGCGCAAGTCTTCGCTGCCGCTCGCGGTCATGGTCGTTGGCAAGCCCATCGCCGCGGCGGACGCCAGCATCGCCACTTTCCAGCAGGCGCTTTTCGAGGCAAATGAAGTGGCCTACAGCTCGCGCTCCCTCTTCAAGGGCTCGCTCGCCATGACCTTGCTGGAGGGATTGAAAAAGCATGGATCCACCAGCCGCGTCCTCGACGGTTCGGATGACTCCGAACTGCGCTTCGACAAGATCCTCGCGGCCGCGATCGTCCTCTCGAAGCTCATCAAAACGGAGACAGACAAGACGCGGGTGGCCATCGTCCT
>Ga0163144_10026818_pt1 | contig 11182 bp, 8 predicted proteins | sample OliLak19BULKMAT1_FD_123175 | JGI IMG/M metagenome (GOLD analysis project Ga0163144, IMG submission 123175) | Freshwater microbial mat bacterial communities from Lake Vanda, McMurdo Dry Valleys, Antarctica - Oligotrophic Lake LV.19.BULKMAT1 | ecosystem: Environmental > Aquatic > Freshwater > Lake... | reverse complement strand
AGTGAGAGGAATTATGACCACACTGCAATTCAATGTCATTGGCGCGAGACCAAATCGGTCGATCCACTCCGGCAAAGGGAGACTACTGCGATGGGTACTCTTACAAAGCTAGCCCTCGGCATGATGGGCCAGTTGCGCCCCAAGCCTGCGCAAGGCGATACGCTGCCAAGGATTGCCCTGCCTGCGCCTCAGAAGGATGGTGGCATGGCACTGATGGACGCCCTGTCTAGGCGGCACTCGGCACGCGACTTTGCGCCCAAGGAACTAACACTGCCTTTGTTGTCCAACCTGCTTTGGGCCGCCTATGGTATAAATCGCCCAGATAAGGGGCGCACTGCGCCATCGGCGCTCAATTCGCAGGAAATTGACATTTATGTGGCGCTGCCCTCAGGCGCCTACCTATATGACGCCACCGAGAACGTTCTGCAATTGGTGGCGGCCAGTGATGTCCGGCACGTGACCGGCTATCAGGACTTCGTTTCGGAGGCCGCCTTGGACCTCGTTTTTGTTGCAGATCACAGCCGCATGAAGTTGGTGCCGGTCGCAAAGCGCGAGAGCTATGCATCAGTTACAACCGGCGCCATCTCGCAGAACGTCTATTTGTTCGCGGCCAGCAATGGCTTGGCGACCGTTATCCGGGCCTGGATCGACCGCGATGCCATCGCCGATGCACTGTGGCTCAATCACGACCAGCAGGTATTGCTGTCGCAGACTGTGGGTTATCCGAAGGATTGATTGCAAAGGGATGATTCTGCTCACGTTTTGAATTTCAAGTTAAACAAATTAGACGTTCAACCTCGGCTCCGCGATCCCGTGCTGCCCCTCAGCATAAGACCCGGAAAGTGTGAGGTACAGGCCATAACGTGAGTTATGGCCGACGTGTCATATTCGTCACCCGAACGATGAGCTTCGAAGAACCGGTTGATTTCGCCTACTCTGTGCGGCATCGCTCCAACTGCCTGGAGACCTAGCGATATTCCATAATTTGTGAAGGCAAATTTGGTTTCAGGGGAACGTGGTTCACGGCAGAAATGCCCCTGAGGCCGCCACATGCGGTCAAGAACAAGAAGGCTGCGTTGGCGCTGAATGACCGCCCAGGATTCCTCTGGATAGAAATGGCTCAGCCACAGCATCATTCCCAGACCCATATCCTGGGTAATGACGAGGTCGCGGGCGGACTGGTTCATGAGATCTGCCATATCGGCGATTTCGCCAGCGAGCACCTTCTCATCAAGCATCCGATAGGAGATGTAACCGTCAAAAGCATCAAGCGCTCCAAGTCCATATCCTGGATAGGATCCGCTCAAGTCCTCTTTCATCTTCCAGATGACGCCATGTCCGGGCACCAGAAATGCGGGATGAATCTGCTTGACGAGTTCCATGCCTCTTTCCCGATAGGAGGGAATGTAACGCCCAAGCACAGACAGGGCATAGAGCCACATGGCAAGGTAGTGAAAATACTGGCCATCGCGATCAGGCTCCTCGCCAATGCGGATGCCGCGTTCCCGCCCGAGCACACGGTCAACCTCTGCCACCACCCATTCGGCATCACTCAGATATTCATCCTGCCCTGACTCCGCATGAAGCGAAACCAGAAGAACCACACCAAAAGCGTCCGTCCACAGGTAACGCAGACCATTGGGCCAAATCCGGTTCTTTCGCATCCATTCGAGCTTTGCCAGCACATAGGCTTTGTCGCGCAACGCGTTCATGGCGCCTTACAACCCAAATGGATAGGTGTCAGGCAGTCCGGCCAGTTCCAATGTCTCGAATGGCGAGACTGCCGAGGTTTCATCAAACCAGATATACTCATCGAACTGCCGGGGGAGGACTGCCTGGAAATAATGGCTGGCCAGTTCCGTGTCTGGCCGGTAAATGACGCCGATTGCCCGTTCAAGACGGGGCTTCATGAGCGCTTTCGCCACATTCTGCGAAGACGTCGGGCGCATTGGCAAGAAGAAGCGTGCCACATCCGAGTCGTGAAATACCCGCTCGTAGCTGTCTTGGCGGGATGGCAGAACGGCTTTGGTTTCCATCGGCCCGCCCCAGTCGGAGGCAGCGGCGACGTGGCCCGTATGGGTTCCAAAACCAATCGAATAGACCTTATCGCCGAATTCCTTTCGGCATAGTTCGCCAATATTGGTTTCTCCCCGCGCCGACATCTCGGTTGCTGCCGCATTCCCGACATGGGAATTATGCGCCCAAACGATGGCTTTGCTGTCGCGTCCATGAAAGGCGAGCAGAGACTGCAGAGTTTCAAACATATGGCTGTCGCGAAGGTTCCATGAGGCACGCGATCCATAATACATGATGCGGTAATAGCGTTCCGCATTGGCGACCAAGCGGGCATTGTTGACAACGTCATTATATCGCTCGCCATCGTGCGCTATATACAGATTTTGCTTTGTGAGGATGTCTTTCAACATACTTACAACACTCATTTCGCAGGTCCGGTAGGCCCCCGTCAGCGCCGCGTGGCCATAAGCAGCCGGATCATTCTGCCAAGGCGTGAGGCACCCATAACGATGACGCGCAATGCTGGCTGTTTCTGGATCAACGCGGTCGAGATAGCGCAGAACCTCGCCGATTGACGTGTAAAGGCTATAGAGATCAAGCCCGTAAAAGGCAGTACGCCCTTGCGGAGGTTTACTTGCGTTGTCCGCACGCATCCAATCGACGAAGGCGCGCACGTCATTGTTGCGCCACATCCATCGGGGGAAACGTGCAAACGCTGTCCATTCGCTGGGCGGATACTCGAAATGCCTCACATAGTGGTCGATGCGGGCCGCGTCCGGCCAATCGCCTTCAATTGCAACAAAAGTGAATCCTTTTTTCGCAATCAGCTCCTGCGAAATGCGCTGCCGCATCCGGTAGAATTCCGACGTCCCATGGGTTGCCTCACCCAGGAGGACAACCTTGGCATTGCCAATGCGCTGCAACAGGGGCGCGAGATCCGCGTCCCCGATGGATTGAAACGGCGTGCAAATCGAGGCGACCATCTTTGCAAGACTGTCCTCCGATTTGGGTGGCGTCTCATATGGGTGCTGAGGCGGAACAACGTCGCCCTCCTCGGGCAACCAGCCTTCCTTCCCGATCAAAGGTACAAAGCGCACATCGGCGATGTCTTCAGTTTTAAATGTGTCATCCGAAAGCCGCGTCACTCGGACAAGCTCCTGAGTGCGCTGATCCTTGCCGACGGGAATGATCAGCCTGCCACCTGGCTTCAACTGACGCTTTAGTGAATCTGGCACCGTCGGCCCGCCTGCAGCAACAATAATTGCGTCGTAAGGGGCGTATTCAGGCCAACCCTGGGTGCCGTCGCCATGGCGAACAAGGACATTATCGTAATGTAGATCGGCAAGGACCGTAGCAGCTTTTTCCGCGAGTTGACCAATGCGTTCAACCGTGTAGACGCGGCCGGCAATGCGTGAAAGAACCGCGGCCGCATAGCCGGATCCGGCTCCGATTTCAAGGACGGTTTCCCCGCCCTTCAGATTAAGCGCCTCAACCATGAATGCCACGATATAGGGCTGCGATATTGTTTGACTGGCGTCGATCGGCAATGGCGAGTCGTCGTAGGCGAACTCCTGAAGAGATTGGGGAAGGAAAGCTTCACGGGGAACCGTGCGCATAGCCTCAAGCACGAGAGGAGCACGAACACCGCGCGAAACGATTTGCCCCTCAACCATGGCATTACGCAATGCTGCGAAAGTAGTCATGTGTCACCTCCCAGTAGCTGCCAAGGCCAGAAAAGCGGCGGCACCTCTCAGTCCGGCTTCATCTGTGACAATCACGTGGATTGGAATGGCCTTCATATATTCCGTCATACGCCCTTTGGAATCGAATTCCTTGCGGAACTGCCCCGCCGCCAGAATGTTCAATATGCGAGGCGCAATTCCACCGCCAATATACATGCCGCCCCGAGCACCAAGGAACAGCGCGGCATCGCCGGCGAATCGGCCGAGCCAGCCAGCAAAAAGCTCCACCACCTTCACCGCGACGGGATCATCGCGGCCAATTGCCCTCTCAACGATTTCAGGTGTTGTACACTTCACTGCCTGCTTGCCCTGCAACTCCGCCAGAATTAGGTAAGCATTCGCCAAGCCCGGCCCTGAGATCAGCATCTCGGCTGATACGTGGCCGAAATCCGTGCGCATTCGTTGCAGAATCATGAATTCCTCAGCATCCGCTGCGGCGAAAGACGAATGGCCCCCCTCCCCCGGAATCGCGCACCATCCGGCCCTGGACCACGTCAGCCCTGCCACTCCGAGTCCGGTCCCCGGCCCAACGACCGCCTTTGTCGCCAGTTTTGTGGAGGGCTCTCCTCCGATCCTCCGGCAGTCGTTCTCTGAGAGCGTCGGCAGGGCATGGGCCAATCCCTCATAGTCATTGACGAATGCGATATGATCGGTCGCGGTTACGGCACGCATCGCCTCGCGGGTAAAAGACCATGCGGAATTGGTGAGACTTATCCGTTCCCCGCCAACCGGCCCGGCGACAGCGAAACTGGCGGTCCGAGGCCGAAACGAAAGTGTTGCAAGATAGCTCTCGGTCGCCGCTTCAAGTGACTTAAAGTCTGACACCTTTAACTTCTTGAAGTTCTGAATTTCTAGAGTTTCCAGGTTGGCCAAAGCAAAACGCGCATGGGTTCCGCCGATGTCCGCGACCAGAGCGAAGGGAGGTGGAATACTCATATCTTTCACAGCCGCTTCCCGGTCTTGACATCGAACAATTTCGCCTTGCCCATATCAACTTCGAACGCGTACTTTGCACCCGCCTGCTCTCGGTCTTCCGGATGGACCCGGGCAATAGCCTCGATATTGCCGAGCGTGAAAACGAGCATTGTATCCGGCCCGGTCGGCTCCACGACATCGATGGCTCTTTGGAACGAGAACATGTTCGCTGACGGCCGCTGGGCGCCCTTGCGGGTAATGGTTTCCGGACGCAGTCCCAGAAAAACCTCCTGATCTTCGCGGGCTGCCGCTGGCTTAAGCAGCCGATCTGGTAACGGGAATAGGATCGAACCCTCCTCATCAATAACCTCAACGACGTATTGGCTCTTCTTCCTGATGCGGCCGCGCACAATATTCATTGAAGGAGCTCCGATGAACTCCGCAACGAAAAGATCTTCCGGTTCCTCATAAATGGTTTCCGGCGAAGCAAACTGGCGGATATGGCCATTGTCCATAACCGCAATCCGCGAAGCGAGCGTCATCGCTTCAATTTGATCATGCGTGACATAAATAACCGTCTTGCCAAGCTGCTGATGAAGTTTTTTGATCTCAGTGCGCATTTCAATGCGAAGTTTCGCATCAAGATTGGAGAGCGGTTCGTCAAACAGGAACACATCCGGATGACGCACAAGGGCCCGCCCCATCGCCACCCGCTGCCGCTGGCCGCCCGAAAGTTGGCCAGGCTTGCGCTCAAGGAAAGAATCGATATGCAAAAGTTCGGTCACTTGCTTGAGGGCGCGCTCCTGTTCCGCAACCGGAACTCTTCGGGTCTCCATGCCGAAGGTAATGTTTTTGTGCACGGTTTTTGTTGGATAAAGCGCATAGGACTGAAAAACCATTGCAATGTTTCGGTCTTTCGGCGGAATATCATTGACCAGCCTGTCCCCGATGAAGATATTGCCGCTCGACAACGTTTCCAGTCCCGCAACGAGATTAAGCAAGGTCGACTTGCCGCAGCCGGACGGTCCAACCAGAACGACGAATTCACCCTCATTGAATTCGATGTCCACGCCCTTGATGACTTCGGTCGTTCCGAACCTCTTCCACACTTTCTCAAGACGGACATTGCTCATCGCGTTAACCTTTCAAAGCACCGGCGGCGAGACCCCGGACGAAATATTTCCCGGCGATGACATAAACCAATAGCGTCGGCAGGGCGGCAAGGATCGCCGCCGCCATGTCGACATTGTATTCCTTCACCCCCGTTGAGGTGTTGACAATGTTATTGAGGGCAACAGTCACTGGATTGCTGTCGCCCACGGTGAAGGCAATGCCAAACAGAAAGTCGTTCCATATCTGGGTGAACTGCCAGATCACGGTTACCACGATCGCGGGCGGCGCCATGGGCAGCATCACGTGGAAGAAGATGCGGAAAAAGCCCGCACCGTCAATCTTGGCCGCCTGGACGATTCCATCCGAAACGCCGATGAAGAAATTGCGGAAATACAGTGTTGTGAATGCCAGGCCATAAACCGTGTGGACAAAGATCAGTCCGGCGACAGATCCCGCCAGACCCATGAACCCAAGCGTGCGCGCCATCGGCAGCAGAACAACCTGAAATGGGATGAATGCCCCGAACAGCATCAGCGCGAATATGGTATCGGCGCCACGGAAGCGCCACTTGGTCAAAGCGTAGCCATTGAGCGCGCCGAGCATCGTCGAGATCAGCACCGCCGGCACCGCCATGGCCACCGAATTCCACATATAGGGACGCAAGCCATCGCAGCGAACCCCGACACAGGCCGAGTCCCAGGCCTTGCCCCAAGCATCGAAATTCGGGTTCCGGGGCAGACTGAGCAGCGATCCGCCACGAATTTCCTCAAGGGACTTCAGCGAGGTCACCACCATCACGAAAAGGGGCAGAAGGTAGTAGAGGACAAAGAGTCCGAGTATGAAAAACAGCAGAACGCGAAGCACCTTGTTGCGCGCGCCCTTTGGCCTGACGATGCCATCGATTGCAGTCCTGCTCATCTTCCGGTTCTCCGCAATTCGGAATAGAGGTACGGCACGATAATTGCGATGACTGTGACCAGCATCATGACGGCGCTCGCGGCAGCTTCACCCAGTTCGCTGCGCTGGAAGGCGAAGGAATACATGAAGGTGGCAGGCATGTCGGTGGCATAGCCGGGGCCGCCGCCGGTCAGCGCCATCACCAGATCGAAGCTCTTGATGGCGAGATGAGCAAGTATGATGAACGCCGACAGGAAGACCGGCCGGACCATTGGCAGTATGATGCTGGAATAGGTCCGCATCGGCCCCGCTCCGTCGATAGCTGCCGCCTTGAGAATCTCGTCGTCAACGGATCGCAATCCGGCCAGGAACAAGGCCATCACATAGCCCGACGATTGCCACACGCCGGCAATGACCACGGTGTAGATGGCCATGTCCGGATTGACCAGCCAGTCGAAGCGGAAACTTTCATAACCCCAACCCCGAATGACATGTTCAAGCCCAAGGCCCGGATTCAGGATCCACTTCCACGCCGTCCCGGTCACGATGAAGGAAAGCGCCATAGGGTAGAGATATATGGCGCGAATTGTGCCTTCGATCCTTATCCGCTGATCAAGCAGGATAGCCAGCAGAATTCCGATTACCGTGCAGCCAGCCATGAACAGGCTGCTGAAAATGAAGAGATTTGCAATTGCAACGTACCAACGCGGCGTATCCCACAGCCGTTCGTACTGGATAATTCCCGCGAACTCATAGCTGGGAAGGACAGCCGACCTGGTGAAGGAAATATAGAGGGTCCAGGCAATGAACCCGTAGACGAAGAACAGGCTTGCGGCGAACAGCGGTGACACGACCAACTTCGGAAGCTGACGCTCAATCCATTGCGCGGGTGTTCGTCTGGCTGGCATCGGACACTCAATCGGTTAAGTGAAAGGACCGGGGCCCTCGTTCAGGCCCCGGTCAGTCGTGCGTTCTAAACAGTTGCCTAGCGCTGGGCGCGCTTAACACCCTCAACCAAAGCCTTCGCTGCGTCGGCGGAGCTCATGTCGCTGTTGAAGAAATTGGTAACAACATCAAGGAACTCGCCACGGATTGTGCGGGCAATAGCCATTTCATGGGCCATGCTCGGCACAAGAGCATTGGCCTTGATCGCGGCGGCCAGATCATCATGCGATTTCACCGCGCAGGAATCGAACTTGTCCATGGGCACGTCAATCCGCGCCGGGATTGATCCTTTCGCCAGATTGAACGTCTCCTGGAACGCAGGAGACATGATTTCGCTGGCGAGGATTTTCTGGCCTTCCAGCCGGTCAGCGCCTGAAACCTTGAAGAAGGTGAAGCTATCCGAGTTCAGGATGTAGCCATTGCCCGGCGCCGGGGCACAAAGGAAGTCCGTTCCGGGCTTCTTTCCGGCCGCAAGAAATTCACCTTTGGCCCAATCGCCCATAATCTGAAAGGCAGCTTCGCCATTCATGACCATGGCCGTCGCCAGATTCCAGTCCCGTCCCGAGAACGATGGGTCAACGTAGCCACGCAGCTTGCGGAGCTGGTCAAAGGACTTGATCATTGTATCGCTGGTTAAAGCTTTTTCGTCGAGCTCAACCAAGGCTTTCTGAAAGAAATCTGGGCCGCCGACGCCGAGAACGACCACTTCAAAAACCGTGGCATCCTGCCAAGGTTGTCCGCCATGGGCCAACGGAGTAATGCCCGCGGCCTTGAGTTTGTCGGCCGTAACGTTGAACTCTTCCCAAGTTGTTGGCATTGATGCCCCCACTTTGGCAAGGACCTGAGGATTGGCCCAGAACCAGTCGACGCGGTGGATGTTGACTGGCGCTGCAACATACTTTCCGTCATACTTCATGATGCCCGCGAGTGCCGGGGGCAATACCGCGTCCCAGTTCTCCTTCTTTGCAACATCATCGACGTCGTTCAGCGCGCCTTCTTTGGCCCATTCCTGAATGCCGGGCCCTTTCAACTGCACTGCGGTTGGCGGGTCACCTGCCATGACGCGTGCGCGCAACGCGGTCATTGCCGCATCGCCGCCACCGCCGGCAATCGGCGAGTCAATCCATTTCCCGCCTTGGGCCTCAAACGTCTTCTTCAGCTCACCGACGGCTTTTGCTTCGCCGCCCGACGTCCACCAGTGAAGTACTTCAACCGTGCCACCAGCGTGCGCCGCCGTTGACCCTAGCAAAACACTTACCCCAAAAACGAATGCCGCACTGCGATTAAAAACGCTCATGGAATCCTCCCATCGCTCGCATTGGCCAATTTGCCAACATTTTACATTGCTAACATGGGAGTTGACCCCCCGAGTTTGATGCTGATCAATAATGCCAAGTCTTTTATCAACCCGTGATCGGATTGATGAGGATCAAAGACGAAGGCACTCTTTTGCGCAAAAATGAAACTGATCGCCGAAAACACATTTCGGGTCGCGGCGTGAGTTTTGTATTGCCGGTCAATTGGTTGGCAGCGAGGAGTGATTCAATGACGGTTGCGCGTTCCCATGTGGTTTGGTTCGAAGATGTTGGGCGGGCCGATGTGGCGCTAGTGGGCGGCAAGAGCTCCTCGTTAGGCGAGATGACTCAAACCCTCGGGCCCAAAGGCATCCGCGTTCCTCCCGGCTTTGCCACAACATCGGGCGCCTACTGGCATTTTCTGGACGAAAACATCCTCCGCCCGCGCATGAATGCGATTCTGGCGGACCTTGCCGCTGGAAGGCTGACGCTCCCCGGGGCCGGCAAAGCAATCCGGACCGCGATTCTACAGGGTGCGTGGCCAGGGGCAATTAAAGATGCCATCGTCGCTGCCTACGGCGAACTTTGCCGTAGAACTGGCCTGACCGATATCAGTGTCGCGGTCCGTTCGAGCGCCACGGCGGAGGACTTGCCGCAGGCGAGCTTTGCCGGTCAACAGGAATCATACCTCAACATCCGGGGCGCACAGGCCCTGCTTGATGCGTGCCGCAATTGCATGGCTTCGCTCTTTACGGACCGGGCAATTGCCTACCGCCTGGCGCAGGGTTTCGATCATATGCGTGTGGCGCTTACGGTCGGCGTGCAGCGCATGGTCCGCTCAGACTTGGGTGGAGCCGGCGTGATGTTCTCGATCGACACCGAGACCGGTTTTGACAAAGTCATCCTTATCAATGCCGCTTGGGGTCTTGGCGAAAATGTCGTGAAGGGTACTGTCGATCCCGATGAATATCATGTCTTCAAGCCCAATCTCGCCGACCCCACCCTCACCCCGATCATCGAGAAGAAGCTGGGCGCCAAAACGCAAAAGATGATCTATGCGACCGGCGCTTCGCCCACTCAAAATGTTCCAACCTCAAAGGCGGAGCGGGCGGCATTTGTACTCGACAACCAGGATATCCTTCAACTCGCCCGCTGGGCGACCACGATTGAGGCGCATTACGGTCTCCCGATGGATATGGAGTGGGCCAAGGACGGAGAGACGGGCGAAATCTTCATGCTTCAGGCGCGGCCCGAAACCGTCCAGTCGCAGCGTGAGGCTGGCCAGTTCAATGCCTACAGAATCAAGAGCAAAGGCAAACTGCTTCTATCAGGCCTTGGCATTGGGGGCGCGGTGGTTGCCGGCAAGGTTTGCCTCATAGAGAACCCCCGTGACATCGATCGCTTTGTCGATGGTGCAATCCTTGTCGCCAGCACGACGGATCCGGACTGGGTGCCGATCATGAAACGCGCCTCGGCAATTATTACCGATCATGGCGGCCGCACCTCGCACGCCGCAATCGTCAGCCGCGAACTCGGGGTGCCGGCAATCATCGGAGCGGAAAAAGCCACTGAACTCCTGCACGATCTCCAGGAAATTACGGTTTCCTGCGCCGAAGGCGACCAGGGCTTTGTCTACCAAGGTGTGGCCGAGTACGAGGTTCAAAGCATCGATGTGTCGAATTTGCCGAAAACGTCGACAGCAGTCATGCTCAACATGGCAAACCCGGCAGCAGCATACAAATGGTGGAAAGTTCCAGCGGATGGCGTCGGTCTTGTCCGCATGGAATTCGTCGTCGGAAATCACATACGCATTCATCCGATGGCCCTTGTGCACTTCGCACACTTGAAAGATGACACCGCAAAACAGCAGATCTCGGAGATAACCAGGAACTACAGTGACAAGACCGAATATTTCGTAGACCGGCTGGCGCTTGGGTTGTCCCGGATTGCGGCCGTCATGCACCCCAAGCCGGTTATCGTCCGCATGAGTGACTTCAAAACGAATGAATACGCAAACCTTATCGGTGGCGCCGAGTTTGAGCCGCGCGAGGAGAACCCGATGATCGGGTTTCGCGGGGCATCACGTTACTATTCGCCACGTTACAAGGAGGGATTCGCCCTTGAGTGCCGCGCCATCAAACGCCTTCGGGAGGAAATGGGTTTCAGGAATGTCGTCGTCATGATCCCCTTCTGCCGGTCGACAGTTGAGGCTGATCGCGTTTTGAGCGTCATGGCGGAAAATGGCCTGAAGCGCGGCGT
>Ga0163144_10026817_pt1 | contig 11183 bp, 10 predicted proteins | sample OliLak19BULKMAT1_FD_123175 | JGI IMG/M metagenome (GOLD analysis project Ga0163144, IMG submission 123175) | Freshwater microbial mat bacterial communities from Lake Vanda, McMurdo Dry Valleys, Antarctica - Oligotrophic Lake LV.19.BULKMAT1 | ecosystem: Environmental > Aquatic > Freshwater >... | reverse complement strand
TCAGATGCATGGGCAGCTAACGCGGACGCGCATAGTAATACGCAAGCTGCTCATCGGCGCTACGCTGGATATCCAACAGCTCCCAGTAGCGTAGCTCGCTCCATAGCTGCGGGGCGAAGCGGACGATGGCGTTATTCCCAGTTTGGCCGATAGTCTATTGTGTCGTCGTGTTTGGCAGTATTACATCGCTTACACAGTGGCTGGATGTTATCGATAGTTCCCACGCCATCTTTGCTGATCGGCACAATATGATCAGCAGTAAGCTTAATCTCTGGTTCCTGTCGGCCACAGCGCAGACATGTGTAGTTATAGCGCTCCTTCAATGCTTTCCACTCAGCTGCCGTGAATGACTTGGACTTACCCATCTTGAAGATTCGGCGCGCATTGTCTTTCGCCTTGATCTCCTCGGGGTGAGCTCGTGACCATTCGCGCATAAGACGAGCAAAGTATTCGGGGTTCTTCTGGCGAAATACCTGCATCCGCTCCTTGAAATATTCTTTATGCGTCTGCCGATATTGTCGATGATATTCAAGGCGCTCCTCGCGGTTAGCCTCGTAGAACTCACGATTTAGCTCCTGCACGCGTTGCTTATTCTTTGCGCGCCATGCTCGGCTGGCAGCATTGAGGCACTTATTACAATTGGAGTCGTATCCATCACGGCTCAAGAGCCGCTTGCGGTAACCAGCCACAGGTCGCCACTCTCTACACTTTGTACAAATCTTGCCAGGCTGCTCATCCTGATATATGATCGCCATTACAATACTCCTATTTCTTTTTGTGTACTGACTTCCTGTAACGATAGTCGATGTTACAACAAGTCAGAACAACTGTCAAGCAGTTTCAATGGAGAGTTATGCCGATTCGTTATCGTCTGGTTGAGTTGATGCGCGCCTGGGAAATTGAGCGAGGGGAGTCACTGGGAAGCCTGACGTTTCGGCGTCTCGCTGAGCTTGTTAACCTCAGCCCGGACACGCTGAATCGTATTGCAAATCAGAAGGTGACGCGGATTGATCACGAGACGATTGACAAGTTGTGTGACTTCTTCGGCTGCGACTTGGCAGATTTGATGGTGCGAGAGTAGGCATGCTGGCAGGTGCTATATGCGAGACGTGATCGTCTTCTGGAGTATTATTGTGTAAAGTGATTGTGAGCTATGCGACATATCACTGAGCTTTTTGATTTTCTGCACAATGGCATGTCGATGACCGACATTTATCAGCCAGCAGTTATTTTGCATTTGCTTGAACAAGACGGCACATCCACTAAAGTAGAACTGTCGCGTACACTGAGTGGTTATGATGAGGAAATTCAAGAATACTACGAAAAAATCCTTATGCGCTGGCCAAAAATTACGCTAACTAAACATAAAATTGTTAGTTATGATCGCAGAAACGCACTATTCTCGCTGAATTTTGATCTGGAAGATAAAGTATTAACTGAGCAAGCGAAACAGCTTTGTGAGCAGAAAATTCGTGAGTGGATTGAGAAGAAATCGCTTCGTCGCAGTATCCCAAAAGCTGAGGCATCAACTCGTTTCCGTGTCCTAAAGGCCGCACGAGGTAAGTGTGAGTTGTGCGGTATTTCATCGAAAATTTCTCCTATCGATATTGATCATATTTTCCCTCGCAATCAGGCTGATAGATATGGTTATGTGTTAAACGGTAATATAAAAATGCATATTGATGATGAGCGAAATTTGCAGGCACTCTGTTACCGCTGTAATAGGGCAAAGCGAGACCAGGATACCACCGACTTTCGGCAGCCACGCAGTAAAATCATTCGAGAACACGCGCTAGCCTATACGACCAGCAACGATCAACAGCTGATCACGCGCAAGATTGCAGGGGATGAACTGTTAGAAAAGCTGTTTGAAAAATTGATCGATGAACACGCTCGCTTAATCGACAAAGATGCCCAGGAGCCGATTGTTGAACGCATCACCGATATGATCGAGGCGTTGGTTGCAATCGCAAAGACAGAAGGGTTTGCTGAGGAGGATATTCTTGCCCTCGTGCGTCAGCGGCGCGATATACTTGGTGGTTTCGATGCTGGTATGTATCTTGTTGATGGAGCAGCGTAAAACCTTCGCTCTTCTGGTGCCCTACGAACACCCCTAATTGCCTCAGTCATGAACGGGCGGGCTACTGAGTACGAATTCTGCCTCTACGGGTTGTTCCCATTTCTCTGGTTCTTGATTCTTGCGATATTCCATTAAAACTTGTATAATCTGCTTGTTGGAAGTATCTTAGATACTTCCAAGTCAACATAATGATACTTCCGTAACGTGATGTTGGGATATTTCCTTTAGCTGTGGAGTAGGCGACAATGGATAGCTTCCATTATACCTTCGCTGCGTTGCGAGGTGTGCAGGCGGGACGTGAATACTACGTTGCGATGGTTCCACTCAAGCTATTGCCAAGGTTACTCCAGTTTGATAGCCAGGATATGCCACCAGAACTACGCGCCCAACGTGTGTTGAATCGCGCACGTATTCCTGCGATCACACGTTACATTGTTGAACACCCCAAAGACTATGTCTTCTCAGCAATTACAGCCTCTATTGATGGTGAGGTTACCTTTGTTCCTGTCGAGAACCAAGGGGTGAAACGCAATATGGGGCAGCTTACTGTGCCACTTTCTGCAGATCTGATCGTGAATGATGGGCAGCATCGCCGCGCCGCAATCGAAGAAGCGCTTCGTGAACAACCAGATTTGGGTGATGAGACAATCTCAGTTGTGTTTTTCATGGATGCTGGTCTCATCAGGAGTCAACAGCTTTTTGCTGATCTCAATACGCATGCTGTTCGTGCTAGTGCTTCGATTGGCATCCTGTATGATTTTCGAACACCACTTGCACAGGTTGCTCGGCGCGCTGCTGCTGAAGTTCCCGCATTTAAAGGCATGACCGAGATGGAACGCTCCTCGATCGCAAATCGCTCTCTGAAGCTTTTTACATTGAGCGGTATTTACTATGCGACAGGTGCGCTGCTTCGCAAGAGAGCAGATGATGAAATCTCCTTGCAAGAGAGTCAGATTGCTATTGATTATTGGAAAGCCCTTTGTGATGTGATTCCTGAGTGGCATGAGCGGGTGATGCGCTCGACCTCAAGCCTTGAATTGCGGCGCGATTATATTACGTTTCACAGCGTCACACTTCATGCACTGGGCATGGTTGGCGCTGATCTGATCGCAACCTACCCACGTAACTGGCAGGAGCATTTAACGCAACTCCGTACTCTTGATTGGCACCGCACAAATCGGCTCTGGGAAGGTCGGGCGATGGTCGGTGGCCAACTCAGCAAGGCACGAGCACAGATTGTTCGTACCGCAAGTGCTATCAAGCAAGTGTTGGAGTTGCCGCTGTCTCCTGAAGAGGCTCGACTAGAGCAATTACCAATCGGGTCTATTGATGTGTCTGAAGATGAATTATTGGAGACAGAGATATGACGACATCAACAACTTCCATATTTGATAGTCGTAGCATTGGAAGTATTTACCAGGAAATTCGTGATGTCTATCTCTCGAATGCGATGCCCTGGGTGATTGGATATAGTGGTGGTAAGGATTCGACGGTCTCGCTCCAGTTAATCTGGTACGCGCTGCGTGATCTACCGCGTGAGCAGCTCACAAAACCGATATATGTGATTGCAACCGATACGTTAGTTGAAACGCCGCTGATTGTCGATCACGTAAACGGCAATTTAGGTAAAATCGGTCGATTGGCCCGTGAGGCTGGTCTTCCGCTGACGGTCCATCGTCTCACTCCTGAGGTCACAGACAGCTTCTGGGTTAACCTGATTGGTCGTGGCTACCCAGCGCCGCATAGCCGCTTTCGCTGGTGTACCGAGCGTATGAAGATCAAGCCAGCAGATTCCTTCATTCTTAGTAAAGTCGCGCAGTATGGTGAGGTCGTGCTCGTTCTTGGCCAGCGCCGTAGCGAGAGTCAGTCGCGAGCGCAAGTAATGGACGATTATCGTATCACTGGCTATCGGCTTTCGCGGCATTCGACTCTGCCAAAAGCCTATGTCTACACGCCAATCGAGGCATTTACCACCGACGATGTTTGGAGCTACCTACTCAGTGTGCCTTCGCCGTGGGGTGGGAATAATCGTGACCTTGCATCACTCTACCGCAGTGCCCAGTCGGGAGAGTGTCCCTTGGTTGTGGATCTCTCAACACCATCGTGTGGCAACAGCCGTTTTGGTTGCTGGGTCTGTACTGTTGTGGAGCGTGACCGTTCGATGGAGGCGCTGATCGATAATGGTGAGGAGTGGATGAGCCCGATGCTTGAGTTTCGGGATTTCCTTGCCGCAACTCAAGATCCAGAACGGCGCAAAGAGGTACGGGATTATCGGCGTCGGGATGGCTTAGTTCATTTCCGCAAGCGCGGGAATGGCGAGTTGCTGATCCGTGGCCCCTACCGTCTTGAATTCCGCAAACAACTCCTTGCGCGCCTGCTGAATGTACAGGAGCAGGTGCGCCGCAATGGACCCGATGCCCACATTGAACTGATTAGCCCAGAAGAACTCTATGAAATTCGTCGGCTGTGGCGGATTGAGGCACAGGATTGGGCTGACTCTATTCCTGCCATTTATCGTGAAGCAACCGGGCGAGATCTCCCGTGGCCCGAAGATGATGGCGCGGTCTTCGGTGCTGCTGAGCGTGCGCTGCTCGCGCAGATCTGCGCTGAAGAGGATGTACCGCTTGATCTGATGCTCGCACTGATCGAGAGCCAGCGCCAGCATGGCGCATTGGCGGGAAGAACGGTGATTCATGCTCGGGTTGATGAGGTATTGCGGAGTGAGTGGCGTAATGAGGAAGAAGTGATTGCTTCTGTAAATATACACTATCAACACCTTGAGGATCGCTTGCCAATGGCTGAGGAAGTGTAACATGCACTTCACTGAGTTTCGCCTGATCAATTTTGGCCTCTATCCTGGTGAGCATGTGATTGATGTTCGCCCTTCTACCGCTGAAGGAACGACTGATCGCCCAATTGTGCTCATTGGCGGGAAGAATGGCGCTGGTAAAACGACGATTCTGGAGGCTGTGCGGCTGTGTCTCTATGGTGCAGCGGCGCTTGGCAAAGGAACCAAGCGTGCATCCTACGAGAGCTATTTGCTCAACCGCATTCACCGCCAGGTTGGAACGCCGCTTCATCATACGTTTGCGGGTGTTGGCGTTGGCTTCATCCACACGGTGGGTAGTACGACCCATGAGTTTATGATGCGGCGCATGTGGGAACGGCGGCGAGCGGGCGTCAGTGAGACGATTCATGTCACTCGGGATGGATCGCCGCTCAGTGAGCAGGAATTAGGTTGGTGGGATCAGTTTCTGCATGATCTGCTGCCGCCAGGTCTTGCAGATCTCTTCTTCTTTGATGGTGAGAAGATCCAATCACTGGCCGATGATCCCGACTACACCGTCCTTGGCGAGTCGATCCGCTCCTTACTCGGCCTTGATTTGCTTGATCGCCTTCGTGGAGATCTTAGGGTCTATCTCGCACGGCAGCGAAGAACTGGGGAACAAGGGCTCGATGATCTGCTGACGGATCTGCGTAGGCGACATGGCGAGGTCGAAGAAGCGTTCCATAAGGCACATATGGAACTTGGTCATATCAATAGTCTGATAGCGCATAAACAAGGCAAAGTTGAGGAGACCGAGCGGCTTTTGGCAAGCGAAGGCGGCACCATTGCTGCTCAGCGCGATGCACTCAAGCAGCGTTCGGAAACACTCCGTGAAACTATTCGAAGGTATGAGCGAATTATTGCTGAGCAGGCAAATGCTTTGCTACCGTTTGCGATTATTCCAGAACTTGCACAAACGCTCCAGGCACGTCTGCTGCTTGATCAGCGCGTTGAGCAGTATATTCAGGTTGCCACTGTTGCAGATTCTTTTGTTGCAGAGTTCACACATCATCTTGTAGAGGATGATGACTGGCTTGGCGATCTGAGGCTGAGTAAGCAGAAGCGTGAGCATCTAACTATCGGATTGGGCAAGAAGATACAGATGGTTCGCGATAACCTGATTCATGAAGATGAGGCCGAGCTTGCCAATGAGACAGTAGCGCATCCACTGGAGAAGGACGCACGCCAGGAACTGATCACCTGGCTTGATCAATCGATAACGCTTGTGCCGCAACAAATGGCTGAGATTAGTCAGGTATTAGAGAGTGCAACTGCGGAACTTTCTGAGGTTGAGTCAATCCTGCTTCATCTTCCAGCGGAAGAGGCAATCCGGCCAATCATCCAGCAACTTTCGCTGCTTCAGCGTGAGTTAGGTGCCCTTGAAGTTCAACAGCAAGCATTGGAGACCACAGTCCAACAATTGCGTCAGAAGCGTGAAATATTGGACAGCGAAGAGAAAGAGCTCTACACACGCCTGATGCGGAGTGATGACCCACGCTACCGGATGCAGTTAGCTGGCCGCGCTCAGCAGGTACTTGTGCGCTACGAAGAAGCACTGCGACGTGCAAAAATCACTGAGCTTGAAGGTTCAATAGTGGAGTGTTTTGGGCGTCTTAGCCGCAAGGGGCGCTATATCCGCAAGGCTGTAATCGATCCACAGACCTTCACAACCACGCTCTATAACCAGAAGGGTGATGCTTTGCCACGCGAGCAACTCTCGGCTGGTGAGAAGCAAATCTATGCTGTAGCGGTGCTGTGGGCGTTGCGTTTGGTGTCTGGGCGAACCCTCCCGATTATTGTGGACACGCCACTTGGCCGCTTGGATAGTGATCATCGTCAAGGTCTGATCCAACGCTACTTTCCCCAGGCGAGCCACCAGGTCATCCTGCTTTCAACCGATACTGAGATCGATGCGACACTCTATGCCGATCTGGAGCCAGCGGTTGCCCGTTCGTATCAGTTGGTCTACCAGCCTGGTGATGCGAGCACTCAGGTAACCGCAGGCTACTTCTGGTCTGAACCTCACGATCTTATACATCTTACTGAAGTAGTGGTGCAGCCATGAACCTTTCACGTATTCGATTTTGCGATGAGGCCGATCAGCGCCTGCGTAATTTGAAGGCACGCACCACGTTGAGCGCAAACTTGCTGTGTCGGATTGGCTTTAGCCTCTCACTTGCTGAGCCAACGATACCTGACCCAACATTGTATCCAGAGAATAGTTCACGCGAGATCGAACGTGGGACGCTTACTGGGCGCTATGATCCATTATTTGTCGCGCTTTTACGCCAGCGTTGTCTTAATGACGGTTTGCCAATAGAAGGCGCTGGCTTTGAGGAGCAGTTCCGAGCACATATGAACCGTGGTGTGCTGCTGCTCTATCAACAGGTAAAATCGTTGCCCGATCTCTGCAAGCTCGCCAACATCAAGCCAACCCCTGTCTAGGAGGCATTATGGTACGGCTGCCAATCTATATGGATCACCACGCAACCACGCCAGTTGAGCCGCGCGTGCTTGAGGCGATGCTCCCATATTTCACAGAGGTGTTTGGTAATGCAGCCAGCAAGGATCATGAGTTTGGCTACCAGGCGAACCAGGCGGTAGAGCAGGCCCGCAAACAGATCGCTGCCCTAATCAATGCACGCCCAGATGAGATCATCTTTACCAGTGGTGCGACCGAGTCGGATAACCTGGCACTCTTTGGGATTGCGGAGCGCTATGCCGACAAAGGCGACCATATTATTACCTGTGTTACTGAGCATAAGGCGGTGCTTGATGCTGCAAAGCATCTTGAAGTCCTTGGCAAACGTGTCACCTATTTGCCTGTTGACCAGTACGGGCGGATTGATTTGGAAGAGCTACGTGCAGCAATTACTCCACAGACGGTGTTGATCTCAATCATGGCAGCCAACAATGAGATCGGGACATTGGCACCGCTGGCTGAGATTGGTCGGATTGCCCGCGATCATGACGTCCTTTTCCATACTGACGCAACCCAAGCAGCAGGCTATATTCCGCTCGATGTCCAAAAGCAGCAGATTGATTTACTCTCGCTCTCGGCCCACAAAATGTACGGTCCTAAAGGTGTCGGCGCGCTGTATGTGCGGCGTAGCAACCCACGCGTGCGCCTAGCACCAGTATTCTATGGTGGTGGACATGAACGTGGCATGCGCTCAGGCACGCTAAACGTACCAGGCATTGTTGGCTTTGGAGTAGCAGCAGAACTTGCCCGCCGTGAAATGAAGGAGCAAGCAGCGCAATTGCGTAGCTGGACTGAGCAACTCTTTGTGGGTTTACAGGAGCGCATTGAGGGCATCGAACTGAATGGGCATCCAACTGAACGGCTACCACATAATCTCAATCTCTACATTCCAGGAGTGGAAAGCCGCGCTTTTATTGCTGGCTTGAAAGATCTGGCAGTGGCAACAGGATCGGCCTGCACCAGCGCATCAGTTGAGCCATCACATGTTATTATGGCGTTAGGTTTTGGGGAGGCGAGAGCGCACGGATCATTGCGATTTGGGTTGGGACGCAGCAATGACAGTGGGCAGCTTGCGTATGTGGTTGGGGTAGTAGGACAAAGGGTTAAATCGCTACAGGCATTAGTCGCGAGGCAATAAGTATGGATTCCAGCCATAGAGATTGAATAACTTAGTCAATTTCTAATTCATCACGTGCAAGCTGATCAACCGATACTCCAAAAAAATTAGCGATTGTTACGGACAGTTCGAGCGATGAATGTTTATGCCCACTCTTCAGATCCCCAATAAAGTCGTGAGGCTTGAATTTGAGCGCATCGGCCAATTCCCGTATCACCATTCTACGTCGTTAACGTAGCTTTCCAAGGCGCTGCATAACCTCTAACACTGACTTCTTGAAATTGTCATCTTTATGCTGCTATTTCTTGATATAAGCCGCATCTCCCCAAGTGTGATCACGTTAATATCTAAGATCAATAAAAGGTTTCTTCTGGTAAGATAATATGACAATAGACATCCTCAGCTTCCATGTCGATCTTCTCTCTTGATTATATATCCTTATTGCTAATACTTATTATTATGAATATCTCCTGATTTCGCTCATGATAATTCCTCATCTTCTTCTGAAGATATAACTGTCTTTAAATCCTTATCCCAATTGTCTTTTTTTCTAACATTCTTACTAATAGCATTTAAATCATCCTTAAGAGCTTTCCTTACTACTGTATTATCCTGTATTCCGTAATTCCAATCACGTAACCAAAAATCAGAGGGAATAGAACCTAGAATGTTTTCAGTTTGAGCTTCAACTCTGTCGGGCTGATTTATATCTAAAAGATCCCCCTCCCAAGCGTATACTAGACGGTCAACAATATAGTCATTTAGTGCTATAAGATTTACCTTACTCATAAACTTTTTGTTCTTTAGCCATAAATCGCTAAACTTTCTCGAAGCTGCACGCCAAATTGCCAAAAGAGTTTCTTTTTTTGTATCTTCTTCATCATTCATTCTAAATGCTTCGCGAATAACTCGTAAGCATGTTTCAATTGTGGTTAGTTGTATAACTCCCTGCTCCTTGTTGCTTAATGGCCATATTAAAAGCCCTTTAAATGGACTACCTTTTTGCTCATTTACGTCTTTCAGCACAGAAGAAATATTCCCATAACTAACCCCAGCATCAAGTAATCTATGTTGTAAAGCAGGTTCATCAAATGATGCCAAAAGAGCCTTTACATTGTCAGTCGGAACCTTAGCTGCCTTGTTATTGATTACAACAAACTGAAATGCTTGTTCTTCTAGCGATGCTTCAATTAGAGCAACTATTAAGACAGGGACGTTTTCGCTAGTAACTTCGCTCATGCCTAGTATTCTGTGCTGGCCATCTACAATTAAAGCCGGTCTCTCGTGAGGAAGTGCATTTTCATCAAATTGAAATGATAGAGTGCCCCAGTCTATTTTGTCAGTAACTCCATTTGTAGTGTCTATTTGTGGAAAGCATTCATTAATACTTGTCTGCATCGTACTAAATTTTGCAGTATTAACGCCAAAAGCTATAACCACTCCGACAGGAATAGTATTTTCATTATTAGAACTTAGAAATCTCGCAATGGCCCTCACTCGGGAAGGTGTAATAATTCTTTGTGTTCCTTTTTCATGTTCTCCGACTCTTCTAATTCCAGACCATTTTATCACATCATTAGTGTTTGCAACGAACACAACAAACTCAACGCTGTTCCCGCGTCCTCTTTGAGCCACACGGCAACCAAAATATGTTCGACTCTCCATTATTTTTCTCCTTTAGCTAGGATTTCCCGGCACAATTAACACAGTACGCTACTAGATTTAGGAAATGCCAACTGTCTGCCTCATCTATTCTCCCAACAACCAACTTTCCCACACGATATGCAGGTTGCCCACAAATGGTGCAATTATAAAGGCTTTTTGCGTAGACCGCAACTCGGTACTGAGCTTCTAGTTCTGAAAGAAAATTAGTATCTCCTTCTGTTGATGATAATGATATTGCCTCATAATGATAATCGTAGTGATCTATTCGATTACGCTTTATTTTATTGTTACATTTCCCGCAAGCAATTTTTATATTATCTCGATCATTTAATCCACCCATAGATCTTGGCCAGACGTGGTCTGCTGTTGCGATTTTATCTGGATTAGTCCCCCCATATTCCAGAGCGCCACCACATATATAGCAGTTATGGTTAAAGCGCTTAGCTTCTGCACGCCTAAAGTTCATGTCACCTTCAGCGTTTTCTGTCTCATCCATATACCGCAAACATTTTTCGAGCGCATATCCAATCTCGGTCTTCTGTCGATCTGAGTATCTTGTGTAGTCTCGTAAATATTTTCGTAGTTCAACCTTAAAATTGTACTCACCATGTTGAGAATATAAATATCGCGCTGTATTAATTAATCTGCGTACTAAATAGTTTAAGCAGCTATGATAAATTAAATCTTCTAGCTGACCGTCAGCTGCTAGATAATTATCTAGTTCCTGCACAAAGCTCGAAGCTCCATTATTAGGATGGAACTTTGCAAGAAGAATTTTCAACTCCTCGCCTGGGTTAATCCTACTCATGATACACCCTTTTACCAAAGCTTGTTGCGATTTGTTTTGTAAAACTGTGCTAGACCGTAACTCAATAATTCGAAATTTACTATCAGGACTTTCGCTTCAATTCACACGGTTATACGTGACTTACTGCACGTATATGCGGTTGTTTCAATTCTTGCATAAGATACGCTGATAAAAGTTGGTTTTTTGCCTGATAGAGCGTCTGTT
>Ga0163144_10026816_pt1 | contig 11183 bp, 13 predicted proteins | sample OliLak19BULKMAT1_FD_123175 | JGI IMG/M metagenome (GOLD analysis project Ga0163144, IMG submission 123175) | Freshwater microbial mat bacterial communities from Lake Vanda, McMurdo Dry Valleys, Antarctica - Oligotrophic Lake LV.19.BULKMAT1 | ecosystem: Environmental > Aquatic > Freshwater >... | reverse complement strand
GAGCATGTCGCTGGCGGTGGCGAAGCGGACGGTGTGACCGCGGCTGAGCGCATGCTGGGCGACGTTCTTTAGGATCATCGTCTTGCCAACGCCGTTGGGGCCGACGAGCACGGCGTTGTGGCCGGATTTGATGAAACTGAGGCTAAAAAGCTCCTCGATTGCCTGGCGGTCGATCTTCTTAGGCCAGGTCCAGTCGAAGTCGGCCATGGGTTTGGTGGCGCCGACGTGAGCGTCGCGTGCGCGGCGCTCGAAGCCGCGCTTCTGCCGCTCCCGCTCCTCGATGGCGAGCACTTCTCGGAGCCAGGGCTTGTCGATGATCTCATCGCAGCAGCCGATTAGGCCGAACAGCCCAAGTGCCTTGAGGCGAGTTTTCAATTCTGTTGGGGTCAGGTCAGTGGTCATGGCTGCTGTCTTTCTTGAGCACGTCGTAGGTGGAGAGTGGGTGCGGAGTGATGACGAGGTCGCGGTGCTCGCTGGAAGCAAGCGGGAGGCTCACGGCCGGAGGCAGGCCGCGATCAGAGCGCCGCTTGTCGATGACCTGGCGTACTGCGCCGATGTGCACAGTGTTGCGCTCGAGGACTTCGACGAGCGCGTCTTCGAGCGTGTCGGCTCCGGCGCCGTCAAGCAGCTGCAGCAGCCTGGAGGTGTTGCTGCCGATATTTTCACCGCGCTCGGCCAAGCAGCGCAAGAACGCCTGGCTGCTGGGCGCGGCTTTGGCGAGGCGGTCGAGCCCGCGGTGCTGGCGAGCGCGCTTCTTTTCGAGGACTAAACGCTCCAAATGCTCAGGTATTTCGAGCTGCTGGGCCCGGTCCCAAGAACGAGCATGCGAGGCCACCACGTCGTTGCCTTCGGCGATACGCACGGTGTCGAGGTCGGCGAGCACGGTCAGTGTGCGCTGCGTCCGGTCGTGGGGGACGGAGTAGTCGTTGAGATCAAATCGTGCGTAAGGCGTCTTGCCGATTTCGACATCAAGGCGCTCGACGACTGGGAAGGGCTCGTCTGGCAGTCGCAGCAGCTTGCCTTCCTCATCGCCGAAGGCATCACGAACGGTGCGCGCTCGGTCCTCGACCCAAGAGGCGATCCGCAGAGCGTGTCGTCGACCATTCGTGGGCCTGTCGATTGAGGTCGGCTATGTCCATAAACGTCCGAGCTGCGAAGAATGCGTCGCGGACGTAACGGATGGCGCGCTCGACTCGGCCTTTCTCGTTGCCGCGGGCTACGGCGACCGGCCGAGGCTCGAAGCGGTAATACGCGGCGAGCTCAAGGAGCCGCGGATTGAAACGGATGGCGTCGCCGTGCCGCTCGAGCACCGCGCTCTTGAATTGTCGTAATTCTGTGCCCGGCTCGGTTTTGTGGCCTATGGAGGAAGAAGCTGGGCCGCGGAGCGTTTCAGATCCCAACAACGACACATAACGAGGACGCAGCAGTGGACGATGTCCGCGTTGCGCACCGTGCCGCCAGGAGGTTGTCATGCTGGAGCGCTACTTTGTTAGGCCCGCTACCATCGACCGTATCCGCGCATCGTGGATCGGCGGATCCATCGAGCAGTACGTCACTTCACTGGCCGACAACGGCTACGCGGCCCGCAACGTGTTCCGCCGAGTTCCCATGCTGGTCCAGTTTGGAGATTTTGCTCGCGAGCGTGGAGCGAAACGTGTCGATGACCTTCCGGGTCACCTTGATGCTTTCGTGGAGAGGTGGACAGAGCAGCACGGCTCGCGACGCAGCACGGCGGTGGCAAGGAAGAAGGTCGCGAGCGAGGTACGGAATCCGGTGCAGCAGATGCTGCGACTCGCAGTTCCCGATTTCTGCGGTCGGCGGCGCTCGCGATGGGCGCGCCTGCCGTTCGATGGGCGCGCCGGGCGGTTCTTCGACTACCTCACCGAAGAGCGCGGGCTCCGCCAGGCGAGCATCCACCACTACAAGCACCACCTTGGCCCGTTCGAGGCATATCTCGAGCGTATCGGCTGTCACGACGTCGCAGTAGTTTCACCTCCGGTCCTCGGCGCGTTCATTGCGGAAAGCGCTGGCCATCTCCGCCCGACGAGCGTGCGTGACCGCTGCGGCGTGCTTCGCGTCTTCTTGCGCTACCTGCATCGCGAGCACCTGTTTCCAAGGGCCAATGGCATCAGAGATGCGCGCGTTCGTGGACGCAAAGCGCGCTCTCGGTCGTCGCTACATCACTGAGGAGAAATCCCTCCGGTTGTTCGACATCTTCCTCGCGCAACGGTGCGTCGACAGCTTCGTTGACGTGACGCCGGAGCTCATCGATTCGTTTTTAGCGTCCCGCTCGTACCGGCAAGCTCGTAGCTACAACATGCTTCTCGGCGTTGTCAGGTGCCTGTTCGATTGGCTCGTCCGCCAGGACCGTTGGCAGCGCTCCCCGGTGCGCACCAGACCTCGTCGCCAGACCGCGCACCGCATCCCCTACCTTCTCGATCCCGCCGAAGCGCGACGCCTTCTCGAAATTGCCGGCAATCTTCCTGTCCGACCGCGTGCCCCGTTGCGGGGGCCCACCTACAGGACGATCTTCGCCCTCCTATACGGCCTCGGGCTTCGCGTGGGCGAGGTGTCTCGTCTGCGGTGCGCCGACATCGACTTCGACCGACAGCTGCTCGTCATCAGCAACACCAAGTTTGGCAAAACTCGGCTCGTCCCGTTCGGGCCGCGGATCGGCGCTCTGCTTCACGGCTACCTCCAAGTGCGCGGCGGCAAGCTAACTCCGGATTCCGCCGTCTTCTCGTTCACGCGACGGGGGACGGTTCATTCAGGCACGATCAGCCAGACGTTCCATCAGCTCATACCGCGCCTCGGTCTCTCGATCCCGCCTGGTGTCGCGGCGCCTCGTGTTCACGATCTCCGGCACGCCTTCGCGGTGGGCACTCTGCTGCGTTGGTATCGCGAGGGTGTGGACCCGGCTGCACGCCTGTTCCACCTCTCCACGTTCCTCGGGCACGTCAATCCGAGCTCCACCGCGGTGTACCTAACGATCACGGCCGAGCTGCTGGCCGCGGCCAATCGTCGCTTCGAAGGCTTCGCCGCTCCCGCACTGAAGGGGGTATCGCCGTGACTTCTCAGCCTCTGGGACCGGTCGTCCAGTCGTTCTTCATCGACGGCCTGACCACGATGAAGGGCCTGCGACCGTCTTCGGTGCGCAGCTACCGCGACGGCATCCGCCTGTTTCTGCGCTTCGTCGCCGACGACACGCATCATCGAATCACGCAGCTGACGCTCGCCCACTTGACCTTCGAGCGCGTGCTCAGCTTCGTGCGCCACCTCGAGGACGTCCGCCACAATCACACGCGGACGCGCAACCAGCGATTGGCCTTGCTGCACACCTTCTTTGAGTACGTCGCGCTCCGTGTCCCGGAGATGCTTGCGGTGGCCGAGCGCGTCGCGGCGATCCCGCCGAAGCGAGCCCCGCCACCCGAGACGCGCTTCCTGGAGCGCGACGAAATCACGACACTGTTCGCGCGGCTGCCCTCATATGGACGAAACGCAGCGCGCGATCGCGCGCTGCTCCTGTTCCTTTACAACACCGGCGCGCGGGTCCAGGAGGCTGTCGATCTGCGCGTCCGGGACCTCGACATCGTTCCCACGCCGCGTGTATGACTTCACGGCAAAGGCGACAAATGGCGGGCGTGCCCGCTGTGGGCTGACACCGCGCGCCAGATCGAAGCCTTGCTCGGCCCGGGCCCGTACCCGCCGGATCGAGCCATATTCGTCTCCAGCCGTGGAGGACCGATGACACGCTTCGGCGTCTACAAGCTCGTGCGCCGGCACACCCGGCACCTCGAAGCACGTCTCGGCCGCGTCGGCCCGCACGTGTTCCGCCACACGACGGCCGTGCACCTGCTTGAATCCGGCGTGGAGGTCAACGTGATACGCGGCTGGCTCGGACATGTGAGCCTCGACACCACCAACAGGTACGCGGAGATCAACATGCGCGCCAAGGAAGCGGCGCTGGAAGCGTGCGAGCCCCCTGCCACGGCTTCGGTCGCACGCCCCCGAAAGGCCGTCTGGCGAAATGACGAGTCGCTGCTCGCCTGGCTCGCCAGCCTCTGACCGTTATGTGCCCTCGGCAGCAAGGACCCGCCTTGTCTGGAAGCGTCTCGCGTCGTCGCCGCCACGTAACGGAGCCGGGCACAGAATTAAGATTTTGTGGCGCGCCACGAAATCGTAAAGCAGGACGCGCGGAACGCCGCCGAAGAAGGCGAAAGCGTCGACATGCCCGCGCACGAAGAAGGGCATGGACGCGCCTAGAAAGAAGCGCAAAAACACCTGCCGCGAGTAGCTGAGCACCATCACGAAGGCCCACAGGATGCGCTCGGCGCGTCCAACCTGAAGCTTGCCGAAGTGTGCCCAGTCGACCTGCGCCTGCTCGCCTGGCAGGGTCTTGAGGCGCAAGAAGGCCTCGGCCGGTTTGCGCGGACGGTGCCGCCCGACGACGCGACGGAAGTGGTCGGCGCCGCCGGGATAGCCGCGCTCCTTGACCATCTCGAACAGCCGGCTCGAACACAGGCCCTCGTACTTTCCGAGCTGCTCGACGATGAAAGGCACGAACGGATCGGCCATCGAAGGCCGTGTCGGCAGCGCCTTAGCCTCACAGACCCCGACGCGCAGAGCTGGGAGCGCTGCATGGTGGTCGCGACGCTGCGCAAGGTGCGCGTAGTTCGTGGCGCGACTACCCAACGCTAGCGCGCACAAACGAAAAACGCGGAGTCAGCATTTAGCTAACTCCGCGTTTTCATTATTTGTTGCGCGGGGGCGATACTACACGTGGACAACGGCTATTTCGGTGCCGATTGAGGTGCGGGTGGCGTAGGCGCTGCCGTGACCGGGCGAGCCCGGCGTGGGCAATCGTCGCCCCAGAGGCGCTCGCGGCTCCGCAGCCGTTCGAGAGAGAGCCGGTCGGCGAGACCAGCGTGCTCGCTGACATCGCCTGGGCCACGGGGCATCGCTTCGATTCGTGATTGTCGTCGCCGACGCCGGCCCGAAGCGCGCCATGCGGTAGCTGACGCGAAGCATTTCGGCTTGACCGCCCAGCCCGTTTGGGCCTGGTTCAAGCGGGCTGTGAAGGGTATCCATCAATCACCGCGGAATCTGCGGCATTTTTGCGACCTGGTTCGGCACGCCACCTTGGACGCTCGCTCGACCGCCGTTGCGTACTATTATCGAAGTCCATGCCAGTGATGCAGCTGACCCGCGCCGAACCGCCTCCCGCGCAGCGAACGGTTGAGACGCGCGCAAAGCCACAGAAGGGCAATCGCGTGGATGTATACTTTTCAGTAGACGTTGAGACAGACGGTCCGATCCCGGGGCCGTTCTCTATGCTGTCCATGGCGCTGGTCTATGCCGGGCGATTCGACGGCATGCGCTTCCAGCGCCCTGACAACCTAGACTGTGCTTTCTATCGTGAGCTCCGACCGATTTCGAACGACTTTCAGCCCGAAGCACTCGAAATCAATCGCCTTGATCGCGACAAGTTGGTGCGCGAGGGCATTCCCCCGGAAGTCGCGATGGCAGACGCCGCCCGGTGGGTACGCGAAGTTGCAGGCGACGGCGAGCCGGTGTTAGTGGCTTACCCGCTTAGTTTCGACTGGAGTTGGCTGTACTGGTACTTTGTCCGCTTTGTTCCAGAGGGGTCTCCCTTCAACCACTCGCGAGCGTTCGACATCAAGACGGCGTTCGCAGTGAAAGCGGGTATTCCCGTCGCCGAAGCTGGACGATCGAACCTCGCCCCCGAGTTGAGGGGCAGTGCAACTCACACGCACCACGCGCTTGACGACGCGAGGGAGCAAGCTGAGATCTTCGCGAACCTTTTCGAGTGGAGGGGGACCATTGTCCGACCTATTACAGGCGCGCCGCGCTGAGGCTTCGCGGCGTCTTCGCCTCCTTGCCGAATCGCTCGTGGACGCAGCAAACCTCGCAAAGGGGAAGGCCAGCGTCTATCTGACTGGCTCCTTCGGTCGAGGAGAGGCCAGCGCGCACAGCGATTTGGACCTGTTCATCGTGGGCAGGTCATCGCCCCCGGATAACAAGCGAGCGCTCTCACGTCTCGACGAAACTTGTGTAGAGGCGGATTTGATTCGCGCCATCGACAAACATGGCTTTCCTCCGTTTTCTGGCGACGGTGAGTGGCTCGCTCACTACGCGATCCAAGACCTGATCGGTAAACTTGGGACAGCCGAAGATGATGCGCGCAACACGTTTACCGCTCGACTGCTGCTCTTGTTGGAGAGCCGAGCGCTGATCGGCGATGACATCCGCGAGGAGGCAATCACCGAAACGATTGAGGCCTACTGGCGTGACTACGAGCGGCACAAGACGGAGTTCGTCCCGGCCTTTTTGACGAACGACATCTTGCGGCTTTGGCGAACATTTTGCGTAAATTACGAAGCGCGAACCAGGAGCGAGCCGGCCTGGCAGAAAGCGAAACGCAAGCTCAAAAACTACAAGCTCAAGCACAGCCGCTTGCTTACCTGCTACTCCGCGCTCCTCTACCTGCTCGCAGAGTTCACGATCAAGGGCACGGTGGATAAGACGGCGGCGCTAGCGATGACGCGACTGACGCCGATGGAGCGCGTCGCGGATCTTCCGACAAGCAGTAGCGAGGCGACGGAAAGCAAGGCCAAGCTAGTGGCTTGCTACGAGAAATTCTTGGTCGAGACGGATGCGTCTGAGGACGAGTTAGTCGGGCGTTTTATGGATTCCAAACGAAGCGGGGACTACTCGAACGATGCTCGCTTGATGGGTGATGCGGTACACGATCTGCTCCGCTCCGTTGGGGCAGATTCGCGATTTTATCGCCTTTTGGTCGTATAGTTAGCGCCCTCGTCTAGTTCCTGGCGGACTAGTGATGGGCTCACACCCATTCCGCGCACAGCAACTCCGCCTGCGCGAGCACGGTTTTCACGGCTTCCTCCTGCAAGTCGGGTGGGTAGCCGTGTTGTGCAGCAGGGAGCGAAGCCGGTCAGCCACATCGCCCAGTATGTAGGCAAGCGCACGCCAGGCATTGCACTTCGTGGACGGGCGCATCGTCGTGACGCCGACCGTAGAGGGCTACTACGTGGCGGCGGGACGGTTCCTGCGTTCCTGCCGCTGGTCGCTCTGACGGACCAGCCCTCGAAACGACGAAGCCCCCTGTTCGGGGGCCTCGTCTCAGAACTTCAGTAGTTGCGCGGGCCCGCAACTCGACTTTCCTGCCCAGCAATTCCGAGGGGTTGCGGAGGTGTGGGTGCCGTTCGAGGAGGCGATCGTGATTGGGTGGCGGTAGCTGGGAGACCCCAGCCGCAAACGGCTAGGCCGCCCGCCGCTTCTTCTTCGCCTGCCCGAGCGACTTGGCCAGCGCTTCGAGTAACGCGGTCACGCCCTCTGGGCCACCGAGTGCGGCAGCAACCTTTTTGTCGACGATGATGGTCTCGAATGAACGTCGAGCCTTCTCGAGGTACTTGCCACGCGTGCCGCGGGCTAGGTCATAGCGACTCAGATCGGTTTCGCTCTTACGGGCCATTTTCGTAGACTTTCCGCTGGGCGGGCGACGCCTTGCGGGCGCTGATGATTCGGATGCGGTCGCCGGCTTCGGCGGACACGACGAAGAGTACGCGAAGCTGGCGCGAGAGACCAATCAGGACGAATCGGTCGGGAAAGTCCTTGTCCGGGGCGGTGAAGGCTTCAGCGTCGAGGAAGCACGTCGCGGCCTCGCTGAACGAGACGCCGTGCTTACGTTGGTTCGCGCGGGCCTTCGCCTCGTCCCACTCGAAGTCGCCGAAGCGGAACGTCGTCACGCGCGCCCTCCACGCCGTCGAGTGCGGTCAATCCCCACCCCGGCGTCCTTGCCGAACTTCTGGCTCAGCGCCTCGACTGCGGCGCGAATCTGCGGAGCTGCCTTCTTCCTGTTCGCGATGCGTTGCTTGCGATCAAGGGGGCGCGCGGATTCCAGCAGGGCGTCGACCTTCGGCAAGACGTCCTCGTACGGACAGCGCAGCGCGAACGCGAGATCGGAAACGAGCTTCTCCTTGTGCAGGCAGGCGCCCTGCAGGCCGCCGAGCGTTCGTTGTAGAAAAACGAACTCCTCCGCCACCTTGCCATAGCCAAGCGACGAAGCCTTTTCGAAATGCCGGGCATCGAGAGCGGCGCTAAGTTGGTTCAAAGCCTTCCGCAGCTCGTCGATCGCTTGTGCCACCCCGACGACCTCTCCGAAGAACTCGTCGTCCAAGGTGGCAAGCTCCTTGCGCTTCGTAGCAATGAGGCGCTCGGCCTTCCTTGGCGTAGCGATCTTGGATCGGCTCCGGATCGCAGCCGCACGACCCTTGGGCTCGTCGACCATGGTCGGAACTGACCACAGCGTCGCCGCGCTGTCACGCACCGCTCGCGCCGCCGGCTGCCGTGCGGACATTGTTTGGCACGGACGGTGCGCTAGCGCCGACCGCGAGCAAATCGCCGAGAAAACCGTCAACAGGCAGCAGTTCTGCCAGGCCGGAGTGGCGAGGGTACCGTGCACGCCCGACTGCAGCAACGCACTGGACCTGCTCCGCTAGAACGGTGACACTGCCTTACGACGTGCTCGTCGTTGTCCGCGCGAACCCCGCCCACTGCGGCACACGGCGAACCGTCCCGTTAGCCAGCGCCCGAACCTGCCGGCCGCGAGCACACGGCGAACGAGCTGCTCAATCGAGGAGCGCCAGCATGACGAAGAATCAACTTCAGGCCGACAAGCAGCGACGCAAACGGGAGCAACGACAGAAGCGCCTGAAGCGGCATCCGCCACGGTTGGGACACGAATCGATGCTGGCTATTCCGGCGTTCCGGAGAGCCGCTGCCGCGCTGAGCGACAGCCTACGGGTTACTCCTGGCGCTGCGGTGCGCCTCGTGTCCGAAAGCGACCTCGCCCTGCCCGCCGTCGACTCCATGCTGCAAGAGCGCCACGTGGTGGTGCGGCAGATCTACGGGTGGTCGATTGAAGACGCTTTCACGGAGACGCAGCAGCTATGCACCCACCTCGCTGCTGCGGGGAACCACGATCTGGGCGGTAAGAAGACGTTCTGGGTGAGCGCAGATCTGGTCGAAGCACTTCGTCACACCAATCTGGACATTCCTGGAGACGTGCTGGAGCTGCCGTTCGCCGCGTGTGCATTCGTCTTCAACGATGCGCCGACGATCGAGCTGGTTCAGGCGTTGATCAGCGTCACTCCACGGCAAGCGCACTCTACCGCACGCTGACGGTCTATGCATTTCCTTCCCGTAGCGAGGCCGAACCCGGGTTCGACTTCGTATTCCTCGCCGACGCCTATGACGGCGAATGGCCTTACCTGATTAGCCGTAGCGTCCTGACGGACGGCAAGCGCAACCTCGACGAAATTCTGGATAGCCATCCTGATGGCTCCACGGACGAGTTGTTCCGTGATGTCGAGATGGCGGAGTTACTGAGGCTCGTGGTCAACGCCGTCCTTTACACGACCAGCGCTGACTTTCGGAAGGAGTGGCGTGAGCCCGCGCCACCTGCACTGGCCGCCAACCGCGCGATCCTCAGCGGCGACGGCGTCTACTACTTGCCCGGGCGCATCCCGATCGGGCCTGGCCAAGCCGCCGACGCGCAGGCAAGGCCAAGCAGCGGCACCACGATCGTCAAGCGCTTTTGGGTGCGCGGCCATTGGCGCCGCCCCCATCAAAGCTGGCAAGACCAGCGCGTGCGCTGGATTGCCCCTTACCTGAAAGGGCCAGACGTCGCGGCCATCGTCGAGCGGGAATACACGCTTGGCGCGACGGATCCGTGAGCGACGTGCCGGCGCGAGAAGCCTCGGTCTCTGGCCGCTTGGCAGCGCCGAGAGCCACGCGTTAGGGTCCGCGCATCTGGCATTGCCGTTCCAAGGGCTCGAAACCGATCCACGCCAGTCGTCGCTTTCGGCCGCGCCCGCAAGCGAACCAGACCCGCCAAACCGTCGGTCGCGACTGAATCACGTGCCGACCGTTGTCGACAGCGCCTTTCTCGAGCCAGCTCGGGTCAACGGCGACACGATCGATCCGACCATCGTGCCAACGTCGCGACGAGCCGCGGTACCGACCATGACGCAGTCGTAAACATCGACAGGTTCGAGAGCAACGGCGACCGCGCTCACGTTCGCGAGGCTGGCTTGGCGGATCGCCCGCACCCCGCGCCCACGTCGGCGCACGTGGGGCCAAGACCGATGGTCTTCTTGGGCGTGACGCGCTCGCCATTGTGGTGTTATGGCGAGTCGATGCCACGGCTCGGAACGGACAGCGTCCCTGAAGGCTTCGAAGAAACGTGGGAGGCGCTGATCGGCCTGGCCGTCAGGCCGCTGGTCCCCGCGCCGCTTCTCGCCGCGCAGGCTCTGGAGGTCACCCGCGGTGCCGATTGGCCCGTGCGGCGTGCCGCCATGGAGGCGCTACTGCGTCGCGCGAAGTCGGCGGAGAGTGAAGAGCTCTCCGCCGTTGGTGTGCCCGCGCGAGGACGTCCGTTCGGGAGCTACACGGTAGCGCGCCCTGCTGCGCACTCTCGGCGGCGCAAGGACCAGAGGCCCTACGCAGTGCAGCTCGAAAGCTTGGTTCCCTTTGCCGGAAGCTGCGACTGCCCCGACTTTCTTCGGGGCTCGCTCGGTCTCTGCAAGCATCTGATTGCCGTCGTCCATCACGTCCACCAGAAACAGGCGCTGCTCGCTGCCGCCCTTTCGGCGCCACCGTTCGTTCCCGAGCAAGCGGCCTGGCTGTCCTGGGATGCCGTGCGCCCGCTGCTGGGTACAGGGGACCGACTCCTTGGCCTTCGCTGGAGGGAAGTCCACGGTGCGCGTGCCGCCGCGGCTTCTGCTCGAAAGGCACGCGCTCATCTGGGAAAGAAGCGCTCGCAAGCTCTGAGCGAGAACCACGACGTCACGCGCGCGAACGCTCTCGCGCTCGCAGGCCTCACCGCTCCGAAGAAGAAACGTGGCGGAGTCGCCCTCGCCCGCACACCTCGCGCTGCACCCCTTGGACCGGCGCGTCAGAGCCCTCGCCCCGAGCAGGTCTGGACACTCCCAGAACAGCTCCTGCACGACCCGGAGCGACGACATCGTCTGCTTGAAGACCTCGCCCGCCTCATGGCCGACGCGTCCAGCGGAGTCGCGATCGATCCAGCCGTGAGAGCGCTCGTTGCCGAGGAGCTCGAGCGTAGCAAGCGAGTGCAACGT
>Ga0163144_10026815_pt1 | contig 11183 bp, 14 predicted proteins | sample OliLak19BULKMAT1_FD_123175 | JGI IMG/M metagenome (GOLD analysis project Ga0163144, IMG submission 123175) | Freshwater microbial mat bacterial communities from Lake Vanda, McMurdo Dry Valleys, Antarctica - Oligotrophic Lake LV.19.BULKMAT1 | ecosystem: Environmental > Aquatic > Freshwater >... | reverse complement strand
CAGGGCCCGGGCGATCGCCGCGCGTGAGCCCGAAATGTTGGAGCCGACGAGCTCCTCTCTGCCATTGACCAACAGTTGCGGCGTGTAGATACCGCGCGCCTCGAGCTGCGTGGCGTAGGCGCCTTGGCGCGCTGAGTGCTTTGGGTCGCTGAATGGGTCCACCCAGCCAAGCTGGTTCCAGTAATCCACGTGGAGCTCGAGTGTGAAAACCCGCTGCCCGGTCTTCTCCGCTTCCTCCGCAATCCGCGCCAGGTTCTCGTCGGCGGCTGGACAGCTGGAACAACCTTCCGAAGTGAAGAGCTGGAGCACGGCCGAGGCCGTCTGGCTTGTGGCAGGCGTTACTAGGACGCTTGGTGGGGGCTCGGCGACTGGCCCTGCACGGCTCGGTTCTGCCGCCGCCGCAGCTCCAGGCGACTGGCACCCCAGCAGCGCTAGAAGCGAAGGAGCAGCGGCCAGACAGCGCAGCGTTGAGAGGCGGCAGGGCAGCATACCAAGCCTACGGTCGAAGGCCCTGCCCAGTTACGTTGCGGCCAAGCGGCGGCTTCCGCCCTGAGTCGCGCGAGCCGGACCCGCTGAGGGTTTCGAGGTTACTTCCGGCATTGTGATTGTGAAGCCAAACGAACGCCTCAGACATGGAGTCTCCTTCTTGACCCACTGCGGGCCGCTACCAGGGAGACGCTCGACGGCGCATCGCTACGACAGGCCGCGCACAGAAACGTCAGGTCGGCCTGCTCTCCCTCATTTTCGAGCGGGTCGAGTAGCCCACGAGGTAGTAGATGGTGCAGCGCGACAGGACGCCCGTCGCCACCCACATGGTGCCAAGCAGCAACAGCGCGACCGACAGCCCTGTGGGCAGGGTGAGCAGCCAGCCTGCTGCTATGACGCCGCCGCCGCTTGCCAGGCGAAAGAGGCGATCCCAGCCGCCGACGTTCTTGGCGAATGTCAGTGTGAGCAGCTGCCTGGGATCGATCACGCGCCCGTCCACCTGGGTGCTCACGCCGCGCCCGCCAATGGCCCCATGCCATCGATAGCGGTACGAAACAGCCCGAGCAGCCCCTCGCGCACCGGCGTGTCGGCGCCTTCGTCCAGTAGGTCGTAGGTCGCGAACCACAGCACCTCGCAGCCGTCCGCCCCGAGGTCAGCGACGTGGACTGAGCCTTCGTAGTGTTCGAGTGGCATCATGGATTGTCGATCGATGCGGTAGCGGAAGAGGCGGGCGCCGTCGTCGACGCAGAGGATGGTTTCGTCGATCGGCCCTTGTTTGGTGGTGCAAAAACGACGCGCACCGGCCCCGCTGCCTTCAACGCGACAGCGGTCGATGATGGTGGGCATGAGCTTTTGCACGTTGGCGCCTGAGCGCACAAGGCGCCAAACGGAGTCGGCGGACTGGGGCAAGGCGTGGGTCAAGGCAACCGTCTTCATGAGCTTCATCGGTGATTCCATCGTCGTCTCCTGGGGCCCAGCGGCTGTGCTGGGTTCCCAAGTGATAGGCCCCGGCGCGTCTCGCGACAATCGATAAAATCATCAATCACTTTCACTGCTGTGGTGATAGTCAGAGGCATGACCATCCAGTCGTTGCCTGACCTCGCCACGTTCGTGGCGGTGGTCGAAGCGGGAAGCTTCACGGGCGCCGCTCGACGACAGGGCCTTACCGTCAACGCCGTGAGTCGCAGACTCGTACAGCTTGAGCAGGCGATGGGCATCAAGCTCATCGAGCGAACGACCCGACGCTCGGCCCCGACAGAAGCTGGCACGCGGCTGTATCGAAAGGCGGTTGCGATCTTCGACGCGCTGTTGGAGGCCGAAGCCGACGTGCAGCAATCGCGAGCCGCGATCGAAGGCTCGGTATGCGTCGCGCTGCCGCCCGCGGTGATCAGTCGAAGCCTGCTCGAAGATATCGATCGTCTGCTCAAGGCGCATCCTCGGTTGAGCGTCGACCTGCGGATTGGCTCACCGTACTTACCCGGCGAGGGCGGAGTCGATGTAGCGTTGGTCACCCAGCAGCCGCCCGAGAATCTGGCGCTAGTGAGTCGAAAGCTAGGTGTGCACGGCTGGGGCCTTGCAGCGTCGCCCGCGTACGCCAAAGCCCACGGTGTGCCCAAAACGCCGGGCGGGCTGAGCCAACACGCCTGCTTGAGGTTTCGCGGCGAGCTGCCCCAGCGGACCTGGACTCTCAGCGGGGTACGCGGCAAGCGCGCCGTAGTCGACGTGGCGGGTTCGTTCGAGTGTGACGACAGCCGCGTCCTCGGCGACGCCACCTATGCCGGCTTGGGCATCGGTGTCCGCCCCGAACGCGAGCTGGCCGAGGCCGTCAAACGTAGGGCGCTGGTCCACGTCCTGCCCGGTTGGCGCTTCGGCGAGCAGCCCGCGTACTTGGTAACGACGGTCGGACGTCGAGACTCGCCACGGGTGCGCGCCATCTCAGAAGTCGTCGAAGCCGCCCTGCGCGGTCTGGCGTAACGAACGCGCGTCAACCCTGAGCGACACTGATTTCTCGCCGGTAGTAGCCGGTGTCGAGGCGGCGCGTGCGTATTAGATCGCCCGGAACACGGAGCGTGATGGCGTAGGTACCGGGGGCGTCGACAGCGAAACTGTGTTCCCAGAGTCGCCACGAGGCGGCACTGGCCGCGCTTGCGCGCTTCTGCACTGCCGTCCAGTCATCGTCGCCGATGCGAATTTCAAGGCTGAATGCCGAAGTGACGCCGCCCCATTCGATGCCAACAGCGCGGTAGCGAAGCACACCATTGATCAGCCATTTCTCGACTCGCACTGGCATGGCGGCGACGTCGATCTCCGCCGGCCGGTAGTCGCGAGCGAGAGTCGGGGCCCCCGACTGGTGCGTGCGACTGGCAAACTCGATCATTTGCGAGGTAGCGGGCTCGTTAGTGCCGACCAAGCGAATTTCGTTCACCCATTTGATGCACGTGCAACCGTACCAACCGGGGACCACGAGCCGAACCGGAGCGCCGTGATCAGCCAGCAGGGCGTCCCCGTTCATCTGCGTGGCCAAGAAGGCGCCGGTCCGCTGGAGGTCGTCAAAACTGAAAACCCAGCTAGCGCCCGGGGTGGAGTGGTTGTTCAGCGACTGTTGCGAATGCTCGTCGAAGCCGGATACCAGGACGCCGGTGGCATCGCCGCGGTCGAAGCGGTCGAGAACGCGCAGCAGTGGGACGCCAGTCCAGTCTGCCGAGCTCATGAGGCCGAAGGAAGCGCCGCGCGCGTTGCCGCTGCACTCCATGAGGTGCGCTCCCTGTGCCGTGGCGAGCGCCGCGATTTCGTCCAGAAAGATCGTCAGGCTCGTCTCGCCGTTCACCCAAACGTCGATCGGCCAGCGGGACTCGGGTTGGAGCAAGTCGGGATAGCGAGTCCGTACGTAGAACGCCTCGCTCGGCGTCGTTAGGTGGCCTTCATCCAGGAGCGACAGATCGGTGTAGAGACGGCCGTCGAGGCCCGCGTTGAAAGGCTCCTCCAACGAGACGTCGCTCTCACCAACGAAGGGCACGATTCCTAGCAACTCACCCTCGGGTTTGTTCTGCGGCGTGTCACTCTGGGGTTCGTTCAGTGGCTCGCTCGCGCAGCCCAACAGCAGGCTGCCTCCGAGCCCGAAGCCGCTTTGGAGAACGATCCGGCGCGACGCTGCCGAGGTCCTAAGCCCTAACACTTCTCCGTGCTCCTCGAAGGCGCAGTTCGCGCTGAGCACTGAAGGCCAATATCAACACCGATCACGACGGCTGCGACGAGCCTGCTCATCAGAGGATCGACGGGGTCAAACCCGAGCGCTCCGAGGAACACTTGCGGCGCTACGAACAGCGGCTCGCTGAACAGGACGTTAGTCAAGAAGTGCAACACGAACCAGTTTCGCATTAGCCAACCCTGGTAGCGAAGGAGTCCGCCGAGCGTGGCGCATTGCGTCATACATGCGGCCGAAAAACGGACACGCGGCACGGCATTGCGGAGGCCAAGCCCTGAATGATCGATGGGTGTAACCGCGATCTTCGGAGCACCGTACCGGCGAGTCGACGGCTGCCTTGGATCGTGCGCCAAGCGGCATGTAAAACGAAGGAAATGTACATGCGACGTGAATGGCTCGTCACGCTAGGCCTGCTCGGGTGGTTCGGCTGTTCGAGCAACGACAACACGCCCGACGCGACGACCGCACCCGGGTCGGCGGGTGCCGCCGGGGGGGCAAACGTGAGCGCGGGTGGTTCGGCCGTAAGTGCGGGCGGGCCCGGAATGGCGGCATCCGGAGCGAGTGGCGCAGGCGTTCCTGCGTCAGGGGCGGGCAAGCCCGGCGTCGATGGTGGTGCGTCGTCCGCGGGCACGGCAGGAGCGGCCGGCGCGGGCGGGGTTGGGCTTGGCGTCGCCTGCACTGGCGAGGCCACGTACAGCGTGACCGTGAACATCACCTGGGCAGATGCAGCGGTAGGGGGCAAGCACTTCACGACGGTGATCGGCGCTGTGCGTTCCGCCGCTCTCGATGTTTGGCATCCAGGCGGATTGGCGACCCCTGGTGTGAGGCAGATGGCCGAGTCAGGCGGTACCGAGACTCTTTCCGCCGAGGTACAGGCCGCTATCAATGAAGGCACGGCGCTTTCAATTGTGACGTTCAGCGGAGGCAACCCGCCCGCGAGCAGCATGGGGCAGATTCTCGTCAACGCTCAGTTTCGAGAGAGCCAAAAAACCGCGCGCCCATGTCGGTCTGGATCGGTCCGGGCGACACCGCATTGACTCGCACACCAGCTTTGGCGAACTCGATCGCGGCAGTACGAGTCAGCGTAGTGATCGCTCCCTTGCTTGCGGCATAGATGGTGGTGCCCGCCATGCCGAGATCTGCAGCGACCGAGCTATTGTTGACGATGGATCCCTTCGTCGCTGTGAGATGAGGAAGCGCGTGCTTCATAACAAGCCAGCTGCCTCGCACGTTGATACCGATGGTTTCGTCGAAGTCCGCGACACTGAGCGTCTCGATTGGACCGAGCTTGCCTTCGACGCCGGCGTTGTTGAACACGACATCGAGCCTACCAAAGGTCTCTACCGCGTACGCGATCATCGCCGCAACGTCGGACTCCAGTGCAACGTCAGCTCGCACGAAGCCTGCGAGGCCGCCCGTCGCTTGGATCTCCTTCACCACCGCAATGCCCTCCAGCTCACGGCGTGCAGCAACGACGACCTTGGCCCCCTCGCGCGCAAACGCGAGCGCCGTGGCGCGCCCGATCCCTACACTGCCGCCGGTAATCAGAACCACTTTGCCTTCGAATCGTTTCATGACGAGCTCCTGTTCCTTCCGCCTCGAACGGTGCTGGGCGGTACGGGAGTCAGCATGCGGATCGACGAGGCCGCGGAGTAGTCGCTGGTTCTGCGTAGCATCCTTGCACAGGATGCAAGAATGCAGCAGCGTCCTTTTGCATGGATTTACTGCAGCACATGGCGACTTTCGTTCGCATCGCCGACTCCGCGAGTATCTCGCGAGCCGCGCGATCGCTCGGCTTGTCGGTGGCGATGGCAAGCCGGCACTTGCGAGCTCTGGAGGAGCACCTGGGAGTCGAGCTCATGCGCCGAACGACGCGTCAGCTGGCGCTGACGGAGGCAGGATCGGAGTTTCTCGTTCGCTCCCGCGCTGTGCTGGCTGGAGTGGACGAAGCGCGCGAGGTGGTGCGTCCCGGGCGGGGAGCGGCTGGCCTGCTCGTCATGAGCCTGCCTGTCTCGTTTGGCCTCGCCCAGCTCGCGCCGCTCCTTCCAGCGTTTCTGGAGAAGCACCCTCGCCTCGAATTGGACCGCGCTTCGAAGATCGCCTGGTAGATCTACTCGGAGATGGCGTGGACGTTGCGATCCGAGCGGGCCTCCAGCCACCGGATAGCCCGTTCCTCATCGCGCGAAAGCTGGCGACCGTGGAGCGCGTGCTCTGTGCCGCCCCGCCGTTCATGGCGAAGCTCGGTCGCACGCTCTCGATAGAGGCTCTCGCAACGTTGCCGTGTATCGTCCAGGGAGCGATGCCGGCGCGCTGGACGTTCGACACCAGCGCGGGGCCCAAGGTCATCTCGGTTCGCGGACGAGTCCGCACCAACAACGTCTTCGCGATTCGAGAAGCAGCTATTTCAGGCCTGGGAGTAGCGCGTCTGCCCCTCTGGATTGTCGATGAAGACCTGCGAAAAAAGATACTGGTGCGCATCCTGCCCGACGCCCCGATGCCAAAGATCGAGGTGTTCGGCATGTTCCATCGTGGCTCCAAGGGCTCTGCCGCAATCCGCGCCGTCTTGGATTTTCTGCACACTGAGCTGCCGGGTCGAACGAAGATGGAGAAAGCCTAGTCGCGCGTCACGTCTGAGCTCTCCTCCACGGTCTCTCAAGGCCGACCTTGCGGGGGCGCGCTACTGCGCCGCGGCCGCAAACTGTGCGATGAGCTCGTCCCAGCGCTGCTTGGCGGCTGCGAGCTTCGCCGGCACATCCCCGCCAATGCTGTAACCTTGTAGGCCGACACTGCCGGCGAACTTCAGCTTGACCAGCTCTTGGAGGATCGGGGCCACGTCGTATTGACCTTCATTGAGCGGAACGATCGAGGCCTGGAGCGCAGAGCCATTGAGTGTCACCACCTGCAAGTAGGGCAGCGCGTCTGCCAGCGTCTGTTGCAAGCCCTGCCCCCCTTCGGCTGCCATCCAGTGGTACTGATTGAAGACCACTTTGACCTCGGGTCGCGCCGCTTGCTTGGCGAGTCGCACGGCGTCGCTGACCCGCTCCATCCAGTTGCCGATATGCGGGTAGAGGGCAATACCGGGGAGCCCGGCCTGCTTGCATTCGTCGGCGAGCTGATTGATGAGGGTCAGCGCTTGGACGTCGCCGGCGGGATCGGAGCTCTGGTAGCGACCTGACAGAGCCAGCCAGATCCAGCCGCCCGTTCCGCGGAGCAGGTCGACGACTCCATTCGGGTTGCCGTCGATGGCCACGGGCGTGTAGATCCCCGGCAGCCCCAGCTTTCCCTGCATCGCCCCTACATATTCCGCCTCGCTTTGGCCGACGCTGAGCGCAATACCCTGATAGCCGAGGTCGCGCACGGCCTGGAACCGTACAATTCACTCATGGCGGTGCAGCGCGGCAAGCGCTTTCAAAGCGAGTTCTTCGCGCGCAATCCGAACGCTTCTACGGCGTTGGAGCTGTTCGAGTTCTTGCCCTCGGCCTTCATGTACAGCAAGGACAGCGAGAGTCGGTTCGTGAAGGTAAACCGTAACTTTCTGTCTATTTACGACCTCACGGCTGAGGAGCACATGCTGGGGCGCACGGACCGGGACTTTCATCCGCCCGCCCTCTCCGAGGCGATCGCCGAGGACAAGCGCGTCATGGAGAAGCGCGAAGCGATCCCCAATCAGGTGTGGCTCGTCCCTCCACATCCGGGGAGCCCCGCGTTGGTTCGTGTCGAGCAAGAGCCCCTTGTTCGACGCCAAACAGCGCGTCATCGGCATTGCTGGGGTCATGTACCCGATCGACGTACCAGCAGACCAGAAAGCCTACTTCGGAAAACTCACAGCCGCCATCCACTATGTGGAGCGGCACTTCTCCGAACCACTGGCGATGACGGACCTGGCAGCGAAGGCGGATCTATCCCCCGCGCAGTTCAACCGCTTGTTCAAGGAGCTCTTGAAGATGACTCCCAGCGAGTACCTGCTCAGCCTGCGCATCCACGAGGCGCAGCGCCTGCTCACTCAATCGACGACGAACATCGTGGAGGTCGCGATGAAGACCGGTTTCTACGATCAGAGCCACTTCACGAAGAAGTTTCGGGCCGCCACCGGGCTCACACCCCGTGAGTTTCTAAGGCGTTTTCGCTGAGCGATGCTGCTGACCTGAGCAGACGGCGCTCGGCAATCGCAAAGCTCTAGTCCTAGGCTCCAGGCTGGCCAACGACAGCCGGCAGAACCTGCAGAACCTGCTCGCGGCCCATGAACTCTGCGCCCGAGAAGCCCAAGCGCGGCCCCGTAGCGCCATGGCGGATCTGGACCCGGCTTGCCCGGTTCGCCCGCCCACCTAAACCCGAGGAGACCGACCGATGACCGCCGCCCAACCCGCCAGTTTGCCGGCAGTTCTGGCACATTTTTGCCGTATCCAATTCAATGGGGCTATCTTTGGATCATGTCCCACGCAGCTCGTCCAGGCGACCGTCCTAGGTATCGCCCCGACCCTGCCGACGAGGAGGCGCTCTTGCTGCACGCCTCCGAGCAGAGCGTGGCTCTCACGGCGGACGAGCTGTCAGAGTGGGAGCGGACCGGCGAGCTTCCGGCATCGGTGGACGTGCGGCTCGCGCAATGCAGCGCATCCCGCACCTAGGCACGCGCTTTCGGGCGCGCTTGGCAGCGCTGGCGGGCTCGGGAGAGGCTGGCCGCGCTGTCGTGCGAGTGATTGGAGCGCTCTGCCGCGAGCCGTTGCCGGGACCCCAGGACGCCGAGACGATCATGCCGCCCGTGGCTCGCTACTGGTTCCGTCGGGTACCTGGCCACAATCTCTGGATCTACTTCGCGTTCGACGACGCGACCTTGTACTTGGTGACGCTCACGTCCAGGCCGCCGATCCCGCTTACGGACTGAGACATTCAGCGTCTGGGGTGCTCCCTTGAGCGCCGCGGTCAGCTTCCTGGCTCGCTACGACGCCTTTGATCGCGTGGCTGAAGGCGTCCGCATTGGTGTCATCCGTACCGCGATCCGTGCCCCATTGATGAACGCGACCTGTGAGCGCTTCCTTGGTTCGCTGCGAAGTGAGTGCTTGGATCACGTGATCATTCTTGGCGTTCGCCACTTCGAGCGTGTGCTGAACGAGTACCACGTTTCAGAGCGAGAAAAATTTCCACAATGATGATCGAGGAACAATCTGCATCGCACCGAAGCCATAATTCAGGCCAGGCGGCGTGAAAGCATTTGAGATCGTAGTGTTGGCCTGTTCTCTATGGGCCACGAAAGCGGCAGCGGCCGCTCTGCAGCAGGTCAACAATTGGCAGAGCAACGTCAGCGGCCTGCCGTCGGACGTGAGCATGCCTGCTTAAGTCCCCGACAATGTAGCGACGAATCCGCCGCGTTTTCTGCTCGTTCACCTTGCGGCGGAACCGCGAGGGCGGTCTTTGGGTTGAGCAACGTCCGAGCGGCGTGCTGCGTAGAGCAGAGCAGTAGAGCGGTCGCTCCGTCGCTCACGCGGAGCGTCACTTACAGCGCGAGTACGCAATTCCAGGGAGCTTACGCCGATCGCGGCCACGACTGAGTCAATCGCTCAGACAGTTAGTCGTGGCGCGACGGATTGGCATTGGCGAGAAGCGTGACACCGAGTGCGGTGGCGGGCCCGCGCCCGCGCTCTCCAGGTTAGCGTACCCAGAACGCTGATTCGTTCACGTTGACGCCGCCTTTTGTGCCTCCATTTGCAACGGATCCGGACCAGCCGCCGCCCGAGCAACCGCAATAGGTACACTGGTTGTTGCCCGTGCCGCCGTAGTAAGCACCTACGCCAGCCCAGCCGCCGCTGTTACACCCGCAGTCGAAGTTCCCGTCCAAGCCTTTTACGGCCCAACTCGTGTCGCCCGGCTTCGTGCTCGAGTTTGCGGCGCGGCAGAAGCGCGCATCGTTGGGGGTCTCGATCAGGGTACTGAGATACAAGTCGTTGGTAGTGAAGGCGCTCAGATTGATTTCGGTCTCTAGCGTATTCAGTATGCTTTCCGCAAAGAGCTCCTGCGCTGTATCGAATTTCAAGAAGCGGTTGACGGGTTGCGAGCCGCCGGGATTGCACCAGCTGAGACGCGCAGAACTGTAGGCGACACCGACCTGGAAGCGCGGGCCAATGAAGGCGTCGGCCGATCCGGAAGCCAGCGCGCTGGGCGTGCCGGACGCCAGCGAGAGGTACGCCATGACGCCTGTCATGCCCGCGCTCGGCGCCGAGCTCTTCTCGTGTCCCACCAGGGTCCAACCGCCGCCGTCGAGTGTCATATCACAGCGGGCCGGGATGGGAGTGCCGGAGCCACTCGGGTCGATTTGATAGACTCCGTCCAGCGCCGCAGGTTTGTTAATCTTGATGTCGAGGCAGGTGCGCGGGCAGGGTGTCGTGGTGCAAGTCCCTCCGTCTTGAGCGGTTGCGCTCCAGCCGAGGCAGGTAGTGGGAGGGGCCACGCAGGCGCCGGCCGAACAAAGTTCGCCGAACGCGCAGCAGGTTGGGCCGCATTGAAAGCCCGACGTGCAGGCGCACTTGGTTTGACCGTTGCAGCTGAGCGCGCTACCGGAGCAGGTCGTGCCGCCGCAGCAGTCTTGCCCATAAGTTCCGCATGCGGCAGCGCACACGCCGCCCGTGCAATTGCCGCTCTGGCAATCGCCTGCGGCCGAGCATGCCTTGCCGATCGCGCAACCCGTGCAAGAGCCTCCGCAGTCAGTGGCTGTTTCAGTGCCGTTTTTCACGGTGTCTGAGCAGCTCGCGGCCTGGCAAAGGCTGCCCGTGCACACCGCGCTCGCGCAGTCGGAAGCCAAGCTGCAGGCGTTGCCTGCGGCACACTTCGGGCACGCACTACCGCCGCAATCAGCGTCGGTTTCGCTGCCGTTTTTGACGGTATCGCTGCACGTCGGTGCTTGGCACAGACTGCCCGTGCACACCGCGCTTGCGCAGTCGGAAGGCAAGCTGCAGCCAATGCCGGCAGCGCACTTCGGGCACGAACTGCCTCCGCAATCAGCGCCAGTTTCGCTGCCGTTTTTGACGGTATCGCTGCACGTGGGTGCTTGGCAGAGATTTCCTGCGCAGACCGCGCTCGCGCAGTCGGCAGGCAAACTGCAAACTCCGTTCACGGCGCACTTTTTCGAGCATGATCCGCCACAGTCCACGTCGGTCTCGTCGCCGTTCTTCGTCAGATCGATGCACGTCGCCGGCTGACACGAGTTTCCGGTGCAGACCCCGGTTATGCAGTCCGATTGCTGAGCGCAGACTTTGGCGTTGCCGCACTTGGTCACGCACGGCCCGCCGCAGTCGGTGTCGGTCTCGGCCCCATTCTTGACGCCGTCAGTGCACGTCGCGGTCACGCATGCGCCCGTCGTGCACACGCTGCTAGTGCAGTCGTTCGCCAGGCTGCACGCCTCGCCCGTGGCGCATCCGGAGGGGCAGGAACCGCCGCAGTCCGTATCGGCCTCTGCGCCGTTCTTCACGCCGTCGGCGCAGCTCGGGGCGATGCAGAGGCT
>Ga0163144_10026812_pt1 | contig 11185 bp, 5 predicted proteins | sample OliLak19BULKMAT1_FD_123175 | JGI IMG/M metagenome (GOLD analysis project Ga0163144, IMG submission 123175) | Freshwater microbial mat bacterial communities from Lake Vanda, McMurdo Dry Valleys, Antarctica - Oligotrophic Lake LV.19.BULKMAT1 | ecosystem: Environmental > Aquatic > Freshwater > Lake... | reverse complement strand
TGGGTGTGCTGGTCGGAATCGAGGCTTGGCGCGACATCCTGCACATCGCGCTGCGGGATGAAGAATCGAGCCACATATTGCTCGTGCCGATCATCGTCGCCTGGCTCGTTTGGGTTCGCCGCCGGCGGCTCCGGCACATTCGGCCAGAGGGGTTTTGGGTGGGACCGGCCACCGTCTTGCTCGGCTGGATCATGTTGAGCGTCGGCGAGCGCCAGCTTTGGCAATCAGTTTGGCATTTCGGGGCGATCTTGATTGCTGTCGGTTGCCTGCTGACGGTGCTGGGACGGCGGGTTGTGATCGCTTTCCTGCCGGCGTTCCTCGTGTTGGTCTTCCTGATCCCTGTGCCCGGGCGTGTGCGGCAGACGGTAGCGATTCCAATGCAGAACGCCACGGCTCAGATCACGCAGGAGCTTCTCGATCTCGCCGGCGTTCCCGTGAGTCGCTCGGGCAACCTCCTTCGACTCAACGGCGTGGACGTCGCGGTTGCCGAAGCGTGCAACGGCCTTCGCATGGTCTTCGCGCTCAGCCTCGTTTGCTACGCGTTCGCCTTTGGCAATCCTCTACGGTTGTACGCGCGACTACTCATCCTCGCGGTAACGCCGATCGCGGCAATCCTCTGCAACGTTGTCCGCCTTGTGCCGACCGTCTATGTGTACGGGAACTTTTCGCCACAGGGCGCCGAGCGATTTCACAACGCCAGCGGGTGGGTGATGCTCTTTGTCGCCTTCTTGATCCTGATGGGCATCCTGCGGCTGCTGCGATGGGCACTAATCCCGGTTTACCAGTACACTCTGGCCTATGACTGACGCCGACGTAACCCTCTCGTCTTCAAAGCGCGCGTCTCGCATCGCCTGGAGCTGTACCCTTGCGTTGCTTGTGGGGGTAGCGATCGACCGACTGTTCTTCAGCCGCCCGACGGCCGAAGCTGGAATTTACCACGAGATGGTAAGCGGCACGGCAAATAGCTTCCCGTTTCATTTCGACCGTTGGCTCGGGATCGAAGCTCCCGTACCGCAATCGGCCATCACAATGCTGAAGCCCAACTTCATCATCTCCCGCCACTACCACGAGCTTGGGCAGGGAAGGCAAGTCTCGTTGCTCGTGGTGCAGTGCAAGGATTCCCGCGACATCCTCGGGCACTATCCCCCGGTGTGTTATGTCAGCCAAGGTTGGACCGTGCAATCCGCCAAGCCCAGGGACTGGGTGGTCGACGGCGAGACGATTCGTGGGATGCGTTACGTGTTTGTGTCTGACCCTGAACGAACCAATCGCGAGCTGACCCTTGACAACTTCATGGTTCTCCCGAACGGGCAAACGGCGCGCGACATGGACGAGGTTGGACGCACCGCCCAAGACTCGCGACTGAAACATTTTGGTGCCGCACAAGTCCAAATTGTCTACAATGGCAGCTTGTCAGAGTCAGATCGCACCGAGATCTTCCACGCGTTTGCCCACGAGCTTCAGCCGATTCTCGTGGCTGTGATGAGGCCGGGACGGAACGAGCCGAAATGACGCTAGAAAACCCGATCATCAGCAAGCCGGTTTCGGAGGTGGTCCAGACGACGCAGCAGACACCCGCCAAGCCGGCAAATCCGCTCGCGGTCGTCCATTCCCTGTTGCGGGGTCGATATCTACTCGCCATCGGATTGGCGATGCTCGGCGCCGCTATTGGGGCGCCGCTGGGCTACTTCCTAGTGCTGCCGGAGTTTCGGAGCACCGGCGTGGTCGAAGTCCGCGCGACCCTCCCGCGGATTCTCTACGAAACCGAGCAGAACGAAAGGATCCCCGATTTCGGGCCGTTCCTGCTGACGCAGGTAGAACTGCTCCGAAGTAGTCGGGTTGTTGGCCTGGCGCTGCAGGATCCGAACTGGAGGGCGCTTGGCCGCGGATTACTCCCCTACCAAGTCGCGAAATTCAACGAGAGCCTTGGGGTTAGCTCCCCAACAAACTCGCAATTGATATATGTCGGTTTCTCCGATGCGGATGCGAACGCGGCAGCCACCGCAGTAAGAGCGCTAATCAAGGCCTACGAACAGGTGTTTGTTGACCTGGAGATCGGTACCGGTACACCGCTGGTCAATGCGCTGGAGAACCTCAAACGCCAACAAGCGGCGGACCTGAAGGGTATCAGTGACCGAATGCAGGCGCTCGCCGGCGAATTTGACTCGGCCTCGCTTCAACAAATCTACGACACCAAGCTTAAGATGTGGCTGGAAGCAGAGGTCGAGCTAAGGCGGGCTCAGGTTAGGGCCTCCCTGTGGGGCCACGCACTCGCCTCCAACCCCGCCGGTCGCGGGGAGTTGGCATCGACCCAACCGACAGAACAACTCCTGGAATCGGTGAGAAGGGCCGATCCCTGGTTGAGAGACCTCGAACGCGAGCGGGCCAACGCCGATCGTGAACTCCGCGGGTACATGCTTAAGTTCGGGGACAACCATCCCAAAGTCGCCGAGAGCCAGAATCGCCTTCAACTTTTCGACCAGGATATCACGCGGCGCAGCGATGAACTTCGGCGGTTGATGACAACGACCCCACCGCAACCTATGGCGATCCCCAGCGCCGGTGGCGGAGAAATGACCGCAACGGGTGATCCGAGGATCGCCGAAGAGATCTGGCGAAAGACCTCAGCGGCATGCAAGGTCGAGCTTGACGGTCTCGCGGAGAAAAAACGGCAAGTGGAGTCGCTCCGGTACGAAGAACGGGCGGCGCGTGAGCTCCTTGAGGCTACAAAGACGCGAATGCTTCAGCTCAACGTCGAAGGCGGGAAGGGCAGCGGACGCCTTTCTATCCTCAGCTACGGCGACGTTCCACTCGCGCCCGAGAAGGACCGCCGCATGGCGCTGACTGCGCTGGGAGGGATTGGATTGGCCGGGCTGGGCGTGGGATCGGTGCTGCTGCGGAGCTTCCTAGACCGTCGCATGAGGCATGTGGACTCGACGCGGCAAACCCTTCGCTCTACGCACCGGCTGCTCGGCGTGCTGCCTCTCATGCCCAACGAGGTGATCGATCCCGCCAAAGCTGACGCCGCCGCCTTCTGCGTGCATCACATCCGCGCCATGTTGCAGATTCGCCAGCGTATCACCGGCCACCGGCTGATCGGCGTCACGAGTCCTTCACCGGGCGATGGGAAGACGACACTAGTCATCAGCCTCGGCATCTCGCTGGCAGCGACTGGCTGCCGCACATTGCTGGTCGATTGCGACTTCGACGGCGGCGGGCTCAGTTCCCGCATGCGTCGGCTGACAAGAGCGAGTGCAGCGACTCAAGCGAGCGGCACCAGTGCCGAGTCATCGGCTGCGTGGTCCGGCGGACTGCGCGACGCGCTGGGTGGCATGCTGCCGGAACGGGTTATACTCCAGACCGGCTACGCGAATCTGTCCCTGCTGCCGCTGGACATGTCGCCCGCTTCAAGCGCCAATCAACTCTCGCCGACAACGCTTCACCAACTCTTTGCGCGGCTTGCAGCCAGCTACGACACCATCCTGATCGATACAGGACCGATCCTTGGCAGCGTCGAAGCATCGATTGTCGCTGCGGAGGTCGACAGCACGATCTTGGTAGTCGCCCGAAACGGCGACCACGCCGATGCTGCCGCGGCGATGGAAAAACTGACCGCGACGGCCGCGGACGTGGAGGGGATCGTTTTCAACCGTGCACTGGATGCGGACGTGGCCAGGTCGGTCTTCCGATCCTCGACGAGTAACCGCTCGATCCACCGCAACATTCCGGATATCTCCCCGTAAAAGACGACGATGCCGCTGCCAACTGACACATCACTGCCGCAGAAACCGGTAGCCGATCCCGCGCGCATTCAATCTGGTCCGGATATCGATACCGCCTCTGGTAGTTCCAGTAACAAGCTGCTTCCCGCCTCGGCGATGCTTCGGGAGCAAGTAGACGGAGTTCCCATGTCACTGGAGCGTCCGACGATCTGGGGACTAAATCCTGTCCAATTGTACGATCATTTCTGGGCCTCCAAGGGCGTATTCGTGGTTCGCCAAGGCGAGGGGAGCGAACTTCCCGAGGCAGCCGAACTTTATCTGCTAACCGATACTAGCACGCTCGTCGTCTTTCGGCTGCGACCGCTGCTTGAGACGCTAAGCTGGATCCGACCGTCAGTGCTGTTTCTCCGCCTGGCCGTCTCTCGCGCACAGGAGTACCGCGAGGTGCTTGTGACCAATACTGAAGGTCGGTTCAAGCGATTCCAACGGCAATACGGCCACAGCGAAGGTTCAGGGGCGCCGACGCGGATGGCACTAACCCGCGACCGCGTTGTCGCGGCAGTTTGGCAGTCAACCGTCGACGCCAAGGTGGCATGGCGAAACCTTCGACGGCAAGCCCGCGCAGCCCGCCGCGAATTCAGCACGGTTCGCGGACGAGCCTATTCCCGCGCGTCCGACAGGCAGATGGATGCGCTTTCGAATGAAATAGTGAGGAGTTGGGAACGCCCAACCGCCACTATCGCCGGGATCCGGAAGGTGGCCCCCCGAGTGTGGGCGTTCGGCGACGTTCATGTCGGAGAGAGTGTCCACTTCGTTGATTCGACGTGGGTCGGTGCCGGCCGTCGCATCGAGGCAGGCAGCACAGTCCTCGGGCCGGCGATCCTCTGGGACGACCCGGCCCACCGCCCGCGCGTAGGCGTAGTCGCCTGGACCGAACTAGAGCCGACCCAACCCGACCGGCACCTACATCCCCGACCACCGAGCAAGCGGCGCGGGCTCGTTGGCAAGCGGCTCTTTGACATCGTAGTGGCGGTGCTGGTGCTGGCGATCACACTGCCGTTCTATCCTCTCGTGATGTTTGCCATCTGGATCGAAGACGGCTGGCCGGCGATCTTTGCGCATCGTCGGCAGACACTCGGCGGGCGGGAATTCTGGTGCCTGAAGTTCCGTTCGATGCGCCGTAACGCCGAACAACTGAAGCGAAAAATGGCTGCCGAGAATCGTGCGGACGGGCCACAGTTCTATTTCGTCGATGACCCCCGCCTCACGCGAGTCGGCGCAGTTCTGCGCCGAACACACATTGACGAACTGCCTCAGTTCATCAACGTGCTCATCGGTGACATGTCGGTCGTTGGCCCAAGGCCCAGCCCCAACGACGAAAACCAATTCAACCCGGCTTGGCGAGAAGCGCGGTTGAGCGTCCGCGCCGGCATCACCGGGCTGTGGCAGGTCCGGCGCACCCGACGCCCGGGACTCGATTTTCAGGAATGGATCAAATACGACTTGGAATATGTGAACAACTCAAGTTGGTGGATGGATCTGACTGTTATCCTCCGAACCATCCGCAACATTCTGAGGGGTAGCACCACGTGACTATTAACTCAAAAACGCAGCGTCGTGTTCGTCTCTTTGTAGCTGCCATCCTGCTTCTGGGCGTGGGCATAACTGTCGCCTATTTCGTCCGCAAGCGCCAGATCACCGATCGGGTATTGCGCGACCGCGATCTCGGTTTCGCCGCGCTTGAAGCTGGCGACTACTTCAACGCCCTTCACAAGATCGGCCCGTACGTCCAGCGTAACCCGACGGATATCAACGGCCTGGTGAAGTATGCCATGGCGCGGCGCAACGTCGAAGAGCCTAACGCCAAACACCTATCGGACGCAATCTCCCTCTACCGCCGCGTGCTCGAACAGAATCCGGAACATCCCGACGCGCGGGAGCGACTCTTAGAGATCTATCTCGCCGTCGGGTTCAACACCGAAATTCTGACCACGACCGACCGCTGGGACGACGCCAAGTCATTGCGTGCCCGGTCGATCGCCCTTGCCAATCTTGGGCGGGACGATGAAGCGCGGTCCACCGCCCAGCGTTACCTCGCCTTGAAACCCGACGATCTCCGCATGCACATGTTCCTGGTAGCGCAAATGCAGCGCGCTCGCGTGCCCGCCGAAGAGATCGTCGCATACGCCGCCAAGCTCGCGGCGGCGTACCCAAACGATCCGAGGCACGACCTCCTGACCGCATTCGCTTACGGCGTCACCGAGAACCGCGATCAGGCGCTGAAGTACACGTTGAAGGCGACCTCTCAAACGTTCGCCGAACCGGAGCACGTTGAGATCGCCGTGGACTTGCTCGATTCCCTCGACAGAGAAGATGAGTCGCTGGCCTTGCTCAGTCGTGCCGCGAACGTGGGCAAGGACAAGCAGTCTCAGCGTCGGATGATTGCACGGCTGTATCAATCGCGGCAGTTCGCCTTAGTCGATGAACGGGTCGCGAAGCTCGCTGAGGTCGATCCGAACCTCTCCGCCGAATTGCTGGCACACCGCGCGATGGCCTTGCAGGCGCTGGATCGGCACGACGACGCCGGTGCGGTCATCGGCGCGCTCGCGGGCCGAAAAAACGACTTCGCAGCAGCGGCGTGGGTGAAAGTCCTGCGGGTTCTGCCTAAGGGGAAGGATCCTCCGGATGACCGCGCGATCATCGAGGCCTGCCGCGAAGGACTTCGCGGAGAGACGGACAATCCGTACTTCCGACTTTACTTGGGCGACGCCTATCACCATCTCGGCGAGAACGACATGGCGACGAGAGAGTGGTCACGCGCCGCAGCAGCGGCAAGTGTCTGGGGTGAACCGCTCGATCGGTTGCTTCAGTTGATGATCGTCTCGGCGCAACCGGAATCGGTGCGAGCCGCAGCCGCACGCCTAAAGCGGCTTTCGCCGGCCGACCCAAACGCGCTGGCGGTGGTTTCGGTGGCCGAGGCGCGGCTGACGAACCGCCGCGACCCCTCCGCCGTTGCCGATTTGATGCGATTGCTGGACCGGGTTCAGGAGTTGAGCCCGGGGGAGAGCAGCACGCTTCAACTCAAAATCAGTCTGCTCGGGGTGACTGACCGTGCTGAAGAAGCCAAGCGCCTGATCACCGACCAGCTCGCACCGGACCGCAAACTCCCACCGGACGGTTACTTGTCAATGGCCCGGGCGAGCGAGGCGTACGGTTTAGGGCTTGAGCAATTGTCGTTCGAACGGTGCCGTAGCGTACACGGAACGAACTTTGATCTCGCCATCGCCGAAGCCGTTTGGATGGCTCGGACGGGCCGCACTGCCGATGCGCTTCGGTCGTTCGAGGCGGCGCGCGAGAAGGCGGCGGACCGCGATCGGGTCACGTGGCGGGTTGCCTGGGTGCAGTTGCTCGACGGTGCCAACGACGAGCGCGCCGGGCCTTTATGGGTTGAGTTGGCCGACGCATTTCCGGACAACGCTAGCGTGCAGCGGGCGGCGCTGGCGTCGCGTTCAGTCCAAGGCAACCGTGACCTACAGCGTCGCGTCATCGATCGACTGAAGTCGGTCGTGGGCGCGAACGGCGTCGGCTGGAGGCTAGCCGAAGCGCGCTGGATGCTCGGCGGCATTGCGGCACTCACGTCGGAACAAGATCGCCAGCGCGATCTCGTCAAAGCGACGAGCCTGATGAATGACCTGGTACAGCAGTATCCCGAACAGCTCGATGCTCGCCTCCTGCTCGCTGATTGCCTGCTGCGGCTGGACAAGAAGGACGAGGCGATCACCCAACTTACCGCTGCCGTGCGACTCGCGCCAGGATCGTTTACCCCAACCATGCAACTCGCAAGCCTGCTTCAGGCGAAGGGAGAATTCGACCAGGCCAAACCGCATCTGGAACAAGCGGAGAGAATTCTGGAGCGATCATCCGCACCAAGCGCACCAGTAGCCGCCGGGGAGCCGCTGCGCCCCAACCCGGCGGCGAATGCCGGAACTGCTCCTGACCAGGACCGAGCAGCCGCGTGGCGGCTCATCGCGTCGCTGTACGCTCAGCGAGGTGATACGGCGCAAGCGGTTGAAGTCTTACAGCGAATTGGAGGCGATCAAAGCACCGAATCCGACATCGCCATGGCCGAACTCCTCTCCCGACGGGGCGAGTTGAGCGACCAAGCCTGCCGGAAGCTGCTCGAGAAGCCGACTCTGGCGGGGATCGAACTTGTTGCCGAGCAGTACGCCCGCACCGGCCGGATCAGTGAAGCCGAGTCGGTGCTGTCACGACTAGATACACTTGAGGCCAAGCCCGGAGAGCGCGAACTGGTCCGCGGGCTCTACTATCAGCGGCGCATGAAGTTCGCGGCAGCCATTGCGGAATTGCAGCAGGCAACGCAATCCCTGGCGGCCGACGAAAAAGCGTGGCGCGGGTTGATTCAATCGACGGTTCTGGAGGGCAAGGGCACTGAGGCCGCCGAGGCCGCCGTTCGCGCCTCAGTGGCGATACCAGGAAATGCAGCGTTTAAGAGGCTGGCCGACAACCAGGAACTGGTGCGCGAGGCGACCACCACACAGCGACTACGCCCGCTGCTGGCTTCGCTGGCCGAGTCTACCGATGGCACCGACCAACTGCTGGCCGCACTGCGGATCGCCCGCGACGCCCTCGCCAACGGGAAGACCGTAACCGAGGTTCTCACCGCCCTGCGGCCGATCGCCGAGCGCTCGCCAACACTGGCGGTGCTGCAATACCTTATCGCCGACATGCAGCAGGTGATGGGGAACTACGATGGGGCCCTGACGACCGTAACGCGCCTGATGCAGTTGCTGCCTAATGATCCCCAGCCGGCGCAGCGCGCCACTGAGATCTTGGCCGCCACTGGACGCTGGCGCGAGATGATCCCCGTCGCACAGCAGTGGCGCAAGCGCCTCGGCGCAGTCAGCCTCCCGGCCGATGAAGCGCTCGCCACGGCGTACGTTGCAACCGGACAGTACGACGCCGCACTTTCGCAGCTCGATTCCTATGCGGCACTCGCGGCAGCCGCCCCCAACGACTGGGTCCGTACCATAAGCCTGCGAGCCCAAACGTTGATCGGTTTGCAGCGTACCAATGATGCCGAAGCGGTGCTGTTCCCCTCAATGTCAACAAACGCAGCCATTCGAGAATCAGTAATCCGCATCGCCGTCGGGATGATCCAGGATCCAACCGTCTCAATTCGCTGGCTCGAGCAGGGACAGGCCGCAATGCCACCCGATGCGATCGATGAGCGTCTGGCGGTCGCACAGGCGTGGCTGGAACTCTCCGCCCGGCCCGGCCAGAAAGCGGTCCGGTCCAGGGTTGATGAACTGATGAAGGATGTCGGCAGCCGCTTGGAAGCCAAACCGGACGCCCGGAGCGAATCGTGGGTGGTGCTGGGAATGCTGAAGGAACGGACGGGCGATGCGCCAGGCGCCGAGTCGGCCTACCGCGCCGCAATTCGAATCACCCCGCAGCAGAGCGTCGCCAAGAATAACTTGGCGATGCTGTTGCTCAGCAGCAGCGGGCAACTTGATGAGGCACTTCAATTGGCCGAGGCTGCCGCCAAGGATGAAAAAGACCCCAGCCACTCCGAGTACCTCGACACGCTCGCGCAGGTTCAATCAAAGGCCGGCCGCCATGATGCCGCCGAACGTTCCCTTCGGCGTGCCGTCGAACTTGCGCCGCAGAACCTCGTGATGCGCGCCACCCTCGTTCAGATCCTACTGAACGCCCAAAAGTTTCCGGAGGCCCGCCAGACCTTCGATGAACTTGAAGGCATGTCGGCGTCGGCGCGGCAGGCTAACGAGCCGCTTGATGCCAGGCTGAAGGCGCTGGCTGCATCGCTCGCGTCGTCACCCTCGAACAAGTAGGTCGGCGCTCGATTCGCCCACATACGTTAAGATCGACAATGATCCCGGCGGCGATCACGCCACACCACGATTCCTTTCTCCGTTGTTTCTGTGAATGCGATTGAAACCAGTCTTGATCGCGTGCCCGTCGCGTTCCCCGAGGCTGCATTGGTGCCGATGGGCACCTATGCCGGCAAGCCACCTGTCGCCATCCGCCGGGTCATCACGCTTATCGGGAGCGGGCTTGAGGCAACAATGCGCCTTCGGTCGCGATCGATCTCGCGCCGCCACGCGGTGCTGGTCAACGCCGATCGTGGAATCTTCATTCGCGATTTGGCAAGCCGCACTGGAGTGATCGTCAATGATGAGCGGGTACGACAGGCGGTCCTTAACAACGGTGACCGCATTCGTGTCGGCGCGGTCGAGTTCCAACTCGTCACCGGCCCTATCGCGGGAGATGTCAACGGGCACGCCGCTCCCGCCGCAAGGTTACGCCTCGGGCTCGACGCCACCCACGCAATCGACCCGCCATTGTTCCTGATCGGACGCCAGGACGACTGCAACCTTCTGCTTGGCGATGAGGAAGTCGCCCGCGCTCATGCGGTGATCTTCCCGGCGGGCGCATCCTGGCTTATCGCCCACCTGCCTGCCCGCAGCCGGACCACCCTCAACGGAAGCGACATCGCTATCGCGGTTTTGAGCCATGGCGATCGTATAGAGATTGCCGGCCAACCGCTCGATTTTGAGATCGTTTCGCCAGTTAGTTCGCTCGGGCAGCCGCCGCTGCCGACGCGGCGGTCGGCAGTCGCCCGTTCGAATCCAAACACCTCCCGGCCGACCCACTGCGACTACGAACCGCCGGCAACGGCGAGCCCCGATAAATCGGCGGTTCGCCTCCCGGGATCGCTAGCCGGTTCCTCTCTGGCGGGCGAAGTGCTCCCGCCCGCCGCGTACGCCGAACCATCACACCTTACGCGTCCGGTGAAACTCGCGTCGCCGCCGCCTGCAAATCCACCGTCTCAGACTGCGGTCTGGGCCGCGCCCTCAAGCCCACAGCCGCAATCGATCCCCGATTGGGTTTTGGACGCCGGCGCCATCGCGGTCGCTGTTGCATCAAGCAACCTACCCGTTACGCGCCCAGAACCCCGGGAACCGCCGTCACCGTCGCGGCGTCCCGCCCTTTGGTGGATTGTCGGCACGCTGCTCGTAGCCGCCGCGGCTATGGTGGCTGGCGTCGTGGCATGGCGCTGGTGATCGGGAAGCACGGAACATTACAGCTTAATTGCGATATTTATTGACTTTGTTCTTGACAAATGATTTGGGCCGTGCAAGGATATCGGACGTTGGTAATTGGAATGATTCCCGCGGGGCTTTCTTGCTTGTTGATGAATGAAGCCGGCGTTGGGCAGGGACGCTCTTAACTAAGAAATTCTACGAAACTGCGCGTGTGGAGATTTCGCGCATTTGAATCTAAATCTCGGCGCGCTGCCTTTAGTACTACAGTAGCGCATCCTCCCATTTAGCCGATAACTCATTGTCGGCCCACATTCGGGCCGGGATGGAGTTTATGGCATGGATGCTCGTATCGTACGTTCCTGGCAACCTCAATTCGAT
>Ga0163144_10026809_pt1 | contig 11186 bp, 9 predicted proteins | sample OliLak19BULKMAT1_FD_123175 | JGI IMG/M metagenome (GOLD analysis project Ga0163144, IMG submission 123175) | Freshwater microbial mat bacterial communities from Lake Vanda, McMurdo Dry Valleys, Antarctica - Oligotrophic Lake LV.19.BULKMAT1 | ecosystem: Environmental > Aquatic > Freshwater > Lake... | reverse complement strand
GGGGCGGAGCCTTCGTTCGGCATGAGCAATAGGCCGTTGAGCGCGAACGACGAACTCGGAGTTTGTTGCTGGAATCCATCGAAAGGTTCGATGAAGTCCACCGGTTCGTTGAACAAGAGGGCGCTGAAGTGGTTGTCGTCTTCATTCACTCCGATCACCACGCGCTTGATGATCTGCTGGTGGCTCGCGAAGCCGATGAAAGGAGCCGACCCGTCGGACGTCCAGCCGGCACTGCCTGCTTTCAACGCCTCGGAAAGCAGGGCGCCGTTGATGTCGTAAGCCCTGGCCCAGACAGAGAAGCCGCCCCAAATGTCGTTCTGAACCTGGGTCCCGAACGCGCAGATTGGAGCGCTGAAAGTGATTTCAATCGGTTCTGCACCTCTGGCCTTTCGCAGCAGGGAATCGTTGGGCAAAAAGCTACCAAGCCAGCCGTTTCCTTGGTCTCGGCGCTCCAAGCGTCCGTCGTCTGTGTAGACATCGAAACTCAGACCGCTCGGAAGAGGCATGGTGAAGCTAGCACCGAGGTTGGAGTATTCGGGGCCGGCGCTTTGCCAATTCGCGGATTCACTCCACTGCACTGCCGAGGCGGCGTAGATAGCTTGGACCACCGGGCTCGCCTGTGAGCTAAGAATACTGCCGCAAACAAGGACTGCGGCGGCGGAGGATTTTTTTAGCGTCTTCATTGTTGATGTGTTTGAAATTGTGACTGCGAATCAGGTATCCGGCGTTCGCGACATAAAAATGTCCCATAACAAGACGATGCGGTCAATCAAAGATCTGAAAATTTGACTCCGATTACTCTTCGTGTTTCTTAACTGTCTATAAAAGAACAGCTTAAAGGAAATCTATTTATGGACACTTTGCTCGATTGAAGAAGATGTGTGGGGCTGAATTGTTCAATATGTGTCCTGTATTGAGATGTTTGTCGCCCCCAATCTAAAAACCACTGCTTGGCGTATTCTTTGGTCTGCTTCTACATTCAATACATGAAGTCAATGGTCGCCAAGGTCAGCCAACAGCTCGAGGTGGCTGGCTTGGCCCGCATTGGTCAACGACTTCTGGTGAGTGTATCTGGGGGATTGGATTCAGTGGTGCTGCTGGATCTTTTGGCTGAAGCGGGGGGTGCGTTCGGGATTCCGCTGGAAGTGGCCCACTTCGATCATGGTTTCCGTGGAAGCGCGTCGACTGAGGACGCGAAATTCGTTCGTGAATTGACTGCCGCCCGGGGACTTCCTTTCCACCTTGGAGTTCTCGGTGCAAAAGAGACCCCAGAACCCCAATCCGAATCGACGGAGATGAGAGGCCGGCGCTGGAGGCACAAGTTTTTTGCGGAGAAGGCTCAGGAACTTGGGATTCAGACAGTTGCGCTTGGCCACCATCTTGACGATCAGTTGGAGACCGTTTTCTTGCGACTATTTCGGGGAGAAGGTTCTTCGATCAGTGGGATGCAAACGATTGCGCCTAGCCCGGCGAGTTCTGGCGTTCGACTGTTTCGTCCGTTGCTTGGACTGAAGCGGACAGAATTAGCCGAATGGGCTGTCCAGCGGGGACTTGTTTTTAGAGAGGATCAATCGAATCAGGATGAATCATTCACTCGAAACCGGATTCGCAGGAAACTAATGCCACTGATCCTTAGAGAGTTCGGAGAAAGCGCAATGGATGGAATTTTTCGAGCTTCCGAGATTTCAAGTGCGATCGTGGATTGGGCGGATCTGGAAGGCCGCAAATGGTTGAAGAATGAATCGACGTCGGACTTTGACGGGCTTCCTCTAGCCCTGCAGAGAAGCGTCATTCGGATCCAATTACTTGCGCTGAAGATTGAAACGACGTTTCCACGAATCGAGTGGTTGCGGCTCAACGTTGGGCAAACTCTGTCGACCGGCCGCGATAGCCGGATTCAGCGAACGGTGGAGGGCCGAGTTCTGGTGACTCCAAGTCCCCCAGAACTTGTGATGGACGCCTCGAGCTTTCGGTTTGAAGTAATCGACGGAATGCAGGCTCGAAATTGGGGAGGTGTTTCCATTGACCTGCAACGAGTCGGCTGCGACCAAGGATCTGGGATGCCGCCTTTGGGCCGCATTCCTGGGCTCGAACGATTTGATGCCGAAGCCGTGGGTGAATTCGTCACCCTTCGGCACTGGAGGGCCGGCGATCGATTCCAGCCGATTGGAATGAAATCACCTGTCAAACTCCAGGACTTGTTCGGCTCCGCAAAGATTCCCGCCGTTCGGAGGCGGCAGTTGGTCGTGGCTGAATCCGATGAGCGCGGAATCTTTTGGGTGGAAGGACTGCGTATCGCGGTAGGGTTCAAGCTCCAATCCACTTCCGTCCGATATTTGGAGTGGCGCTGGAAACGCAGGGATGCGTTTCTTGCAGCAGCAACTCGCACGTGTTAACGTGCAAAATACCTTTCATGGCTGACGACAAGAAACCCTCGGACGACGACAAGAACGAGAAGCGCGGCGGCGACTTCAAGATCCATTCCAGAACGCTAGCGGTGTGGATCGCCTTGTTTGGCGTTCTGGCGTTGCTCGTCATGGTGAAGGAAAAAAGCTCCTCGGCTCCCGAAAAGCTGAACGTCAAGGAGTTGATCTCCAAGGTCGATTCGAACCTGATCGTCGCCGGATCTGGGCGGATCTCGCTAAATCCCCAGTCTGCCAGCTTGCGCAGGGTCTCGGGAAAGTTCTTGGTGAACGACGATTCCGGCAAGCCCGTCATCGATCCGGTCACCAAGAAGGCCAAAGAGGTCGAGTTCAGCACCGAGACGGTCTTGACCGACGAGATAGCCAACAAGTTGCTCAACTCCGGCAAGTTTGAAGTTGTCGAGCCGAACGTTTTCCTCCTCGGCTTGGTGAACCTGCTCCTGCCCTTCCTGATCATCGCGGTCATCATCTACTTCTTTTTCATACGGCAGATCAAAATGGCGGGCAAAGGCGCCATGAGCTTCGGCAAGAGCAAGGCGAAGATGCTGACCAAGGATAAGAACAAGATCACTTTCAAGGACGTGGCCGGCGTCGAGGAAGCGAAGGAAGAAGTCTCCGAGTTGGTCGACTTCCTGAAAGACCCGAAGAAATTCCAGAAACTCGGTGGCCGGATACCCAAGGGCATCTTGATGGTTGGCCCTCCTGGGACCGGAAAGACCCTTCTCGCCAAGGCGATCGCCGGCGAAGCGGACGCGGCTTTCTTCAGCATCAGCGGCTCCGATTTCGTTGAGATGTTTGTGGGCGTCGGAGCCAGCCGGGTGCGCGACATGTTCGAGCAGGCCCGCAAGTCGACTCCCTGCCTGATCTTCATCGACGAAATCGACGCCGTGGGCCGTAGCCGCGGACATGGTTTCGGTGGTGGCAACGACGAGCGGGAGCAGACGTTGAATGCGCTCCTTGTAGAGATGGACGGATTCGACACCCAGGAAGGAATCATCATCATCGCCGCGACGAATCGTCCGGATGTTCTCGATCCTGCGCTTCTGCGACCTGGCCGTTTCGATCGTCAGGTAGTCGTCAATCTTCCCGATGTCCGTGGCCGCGAAGGCATCCTCAAAGTGCATGCGAAGAACGTGAAGCTGGACCCGAATTCCGACCTATCCGTAATCGCTCGGGCGACGCCGGGTTACTCGGGCGCCGATCTGGCGAACCTGCTGAACGAAGCGGCTCTATTGGCCGCGCGCGTCGGCAAAAAGATGATCGGCATGGTCGACCTCGAGGAGGCACGCGTCAAAGTCCGCTGGGGCCGCGAACGTCGCAGCCTTGCGATGTCCGATGACAACAAGAAACTGACCGCTTGGCATGAGGCGGGGCACGCCTTGGTCAATGTGATGCTCAAGCACACGCATCCTCTTCATAAGGTTACGATCATTCCCCGCGGCCAGTCCCTCGGTTCGACTTGGTCGTTGCCCAAAGAGGATCAGCTCAACTACGGCCGTCTCCAGATGCACGACGAGATCGCCATGGCCATGGCAGGCCGCATCGCGGAGGAGCTAGTCTCAGGCGATATTTCCACCGGCGCTTCCGGCGACATCAATCAAGCCACTCATCTCGCCCGCAATATGGTTTGCCAATGGGGCATGAGCGACAAAGTCGGCATGGTTCAATACGGGTCGGACAACGAAAACGTGTTCCTTGGCCGCGATTTCGCCGCAAAGAAAGATTACAGTGAAAAGACGGCCCAGGAGATCGACGAGGAAGTTCGTCGGATCATCACAGAGGCCTACAACCGTTCAAAGCAACTCATCGAGACGAACCGCGACAAGCTGGAGATGATCGCAAACGCGCTTCTCGAATACGAAACGCTCGATGGCAGTCAGGTCGAAGACATCATCCGCACGGGAACCTTTACGCCGCCTCCGGTGAATCCGAAGAACATCGATCCACCCAGTGGGGCGGCGGCCGTGACGCCATTGGGTGATGCACTCAAGCCCAAGTCTCCCCCCTTGCCGGACCTTGGCGGTGCGGCCCCGGCCCCGGCCTAGTGCTTCGATAGGCTCTCAACCCCTGTCTTCCATCGGAAGACAGGGGTTTACTTTTTATGGGATGACGCGTCCGTTGACGCACTCGCCACCGATTCCCTAGCTTCCTCCCGCCATGATCATCGCTCCTTCGCTACTCGCCGCCGATTTCAGCCGATTCGGCCGGGATGTGGTCCGTTCCGAGAAGGCGGGGGCCGAGTGGTTGCACTTGGACATCATGGACGGCCACTTCGTGCCCAACATCTCCTTCGGTCCCGAGGTCGTCAGAGTGCTGCGTCCGCAGACGAAGATGTTCTTCGACGTGCATCTCATGTGCTCGAAGCCGGAGATCCTTTTCGAGCCATTTGCCAAGGCCGGCGCCGACCTTATCACGATCCATGTGGAACTTGGTGACCGCGTTGAAGGCCTGATCTGGAAGATCCGTTCGCTGGGCAAAAAGGTCGGGCTCGCCATCAACCCGCCCACGCAGATGCAGTTGATGGAGCCGTTCCTTTCGAAGGTCGATCTGGTCCTCGTGATGACCGTGAACCCTGGCTTTGGCGGCCAGCCGTTCATCCGGGAATGCCTGCCGAAGATCCAGCAAGCCTACACTTGGAGAAAAGATCGACGGCTCACCTACCGCATCGAAGTCGATGGCGGGATCAACTTCGCAACAGCCGCCGAATGCGCCCGGGTCGGGGCCGACACCTTTGTCAGCGGGACAGGCGTCTTCGGCCAGCCAAGCTTGAGGACAGCCATCAAGAAGATGCGGAAGATCGCCACTGACAACGCGCCTGAGGCATCTCCGGGACAGCCTGAGCCCGTCTCGGACCTCTTCGCCGGTCGTTGATCGGTTCGTTGCTGATTCGTGTTCAATCGGGCTGGTTCGTCGTTCACCTTTCTCCCATGGCTCAGATCAAGTTCGGCACTGATGGTTGGCGAGCGGTCATCGCGGAAGATTTCACTTTCGCGAATGTCGAACGGGTTTCACAGGCAAGCGCCGGCTACTGGAAGGCGCGTCCTCCAGAAGGCAGTCAGCCGCTGGTTGTCATAGGCTATGATCGCCGTTTTCTCTCCGACCAGGTTGCCAACCGTGTTGCCGAAGTGATGGCCGGCAACGGCTTCAAGGTCATGCTCGGTGATTCGCCCACTCCGACGCCCGCTGTCTCCTATGCGGTCAAGGCGCACAACGCCGTCGGCGGAGTCATGATCACCGCAAGCCACAATCCGCCCGCCTTCAACGGCTACAAGCTGAAGGCCTGGTATGGCGGTGCCGCCGATCCGTTCATCTGCAAGGAAGTCGAAGCCTATTTGGACAAGTCACCGGTGAAAGCCCTGCCCCTCGCGGAGGCGCTGAAGCAAAAGAGCGTCACGATCTGTGATCTTCGTCAGCCGCACTACGCCGCGATCAAGAAGCTCGTGGACTTCCCGCTCATCGCGAAGTCCAAGCTGCGTTTCGCCCACGAAGCGCTCTTCGGCGTCGGCGCGGGCTGCTTCGATGAAATTCTCTCAGGCACGACCTGCAAGGTGACTACGCTCAACGCCGCGCACGACGTCAACTTTGGCGGCATCAATCCCGAGCCCATCGCGAGGAACTACGTCCGCAGCGCAGCCTACCTGAAGAGGCATCCGCACGATCTCTGCCTCGTGACCGATGGCGATGCCGACCGGGTCGGCGGCATGGACGGCCACGGCAATGCCCTGAGCACGCATCAGATCATCTGCCTCCTGCTGCACCATTACATCGTCAACCGGAACCAGCGGGGCAGGGTGGTGAAGGCCCTGACGACCACGTCCATGGTCGACAAGATCTGCGAGCGCTACGGACTCGAACTCAACGAGACCGGAGTCGGCTTCAAGTTCATCGGTGCGGAGATCGTGAAGGGCGGCGTGCTTCTGGGCTTTGAGGAGAGCGGCGGAATCGGTTTTCCAGGACACATCCCCGAGCGCGACGGCATTCTCGCCGGACTGGTTTTGCTGGAGCTTCTCGCCACGGAAAAGAAACCGCTGACCAAACTGCTGGCGAACTTGGAAAAGGAATACGGTCCGCACCGCTACGGCCGCATCGACACCCGTTTCCCATTGGAGAAACGCGCCGCCTTAATGGATTTCTGCAAAAACAATCCGCCTGCCAAACTCGGCAAGTCATCGCTCAAGGAAGTGAAGTCCTACGACGGCGTGAAGTTCATCTCCGAAGATGGAAGCTGGCTGATGCTACGCGGCTCCGGCACGGAACCGATCCTCCGCATCTACGCCGAGACCAAGTCCGACGACGCGGTAAAGAAACTGCTCAAGCTCGGCGTCTCACTCACGCGCAAGGTTTGAAGATGGATTGCCGACACCCAGTGCTCAGTCGCCCGACCTTCCCTTGCGCCTTCCGGCGCGGATTGAATCCGTTCCTTCTGACCTGATTCTGCCATGCTGCCAGTCCTCATCCTCTTGGTGCTGGCGGTGCTGAGCGCGGGCCTTCAAGTCTGGCAGTGGCGTTGCGCGAGCCGATTCCCGTTGAACCGGCGCAATGCAGGCGAGCCGATGCCGACAAGTGTCAGCTTCTTAAAGCCGCTTAAGGGCTCCGACGCCGAAACGCGCGCGTGTCTGGAAAGCTGGCTCGTCCAGAAGACCGATGCGCCCGTGCAAGTGCTCTTCGGCGTCGGCACGCTGGATGATCCGGTGGTTCCCGTCGTCCATGAGTTGCTCAAGAAACATCCTTCGGTCGATGCCGAGCTGATCCTCTGCGCCGAAGTGCTCGGAGCAAATTCCAAGGTCTCGAAGCTCGTTCAGTTGGCGCGAAGAGCGAAACATCCGCTGTTCATTGTCAGCGATGCCGACGTTTTCGTGCCGGCCGATCTGGCCGCGCAGCTCCAGTTCCAGATGCGTGATCCTCTGGTGGGTTTGGTGAACTGCTTCTACCGCCTCGCCAATCCCGTGACGACGGCGATGCGCTGGGAGGCGGTCGCCATCAACTCGGACTTCTGGAGCCAAGTCCTGCAGTCCGTCGCACTCAAGCCGATGAACTTCGCCCTCGGCGCCGTCATGGCCGTCCGACGCGATGCGTTGGAGCAGATCGGTGGATTTGAGATGCTCGTCAACCATCTGGCCGACGACTACCAGCTCGGAAACCGCATTTCCAAAAAGGGATATAGGATCGAACTCAGCACCGTCGTCGTCGATTGCCGCGAGTATGTGCAAGGCTGGAAACAGGTCTGGGCGCACCAGCTCCGTTGGGCCCGCACCATCCGCTTCTGCCAACCGGCGCCGTTCTTCGCCAGCATCCTGAGCAATGCGTCCATTTGGCCGCTGCTGGCCTGGATGGCATCGGCGCGAACGAGTCTGAGCGTGGCTGGCCTGGCCGTTCCGCTACTTCTCCTGCGAATGATCGCCGCCGCTTCGATGCACCGCGCCTTGTCGCCGACAACGTTCCGCTGGTTAGACGTGTGGCTGGTGCCGGTGAAGGACGTCCTCAATGCCGCAATCTGGCTCATGGCATTCGTCGGCAACCGCGTCGTCTGGCGCGGTGTGAACTATCGGGTGAGGAAGGGCGGGGAATTGCTCCGCGAATAGTGCTGCCGACTAACCCGGTCAGCGCCGTTTCCACCACAAAGCCAGCTCCAGATTCGTCCGGTTGGGATACGAGCGCGGAGTCCATTCGCCGAGGAGTTCGAAGCGCGTTTCGAAGCGTCTCACCACTTCATCACGGGTGCAACCGAAGGGCGGGCCTTCGGTGTCGGGAATGAGGTAGTGGATGGCGAGGAACTGGCCGCCGGGTTTGAGCCAGCGGGCAGCCGCGACGGCGTAGGCGTCGCGTTGCGTCGGCTGGATGGCGCAGTAGAGGGTGTGCTCGAAGATCCAATCGAACTGGGTAATGGGTGCGTCGTCGAGGAAGTTGCCTCGGAGCACGCGGGCCTTCGGCGTCAGGCCTTCTTTGGCGATCCGTTCATTGCTTTCGCGGACGGCGCTGGGTGCGAGATCGAATCCGGTCGCATCGAATCCACACCCCGCCCATGCACGAACGTCATGGCCGCGACCGCAGCCCGGAATGAGGACGGTGCCACGCGGCAGTTCGGGACGGGCGGCGAGGAAATCCACCAAGCCGGGAGCGGCTTCTCCCTTGTCCCAACCGGTGTCGCCCTTTTGGTAGAGTCCTTCCCAGTCAGTGCTCATGCGATTGGATTGGGCTGGGTGTCGCGCAGGATCAATCCGTCGACGAGCTCGACGACGCGCGGTGCGACGGACGCGAGGGCGTTGTCGTGGGTGGCGATGACGAGCGTGGCTTTCAACTCTCCCTGAAGTTCGCGCAACAGCCGGATAATCTCGCCACCTGTGGCCGAATCGAGATTGCCCGTCGGTTCATCGGCGAGAATCAGAGTCGGGCTATTGATCAGGGCGCGGGCGATGGCGACCCGTTGCTGCTCGCCACCGGAGAGTTCGTAGGGTCGATGGTCAACGCGGTCTGCGAGTCCAACACGCGCCAACAGGCTGCGGGCCCGTCGCTCAGTCTCGCCGGCAGATCGACGCGCCATGCGGCCGGGCAGGGAGACGTTTTCGAGGGCGCTGAGTTCAGGCAGGAGGTGGTAAGCTTGAAAGACGAGGCCGACCCGTTCGTTGCGGAGCTTGGCCAACTCGCTCGCCGAGTAGGCGGCGAGATCGTGCCCGCCAAGGCGGATGGAGCCGCCGTCGGGCCGGTCCAATCCGCCGAGCAGGTGGAGGAGCGTGCTCTTGCCGGCGCCGGATGCGCCCCGGAGCGCGACGCATTCCCCGGGAGCGATCTCGATGCTCACTCCCTTCAGGACATCCAGCGTGCGGGGTCCGATGCGGTAGCTCTTGCGGACGTTGACCGCGGAGAGCTGCGGAGTGCCGGTGGTTGGCGATGCGGCGCTACTCATGGCGAAGGGCGGCGACGGGTTGGAGGCGCGAGGCGATCCATGCGGGGATGACGCCGGCGAGGACACACGCGGCGAAGGCGCAACCGCAGATCATGGCGATGTCTCCGATGAGGATCTCCGCCGGAAGTTCGTAGAGCTGGTAGATCGAGGCGGGCAAGACCTCGATGCCGGTCACCTTGTTCAGTGTCGCGAGGATCATGCTGCGATACTTCAGGACGAGCAGCCCAAGCCCAAGGCCCACGCCCACGCCGGCGATGCCGATGACGAGCGCCTGGCTGACGAAGAGCGCGAGGATCTGGCTGCTGGTCGCGCCGATGGCCTTGAGAATGCCGATCTCGCGCGTCTTCTGGACGACGAACGTGATCTGGCTGTTTATGATTCCGAAGGCGGCGACGATCACGATGAAGAAAAGGAGGAAGGCGATCATGTTCTTCTCCACGGCCAGCGCGTTGAAGAGCTGCGGATTCTCCTCCTGCCATGTGATGATGCGGTAGCTCGCGCCGAGCTTTGGCTCAAGTTCGTCGCGGACGCGGTAGGCATGGAACGGGTCGTCCAGCTTGATCTGGATGATGTGAACGTTCTCGTCGCCGATGTCATACATTTCCTGGGCGCGTTGGATCGAGGAGACGACGATCGACGCGTTATAGTCGGCGAATCCCACGTCGAAGATCCCACGCACGACGAACTCGCTTGGCAGGAACATCCGGTCGGACTCACTGGCCGCCCCGTTCTTTTGCTTGGAAAGGGATTCTTCGATCTTGGCGATGTTGGCTGGTGAATAGACGGAAAGCCGGTCGCCGACGTTCAGCTCCAGATTCTGCGCCAGGTCGCGACCGATGAGCAGTCCGCGGCCCCCGACATCGAAGGCGCCTGTCTTGATGGAGTCGGGCAGGATGCTGACCGTTTTCTCCTGATCGACGTCGATGCCACGGAGCAGGGGAGCCATGAACTTGGGTTGGCCTTGCTTCGGCTGGGTCTTGAGCAGGACTTGGCCGGCCACGAATGGTGCCATGCCGCGCACCGCCGAGTTGGAGGCGATCACCTTCTGGACGCGTTCGTAGTCGGCGATGAGACCGGTGCGATGCATCACCTTGAGGTGTGCGTTGAAGCCGAGGATGCGTGAGCGCCATTCCTTGTCGAAGCCGCTCATCACGGCGTTGACGATGATGAGCACGGCCACGCCCAGCATCACGCCGAGGATCGAGATGACGGTGATGATCGAGACAAATGTCCGGCGCGGCCGCAGGTAGCGGAGAGCGAGAAAGGCCTCGAAGGGCAGCGACGACATGGAACGGAAGCTAGGGCGAGGAATGAACAACGGTCAATTGGCAGGAGTTCTTCTCGGATCAAGGAAGACCACCTTGGCGCTCAGCTCCGGAGTAAGGAAGCGGTCGGGGTTCTTGACCTGCACCTTGATCTGGAGCGTGCCCTTGGCGCGATTGGCTTCGGGGGCGATCTCGGCGACGACACCGTCGTAGACTTTCGCGGGGTAGGCTTCGGGACTGATCCGGCATGGTTGACCGAGGGAGATCTTGGCGAGATCGGATTCGTTGACGTCGATCTCGACCTGGAGGTCGCCGAGGTCCGCGAGTGCGATGAGCGAGGCGCTCGGCCCGCGTGCGCCGCCGAAGGTCTGGGGTGAGACGAGTTCGTTCGCATCGACCAGCTTCTCGAGGACGACTCCGTTGACCGGCGAACGGATGACGCACCAGTCCATGAACGTCTCGATCAGTTTGCGGGCACCGAGGACCTGCTGGAGCTGCGCTTCGGACGACGCGACGGCGAGTTTGGCGTCATCGAGTGTCTTGTTCATCTCGACGCGTTGGGCGACCAGTTCGGTGGCCCGACGGAGATCCGTT
>Ga0163144_10026807_pt1 | contig 11186 bp, 6 predicted proteins | sample OliLak19BULKMAT1_FD_123175 | JGI IMG/M metagenome (GOLD analysis project Ga0163144, IMG submission 123175) | Freshwater microbial mat bacterial communities from Lake Vanda, McMurdo Dry Valleys, Antarctica - Oligotrophic Lake LV.19.BULKMAT1 | ecosystem: Environmental > Aquatic > Freshwater > Lake... | reverse complement strand
TTCATCGCATCCCGGGGGTGTAGAAGCTCCCAAGGGTTAGGCTGTTCGCCTATTAAAGCGGTACGTGAACTGGGTTCAGAACGTCGCGAGACAGTTCGGTCCCTATCTGTGGTGGGCGCAGGAGATTTGAGAGGGCTTGGCTTTAGTACGAGAGGACCGAGCTGAACCAACCTCTTGTGATGCAGTTGTCTCTCCAGAGGCATAGCTGCGTAGCGAAGTTGGGTTAGGATAAGCGCTGAATGCATATAAGCGCGAAACCTTCCTCAAGATGAGATCTCCCAAGCGAAAGCTTTGAAGGGCCGTCGTAGACTACGACGTTGATAGGTCGGATGTGTAAGCGCAGTAATGTGTTGAGCTTACCGATACTAATAGCCCGTTCGGCTTGACCATAAAATTTACTGTGCGCACATTGCACATGTAATTCTACTTAAGTAGTTTGTCTTTCTGTTATCCGTCAATATTCAAAACAAACCAAAGCTCTACAGTTTTGGGTGATAATAGCGAGAGGGCTCCACCCGTTCCCATCCCGAACACGGAAGTTAAGCCTCTCAGCCCCGATGGTACTGCACGCGCAGGTGTGTGGGAGAGTAGGACGTCGCCCAATTAATTTCATAAAGCGGCCTGATAACCTCAGGCCGCTTTTTCAATTAACGCCCAGCCTGATAACCTCAGGCCGCTTCTTCAATTACCCCCTTCAATCCCCTCAGGCTATACCGCGCCAAGCTCAGACCATCCCCAAATCGACCCCCCTGCCCAAATACCTCCCCCGTTACGTACCCCCATAGTCCCCTTGTCGCCGTCTCTTACCTCCTTCGCCGCCATCAACCCCGCATCAGACCAATACACAGCCACACAGACAACCTCCACCAAGGCAGTCTATCGCAGTGCTTAGACGGGAAGCCCGAACAAAACAAAGCCCAGACCGCGGGTACGCGGTCTGGGCCTTTTTCCTTCGGTCGCCTATCCTAAAACGTCAACCGTAACGCAAACTGCACCTGACGCGGGACTCCGGCCAAGGCTGTGATAATGCCCGCGTTCGGATTCCCGACGCTCGAATTCGGCAGGTCAAACTGCGCATGGTTGAAGATGTTGAACATCTCACTGCGGAACTGCAGCTTGACCCGTTCGGTGATCTGGAAGTTCTTGAACAACGAGAAATCCATATTTGTCCGACCCGGTCCCCGCAGCACGTTCCTGCCGCCGTTGCCAAACGTGAACACCGTCGGCGTTCCCCACGCGGCCGTACCGGGCGCAGTCCCCAGCGACGTATCGAACCAACGCGCGATCGTCGGGTTGTCGACCTCCCCGCTCTTGTACCGGTCCGGACGGCTGCCGCCCGCATTCGATACCGAGTTCGCTAACTGCGGCGTAAACGGCAGCCCAGTCTGCTTCTGGAAGATCATGTTGCTATCCCAGCCGCCTAGTATGTTGTCCACCACGGAGTTACCCGAACTGAACTTCCGACCCTTGCCGAAAGGCAGTTCGTAGTTCATGCTGTACACAAAACGGTGCGCAATGTCGAAGCCCGACGTCGCCCGCTCCACGCTCCGGTAGCGCCGATCCTGCGGCAGCGGTCCATTGTCCGCCCCGCCGAACTGGTTGCCGACATTGTCGATCGAGTGCGAGTACGTATAGGCCGCCAAAAAGCCCAGACCATTGGAAAATCGGCGTTCAATCGTGCTCTGCAGCGAATGATACGAGGACAACCCGTCGGAGACGTTGTAGTCCACATTCACAATCCCCGGGGCGGCGGCAAACAGCGGTCGCCGCGGTCCCGGCGCGCCCGGTCCTGGGACCTGCTGGTTAAATCCATACACGTTGTCCAGCTTTCGTCCCAAATTGCCTACGTAGCCGATCTTGAAAACAAGCTCCATCGGCAACTGGTGCTGCACCTGCAAGTTGAACTGCTGCGCATAGCCCGAACGGAAGTTCGAGTCCACACCCATGAAGTTCCCCACCGGATTACGCACCGCTGATTCTGCCGTCAAGGTCGGAATCGGCGGCAAGCCATCCGATACCCGCCGCGGATTCGCGACGAACTGGTTGATGTCCAGCGCGTTGATCGGGCCATACGGCAATTGCCGGTGACGACGCATCAGCACGCTCTCGCTACCCGCCGGCGTAAAGAAGATTCCGCCGCCGCCGCGAATCACCGTCCCCGGCCGTAACCGGTAAGCAAAGCCCAGGCGCGGAGCAAAGTTGTTCTTGTCCCCGTTCACCCCGGTCCGCGAATCCGAGTTGAAGCCAGCCACGAGTAACTTAGCCTGCACCACGTCGTAGTTCGTCCAACGATCGGTCACTTCCGTCGTCGGTGTGTCGTACTCGTACCGGATACCGACGTTCACGGTCAGCTTGTCGGTAATCTTCCAATCGTCCTGCACGAAATAGTTCGATTCCCACATCCGGATTCCCGGCGCGATCAGCGTGAAGTCCTGCTCAATCGTGCTCGCCGTTCCCAGAATCAGCGCCGCCATCGCGTCGCCCGTCGCCCCGGCGTTGTTCGGGTTATCGGTAAACGTCCGGCCAAAGTTGAATCGGCCATTCCCACGGTTGGTCTGGTACTGCGTCAACTGCCGGCGACGGAAGTCCACGCCAAATTTCACCGTATGCCGACCGCGCAGATTTGTGAAATTCACGCCCGGGTGGAACGTGTTCTCAATCCGCTTAATCGGCAAAGACCGCGTCTGCCCAATGCCCGAGTAACCACCCGGACTAAAAATCGGAATACCGTCCGAGTTCGGACCCTGGTTCGATCCCCTAACTCCCAACTTCTCGCCCAACTGCGCCCCAGCGGCCGCGCCTTCCTGCAAGAAGTTCAGGTTAAACCGGTTGAAGCCCATGCGCGCTTCCATCACGAAGGTCGGCTGAATCGTCCGGACCCAGTTCAACACCGAGTGGTAAGCCTTCAACGCCGAAGCCCCCGCAAACGTATCTTCGTTGCCCAGACTCACCGGCGAACTGATCCCCGCCAAAGTCACCGGCGAAAACGTCGATGGCCGCGTCGTCGTCGTATCCTGCCGCGAGAACCGTCCGAACACCATGTTCTTTTCGTTCCAGTTCCAGTCCACTCGCAGATCGCCCTGGTCCCACTGCTGCTTCTCACCGGGGGTCGACACGTGGTTGTTCACCAAGCCCGCCCGCTGCGGCAGCGGATAAGCCGCCACCAACTTCGCCATTACCGGGTCAAACCGATTCAGCGGAATCTGACGATTCGGGAACGGATCGCGCATAAACCCGGACGCCGTACCCGGCGCCGCCCGCAACGTGTTCGGATCGAAAATGTCCCGCACATCGGCAAAGTTGCCCGCCCGCGTCCCTTCGGTCGGAACCGTGTTGACGAAGGTTCGCTGCAAGCTCCGCCTAAAGCCTTCATAGTTACTGAAGAAGAACAGCTTGTTCTTGATCACCGGCCCGCCCAGGCTCGCTCCGAACTGGTTCTGCCGTAACACCGGCTTCACGGGGCTAAAGAAGTTCCGCGCATCGAACTTGTCGTTCCGCAGAAAGTCATAGGCGCTGCCGTGAAATTCGTTCGAACCAGACTTCGAAATCACGTTGACCGTCGCCCCTGAATTCCGCCCTTGATCGGCCGTAAAAAGGTTCGTCTGAATCTTGAATTCGCGCACCGCTTCTACGGATGGCCGCAGCACAATCGACAGCGTCAGCCGTTCGTTGTTATCAATGCCGTCCCACAGAAAGTTGTTCGATCCCTCGCGGTTGCCGTTCGCGAAAATCTCACTGCCCGGCCGTAGGTCGTCCGGACGGGTGCTGCTCATGATGGTTCCCCTCGCGCCAAAGCCGACCCCGGTCACACCCGGTCCAAGGGTTGCCAACTGCACAAAATTCCGGCCGTTGAGCGGTAGTTCGGCCACCTGCCGCTGCTCCACCACTTGGCCGATCGAAGACGAGTCGCTCTCAATCAATGGCGTCGTCGCCTTCACTTCCACCGTCTCACTCACCGTACCCACTTCGAGGGCGATGTCGAAACGCGCCGTCTGGTTCACTTCCAAAGTCAGGTCTTGAAAAACCTGGCGAAATCCAGGTTTCGACGCCGTAATCTTGTAACGGCCGGGAGGTAACAGCGGCACGGTAAAGAAGCCGTTCGCATCGCTCTCCGCCTCACGTGTAACCTGCGTATCCTGGTTTTGCGCCACTACTTTGGCGCCTCCAACCGCGGCGGACGACTTGTCCGTAATAGTGCCCGTCACCGACGAACTATTCTGTGCCCATGCCATGGCCGCGAGGCCCAAGCAAATGGCGATAAGACGAATCATAAGAAGCTCCCTGGCGCTCTGTAACGTGATTTTGACGGAGCGCGGCTTTCGACATCATATCGCCTTATAATAAGTTCATGTGGAAGCCGCTCCTCCTGGTCGCTGTCGCCCTTTCTCTCATCGCCGCCTCGATCAATCCGAAGGACGAAGCCTGGATCGGCGCCCGCCGATCTTACTGGGCCTTCCAGCCCGTCGTCCGCCCCGCTGTCCCCAAGCTCAGCGCGAATCCCATCGACGCTTTCCTCCTTGAACAGCTCCAAGCCAAGGGCCTGTCGCCCTCCCCGCCGCTGGATAAAGCCCGCCTCGTCCGCCGCGCAACGCTGGATCTTACCGGCCTTCCGCCCACCGCCGCCGAAGTGCAACGATTCGTCTCCGACCGTTCCCCCCAGGCATACGAGCAACTCGTCGAACGCCTGCTCGCCTCGCCCGCCTACGGCGAACGCTGGGCCCTCCGCTGGCTCGATACCGCCCGCTACGCCGACACCAACGGCTACGAACTCGACGCCGAACGCCCTCACGCTTGGCGCTACCGCGACTACGTCGTCAATAGCTTCAACTCCAACAAACCCTACGACCGCTTCCTGAAAGAACAAATCGCCGGTGATGAGCTCTACCCCGGCGACCCCGCCGCGCTCATCGCCACCGGCTTCCATCGCGCCGGCCCCATTCACCTTGTCGGCGGCAACCAGGACGAAGAGATGAACCGCCAGGAGGTGCTCACCGAAATGACCCTCGGCGTCTCCAACGTCTTCCTGGGCATGACCGTCGGCTGCGCCCGTTGCCACAATCACAAATTCGATCCGATCCTGCAAGCCGACTACTACCGCCTGCAGGCTATCTTCGCCTCGGTCGACCTGAAGGATTCTGAAATCGTCACCCCCGCCGAAAAGGCCGCCCAGGAAGCCGCCATGAAAGCCTTCAAAGCCCGGCTCAAACCCATCACGGACGAAATTGCCGCCATCGAAAAGCCCGTCCGCGAGCGCATCAAAGAAGAGCGCAAAGCCAAGCTCGAAAAGCGATTCCTTGACGCCATGGCCATCCCCAAGGACAAGCGCACCCCGGAACAGGAGATCGTCGCCAAGGAAGGCGGTAAGCAAATCTCGCCCACCTGGGATGTGGTCGTCAACGCGATCGAGCCATCCGAAAAAGCCCGTCGCGCCGGCCTCCGGCAGCAGATGCACAAGCTCGAGTTCGAACGGCCGGAACCGCTCCGCACGGCCTACGCCGTTGCCAACCAAGACAAAGCCCCCGTCACCCACATGCTCAAGCTGGGCGATCACCGCTACAAGCTGGATCCCGTCGAGCCCGGCTTCTTAACCGCCCTCGGCGCGATCGATGCCCCCGCCGGACCCACCGGTCGCCGCGCCGCCCTCGCCGAATGGCTCGCCCGTCCCGAACACCCACTCACCGCGCGCGTCATGGCCAATCGCATTTGGCTCCTCCGCATGGGCTCCGGCATCGTTCCCACCCCGAATGACTTCGGCATTCTCGGCGGGAAGGCCTCCAATCGCAAACTCCTCGATTGGCTCGCCGCCGAGTTCGTCAGCTCCGGCTGGGACATCAAACATATGGACCGCCTGATCGTCTCGACGGCCGCCTATCGCCAGTCCGCGGACATCGACACGAAGAAGGCGGCGATCGACGGCGACAACAAATACTACTGGCGCATGAACCGCCGCCGCCTCGAAGGCGAAGCGATCCGCGACTCTATCCTCCAAACCACGGGCCAACTCAACGCTCGCCTCGGCGGGGTCCCTGTGAAGGTGCCCATTGAACCCGAGATCTACGACATCATCTTCACCGAAGCCGAGCCCGATAACCTCTGGCCCGTCCTGGCCGATAAACGCGAACACAATCGCCGCAGCCTCTACCTGCTCAACAAACGCACCGTTCGGCTTCCCCTGCTCAACAACTTCGATCAGCCCGACGCCGTCAGCTCCTGCCCCGTCCGCGCCAACTCGACGCATGCCCTCCAAGCCCTCACGCTCATGAACAGCGACTTCGTCTTCGACCAAGCCACCGCCTTCGCCGCCCGTCTGGAACCCGGCTGCTCCACCCCGCAATGCCGCATTAGCCGCGCTTACGAACTCGCCCTCCAGCGAGCTCCCAAGCCGGCCGAGATGCAGCTCGGCCTCGACTTCCTCAACCGCCAGAAAATGCCTCTGACCGATTTCTGCCGTGCCCTTCTAAACCGCCATGAATTCGTATACATCCCGTAGAAACATCCTCCGCAACGGCATGGGCGCGGTCGCCGCCGAATGGCTGCTGCAACGCGACCTGCTCGCGCAAGCGCGCTCGAACCCGCTCGCGCCGAAGGCGCCCCACTTCGAGCCGAAAGCGAAGGCAGTCATATTCCTGTTCATGGTGGGCGCTCCCAGCTCGATCGATATGTTCGATCCCAAGCCGGCGCTCGAAAAGTACGCCGGCCAGAAGCTGCCCGACAGCTACGGCAAAATCTCCAGCCAGTTCACCGAAGGCAACACGCCGCTCTATCCGTCCCCATGGAAGTTCAATCGCCACGGCCGCAGCGGGATGCCCGTCTCTACGCTCTATCCCAACGTCGCCAAATGCGTCGACGATATCTGCTTCGTCCGTAGCTTCTACACCGAAAGCGTTGTCCACGCCCCGGCGATGTACCAAGTTCACACCGGCCGCGTTCTGACGGGCTTCCCCTCAATGGGCTCGTGGGTCACCTACGGCCTCGGCAGCCCCGCCGACAACCTGCCGGCCTACGTCGCCATGCCGCAGCCCGAAGGCACTCCCGAAGGCGGAACTCCTTGCTGGGGCTCCGGCTTCCTGCCGGCGGTCTATCAAGGGACCCTGCTCCGCGGCGGCCCTTCCCCCATTCTGCATTTGAAGAACCCGCCCGGCGTCACCCCGCAGCGCCAGCGCGCCACCCTCGATCTGCTCCAGAAAATGAACGACCTCGACAGCCAGCCCGAGGATTCGGAGATGGCCGCGCGCATCGCCAGCTACGAGCTTGCGTTTAAGATGCAGGCCGCCGCGCCGGAAGCCGTCGACATCACGAAGGAGTCCGAGGAGACCCGCAAGCTCTACGGTATCGATAAGCCCCAAACCCGCGATTTCGGCACGCGCCTCCTCCTGGCCCGCCGGATGGTCGAACGCGGCGTTCGCTTTGTCCAGGTTTACTCCGGCGGCGGCCCCGTCAGCATTCAGTGGGACGCCCACTCGAACCTCGTCAATAACCATGAGAAGATGGCCGGGCTCACCGACCAGCCGATCGCTGCTCTCCTGCAGGATTTGAAATCGCGCGGCCTGCTCGATTCGACCCTCGTTATTTGGGGATCGGAATTCGGTCGCCTGCCGATGTCGGAAAGCGGCAATGGCCGCGATCACAACCCCCACGGCTATACGATGTGGTTCGCGGGTGGCGGAGCGAAGGGCGGCACGAGCGTGGGAGAGACCGACGAACTGGGCCTCCGGGGCATCGGCGAGCGCTACCATATGCGCGACTTTCACGCGACGATGCTCCACATGCTCGGCCTCGACCAGCACAAGCTCTTCTACCTGCACAACGGGCGCAACGAGAAGCTCACCGACTTCGGTGGCAACCTCATCACGAAGCTCTACTCCTAACCGGCCAGTACGCTCGGATCCCAGTACGCCTGCACCCGCGTCAACTTACCCGCCGCATCGCAGGCCATCACGTTGATACCGTGAAAGTCGACCGACCGTCCGTCTTTCATCTCGCCGTGTCCGACCCAGGTGAACGCGGCGTCCTGCGGGCCGGTGACGTAAATCTTGGTCGGAGTAAGTGTCATGGAAGCGAACCCCTTCCGGCCCCTTCACCGGCGGGGCGGCGGGTTCGGTCCACTCGCCGTCGATGGCAAAGCACTCCGCCAGCGCAACCGCGTCCAGCGAGCACAGGGCCGCTCCGTACTTTTCGATGGCATGCAGGATCATCCCGGCAATTATACGTCTTTCGTCCGTCGAAAGTAGCCGAAAGCCATCAGCCCGATGCCGGTTGCCAGCAGTCCGATCGTCCCCGGTTCCGGGGCTTCCGTATTGCCCAGCGCGGAAGACGCGAACCCGTTGACGACCGTAGGCGGCGCTAGCGGATTCAACAGCACCGCCATCTGCTGCCCATTGAAGATCCCGGTGCCGACAATCTGTCCCAGATCGTTGATCCCATAAGCGGCCTGTAAATCCCAGCCCGAACCGATCCCGATCAGGTCGTTCAAATTCACCATCGCCCCGTTTTTGTAGAGGAACGCCGCCGTCGCCGTATCGCCGCTAATCCACGAATATCCCACCGTCGAGCCCGCCTGATTAATCCCGTATCCGTAACTGGCCGATCCGCCCAGCGTACCGAGCCCGGTCAAAACTCCGGCCTGATAAAGAAACGCTTGGCTATAGCCCACCCCGTTAGTCGCGTGGCCGGTCACCTGGCCCGCATTGTTAATCGCCATCCCGTAGCTGGAGCTTCCGCCGAACGTCCCGATCTGCTGCAACTGCCCGTTGGTCGATACGAACGCCCGCATCGCCCCTGTCGCCGTATTGCCATATCCCGCCACCTCGCCGCTCGCGTTGATGCCATACGCGGATGCCCAGTTGCCGCCCATCAGCGTCCCCAAGCTCTGCACCTGACCATTCACCGTCCGAAACGCCTGGCCGTTAAGTGTCCCGGCCACCGACCCGCTTTCGTTGATCGCCATCGCGTTTCCTTCGCCCGATCCAATCGTTGTAATTGCTCCGTCCTTCCACTGCGTCGGCACGTAGCCATCCGCCCCGGCCGCGGAACCAACGATGGTTCCGGAGTTGTTAATCCCCACCGCGTAGTGCTGCAAGCTCAGCGGCAAACCGCCCAGCTCAATCAGCGATCCGCCGCTCCAGACAAAGCCCTTGTAGTCGCCAAACGGCGTCCCGCTCGTGCCCGTCACGACACCGTTGTTGTTGATCGCATAAGCCGTCGCCGGCCCGCCGAGATTGCCCAGCCCGATCACCTGATACGAAGGCACCGCCCACAACGCAACGCTCAAACACGCCGCCGCCAACAAGTTCCAAACACGCATGAATTTTTGTCTTCCCAAGGCACGACGGATTTGGGGGGCAGTCGTGATGAACATCTCCATTGTGACACTGGTAGTTCCCCGAGAGCCCTCGGAGAAATCCGAGCCAAGACGCAATTCTGCGTACTTGCCCGTACGGGATACACTAGTCAACTCGTGACCTCAAAGCTCCCTCGTATCCTCGCCCTCCTGGCCATCTACCTCCTCATCGCCTATTTGTGGCCGCCTCCGACCGGCATCAAGCCCGCTGACTGGCGGCTGTTCGCCGTTTTTGTGACCACCGTTACCGGCCTGATCCTCCAACCGATCCCCGGGGGCGCGGTCGTGCTGATCGGGGTGACCGCTTCGGCCGTCGTCGGCGGCTTATCCATCAAAAGCGCCCTCGAAGGCTACTCCGACTCCACCGTCTGGCTCGTGATGGCCGCGTTCTTCCTCTCCCGTTCGCTGCTCAACACCGGCCTCGCCCGCCGCATCGCCCTGCTGTTCGTGCGGGCCTTTGGCCACACTTCGCTCGGGGTCACCTACGCTCTCGCTTTGAGCGACGTTACCTTGGCGACCATCATCCCCTCAAACGGGGCGCGGTCGGGCGGGGTGACTCTGCCGATCGTACGCTCGATCGCCGAACTCTATGGCTCCAAGCCCGGCGAGACGGCGGGCAAGTTGGGCACCTATCTGATGCTGGCCGTCTACCAGTCCATCTGTATTAGCGCCGCGATGTTTTTGACCGGTCAGGCGTCGAACCCGCTGGCGGCTCAGATGGCCGCTCAGCAGGGCTTTCCGGTATCTTGGACGAGTTGGTTCGTCGCCGGCGTCGTGCCGGGCACGCTCTCGCTGCTGATCATCCCGCGCGTCGTAATGGCGATGGCTCCGCCCGAGATCAAGCAGACGCCCGAAGCCCGCGGCTTCGCGGCGGACGAGTTGACCAAAATGGGTCCGATGTCCAAAGCCGAATGGATTCTGACCGCCATCTTTATCTCCGTCTGCGGCCTCTGGGCCACAAGCGGCTGGCACAAAATGGATATCACCCTCACCGCCCTGCTCGGCTGCGCGGCGCTGTTACTGACCGGGGTTCTGCTTTGGGATGACGTCAAAACGGAGACGGCCGCCTGGGACCTCTTCATCTGGTACGGCGGTCTGCTCCGCCTCGGTCGAGCGCTCAACGATGGGGGCGTGACGAAAGCCTTTGCCCAGTCGATCGGAGGACTGTTCGGCGACTCGGGCTGGGTTGTGCTGTTCGTTGCCGCGCTGCTGATCTACTTCTACGCGCACTACTTTCTCGCCAGCATCACGGCCCATCTCTTGGCGATGTACCCGCCCTTTCTCGCCCTGCTGATCCTGAAGGGCGCACCGATCGGGCTCGTGGTGTTTGCCTTTGCCTGCTTCACGAACTTCTCGGCCGGGCTGACCAACTACGGAACCACTCCCAGCCCGATGTTCTTCGCGCACGGCTACAGCACTATGTCCCTCTGGTTCCGGGTCGGCTTCGTCTGCTCCGTAGTCAATATCGCCATCTGGTCAACGTTCGGCTTCGGCTGGTGGAAGCTGATCGGGATCTGGTAGGCCGGACGCTCTAAGGGACGGCTTCGAGCTGAACCTGACGGGCCTTTTCCGGCCGGCATCACGGCCTATCGATTGGCGATCTACCCGCCCTTTCGCCCCCTGTTGATCCTGACGGGCGCTCCGCTCGGGCTCGTGGTGTTCGCCTTTGCCTGCTTCACGAACCACCCCCAGCCCGATGTTCTTCGCCCAAGGCAACAGTGGCAGGCCCTCTTGTTTCGGGCCGGCTTCGGCTGGTGGAAGCTGATCGGGATCTGGAAGACCGTTCTAGCGCGCGGCTTCGAGCTGAACCTGACGGGCCTTTTCGAACGCCTGCTTGTTCTGGTAT
>Ga0163144_10026806_pt1 | contig 11186 bp, 6 predicted proteins | sample OliLak19BULKMAT1_FD_123175 | JGI IMG/M metagenome (GOLD analysis project Ga0163144, IMG submission 123175) | Freshwater microbial mat bacterial communities from Lake Vanda, McMurdo Dry Valleys, Antarctica - Oligotrophic Lake LV.19.BULKMAT1 | ecosystem: Environmental > Aquatic > Freshwater > Lake... | reverse complement strand
GCGCAGCGGCAGTTCATCGCCAAGGTGGAGCAGGGCAAGCTGGGGGCGTTTGCCAAAGCCGACCCGGCGAATAAGACCTTTCTAACCTGGCTGCTCAAAAATCCCGTGGCGCTGCAGGAGTATCTGCTGGGAGCCACGCCGCTCTCGATCCCCGCGCGCGAGGATAACAGCTACGGTCTCGGGACCGATGTGCTGGACCGGTGGAAGCAGATTTTTGTCGCCGATCCGGCGTCGAAGGATGGCGTGCCGCTGCGCCTGGCTATCGCCACGGCGCTGCGTCCGCCGGGCACAGGCTCGCCGGGCTCCGGCCAGCAAAAGACCCGCAGTGCGCCGCTGGTGCGTTACAAATACTTCAAGGACGCCCACGCCAAGAGGGAGCTGTTTCCCAGCTTCGACAAACTAACGGTGTGGGAGATGCAGTTCGTGGTGTGCTCCGGTGGGTCGGAGACCGACCTGACATGGGGCCGCGACATGGTGCGGACGAGCATGCCTTACCTCATCCAGGGGGAGAGGGTGGTGGACTCCACATCGAGCGTGTGGCGGCGGAACTCGCCGATTTCCCATGTGGACTACCGGACCGTGCTGGACGGCGGCGGTAAGTGCGGGCCGCGCTCGTCGTGGTCGGTCTTCATCTGTCAGGCTTGGGGCATCCCGGCCATCGGCGTCGGGCAGCCAGCGCATGCGTGTGTGGCTTATAAGTCTCTCAACGGCTGGCAAGTCGCCTATGGCAAGGGTTGGGATGCGTCCCGGCTCGAAGGCATGGGTGGCCGGGAGTTTTTGGCATCGGTCGCGGCGCGCGAAAAGACCGCGACTTTCTCCCTCGTGGAAAGGCTGCGCTGGCTGGCCTCCACGCTGCCGGCGAAATCCCCGCCAAACACCGCCGTGCTCGCGCTCGGCAAGACGCTCTCCACTTCCGCACCCATCGCGGAGAAAGATCTCACGGCGTCGCAAAAGGCGGACGAAATGGACGCGGACGGCGGCGCACCGACGCTGGCCGGCCCGGCCAAAGTGGCGGCCAGGCCCGAGCCGCCGGTGGTCGTTCCGGCCGGGGTCATGCGCGTGGACGCGGCGAGCTTTGCCGAGACCGGAGGCATTACCGCTTGGGGTGGTGAGCCGCGCGTGGGGGTAATGGACTCCCATGCGGGCGGAAAGCAGATCCTTTTCTCGCAGGGCATGCCGTCCTGCTGGGTCGGCTATAAGATCAACGTCCCCGAAACCGGGATCTACGAGTTGACCGCAAAGGTCGCAGTCATCAACAGCGGGCAGGGCATGTATGTCCGATCCTTCGGGGCCATGCTGCCCATCAAGTCCGCCACGGCCACCAATGTGTATCGGAATCAGGTCAAGGATCTCGGTCCGCAGTTTGCCATTGATAACAACCCGAGCACCCGCTGGGCGGTCAATGGCGGCGTGGACAAGGCTTCGATTGACATGGACCTCGGCAAGCCTTGTCCCATTAGCACCATCATGATTGATGAACGGGCTTACGAAAAGGTGTCGAAATTCATTCTCGAATACAAAGTCGGCACGGGAGATTGGAAAACGATTCTGGAAGGCACCACCATCGGCAACAGCTACGTGAAGGACTTCCCGCAAGTCATTGCCGATCACGTCCGTCTGACCACGCTCGATTGCAGCGGGACGGTGGGTGGCCCCACGTTTTGGGAGATCAGCCTGGGCACCGTGAAAGACGGTCACGGCTGGATCAGCCTCCCGTGGACCGCCGGTCTGTGGGAAACAACCAAACCCATGGAAATCCGCCTGCTCAAAGGTGCCCAGACGCTCTGGTTCTTCGCGCCCTACCAAAGAAACGTGGCTCTCAAGTCCTTCGACCTGAAACTGAAAACCCGCGAGACCCGGACCGCTTCCAATCAATGATCACGACCGCCCTTCCCGCCGGGGCGAACACCACGGCCTGAAGCGGGCTGTTATTCCTGGCGGCGGTGCCCAACGCATGGCTTGCCGAGCAGCTGCATTTGGGACACGGAGGCCGCGTGGCCACTACTCCGCCATCCTCAGGGCTTCAGCTCTGCGCCGGTGTTGGCGTCGGTGATGCTGAATTTCTCGTGGTGGAAGGCGGGGTCGCTGCGGAAGGTGAGGCGGCCGGCGTATTTGCGCTCGATCTCGACGAGGAGTTCTTCGTCCTCTTTGCGCAGGCGTTCCATGAGGTGCGGGTGAACGATGATTTTCACTTCGTGGATGGTGTCCTGATATTTCTTCATGACCTGATGCAGGGCGCGCTGGAGTTCCACGCTCATGGTCATGGCGCTCTTCACTTTGCCGTGGCCGTGGCAGTAGGGGCAGGTGTCAAAGACGGCGCCGCTGATGGATTCGGCGGCGCGCTGGCGGGTCATTTCGAGGAGGCCGAGCGGGGAGATGGGCAGGACGTGGGTCTTGGCTTTGTCGCGGCGGAGGCCGTCTTTCACGCGCTGGAAGACGGCTTGCTGGTCGCGCCGGCTTTTCATGTCGATGAAGTCGCCGATGATGAGGCCGCCGATGTTGCGCAGGCGCATCTGGCGGGCCATTTCGTCGGCGGCTTCGAGGTTGGTTTGGAGGATAGTTTTCTCGATGTCTTTGCCGCCCTTGTTGCGCCCGGTGTTGACGTCGATGGCGATGAGCGCCTCGGTTTCATCGATGACGATATAGCCGCCGCAGGGGAGCCAGACCTGGCGGTGAAAGGCGTCGTCGATCTGTTTTTGGACGCTGAAATTTTCGAAGACCGGCAAGGGGCCGCTGTAATGTTTGATGCGGCTGGCGGAGCGCCGGGAGATTTGGCCGACGACTTCGATCATGCGTTTGACGGCGTTCTCGTCGTCGCAAATGACTTCGTCAATTTCGTCGGTGAGGAAGTCGCGGACGGTGCGCTCGATGAGGTCGGGCTCCTCGAAGACGCAGGCGGGCGCGGCTTTGACTTTCATGGCGGCTTCGATGGCGCGCCATTGTTCGAGGAGCAGGCTGAGGTCGCGGACGAAGTAACGTTCGCGCTGGCCTTCGCCGACGGTGCGGACGATGACGCCCATGTTTTCTGGCAGGGCGAGGTTCTTGAGAATCGTGCGCAGGCGGTCGCGCTCTTTGCTGGCCTCGATCTTGCGCGAGATGCCGCATTGGTCGCTGTAGGGCATGAGCACGAGGTAGCGGCCGGGGAGGCTGAGATTGGTGGTAATGCGCGGGCCTTTGGTGCTGATGGGGCCTTTGGTGACTTGCACGAGGACTTCCGCGCCGACCGGGTAAATGCTCGGAATGTCTTTGGCGGTAATGCGTTTCTGCTCGCGCTTGTTGCCGGTCCTTTCGACTTGCTCGACGCCGCTGTCGAGCGCGGCGGGGAGGGCGTCCCAGAAGTGCAGGAAGGCGTTTTTTTCAAAGCCGATGTCCACAAACATGGCCTTGAGGCCGTGCTCGATGTTCTTCACGCGGCCTTTGAAGATGCTGCCGACGATGTTGCGGTCGGTCTGGCGCTCGATGGAGTATTCCTCGAGCACGCCGTTTTCGAGCAGCGCGACGCGGCGTTCGAGCTTTTCGCAGTTGATGATGAGTTTGTTGCCGGTCTGGCGCGGGGCCAGGCCGATGAGACGTTTGACGCGTTCAGTCATGGAAATAAGGGTTGGGTAAAGTTTGGAGAGCACGGTGATTTACCGGACTTCCCGGGTGGTTGGTCTTGGATTGCCTCCGCCGAAGAATTTTTCGAGCAAACCCTTCGGTCGGGGCGGTGGTGGTGGTGGAGTGAGGTTCTTGCTCTTGCCTTTGACGTTGCCGCGGGCGTCGGAGCGAGCCCGAATGTCGGGTTTGGCGGCGATTTGTTTTTCGCGGGTTCTGGTGGTCGGCCCTTCGGTGTGCTCGGCGGTTTCCCGGTCGTCGGCGAGCTGCCCGGCAGGCACTTCGCTTTTCTTGAAATCGACGATTTCCATGAAGGCGAAACTGCCGGGCGCCGGGGTCATGGAGACGAGTCCGGGATCGTAGCCTTTTTCGAGGGCGAGGCTTTCTTCCATGATTTTTTGGGCGATGGGGGCCGAGACGCCGCCGCCGGATTTCGCGCCCTGCACCATGACGCAGATGGCGTATTTGGGTTCGTCGTAGGGCGCGAAGGTGATGAACCAAGTGTGGTTGTCTTTTTTGGTGCCACGCCAGAACTGCGCCGTCCCGGTTTTGCCGGCAACGGAGATGCCTTTGATCTGCGCGCGCTTGCCGGTGCCGCTATCGACCACCCGGCGCATGCCGTCGCGGACGGATTCGATCTGGCGGTCGGTGATGCCCACGGCGTGCAAGTCCGCGCGGACTTTCCCCTCGGGCGGTGCCACCGGGGTGCCGTCCTCGTTTTTCACGTCATTGCCCTGCTGGTCCACCACGCGGGCGATGAGCCGCGGGGTGTAGGAAATGCCACGGTTGGCGATGGTGGCCACGACCATGGCCATCTGGAGCGGTGAAGCCTCGACGGAGCCCTGGCCGATGGCGGTATTGGCGGTGTAACCGTTGGACCAGCGTTCTTGCGAATTGACGGACTTCAGCCACTCCGGCCCCGGAAGAATTCCGCCGCTTTCGCCGGTGAGCGGAATCCCGGTTTTTTTGCCAAGTCCGAGCTGCTCGCCCACGGCGTCGATCTGGTCAATGCCGGCCGCGTTGCCCCATTGATAGAAGAAGCAGTTGCACGAGTGCTTCAGCGCGTCCGGCAGGCTGAGCGAACCGTGCGCGCCACCTTTTTCCGCGATCCAGCATTTCATGGCCTTGTTGCCGTAGGTCACGCTGCCGGAGCAATGGAATTGGCGGTCGGCGGAAATCCCGGCGCGCAAGCCGGCGAGGGCGGTGACGGCCTTGTAGGTGGAGCCCGGCGCGTAGCCCTGGATGGCGCGGTTGGTCAGGGGGTCGGTTTCGTCGCCGTTCACCTTGTCCCAGTTTTCCGTCGAGACGCTCGGGATGAAAATGTTTGGGTCGTACGACGGGACGGAAGCCATGGCGAGGATGTCGCCGTTCTTGGGGTTGACGACGACGGCGGCTCCGCGGCCCACGGCGCGGAGGGCGCGTTCGACGATGTATTGGATGCGCGCGTCGATGGTGAGATAGACGTTGTTGCCCATCTTCGGAGCCTCCCGGCGGATCTCGCCGGTGATCACGCCTTTCGCGCTGCGCTGCATGACCCGCACGCCCGGGGTGCCGCGAATCCATTTGTCGTAGGCCGCTTCCACCTGCGTCTTCCCCTCCACGTCGGGCTGGTAAAAGGTGTAGTCCTCGATGTCGGGGAGCCGGTCAATGTCGTTGGGCGCGCCGACGTAGCCGAGCAGGTGGGCACCGAGGGCGCCATAGACGTATTGCCGCACGGGTTTCACGGAAATCTCGACGCCAGGCAGCCCGAGGTCGTGCTCGGAAAACTTGGCGATGGTGTCGAAGTCCAGTTCTTCCTGATAGGTGAACGGAACCTCACGGTCGTTGCGATAGTGCTTCTGTAGTCGCTCGGAATTGTAGTCCTGGGCGAGGTCCAACTCATCGAGACGGGGAATGACCGTCGTGTTGACGATCTGCACGACATCCGCCTCGCGCAGGTTTTTGCGCATCTGTCTGATCGTCGCCTGAAACGGGACGAGCGGGACCGCGCCGTATTGGCTGCGGTAGCCGCGCACCATGTCCGGCAGGTAAAAATCGACTTCGTAGCTCGCCCGGTTCGTGACCAGGGTGATGCCGTTGCGGTCGCGGATCTCCCCGCGCATCGAAGGGATGCGTACGGTGACCTCGGACTTGCCGGCGATTTTTCGCGTCCACTGGGCCCCGCGCAGAACCTGTTCGTACCAGAGTTTCGCCACGAGCACGCTGAGCGAACAGAGCATCAGGAAGCCGAGGAAAACCACGCGCCATTCGGCGCTGGGGCGGCGGGAAAAGCGGCGTGCCATGTCAGCGGGAGCGCGCGGTGCCGCGCGCGGGTTGCGACTCGTAGCCGGAGAGGAAGGCGACGTAGTTCAGGACGAAAAAGAAGAGCGGCGCGAGCAGCGCGGCCACCAGGCCGGCCCCGCCGATGCGCCACCAGATTTCCTGGTCGAAAACGAAGACCACCGGCTCGCGGCGGAAGGTCAGCATGAGGTATTCGAGCAGCACGATGAGCGCCGTGCCGAGCCCCGCGAGCAGGGCGTGGATGTCCCAGCGCCCGCGCTGAAAGAGCGGACGGAAGCCGTTGAGCAGCGCGCCCAGCAGGGCGTACACGATGATTGACCAGCCGAGCGCGACTTCCACGTTCACGTCCAGCAACTGGGTTTGGTCCGCGCTCCAAACCAAAGCCATGTTGGTGTGCAGCGCGTCCCACATCAATCCGCCGCAGAACGCCAGCGCCAGCATCCCCGGCAGCGGCAGGGCGAGTGCGCCGTAAAACATGATCATGGGCATGAGCAGTACCCGCACGCCATGCGGCGCCAACGGCCCGATGAAGTGTTCACCGATGAGGGCGGCGAACATCGTGACCAGCAGGATGGCGAAAAACATCATCGGCATCCGGTCCTCATTTGGTCTTGCCCACGATGACGAAGACATCTTCCAGCGTGGTGAAATCGACCGCCGGAATAATGCTGGCGTGGCCGTCCAACTCCCGGGCTTTGAACTCTTTCACGGTGCCGATCAAGACGCCCGAGGGAAAGACCCCGCCGGCTCCCGAAGTGAGGACGTTTTGCCCCGGCTTCAGGCCCGCCTGTTTGGAAAGGAAATTCAAGCCGATCCCCGGCACGGCCTGATTCGAGGCGCGCTCGCCCTTGACGATGCCCTGCTCGCGCGTGCCTTCGACATTGGCCGCCACCTTGCAGGTTTCGTCGGCGATGAGCACCACCGTCGCGGTGTGGTCGTCCACCACGGTCGTCTTGCCCACCAAGCCGGCCTCGGTCAGCACGGGTTGGTCGCCCTTCGGATCGAGCCCGTCCGCAAAGCCCCGGTCGATGACGATCTTGTTATACCAGGTCGAGGCGTCGCGCGCGATGATGCGGGCCGGCGTCAGCGTAAAAATGGTGCTCTCCCGATATTGCAGCGCTTTGCGGAGTTGTTTGTTCTCCGCCTCAAAGCCGCGCAGGACTTGGTTCGTGGTGCTCAGTTCCTTGTTCCGCACCTTCAGGTCGCCGTTTTCCTGTTCGAGCTGATCGAGCTTTTTCAGCCCCTCGCGAAACTCGCGGTATTTCTTTTCCAGCGAGGAGCCGGATTTCAAAAACGGCGAGATCATGCCGAGAAACCCCGACTGGAGGCGGCGCATGCCGTGTGGTCCGCGGGTAAGCACGACGCCGGTGAGCAGCACGAAGACGCTCACCGAGATGATGATGTTGCGCCGGTTCATGCGGAGAATTTCCCCGGACGCGGCAGGCGTTGGAAGGAGGCAGTCATGCCCACGTCAGCCTAGGTGCGGCGGGTGTCCGTCGTTGACACCTGACGCAGGAATTTGATCTCGCTGAGCGCGCGGCCCGTCCCTTCGGCCACGGCGCTGAGCGGATCCTCGGCCACGTGGACCGGGAGTCCTGTTTCTTCGGTGAGCAGACGATCGAGGCCGCGCAACAGCGCGCCGCCGCCCGCGAGCACCAGCCCGCGGTCAACTAGGTCGGCGGAAAGCTCCGGCGGGCAGCGTTCGAGCGTCACCCGCACCGAATCAACAATGGTCGAAATCGGTTCGAGCAGCGCCTCGCGCACTTCCTGCGAGGTGATGGTTAAAGTCTTCGGCAGCCCGGCCACGAGGTCGCGGCCTTTGACCTCCATGGTCGTCTCCTTTTCGCAAGGATACGCGCTGCCGATTTTGATCTTGATGTCCTCCGCGGTGCGCTCGCCGATCATCAGGTTATACGCGCGCTTCATGTACTGGATGATCGCCTCGTCCAGCTCATCGCCCGCCACGCGCACGGAGCGGCAGAAGACGATGCCCGAGAGCGAAATCAGCGCGACCTCCGTGGTGCCGCCGCCGATGTCGATGATCATGTTGCCCGCCGCGTCCTGCACCGGCAGACCGCAGCCGATCGCCGCCGCCATCGGCTCCTCGATCAGATGCACCTCCCTCGCGCCAGCCCGCAGCGCGCTCTCTTTCACCGCGCGCTTTTCCACCTCGGTGATGCCGCTCGGCACGGCGATGACCACGCGCGGGCGCGGCTTAAAGAACGACCGGCGCGGATGCACCTTGTGGATGAAATGCCGCAGCATCGCCTCCGTGATCTCGAAGTCCGCGATGACCCCGTCTTTCAGCGGACGGATGGCGACAATGTTGCCCGGCGTGCGCCCGAGCATGCGCTTGGCCTCGTCGCCCACGGCCAGCACGTGGTTGGTGCCAGCGCGCACCGCGACCACCGAAGGCTCGCGCAGGACGATGCCGTGATCTTTGACATAAACGAGGGTGTTCGCCGTCCCGAGATCGATGCCGATGTCGTTCGAGAACATCCCAAAAATTCCATTAAACATTCAAAGTGAACCTCTTCTTAAATCGTAAATTGTGGCTTGCGGGTGAACGCCTTCGACGGGGCCCGGACGCTGGAAAACAGTGGTGGTCTCCTCTTAAAAATTCGCCGCGGCTGGATCGAAAAGCGGCTGAAAATAGGGGCGCGGGGTTGGCAGCGTCAAAATAAATCGCGCTCGGCGGCGCACTTCGGTCATTTCGCCGGGGGGGCGGGCCGCTTTGTTGGGCGCGCGGTGGCGGAAACGGGTCTTCCGTTGAATGCCGCAGGCCGGGATTTTTGCATTGCCAAGCGGGCGGCGTTGGCGGCAGGTTCGCGGCTTGAGCAAGTGCTGGAACTGGCAAATGACCATCGCTTTATGAGGCCCCAAATTACGCATGGCGTTTTCGTGGCTCTGCGGGGCGGCAAGGCTTTTTCCCGACACTCACCCAGGCGCATTCAACCCAAGAACCATTAGGAGGACATCAACCATGAAAATGAAAATCACACTACTCGCCGGAATCGCGACAGCCATCGCGGCGGGCCTTATCGGGACAGGTTGCGACAAGAAACCGAAGGTCGATGGCGTTTCGCTCAAAGACGATGGCGGCGGGCGGAAGCCGGCGGATTTCCCGGAGCTGGCGCTCGACGTTTTCAAGCCGATGGACAGCGGCATCGCGCTGACCGAGGACGAGATCAAGGGGCGCAATACCTGGAACCTGTGGTGCGGCGGCAATGAGCAGTTCTGGGATCGCGTGGCGCGCAAAGGGATGGGGCTTTTCGATCTGCTCAAGACGCTCGACTCGCGGAAGCGAGAAGCGCGGTTCAAGGAACTCGGGCTGATCAATCAGCCGGGGTTCAAGCAGGCGGCGAAGCCGGACCAATACGGGCTGTGGATTGATGAAGCGGTCGAAGGCGAACCGGCGGGGATTGATCCGAAGGTGTATGGCCGGCCGACGGGCGTGCTGGGTTTCCGGCTGTTCGACAATCCGGATTTCAAAGGCGACGCGGCGAAGGCGTGGGATCCGGTGCGGTATAACACCGACCCGCAATACGCGACGCAGAAGGGGCTGGTGCGGCCCTACCGCGTGGGCGTTTCGTGCGGTTCGTGCCACATCGCGTTTCACCCGACCAATCCGCCGGCGGACGTGAACAACCCGAAGTGGGAGAACCTCGCCTCGGCCATCGGCAACCAATACATCTCCGAGGGAAAAGTCTTCGCGCCGAATGTGCAGGAGGGCGGGTTCTTTGCGGAGATGCTGAAGACCCAGCCGCGCGGAACTTCGGACACTTCGCGCATCGCCACGGACCACATCAACAACCCGAACACGATCAACGCGATCTTCGAACTCGGCGCGCGCGCGGCGGCCGGTCACGACGAAGCGATGGCGGGCGAGTCGATGCTCATTCCCGGCGAGCAGGCGACGATGAAAGTGCCGTATATTTTGAAAGACGGCGCGGATTCCGTGGGCGTGCCGGGCGCGACGATCCGCGTGTATATCAACATCGGCATGTATTCGCAGCACTGGATGGCGCAGCATCAGCCGCTGCTCGGGCTGACGCCGCAAAAACCGTTCAGCATCAAGACGGCGCAGGAGAATTCCGTCTATTGGAACGCCACGCAGGAGAAGGTCGGGAACATCGCGAAGTTCTTCATGAAGCTCACGTCCTACCGGCTGGCCGACGCGCCCGGCGGCAAGGAATTCATGACGAAAGACGAGGCCGTGCTCACGCGGGGGAAGGTGGTCTTTGCCGAGCAATGCGCGACGTGCCACTCGAGCAAGCAGCCGCCGGCGGGTAGCGATTCCGACAAGTGGTTTGCGGAAGAAGTGGTGAAGCCGGACTTCCTCACGGCGAACTTTCTCTCGGACGAGCAGCGGCATCCCGTGACGAAAATCAAAACCAACGCCGCGCGAGCCTTTGCGACCAATGCGAAGCGCGGGCACGTCTGGAATTGGTTCTCGTCGGAGACTTACAAGAACCTCCCGTCGCCCGGCAGCATCAACTACTGGAATCCATACACCGAGGCGGATGAAACCTTCCCCATCCCCGCGGGCGGCACCGGCTACTACCGCACGCCGTCGCTCATCTCGCTTTGGTCGTCCGCGCCGTTTTTCCACAACAACGCGCTCGGCAAATACACCGGCGACCCGTCGGTCGCCGGACGCATGGAGGCGTTCAACGATGCCGCGCAAAAGCTGCTCTGGCCGGAGAAACGGCTCGGCAAGGACTCGATCTGGCGCACCTCGCAGGAGTGCCAGCTCACGCTGCACGGCGACTACCTGCCGGAGTTGCTGAAAAAGGCGCTCGCCGGCCACATCGACGCGGATGGCTACTTCCGCATCGGCCACATCCCGGAGGGCACGCCTGTGAATCTGCTCGCCAACGTCAACCCTGACATGTCGTTCGGCGATCTGGCCAAGCTTGGTGTGAAGCTGAAAAAGGCGCTCCTCGAAATCAAAGTAAAGGGGCTCGAAGGCGACGCGGCGAAGGAAGTGATGAAGCGCGAAGTCGCGCCGGAACTGCTTAAAGTCAGCATGTGTCCCGACCTCATCGAGGACCGCGGCCACACCTTCGGCGCGGAGCTGCCCGACGCCGACAAACTCGCGCTCATCGAGTTCCTGAAGACGTTCTGAGAGCTGATGAAAACCTCGCTCTGCCAGAGTCATCCCCCGGGGAGTTCCGGGCGTAGCGCAAGCCTCCGGCTTGCCGTAGCGCAGTGCTTCCAGCCTGCCTCAGCGGGCGCTGCGGAGACGCGGCGCAGTGCCAGGCGCGCTCCGCAGCCGCACCGGGAGCAAGCGGGACGCCTGCGCTCCGGGG
>Ga0163144_10026805_pt1 | contig 11186 bp, 8 predicted proteins | sample OliLak19BULKMAT1_FD_123175 | JGI IMG/M metagenome (GOLD analysis project Ga0163144, IMG submission 123175) | Freshwater microbial mat bacterial communities from Lake Vanda, McMurdo Dry Valleys, Antarctica - Oligotrophic Lake LV.19.BULKMAT1 | ecosystem: Environmental > Aquatic > Freshwater > Lake... | reverse complement strand
CCCGTTTCTCTTCCTTCCTTATTTTCCAATCAAGAGAATGTGGAAGAGGAAGATGAGGGGACGGGCGAGACGCCCGAGGTACGGCGTGGCGCTTCCGAGCAAATGGTGGAGCCCACCACCAAAGGCCCGGTGCAGTCGGTGATGGAAGCAGTCGTGCGGAAGAGCGGGCTTGAGGCCTTGTATCGTAAAAGTGCCGATCCCGACCTGCCGGAGCTGGCGAACGTGAACGAACTGATCAACGCCGCCGCCGAGTACGACCGGGACAACGCGGACGGGTCGCTGACGGAGTATCTCGCCGCCGTCAGTTTGATGAGCGATGCCGACCACATGAAGGGGGGAGACGGCGCGGTCACGCTGATGACGCTTCACGCCGCCAAGGGCTTGGAGTTTCCGGTGGTCGCGATGATCGGGCTGGAAGAGGGCGTGCTTCCGCATAGCCGGGCGCGCGGGAGTCTGAACGAATTGGAGGAGGAACGACGTCTGTGTTTCGTCGGGATCACGCGGGCGCAGGAACAGTTGATTTTGACAAAGGCCGCGTACCGCACGATCCGCGGGCTGCGCGAGCGTACCGTCACCTCACCATTCTTGAATGAGATGCCGCAGGCGGAGCTGAGCGTTACAGATCGCACGGACCTGCCGGCGATCGACGACGTGTCGTCCGGCCTGCGCACGACCGGCACGGACGATCAGTTTCGGATCGGGCAGCTCGTGAACCACCGAATGTTCGGCATGGGTCGGATCGCGGAATTAAGCGGTTCGGCGCACAACACGCGCGTGGTGGTGGAGTTCAATTCTTTCGGGAAAAAGGTGTTGAATCTCCAGGCGGCGAAATTGGAACCAGTGAAATAAGTTCGTCGCGCGGGTGGACGGGTCGGTTAACCGACCAGTCCGCGAATCGAAACATCGAACGAATTTGTCACTCGGCGCGAAGGCCGATCGCGCTTGCAGTCGCGTGGGTTTCGATGTGGCTGATGCTGACGTGCCAGCGGCCGATGCCGAGTTCTTTTGCGATGCGTGCACACTCTGCGCTGAGGATGATTTTCGGTTGGCCGGAGGGCTCTTTGACGACTTCGATATCGGTCCACGCGATTCCCCCGCGCCAGCCCGTGCCGAGGACTTTGAGGACGGCCTCCTTCGCGGCAAACCTGCCGGCGAGGTGTTCGTAATACCGCTTCACACTTTGCGCGCAGTAAGCCTGTTCTGCCGGGGTGAAGACGCGGTCGAGGAAGCGTTGTCCGTGCTCCTCGACGGAGCGTCGGATGCGGGCGGTTTCGACGATGTCAATGCCGTGGCCGAGGATGGGCATGGGAGTGCGATCGAGAGGGTTAATGTTCGTGAGCCGCGAGCCAGCGTTCGGCGTCCAGCGCGGCCTTGCATCCCATTCCCGCCGCCGTGACGGCCTGCTTGTAAACCGAGTCGGCGACGTCGCCGGCGGCAAAGACGCCTTCGACGCTCGTCGTCGTTTTGAAGGCGTCCTTGAGCGTGACGAAACCCTTGTCGTCGAGTTCGAGTTGGCCGTTGAGGAACTTCGTGTTCGGCGTGTGACCGATCGCGACGAACATGCCGGGAGCGTCGATCGTTTGTGTCTCACCGGTTTTCAAATTGCGGACACGTACTCCCGTCATACCGCGTTCGTCATCTCCGAGAACTTCTTCCACCGCACTGTTCCATACCGGCACGATCTTCGGGTTGGCCAGCGCCCGGTCGGCCATCACCTTGCTCGCGCGTAGTGTGTCGCGCCGGTGGATCAGGTACACCGTGCTCGCAAATTTCGTCAGATACGTTCCTTCTTCACACGCACTGTCGCCTCCGCCGACGACGATGAGCGGCTTGTTGCGAAAGCGGGGGAGGGCGCCGTCGCAGACGGCGCAGGCGCTGACGCCCATGTTCTTGAACCGGCTTTCGCTCGGCAGATTGAGATAATTCGCGCTCGCGCCCGTGGAAAAAATCAATGACTCGGCCACCACGGTCGCGCCGGCGGAGTCGGTCAAGACGAACGGCCGCTTCGACAAGTCTGCAGACGTGACGTCTTCGGTGATGATCTTCGTCCCGTACCGCTCTGCCTGCTCACGCATCTTGAGCATTAGTTCCGGGCCCATGATTCCGTCTGGAAAACCGGGGAAATTTTCGACCTCCGTCGTCAGGTTAAGTTGACCGAGCGGAAGCATCCCGCGCAGGCGATTTTCTTCGCTGATCGCACCTTCATAGACGACTGGATTGAGGTTGGCGCGAGCCGCATAAATCGCCGCCGTCCAAGCGGCGGGACCGGAACCGATAATGACGAGTTTTTCTGGCATCTGTCTGATAATATGCGTCCGGTCAGAGAAAGAAAGCGTTGTTCGTCGATCTCTACCTGACACCCGTAATTTGCGGAGAAAATCGCCATGTTGACCGACTACATCGAAGCCGCCATGCGAAGGGCGAAGTATAAACTTCTGGAGGGCGACGAAGGATTCTTCGCCGAGATTCCGGGATTCAAGGGCCTCTGGTGCAGTGCGTCCACGCTGGAAACTTGTCGCGACGAACTTCGCGCGGTGTTGGAAAGCTGGCTTCTCGTTAAGTTACGACATGACGACGGCGATCTGCCCGTCGTGAATCGAATCAACCTGAATACTCCTGGTCGAAAGCGAACGAAGGTCGCGTAATGCCGCACTTCGGACCAGTCAAGCGACGTGATTTGATCAGGGCGCTCCACCGCGCCGGTTTTGTCGGACCGGAACCGGGCGGGCGTCACGAAGCGATGCGTCGGGGCACACTCACCGTTCCAATTCCCAATCCGCACCAGCGAGACATCGGCGTTCACCTTTTGAAGGAAATTCTACGTCAAGCCGAGATCACGCGGGCCGACTGGGAACGCCTGTGATTCGTCAAGCCGAAGGGTTTCCATCGCTCAGGCCAGCTTCGCGAGCATCGCGTCGGTCACGGCGTGCGTGGAGGCCGTTCCACCGAGGTCGCGCGTGTGGTTGACCTTGTCACCGACGACGGCGCGACATGCAGAATTGACCGCATTTGCGGCGTCGTGCTGGCCCAGAAAATCCAGCATCATCGCGACGCTCAGGAACGTCGCGATCGGATTGGCGAGGCCTTTGCCCGCGATGTCGGGCGCGCTACCGTGAACCGGTTCGAACATGCTCGCGGTCTGGCGCGTGGGGTTCAGGTTGCCACTGGCGGCCATGCCCATCCCGCCTTGGATGGCGGCGCCCAGGTCGGTGATGATGTCGCCGAACATGTTCGTCGTCACCACCACGTCGTAAATCTTCGGCTTGGATACCATGTACATGCAGCAAGCGTCGACGTGGTGGTAGTCCGTCTCTACGTTCCAGTACTCGGCCTTGACCTCTTCGAACGCCCGCTGCCATAGGTTGTGCGCGAACCGAAGTACGTTGGTTTTGGCGACGAGCGTTACCTTCTTACGATTGAATTGTTTGGCGTATTCGAACGCGTATCGGATGCAGCGTTCGACGCCGTGGCGCGTGGTCACTTCGATCTGGTTGGCGACTTCGTGTTTAGTGCCTTTGTACAAAAAGCCACCATTCTGACAGTACAGGCCTTCGGTATTCTCGCGCACGATGACCATGTCGATGTCGCCCGGCTGCACGTTCGCGAGCGGAGTGGGGACACCGGGCAGCAGGCGCGTGGGGCGGAGGTTGATGTACTGGTCTAGCTCGAAGCGCATCTTTAACAGGATTTCAGTTTCAAGGATGCCTTGCGGGATTTGGGCGCTGCCGCGCGGGTCGACGCCGACGGCGCCGAACAAAATTGCGTCATGCGAGGCCAGTTCTTTCAGAGCCGAGTCGGGCAGCGTCTGCTTGGTCTTAAGGTAGTGTTCCCCGCCGAAGGGGTAGTCAGTGGTAGAGTAGGTGAAGCCGAATTTCTTCGACACCGCCGACAGAATTTTCAAACCTTCGGGGATGACTTCCTTACCGACCCCGTCGCCGGGCATGACTGCGATTTTCATGGACGTTGCTCCTATTCGAGCCGGGCAAGGTAAACGAATCGTGCCGTGGATTCAAAAGTGTGCAACCGCAGAGGAACGCGGATGAACGTAGATCAAGTGCGACCGTCCGTTCGTGAATGGTGGATCTATCCACGTTCATCTGTGTTCATCTACGGTTTCAAAGCCGCGAGCTTTTCGTCGAGCGACGTGTGGCCGGGGATCCACGTCACGCCGGGAAATCTGCGGAACCATTTCATCTGCCTGCGCGCAAGTTGTCGCGTGGCGATTTTAATCTGTTCGATCGCGTCGGCGAGCGTCATCCGGCCTTGAACATGCTCGATCAGCTCCGCGTAACCCGTCGCGCCGGAGGCGGTTTGGGAGAGCGATCCATGTTGATCGAGAAGCGCTCGCACTTCATCGACCCAGCCGCCTTCGATCATCTGCTTCACGCGCGCGTTGATTCGGCGGTTGATCGCTTCGGTCTCCCAGTGCAACCCAACCCAACTGGCGGCGTGACGTCGCGCGGTCGCGCCTTTCCATTCAGTCTGGAAGCTGCTGATCGGCTCGCCCGTCAGCTCGAACACTTCGAGCGCACGAATCAGGCGCTTGGAGTCGTTCACATGAATGCGCAGCGCCGCGCGCGGGTCGACGGTGGTCAGGCGGGCGTGAAGCCCCTCGTTGGTCGACTGACGCAACCGTTCGCGGACGGATTCGTCGGCGCCGGGGCCATCGAACAGGCCGTCGAACAGCGCCTTGTAATAGAGAGGCGTCCCACCCGTCGCGACGAGCGGGACGTTGCGTTCGCGCGCGCTATTGATCACCTGATCGGCCTGCTCGACGAATTTCGCAACCGTGAATTCCTCGGTCGGGTGGACGAGATCGATCAAGTGATGTTTCGCTTCCGCCTGCTCCGCGAGCGTGGGCTTGGCGGTGCCGAGGTTCATCCCGCGGTAGACCTGCATGGAGTCGACGCTGAGCAACTCCGCGCCCGTGTGCCGCGCCCACGCGAGCGCGAGGTCCGACTTGCCTCCCGCGGTCGGTCCGAGAATCACAAGTAACGGCGTAGGCAATTCTGACATCCTGACAACTGGTGTCATCTGTGAGCGAATCTCAAATGTGTATAGCGGACTAAGCGGTTAACCGCCCAGACCGCTTTTAGTTGGGGCGCTGGTCGGGCCGTTCGTAGGCCAGTCTTTTGCGTGATGAATTTGCTCGATTCGCTCGAGCGGGTAGTGCTTCCCCGTATTCATGCCAGGGCAGACAGTGCTCGAGGTCTTGTCCCACTGCGCGCGGCTCGCAAGGTTGCCGTCCCAGAACGGCCAAGTTCGACACTGCAACGGCCGGACTTCGTAAATTCCACAAACACGCTTGGGTTGCTCGATCTTCTCCACCTCTCGCCCGTTGTTGAGCGGCGGGGCGATTTCCTTCAGGAAGATGCAGTCGAACGATTTCGTGACCGGGTTCTGACGCTCCTTCAGGCTGTAGCGAGTGCCTAACTTTCGACAGTGTCTACGAATGGCGTCTCTGACGCTCAGCCCCAGGTGTTCGGCGAGCCTGCCGATTTCTTCTAGCGTGATCCACACATACCCCGGCCCGCCGGTGCAGCAGTTGCCGCAACAGGTACAGGTGAAGTTCAAACCGTCTGCGTACCAGGGTTGGTCGGATTCAATAGGTTGCACGACATCGAGTTTCATCGGGCGACCATCCTACGCACACACTGACGAATTAGAAAACTACTGATGAAACAGATCGAATTCACCGCAGAGTCGCAAAGGACGCGGAGACGAACAACGAGTTTTAAAAATGTCTCCGCGCCTTCTGCGACTCTGCGGTGATCAGTTCTGCCTGTTTTTCAACGAGCCGAGCGAATCGGGTAAGCGACTTCATCGCGACAATTTTTTGTAGTACTCGTTCAGCGCCCCGCTCCACGCCGCGGGGAGGTCTCCTTGCATGGCGTCGTGGATGTCGTCGTGGAGTTTGGTTTGCGCCTGCGGAGTCGTGTCGTACTTGACCGAAATCTGTCCGCCGACCAGCGTGCGGCTTTCGGACAGGGCGTCGAGCAGCACGTCTTTTCGGTACATCAGGTTTTGATAACGGTTCGCGCCCAGGTCGCTTTCGACGCGGCGCATCAGCGCGATCGATTCCAGCATTTTGAAGTTGTCGTACTTGCCGAGCTTGTATTGGAGGTTCAACCGCTCGGCAGCATTGCGCAATTCGGCTTGCTTTTGTGCGAGGCGTTGCATCTGCTCTTTCATCGCCGGCGGAACGGGGCCTTCGAGTCCCGCGCCACCTTGGCCGGACATTTTTCCTCCGCCGGTGGCTCCACCGACGGGGTCTTTGCTGGTGTCGGTGATCTGGCCTTTTTGGAATGGCGTCGGGTCCAGACGGGTCGGCGTGTTGCGTCCGCCTTTACCGGTGGCGGTGTCTTCGACGAACTCTCCCTGACTGCGCCCGCTGCGTCCTTCGCCACTGCGCCCGCCCATGTCGTTGTTGTTGGGGAGCTGGTTCCCGGTCACGCCCTTGGCGCTCATGCTCGCGATCGGACCGTCGGCGGCGTCCCAGCCGGCACCCTTGTCGATGCTGTCCGTCCAGTTGGCCGCGGTGTCCTCTGCTTCTTCCATGATGTCTTCCTGCTGCTCCATCAGCTCACCGATCATGTCCTCCAGCTCCTTGGGCAGTTCCGCCATCGGCGTGTCGGTCTTGGTCAGTGGGTCTTCCTGTGTCCACTTGATCCGGTCGGGCGTATCAACGAGCCATTTTTCAATGTTCGTGCTCAGCTCCTTCGCGCCTTCCAGCCCCATCTCCTCAAGGCTTACCGCGATCTCGGTCGCGCCTTTTTTCAGCGCGTCCTTCGCCATCGTCACTTCGCTGTAGACTTCTAGAAGTTCCTTCAACAGCGCGGTGTTGGACATGTCCTGCTCGGCCTGCGCGGAAAGGTCGCGCACCTTCGCGAGCATGAACGCGTCGAGCTTTTCCTGAGACATCGCCAGTTCTTCAAGCTTTTTCTTGTCCGCGTCGTCGAAGTTGTCGACGGGCTTCTTCGCCAGATTCGTCGTCTGGTCGAGGATGCGCTTCTGTTCCTTCATGTATTCCTTGAGCGCCTCATTAAGCTTGGAAAGTTCCGCGGGCTTGTCGACGAGGTCTCCGCCGGGGCGCGTGGACGCGGCGGCGATCGGGTCTTTGCCGGCGTTCAGCATCGCGAGCAAACTTTCGAGCGTACTGATGATGCGACGCTGGCGCGACTGCAAATCGAGCGCGAGTTTACCGCGCTCTTTCTCCGCCGGCTCGGTGAGGATCGACGTCGACAACTCCACCGCCTCCCGCGCCGTGCCCGCGCCCAGCACTGCGAGCGTCTTGCCGATCACGCGCGTCTGCGCGTCGAAAGGGAACGTGTCCGCAGTCGTCTGCATCGACGTGCGCAGGTCCGACTGCCCGAGCTTGACCGTCAACATCGACTCGGGCACCGCGAGCTTGAACAAGAGTGTTTTTGCCTGCAAATCCCGCTGCGTTTTGAGGAGGTCCATGAGAATCTGCCGCAGCTTGTCGGTCTGCTCTTTTTGCTCGACGGCGAGTTGTTTGTCGTCACGAAACCGAATTTCGAACACGGGTGACGTGGACGTCTGCGGCCCGCCGTCTATACCGAGCAGGCGCGTGAGGTCGCGGTTGTCGGTGGATTTGAGTTGGACGCGCACGCTCCTGCCGTGTTGCCTCAGGTCGGCGGGGAGATTCAGCGGGACGGTCAGCTCCTGCGCCGAATTCACCGGCGCGAACGTCAAATCACTGCCGACCGCCAGCGGTTCGTCGGCCTTGGTGCCTAGCAGCACGCGAGCGCTCGTGACGCCCCAGTCGTCGCGCAGCACGGCCTTGAGTTCGATCGGCTGCGTGGTCGACACGCTCACGTCCTGCGTCGGCCAGCGCATGTCGATCGCCGGCGGGGCGTCGGGCGTGACGTGAATCTTCGGCGCGATCTCGGGCAACCGCGCGATGATCTGTCCCGACCCGTCGGTCAACAGGACCGCAATAGTCGTGTCGATTTGCGCGTCGAACGCGCCGGTGAACGTTGTGCCCGAATCGGTCGACTTCATCGGCACGGGCGGTTTCTCCCCGACCTGTAACATCGCGCCGCCCGCGGGCACGTCAACGGTCGCGCCGACTTCGACGCGACTTCCCTGCGGCGCTTCGAAGCGCGTCACCGCCAGGTCGGTCAACTTCGGCGTGACGATGCTCGCGGCGCGTCCGGTGTAGGGCGGGGGAGTTGTCGACACGGAAAACTTTGTCAGCTTGATCTGACTGACGACTTTCACGCCCGCCCACGCCGACTGGGTCGAACCGACTTCCATGCGGAAGCGCAGGTTCTGGTCGACGTGGTCGACGCGGTAGACGTACCGCACGCCGTCACCGGCGGTGACGGGCGCGACGTCGACGGTCTGCAGTGGCGTCTGGTCTTGTTCAATGATCAGCCGCGCCATCGGCACGTCTTCGGACGGGACGCGCGCGAGCATCGCGATCTCCATCGGCTGCCCGCGCACGACGGTCGTCCCGTCGGCGGGGGTGATCTCGACGATTTCAATCAGGCCGACTTTGGGCACGAACGTCATCGGGCTGAACATCTGTCGCAGGCCGTGCGTGAGGGCGTTGTGAAATAAGAATGCCACAAGCACTGACGCCAGCACGACCGCGCCCGATCGCCATACGACCGGCTTGAGGACGCCCCAGTGTGTAGCGGGTGCAAGCGACGTCGCGCGGAGCGTCGTGATAATTTCACCGAGCACGTGGGGGAGCCAGGGGTTGGACTGGACGTCGTCCCTGCGCGACAGGAGCACGCCGTTGGTCAGACCGTCGTGAAGTCCAGGGACGCGCGCCTCGATCCGCCGGGCGGTGGAGACCGCGTCGGCCTTGCGGAGCATGGGCCGGACGATGAACCACCCGACTGCCCCCGACACGACCGCGCCCCAAACGCCCGCGAGCGTCCGCGCGAGCGTCCCCGCGCCCGCGAGGTGCGCCCCCAGCGCCACCGCGACCGTCACCGCGCTCACGACCGCCGCACAAACAATCGCGCCGCGCGCGACTGCGCGCACGCGAAACTGCGACGACAGTTCCCCCAAACGGGTTTCGATCTCAAAGACTGCGGGGCTTGTGGTGAGCTGGCTCATGGGCGTTCCTTCGCTGGGTTCATTGCATTCTACCGGCTCGGGGTCTCGAACGTTGTCGGTGTAAATTCGTCGTGCGCGTTCCGCGACCGGCTCTTGGAAGAGGTGATGTCGGCCCTTAAGCATTTCATGAAAACGACTAACCTTAAAACTCGTTCGTTTGTTCGCCGACGTTTTTCATAGTTTGGGACTTTGTCAATCAACAGGCTCCGAGACACACGCGGGATGGAGAATGCCCCTTCATTACGGCATTCTATGTGAGCGTTACATGAACTCCACCTGTTCTTCCACGGATGGATTTTTGTAGTCTGTCCGTCGGAGAACACATTGAATCGGTCGCGGAAGAGTCGGGTCGGGCGAAGTGGGCGAGGGTCATGGAAGAGCATCGCGTTAGTGGGTCGGCGGTGGTGCTATTTTGTCGCGAAAGGTCGCTCGCGGTTTCCTCGTTTTACGGTCGGCGGCAGAGCCTGGAGTCTTCTCGGGCGGGGTTCGTCGAAGCGAAGGGACTTCAGACTGCCGCGCGAGCCGAAGGACGTGTGCCATGGATTCGACGCGGGCCGAACGCACCGCGGCGGTGACGGGAAAGACGCCCGTCGCACATGTCGTAACGCTCCAAATGCGATCGCCCCTACAAGGGCGCCGAATGAGAAGCACGCCGCGGAGGTCAAGACGGTGACGTAGCGCTCCAAATGCGAGCGCCTGCACGCCCACGCGTCGAGCGATACGCCGTTGCATTTCGCGCGAAGGGGCCTGTCGGCTCACTCACTCTGATAATCGTTTACGCCGGGAGATGACCTTCGCGGGCGTATCAGTCTCGGGCCTGTGAACGGTGCGATAAGTTGCGGGTGTTTCGTCCTGACTTTCGCGGAACGCACGCCCGAAATTCTGCACCATCCCGTACCCGCAATGGGCGGCGATGAGCTGGATCGACATGGAACTCGTACGCAACAGGTACTTGGCCCGCTCCATCCGCACGCGGGTGATTTCTTCGTGGGGGGTACGGCCAAATCGCGTCACGAACTGGATTTCCAGCCAACGTCGCCCCTTGCGGATGTGGTTCACCACGTCGTCAACCGTGCAGGGGTCGCAGGCGTGCGCCCGGATGAACGACGCCGCCGACGCCAGCACCGGGTCGGCGACTGCGACCACGTCGGTGCTCTGACGCTCCACCACCCCCAGCGGGCCGAACAGCATCGGGCCGCTCGGCACGGGCTTTCCCTCTAGCTGCAGGTGCAACCGCGCCGCGGCCTCGTAGCCCAGCGCGTCGTACGGAAGGTCGATGCTGGAGAGCATCGGCATTGAAATTTCACACTGAAGCTGATCGTTGTCCACACCCAAGAGCGCGACCTGCTCCGGAACGGCAACCCCTCCACTGGCGAGCTCGATCGACATATTCCGCCCGATCGCGTCGTGACTGCACAGGACCGCAACCGGAAAACCGATTTTTTGCAGCTCGGTGGCGAGCCGAAACCCAGCCTTCTTGGGCACCGCCGGTCCCTGTCGCCATTTCGACGGCAGGGTCTGTAGCGCGTACCCCGCTTCGGTCAGCGCGTCACGCATCCCCTGTTGACGCATCCCCGCCGCCGCACTTCGTTCACTGGCGGACCAGAAGACGAACCGCTCGAACCCACGCGTCAACAGGTGCTTAGCCGCCAGTCGTCCGATCTCCAGGTCGTCCGTCCGCACGGTCGGGATGCCCAGGTGTTCGTTGTGACTCAGACAATTCACCAGCGGGTGCTTCTCGGCTGTCAACCGCTCGACCAACTCCTTGTCCGATACCGCGCAGATCGTCCCTTCGTCAAAATCCCAGTCCGGCCCGCGCGCCGCCCAGCTGCGCGGCTCGACGTGGATCCGCCAGCGCGGCTTCACCGTCCGGATAAACCGGATCACCCCGCGCAAAATGTCCCTACCGGACCCCGTATCCCCTTCGACGAGGATCCGAACCTGCCGTTCCGGGCTGGAAACGACCTTTTCACCGGCGGATAGATGGGTTGGGACCACAGGGATCTAGTCTGACGCATCCCCGCCCGAACGTCAACCCGTGGTGCGCAAAATGATTATCCTGCTGCGCATTTGTATCTGGACGCATTGTCAGCGTG
>Ga0163144_10026804_pt1 | contig 11186 bp, 11 predicted proteins | sample OliLak19BULKMAT1_FD_123175 | JGI IMG/M metagenome (GOLD analysis project Ga0163144, IMG submission 123175) | Freshwater microbial mat bacterial communities from Lake Vanda, McMurdo Dry Valleys, Antarctica - Oligotrophic Lake LV.19.BULKMAT1 | ecosystem: Environmental > Aquatic > Freshwater >... | reverse complement strand
TATCAGCACTACTACTTCGGCGATTACTACGATGCGACCTACGTGAGGGGCGGCATCTACCCCTGGTACTCGTTCCACTACTCACGTCATGGCTACGATCCGATCTACGCGCACACGAGCTTTGTTCGTGGCCGTAGTGATCCAAGATGGGATGCGAATCTGCGAGCATCTTACCTCGATCGTCGAGATACTGTTGGTGCTCGCCCACCCCGCACTTATGGGGCCTACAACGAGTGGGCTCGCAAGACAGCCGGCACTGGAGATAAGACGCTGGCTATTGCCCGACCGCTTACGGAAGTCTCCACGGACCGCGACTTCCCAGTTCGCGTCCAGAAGATTACGGAGAAGCAAGTCGAAGCGATCAAGACCGAAAACAAGCAGGTACGTCAGTTCCGAGACGAAAGAATGAGAAGCGAAAAGGCTGGGGCCATCGAGCTTCCGCAAAGCCCGACCGACCCGAAGGGTAGAGCACGTACGGAAGCGTCCAAACTGAAGTTGGCGAACACTCCGAGAGTCGCCTCGCCGCGCACTGGAAAGACGACTGCATTGAAGCCTCCTCCGGCTGCACCGACTTTTCCAGACGTGAACGCCAAAGCGACCCCGCCCGCGGTGAGGGGTAAGGGACGAACATTGCCGTCTCCCGATGATATCATCGGTCGGCAACCACCCAAGGGGAAGGCCGTCGACCCAACGCCCGCACCCAAAGTGAATCCGCTACCAACGAAGGACCCGATCCCACCGCCGAAGGTGAACCCACCGGTACCCAAGAAAGAACCGCCACCTCCGCCTAAGAAGGGACCGCAACCGAAAAAGAAAGATAAGGACTAGGTGGCCGAGTAATCAGAGAGGATCCGGTTCGACCGGATCCTCTCTCTTTTCAACAAGCTATTTTCCTGAAGCTTCCTGTACCTTGGCACCAGCAGCACCCGTCTTGATGATTTCGATCCCCTTCTCACAATCGGCCTTGGCCTTGTAACCTTCGGAAGAGACAGCGATGATCTTGCCATTGCCGGCCTTCAATCGCCAGCGAAATTCCTCTTTCGCATCCTTGTAAACCTCGAACGTCAGGCCCCTTTCTTCGGCGGCAACGCTCTCCGGATGCCCGGGCCCGAAGACGGTCAGCATCGCTGCCACGATTGCAGCGCCGAGTGGCAGTGTCCATCGACTCATGTGTGTATCTCCTGGAAAAGGATTTCCCGTCCGGGCAAACGGCCCGAATCGGTATGTTGAGTGCTTGCAGCAAGTGAAATGCCATCAAATCGTGGAGGTCGATGGAAAGAGAAATGATGCCGGAGGAGGGACTTGAACCCACACCTACTTGCGTAGAACGGATTTTGAGTCCGTCGCGTCTGCCATTCCGCCACTCCGGCTTCAACTTAAATTATCAGGGCGACATGCTTCAGGCAAGGCGGGCAGATTACACGACGAAATCCAGTGCGACGCCATCTATCGAGAACCATCGGCTCGTACGGCATGGAACTCTTTCAGGTTCGTTCGGGCCGATGGCTCGAACGCTAAACAAAGCCACTTTCTCCTCATTTCTTCGGGAACTTCCAATCCTCGTCGAATAAACCCGCCGTGACGACCTCAAACGCCGCCGGGTCGCCCTTCGTCGGCGTCGGTTTCACGACCGCGAAATCGCCCAGCCGAGGATAAAGCTGGGCGTTCGTCCCTTTGAATTCCGCCTCGTGGAAGGTGTGGCCGGAGTTGAGCACTATGTACCAACTCCCGGAGGGATTCGGATAAATCATCATCGGTAGGTGAGTAGATGGCTCGTGTTTGGTGTCACCCAAGACCAACTCCTTGTCCGTCCACTTGATCGGCAGCTTGGCCATGGACTTGGCAATCAGCGAATTACTCGAAGGATCTCCGAAGAGGATCAAGTTTTTTCGCCGCATATCATTCTCTGTCACATCTGTATCCTTCTTCACGATCAGAACACCGCGCATGTACTTATCCCACTCGCGGCGGAATCGCTCCAGTTGAGCGTGTGCCGCCTTCTCAGTTGCTTCGTGAAATGGGCGACCTGAGCCGATGACGCAGATAAACTCGTTTCGAAATGCATCGTCGATCGGCCCATACCTCGCCGCCTCTTTTCGCGGTGCCTTGTCAAGGAGTTCCCGCTGCCAGACATGCCAGCGGCCGTCACGTTTCAGGAAATGCATGACTCCATCGATCTTATCCCTGGCTTTCTTGTCGAAAGCGACTCCATCAATCGTGACCTCCTCCGGCTTCGGTTCCCAGGAAGGCCATTGCAGTATAAAGTCTCGAACGTTTTCGGTTTTCACCGTGACCTTCGTCCCGCTTCGGGATGCATCAATCCTGGCGGCCTCATACTGGCGTTCCATTTGGGCGATGTAGATCCAATCGCATTGCTTGCCCCCGCTGAGCCCCAGGTGATGAGTCACGAAGCGAATCCGTTCGGGGAATCCGTTTCGGCCCTTGCCTGGCCCCGCGTATTTATTCAACTCGTCTGCGACCTTCTTTTGCCACTCCGGTGGGAACTTGTGCTCGAGGCCCGTTCCGATCAGGTGGGTCATCCGACTGGACAGTTTCACCTTATTCAGTTCTTCCTCAATGATGACCGCCGCTTGGCGCTGCTTGTCCAGCTCTCCGCTATAGGCAACCACAGGAATGTTGAACGCGTTCTCCGCATAACGATAAGCATCGTAGATGCGCAAACACTTTTCCTGATAATCGGGCAGAGGGTCGGGCAACTTGGCGATGTAGCCGTGCGTCGTCGTGAATCCAGCTCCAGGCTGCATGGCTGCAAACAAGTCCGGATGGCGCAGACCAATGTGCCAGGTGCCGGCACCACCCATGGAGAATCCCTTCAGCACAACACGGCGACGGTCGATCACGCCCCGGTAGCGAGCACCCTCCTCGTCGCGGATAAAATGCTCCAGCACATCGAGAACATCGGTTTCACCCGCCCAGCGATACGCATTGTTCCCTCTTCCGTAGATGTTGATCTGCACGTAGTCCTGATCCTTCGGGGCCTGCTTGCTCAAGTGCTGATACAGATGCTTCACCTCCGTGAGCGAGCTGTCTCGGCCGTGAAGATGAACGTCGAGCCGCCATTTCTTCGTCTTGTCTTTGCCGTAGTCGTGAGGGTAGACAACGCCGTATGGTTGGATCGACTCGTCGACATTCGATTCGTAACCTCGTGCTACCATCTGTCCCTCGGCTTCTAACCAGGGCCGCTTCCCCGCTTTGGCAAATTCCGCCCGTTTGAGTCCTTCCTCCAGGATCGCGAACGTCTGCTTCACAGAGTCGACTGTGTACCACTCCTCATGGCGCACGATCCACTCCGCCGCCTTGACGAAGACAGTCAGGTCGGCATGGAGGTCCGCGACCGCCTCCTTCAGCTTCGCTGTCTTCTCTTGGATCAGCTTTAACGTCGCCGCGTTCGGCGTCTTGCTTGAAGGCGGGTCAAATTTTTGTGCGGCAGCGGGGAAGCAGGCCAATAGTAGAGCGATTGTCGAGAGGAACGGCTTCATGGTAAGCAATCCTTTCTGTGTGCGAGATGCAGGCCCTTTTTGGAAACTCCGAACGGGTTGGACCAAAATGATCCTTTACAGCAGCTGCCAAAACTAGGGAACACTGCCCTCCAAGAAGACCTGTATTGCGGAGGCACCCAAAACGTAAGAGCAGTTTGGAAATTTTTGGGAAGTTTGTCGAAGTAGCGGACTCACGCCGATCGGCATTTGTCTCGGTTGCCTCAGTTCCTACAATTCCATCCGCAGGAATCGCACTCACCAAGGAGAACTTCATGAAGTTCCGTTTGCTACTCGCTTCGTTATTTGCCGCGACCGTTGCCCAGGCTGCCAATCCGGCCATTTTGATCGAAACGTCCAAGGGGGACATCAAGGTTGAACTCTTCGAAGACAAGGCCCCGATCACCGTCAAGAACTTTTTGCAGTACGTCGACGACAAGCACTTCGACGGCCTGACGTTCCATCGTGTCATCTCGAACTTCATGATCCAGGGCGGCGGATTCGATGCCGATCAGAAAGAGCGAAAAACTCGCGATCCGATCAAGAACGAGTCTGGCAACGGCGTGCCGAACAATCGCGGTTACATCTCCATGGCTCGTACCAATGTTCTCGATAGTGCCACGTCGCAGTTTTACATTAACTTGAAGGACAATCCGAACCTCGACAAGGGAAAGTATTGCGCCTTTGGCAAGGTGATCGAGGGGCTGGATGTGGTTGACAAGATCAAGAATGTCGAGACCGGTGCCAAGGGTATGTTCGACGAGGACTGCCCAAAGGAAAACGTGATGATCAAGAAGATTAAGCGGTTGGATAAGTAAGGGCGAGGACAAGAAATGGGACGCATAGGGCTGAGAGGACTTTTCTGTCCTCTCAGCCCTATGCGTCCCATTTTCTTGAGCTATTCAGCCGGCTCAATGCTCGCCGACATGGACCCTGCACTTCGCGCGATGAGCGGGTCGGGGCCATAGGCGTGGATTTGTTCCTGTTTCAACTCGGCTCGCTCTAGGGAGGTCGTGCAAACGATCACTCGGCCCTTCGTGTGAACCTCCTCGGCCATTTTGAAGCCCGTTTCCTCCGGATGGGCGAACAACTCCTTCAACATGCGAATGACGTATTCGAAGGAGTGGTCGTCGTCATTATGCAGGATGACGTGGTACGGTGGCTGCTTCTTGACCTTGGTCTTCTCTTTCGTCCGGCGTTCGGGTGTCGCAGTCGTACCGTTCATATCCGTTCCTTCTGACCTACCTCTTGAATCCAAGCAGGTCAGCGACCTGCTCCATCGTTCCCTGCATCAACCCTTGTCGAGAGTTGGCCGTTCGTCGATCTCGATTTCAGCTTGCACTCCCTCGGTCACCCGTCCATAACAGACCAAGGCAATATCGTCGAATTGCGGGTGGTTCCCCGCATGAGTTTGCACGGCATGAATGAGGCGGGCCCCAATCTCGCGTGCCGTCAGGATGTCCATCTCCTTGATCGCTCGTTGCAAAGTCCGAACGACCCCCTCTTCCTTGAATCGTTCGCCATTGGCGGGTTGGGCGTCCTCAATGCCGTCCGTGTAGACAATCAAGCTGTCGCCCTCTTCGAGCGAAATCGGGTAGAGCGTATACTGATGGCCCAGAACCCAACCAACTGGATAATCGCCGGTTTCCTTCTGGAAAATCTTTTCAAGCTTCCTTGTTTGAGCGCGATAGACGAACGGCGACAAGTGTCCCGCACTGACTAATTCAATGCGATGAGTCTTGGGATCGATCACGGCTGCGGAGAGCGTCACATACCGATCTTCGAGATTGGCCATCATCAGTTGTTCGTTCAGGTGGGTGACGGCTCGGGCGACATCGGCCTGAGTATAGATCGAGGAGCGAACAATTCCGCTGAGGCGAGCCATCAGCAATGCCGCCGGCACGCCCTTTCCTGATACATCACCCAAAAGAACCGCGACTTTTCCGTCGGTCAATGGAATGAAGTCGTAATAATCCCCGCCGACGGTGCGGGCGGCTGTGTAGTGAGCGAAAAATTCGTAGCCAGGCATTACGGGGAAGGATTGGGGCAAAAAGCCCTCCTGCACCTTCTTGGCGGCCTTATTCTCGTCCTCAAGTTTTTGCTGTCCCAGGATCTTCACGTGCATCCCGGCGTTTTCGAGCGCAATCGATGCGAGAGCCGCCACACACACCAACAATTTCAAATCGTCCTGAGAGAATTTCTTGGTCCGATCCTGGCTGTCCAGCTGAATCACCCCGAGCGGCCTATTGTCTTGTGTCGCCAGCGGCACACACATGACCGACCGAATTCGGAACTCCGCGATGGATTGGGCAGCACTCACGTCCGAATCGGAAGAGGCATCTTCACTCAGGTAAGACTGCAAGGTGTCCAGACATCGCCGGACGATTGTGCGGCTAAAGCGTTCGTTTCCTTCTGCATGTCGCCGAACACGAGAGACCACTGGGCGCAATCGATTATCGTCGTCCAATTCGATGATGAAGCAACGATCGGCCTGCTTGAACACTTTGAAGAGTTCTTCCGCAATCTGTGGCATCAAGGACTGTGCGTCCAGTTTTCGGCTTAATGCCACGCTAATATCGATCAGGGCGCGGAGCTTCTCTTGTGGCTGGGTGTCCAGGAACTGTTGGGGAGATGCCCGGCCAAAAGTTGCCTCGACGGTCGTATTGGAGGCTTCTTCGTCTTCCTCTTCTTCCGGAATTGGCCGGATGCCCGTGGGACCGAGGGGCGGCATCGTCTCATCGTGGTAGGCAAACAGAAAATCGCAAATTTTAATATTGTCGCCGTTTTTCAGCGGGGCGCTGTGCTTGCCCTCGACCGCTTTATTGTTCAAGAATGTCTTATTGCGGCTCTGCAAATCCTCGATGTAGTATTTCCCATTCGCTGGAACGATCTTGGCGTGTTCTCGACTTACGGCGTTGGCCGGAAGCACGACACGGCACTTCTCCGGACTACGCCCGATGATGACTGGCTCGTTGCCAAGTGGGTGCTTCTCGCCGGAAGCAGAGCCATCAGGCGTTTTCGTTAGAATGAGGCTCGGCATGATCCACCGATGGAGCGGGTCCAAGTTGGGCTGAGAAGGAAATGAATTCTAGCGTCCATTTCCTCTGATAGCAATAACCGAGGTCCAAGCAATAGTTCAGCCTGGCGGGTCTCTGGGTTGGGCTTGATTCAAGCACCTACCCTGCCCAACATGACTACACCTTATTCTATGAAAGGTGCCCTATGATTGTCGGCGTCCCGCGTGAAGTGAAGTCGGACGAGTACCGGGTGGCCATGATCCCGGTCGGTGCAGAGGAGTTACGGCGGGCCGGCCACCGCGTGCTCGTCCAGGCCGGTGCTGGCCACGGCAGTGGCATTCCGGACGATCGTTATGCGAGTTCCGGAGCCGAGATCGTGCCCGACGCTGCCTCGATCTGGGACCAGGCCGACATGATCGTGAAAGTGAAGGAACCGCTGACCGATGAATGGCCCCTCATGCGGGATGGGCAGACGGTTTTCACCTATTTTCACTTTGCAGCCGACGAACGCCTGACGCGAGCCGTCATGGCTTCCGGCATTACAGCCGTGGCTTACGAAACCATCAAGGACACCAAGGGAAATCTTCCTTTGCTCACACCCATGAGCGAGGTGGCGGGTCGCATGAGCATTCAGGAAGGGGCCAAGTATCTCGAACGGCCACAGCAAGGCCGTGGCATTTTGCTGGCCGGGGTGCCAGGCGTGGCTCCCGCAAATGTTGTCGTGCTTGGAGGGGGCATCGTTGGAGCCAATGCGGCCAAGGTAGCAGCTGGACTCGGAGCGACTGTGGTGCTCCTGGATATCAATTTGGACCGCTTGCGGTACCTGGACGACGTCATGCCGCCGAATGTGACCACGCTCTTCAGCGATCGGCACGCAATCCTCGAGTGCATCTCCCGAGCGGATTTAGTCATTGGCGCGGTCCTAATTCCCGGGGCTCGCACACCGATGCTCATTCGCCGCGACGATCTGGGACGGATGCTTCCTCGTGCCGTTATCATCGACGTGGCCATCGATCAGGGGGGTTGCATTGAAACCTCTCGGCCAACGACTCATGCCAATCCAACTTACATCGTCGATGACGTGGTCCACTACTGTGTGACCAACATGCCCGGTGCCGTGGGCCGGACGAGCACCTATGCCCTTGCCAACGTGACTTTGCCGTATGCGTTGCAACTAGCCAACAAGGGCGTGGAAAAGGCGTGCAAGGATAATCCCGGCCTTTCCCAGGGAGTGAACGTGCGACGCGGAAAAATCACAAATGCGGCAGTCGCAGAAACTTTTGGCGTGGAATGCCACGCGATCTAGACTGCAATGGTCCCCCGTGCAAGGAGGCACATTATTTCCTGGCGCTGGCTATTTCTCGTCGCCTGGTGCGGCTTTCTGTTCTTCTACGGCCTTTCGGGCCCCCTCTACCGCACCGAATCGCTGCGGGCCATCATTGGCCAGTCGGCTCTCGATGGCCATTGGCTCACGCCCACGCTGTATGGAGAACCATTTCTTACCAAGCCGCCGGGAGCCTATTCGGCCATCGGCCTGGCCAGCATTCCATTCGGAAAAGTGACGGAAGTTTCCGCTCGACTTCCCTCGGCCTTCGCGGCAACTCTAACGGTCCTCTTCGTCTTCGCCAGGTTGCGGCGAACGCTGGGCGAACAGAGGGCCATTGAATTACTCCACCTCTCCGTTTCGGGAAGGGGGCCAGTGGTCTGGAGCGGCGTCGAGAAGACCTCTCCCCCCCAATCCCCCTCTCCGAAACGGACAGGGGGGAGAGAGGAGAAGGCGTTTCTTGCCGCGCTCGCACTTCCGATTTCGATGCTCTGGCTCGACAAAGTTCCCAGTGCCGAGATCGATATGCTTCAACTCGCCTGGGTCACCATCGCGATTTTTTCTTTGCACCAAGCCGTGAAAATACGCGAAGAATCAAATCGTTCGGCCTGGCAATGGTGGCTGGCGGCCTTGCTTTGCGTGGCTGGCGGGTTTCTAACCAAGTGGACGGCTCCAGCGTTCTTTTACTTGGCGGCTATTCCTTTCCTGTGGACCAGAGGCCACCTGCGCTGGCTCTTTTCGCTTCCTCATCTGCTGACATGTGGCGTGGCGATTGCGATTTGTTCAGTGTGGGCTTTGCTCGTGACCAATGAAGTCGGCTGGGCGACTCTCTCGGACACGATCTACCGCGAAGGGGCGCAGCGATTCGCTCCGAAGGGCAATGGAAAGCCATATCCCTGGCTAGAAAGCCTGACGTTCCCGGCCGTGGTTCTGGCCGCCAATCTGCCGTGGGCGATCCCGGCACTGTGGTCTTTGCGACCCAAGTTCATGAGTTCGCTGGCCGAACCAGAAAGACGGCTCGTCCAACTCCTCCACTGTTGGGCCTGGCCAAATCTGATCTTTTGGTCGCTCCCGGCTCAGCACAATGTCCGCTATGTCCTGCCCATCTGTCCGGCGATCACATTGCTGGGCGTAATTGCGTTGATGCGTTGGGCCCAGGGCGTGTGGCCGGTAGCTCAGGTTTCCAACCTGAGCTGCCGGCCACACGCGAAAGCAATCGCCAGCGTTTTGATCATCTGGGTCCTCCTGAAAATCATCTTCGTCGAAGTCATTGTCCCATCGCGCACTGCCAACCGCAATGCACAAGAAACCGGGGAACAACTCTCAGCCCTTGTCCCAGAAGGCGAGATACTGTACTTATGTAGACTAAAGGATGAAGGGGTGCTGTTTTATTACTCCCGTCCGGCACGCCGCTTTGCCTTGCCCGTTGAAGCGCCAGGCTATGCCATCCTGCTCGATGAAGAATGGAAGTCGATTGATCCAAATCGATATCAGTATGTGAGCGAGTTACGCGATCAACAGCAAGCACCGATTCATTTAGTTCGGTTTCATTCAGCGACGAAAGAAGCACGCGGATGGTAGGCCCGACAACTCCCGACCCAGCCGACGTCCTCAGCGTCTCCGCTTTGAATCGGCTTGCGAAGACCAGTCTGGAAATGGCCTTCCCTTCAGTTTGGGTTTCGGGCGAAATTACCAAGGTCACGCGAGCAGCGTCCGGCCATGCCTATCTGACATTGAAAGACGAGACGGCCGCGATCGGCACAACAATCTGGAAATCTGCGCTCGCTCGAATTCGCTTCGACTTCAAACTCGGCATGGAAGTTCTCGCTCGCGGCAAGCTTTCGATCTATGAGGCGCGAGGGGAGTACCAACTTAACGTCGATCAACTGCTTCCGAAAGGCATCGGGGCTCTGGATCTTGCCTTCCAACAGTTGAAGGAAAAGCTTGAGGGAAAAGGCTATTTCGACCCGCGGCGCAAAAAACCTTTGCCGCGTTTTCCACGTTCCATCGCGATCGTGACTAGCCCGAGTGGGGCAGCCATCCGGGACATGTTGGAAATTCTCACTCGTCGTTGGCCGATTGCACAAGTTTTGGTCGTTCCGGTTCGCGTTCAAGGTGAAGGTGCCTCGACCGAAATCGCGGCCGCCATTCGGCAACTGAACCAGCTTCATCTGGCAGGATCAATTCGCATCGACACCATGATCGTTGGCAGAGGTGGTGGGAGCATTGAAGACCTCTGGGCTTTCAACGAAGAAATCGTGGCAGACGCGATTTTTGCCTCGCGTATACCAATCATCAGTGCCGTGGGGCATGAGAGTGATGTGACGATTTCCGATCTGGTGGCCGACCATCGAGCGCTAACGCCGAGCCACGCGATCACCGATCTGACTCCGGACCGCAACGAACTGAATTCCGCCCTTGGCGAACTTGGCAATCGCTTGCTCGAACGATTCACTCGCCGGATCGACCTGGCAAGGCAGCGGCTAAATTCTCTCGCGGATCGCCGTGCTTTTCGCAGCCCCCTGGACCGAATTCGAGACGGCGAACGCCGGCTGGATGACTGGGATGCTCGGCTTCAACGGGCGGGGGCGAATCGCGTCGATAAAGGCAAGCTCCAACTGGCCGCGCTGAGTTCGCGTTTGGAATCCTTGAGTCCATTGGGCGTGCTCTCGCGTGGCTATAGCCTGACACAATCTGCGGCCGGTCAGGTGATTCGAAACACAGTGCAAGTTTCGCCCGGCGAATTGATTACGACCCGATTGGCAGACGGAACCATCACGAGCCGAGTGGAGCAAACCGAATGATTGAGAATCCGAGTTTCGAAAGTGCACTTGCAGAAGTGGAGCAGATTCTGCGCGCACTCGAAGATGGCTCCACCACACTTGAAGAAAGTCTAGCCCGTTATGAACGTGGCGTGGGTATGCTAAAGATTTGCTACGGCCACCTGCAATCAGCCGAAAAGCGGATCACGCAACTCGCCGGCGTCGATAGCGAAGGCAAACCGATCACGAAGCCATTTGAACACTCGGCCTCCGATGGCGTGGCGACCGAGGCACGCTCTCGTCCAGCTCGTTCAAAGCCCAAGGAAGATTCGGGAATGTATTGAGCCGAAGAATTCGGCTATCCCCGCGAGCTGAAGTCGGGCTCAAGGGAAGATACGTCCGCCGACAATCGCTTCCGATCGCCTGCGGCAGTGGTGATCGCGTTTTCGCCGAATGAATTCGCCGGGCGCATGGTTGGTTCGATCAGTTCACGAATCCGTCGCCGCGTACGCCAGTACACGTCTTCCATCAAGTAGTGTCCGAATTCCCCATTTCGGCCAATGCTGTAAAGCCCGTCGATTCCGGT
>Ga0163144_10026803_pt1 | contig 11187 bp, 8 predicted proteins | sample OliLak19BULKMAT1_FD_123175 | JGI IMG/M metagenome (GOLD analysis project Ga0163144, IMG submission 123175) | Freshwater microbial mat bacterial communities from Lake Vanda, McMurdo Dry Valleys, Antarctica - Oligotrophic Lake LV.19.BULKMAT1 | ecosystem: Environmental > Aquatic > Freshwater > Lake... | reverse complement strand
TTCGTCGCGGTCGAAGATGTAAGTGGAGAGCGTGACGGAATGGCGGGCGGCGGCGATGGCTTCGAGCATCGCGGGATAAGCGGCGTCGCCGTTGACGAGAAGTTCGACGCGGTTGCCCGGCAGCAGCGGGCGGATGAGCACCTTGGCGGTGACACTGGCCAGCGAGGCCAGGTGGCGGCTGGCGACAGGCAGCAGTTGTGTGAGTTCTTCAACGGAACATTCATCGACCATCTGCCGGGCGCGGAAGTGCTCCAAATCGCCGCGCAGCAGGATGGCCCGCCGTTTGATGCGATTGACTCCGAGAATGAAGTAAAGGACGGCTCCGATCAACGGCACGAACCAGATGAAGCCGACCCAAAGCGTGGCGGCGCGGGTATCGCGTTTGTGCAGCAGCGCGTGCGCCGAGCCGATCAGCGATAGCAACAAGGTCAGCCCTGCCACGATGTATTCCCAGGCATCCAGCAATTGATCCAGCCAGTCCATAACTCGAATTCGCTACCCCGCTGTCGCGAGCGTGATACCTGCGGAGCACGCCGAGAGGATAGGCGGTCCGAGTCCGTGACGCGAGATGTGAAGTCGAAGGGCTTCGGGGCGCACCGTGGTCTGTGTCTGCCTCGATTGCTTCAACTCTGGCTGCCGCTCGCTTTGGGCTTGCCGAAGCAAATGAGCCACAGAAACCCAATCGCTCCTGCTATCAGTGACGCCAGAACAATGGCCATTTTTGAAGCGTTAACTTATGAGTAATTCCGCGATAATCATTTCATAAGATTAATCATTTTGTTGTGCATAACGGACCTGGGCGTGTTCAGGTTTTTCATTTCAGGCGGACCAAATGCGGCCCCGCTGGAATCAATTCGATCAGGGCATCGAATTCTTCGCGATCAGCGCGTCTCGTCGTCGAAAGATTCATTTGTTCTACGCAATTGGTGGACGGACTATTTATAGAGCGATTGGGTAAAGGTTGTAATAGCAAGTTTGCCCAATTGATTGCGAAAACTGCTCATGCTTTTCTGACGGGCGGAGACGACTCGTGGCTGCCGTCTGGTTTAACTTTTCCGACAGGCAGCGCCGCTCTTCCCGGCGTGCCCGTCATCCACCTTGCGTTCGCGTGACGCTCGACAATTAGCGCGCTCAACTCTTACTGTTTGGCGAAGAATGGAAGACCGAGATCCAGCGACGACGGAAGAATATTTGCAACTGCACCCCGCGGATTTGGCGGATCGTTTGCAACGGATGCCTTCCGATGAGGCGCGTGAGGTATTGATCGGCCTCCCGCGCGCCACCGCCGCCGCCGCCATTTCCGAGTTGGAACATGAGCAATCGCAGGAATTGCTCGCCGGCTTTTCGCCCGAGCAGGTGACCGAGTTTCTCGGGGCGATGCCCTCCAACGAAGCGGCGGACGTGGCGGGGGATTTATCCGACGAGCAACGTGAGGAGGCACTGGCGGATTTGCCGCCGGAGAAATCTGCGAAGGTCAACGCGCTTCTGCGTTATCCGGAAGACACTGCAGGCGGGATCATGAGCGACCGTTTCATCGCCCTGCGCTCGGATCAAACGATTCTGGAATGCCAGCAGACGCTGCGATCTCTGGCGGAAACGGAAACCCCGGATGTTTCCTACCTTTACGTGACCGATGGGCAGAAGAAATTTCTCGGTGTAATTTCCCTGCGCGACCTCGTTTTTCGTCGGCCGGAACGGCGCATCGAAGACATCATGAATCGCTCCGCTGCGTCCATTCGCGTGGATGCCGACCAGGAGGAGATTGCCCGCCAGTTCGAGCATTATCATTACCTCGGCCTGCCGGTCCTGGATTTCGAGGGGCGCCTGGTGGGCGTCCTGCGAGCCAACGATGTCATCGAAGTCGCGCAGGACGAAGCGACCGAGGACATGCAGTTGATGGTCGGTTTGTCCGGGGAAGAACGCGCGTTGACGCCGTGGCATCGTTCGATTCGCAGCCGGTTGCCGTGGCTCTGCGTCAATCTTGGCACCGCATTTCTGGCGGCCGCCGTGGTCGGAATCTTTGAGAGCACAATCGCGCGGTGGACGGTGCTGGCCATTTTTTTGCCGATTGTGGCAGGGCAGGGGGGCAATGCAGGAGCGCAAACCCTCACCGTGATCATTCGCGATCTGGCGCTCGGGGAACTCTCGCCGGGCGACGGGCGCAAGGCGTTGATGAAGGAGCTGCTGCTCGGCGCGGTCAACGGATTGGCCATCGGCCTGATCGTCGGAGTGGTCAGCTACGTCTGGAAAGGACAGGCTATTCTGGGACTGGTGGTGGGGGTGGCGATGTTGCTCAACATGGTGGCGGCGGCGCTATCGGGCGTGTTGATACCTTTCGGGCTGAAAGCGATGAAGATCGATCCCGCCCTGGCGTCGAGTATTTTTCTGACGACAGTGACTGACGTGGCGGGATTCTTTTTCTTCCTCGGCCTGGCCACGATGGCAATGCGCTGGTGGGGCATTTAGAACACACCGACGATAAACACCAACATCCAAGCTCCAAACACCAGAGAATCTCCAAACACCAGGATTTCAAATGGCTTTAGAAATTGGAGCTTCTTTGGTGTTTGGATTTTGATGTTTGGTGTTTTGGTCCCCGGTTCCGTTGGAATTAGCCCGGCCTCAAAAAAAAGCTCGCACTCGTCAAAACTGGAAATCACTTTAAGCTGTAAAACGTGCAGTCCTGGCGAGAATCCTCACAACCTTACATCGCGAAAGCGCAGGGATTTATCCGCCATCATTGGAAACGAATCCTGGCGATCCGGGAAAGAATCCGATTCAGCGAGGAAGCGCTCCACCTCGTGCTGGCGGGCGCGGTCGGCGTCATCGGCGGTTTCACAAACCTGGCTTTTTATCACGGCATCCGCCTGGCCCAGAAACTCATTTTTGGGCACGCGGCCGATGCCGTCAGCGTCGCGGAATCCATTCCTTCCTGGCAGCGTTTTGCGATTCCGACATTGGGCGGGTTGGCGGCGGGCGGTATCCTCTTTTGGGGACTTCGACTTGTCGGGAAGCAGGGGTCAGCAAGTTTTCTCGAAGTGGTCGTGGCCGGGGACGGTCGCCTGCCGTTCCGCTCGGGCGTGGTTCGCGCTGTTTCATCGTTGCTGAGCATTTCTTCCGGCGCGTCGATAGGCCGGGAGGGAGCCATCACGCAATTGACCGCCATGTTTGCATCCAAATGGGGGCAGGTGGCGAAGTGGCATCCGTATCGCCTGCGACTGCTGGTAGCCTGTGGCGCGGCGTCCGGTCTGGCCGCCGCCTACAACGCTCCAATTGCCGGGGCGGTTTTTGCCGCGCAAATCGTTCTGGGAAATTTCTCGATGAACCTCTTCGCGCCGTTGATTTTTTCCTCGGTCATCGCGTCAATGCTTTCGCGCAATTTTTTTGGGATCAAGCCGTGGTACGCAATGCCACCTTACGAATTCACGAGCATCGCGGAATTGCCGTGGTTTCTGATCCTCGGCGCGTTGGCCGGCGTGCTGGGAGTTGTCTTCATGAAACTGCTGCGCCGCAGCGAAGAGGTCTTTGGCCGTTTCGGTTTGCCCATCTACCTGCGACTGGCGGTTGGCGGTGCGTTGGTAGGCGGAATTTCCATTGTCTATCCGCAGGTATGGGGCAATGGCTATTCGGTGGCCAACCAGATTCTTCAAGACGAATTTGCTTTGAAGATGCTGGCCGGAATTTTCCTGGCAAAATTGTTGGCGACCGTTTTGTCGATCGGCTCAGGAGCGGTGGGCGGGGTGTTCACACCGACGCTGTTCCTCGGGGCCGGCCTGGGCGCGCTGATGGGGAAACTTTTGCACATGGCACACCTTGGAGCGGAACTGCCCATCGGTATCTTCGCTTTGGTGGGAATGGGGAGCATGCTTGCCGCCACTACACGCTCCCCGCTGCTGGCCATGATCATGATTTTTGAGATGTCGCTCAATTACTCGCTGATGCCAGCCTTGATGCTCGCGAGCGTCATTTCAACCCTGGTCGCGCGCCATCTGCATCGTGACTCGATTTACACCGAGCCGCTGCGCAAGAAAGGCCTCGCGTTCGAAACCGAGTCCACCCGTTCCGGAGCTGCGACCGAGCAAACCGTCGGTGATGTGATGCGCACGCCTGTGCCGCCCGTCCACGAAACGGCGACATTGCGCGAAGTGGCCACCCGGTTTCTGACCAGCGCAAATAATTTTCTGCCCGTGGTCGATGACCAGCAGCGCCTGCTCGGTGTCGTCGCGCTCCAGGATTTGAAGGAATATCTCAATGCGGGCCGTGAATTAGACGCCATCATCGCCTACGACGTGATGCGGCCAACCCCGCCCTGCCTGACGCCGAGCCAGCGCTTGCTGGACGCGCTGCCTGTGCTGCTGGCGAGTGAGCAGCGAAACGTACCGGTCGTAAACACGTTCAAGGAGAACCGGCTGGTCGGAGCCGTCGTTCGGGCCGAGGCGCTGGGATTTCTATCCGAAGCGATCGCGTCGAGCGGCACCACGTCCAAATCGTCCAAAACAGAAGGGGTCAAAGAAGGGCCAGACAACCCAAAACCGCCGCCAAAAACCAAATGAAAAGCACCGTGCGCACGCGACTCCAGCCGTGCCGGACGAGTCGATGGGAAAAGTGGTTGTTGTCCCCCACGTAAAACGGCTGGCCGAGACGCCAGCGCAAGATGACCACGCAAACGAGGTCGGCCAGCGGAACCGCCAGAATCAAGAGGGGCCTGAGCACCGCAAGAGTTTTCTGGTTTTCTGGCGTGTAGAAGTGGGGCAGAATGGCCAGCACCGCCAACAGAAACCCGACGAGATGACTTCCGGCATCGCCAAGGAAAGCGGTGGCTTTCGGAAAGTTGTAGGGCAGAAATCCGAGCAACGCTCCGGCTGCAACAAACGCGAGGATACCCACAAGATACTGGCCAGCCGCGGCCGCGCTCAACGCGAAGCAGCTCGCGGCAATGCCACCGACGCCGACGCAAAGTCCGTTCATGTTGTCGATGAAGTTGAAGGCGTTGGTCACGGTGAGTATCCACAGAACAGTGATGGCATAACTAAAGACGGGATTTGGGACGAACAGCGTAATGCGCACGCCTGCTGCCGCGACCAGTAACGCGATCAGGAATTGGCCGGCAAATTTCGCTTTCGCGGAGAGTTCATGCTTATCGTCCACCCAACCCAGCAGAAGCATCCCAATTGCGCCGAGAATAATCGCCACCAACTCGACGGCTCGTTTACCCAGGCCGTACTGCAACAATCCAAGCGAATGGGATTCGGAAGAATTCAGGCTAAGAACGAAAGCGCCGACTATGACCGGAAGCGCCAGACCCGTCATCACGGCGAAGCCGCCCGCGAGAGGAATAGGACTCGCATGAATCTTCCTGTGGCCCGGATCATCCACCAAACCGGAACGAAGACACCAGTTGCGCCAAAAGGGAAGGGCGAGAAGTGTCGTCAAAAATGCGCCCAATGCGGCGACTCCATAAATGTAGGCCGGAAAGTTCATCGAGGTCGAAGAGCAGAGCCGTTGACGGAACGTTCGAAACGCAGCCGTTGAGACGAAGAGGCGGAAAGGCGACCACGATCTTCTGAGGAATCCGCCTCATCACGGCGGCGGTTACGTGTCGAATTCACGTTTTGCGAAGGGCTGTTGAGTCCGGCATGAAGCTTTCGGTAAAGCTCGTAAATGTTTTCCACCATTCGTTCGACAGAGAATTGTCCCTTGACGATTTCCTGGCCCCGTTTCCCCAATTGCGCTCCGAGGATCGAATCCTGCGCCAGCAGCAATAGTTTTTCCCGCAGGTCCACAGAGTCGCCCGGTTGAACCAAAAAACCGGTTTCATTCGTGACACAGATCTCACCCGCGCCGTCGCAGTCATAGGCCACCACGGGTTTGGCTGCGGCGAGCGCCTGCGGCAGGGCGCGCGGCAGACCCTCGCGGCTGGAAAGATGCACGAGCGTATCCATGATCCCGACATGCCGCGGAATCTCAGCCGGGGGAATCAGCCCGGTGAAGATAAAATGGCTTTTCAAACCGGAAGATTCCGCGAAGCTCTCAAACCGCCCACGCCACTCGCCGCCTCCGACCAGCAGAAACTTGATTCGGGGACAATGTTGGATTAACGCCGGAGCGACTTCGAACAAATCGTCATGGCCCTTTAACTTGAAGAGCCGTGCGATTTTTCCGATCACAAAATCGCCTGGCGAAATCCCGAGTTTTTTGCGCAGTGCCGGGTCGTTGGTTGCGGCCAGGAATGGATCGAGCGGGAAACCGCTGAAGACTCGCGTGTATTGATCGGCCTTGCCAATGCCCGCAGCCAGATATTGCCGTGTCATCGCGTCGGCAACGGAAATGAAATGAGTGGTGAAACGCGCGACGTATTGTTCCGCCGAACGGAAGACAAGGTTGGCGGGACGATTTTGAAACGGTCCGAAGGAAGGTCCGTGGATGGTGTGGACGATGACCGGGACGCGAGCGCGCCGGGCCGCCACGCGGCCAAGGATTCCCGCCTTGCCGCTGTGCGTGTGAACGATGTCTGGTTTTGTGTCCCGAAAAATTTTTGTGAGACTCCGGAGCGCGAGCAGGTCGTTTGCCGGATGGACAGGACGCACGAGGCGCGGAACGATCTTGAACAGGTGCGGTGCGGAAGCAAACGCGGACTCCAGCGAGCCTTCTGGCCCGGTGGTCGGGCCGGAAATCAGGTCGCATTGAAAATCCGGTTTTTGCTGGAGTCCAAGGACCGTTGCAACTGTGTTCTCCTGCGCTCCTCCGACAATCAGGCGCGTGATGACGTGCGTGACACGCATCGAATCAACCTTTGCCGCTCTCTAAGTCCTTGATGCGTTTCTGGACCTCTTCGAATTCCTTCGTCCCCTGTGGCGCATATTTTGAATAAGTCCGGTAATTCTTGAGAGCGGCGGATTGGTCGTTTTGCTTCTCCGCAATTTGCGCCAGGCCGTAATAGATCTGGAATGTTTCGACCGGAGCAGTGTCCAGCAGCGTTTCATAATCACGCTTGGCATCGGCGAGCTGTCCGCTCTGGAGGTTGGCGATGGCTCGATTGAACAGTGCGGTGGGATGTTGGGGTTCGATTTTCAAAAGCTCGTTGAAGGTGGCCACGGCCTGAGCAAACTGGCCCAGTTGCATTTGCAGAACGCCTTTCGTGAAGATGGCGCGCGTGTTTCGCGGGGCAATCGCCAGTTGCTTCTGGACGGAATCGAGCGCGTTTGTAAAGCGGCCCATGTCCAGATAAAACTGGGTGAGCAGCGCGAATTGGTTTTCGCTCCCTGGATTTTGCGCCGAGGATGCCAGCAGGATTTGCTCGGCGGTTTGAACATCGTTTTTGGCCAGATGCGCCAGGGACTCGACACGCAACAGCTCGAACTCCATGTTGGTGTTAATTAACGAACTCTTCGGTTCCTTCTGGAGTTGTTTCACCAATTGGAGAGCCTCCTCCGGGCGTCGTAGTTCGACATAGGTCTTGGCCAGGCCCAGACGCGCGGCAAAATCGCCCGGCACCAACTCGAGCAACCGAAGAAAGTTCTGGGCCGATTGGCGAAGATTTCCCCCGCGCGCGAAATTTTCCCCAAGTTGCAGGTTGATGGTCGGCTCGTCAAACGGGCCGTTCCAGGTCATGGCGCTTTGCAAATCGCGATATTGGCGGAGCGTCGCTGCCAGGCTTTCCTCCGATTCCATGCCGCGATTTTCGCCCTTGCTCAGGCTGGCGTTGTACTGCTGATTAATCAGCGCCACCGCGTTTTCCGGGTTCAGAGCGATCGCGCTCGAAAACGCCGCCGCAGCCTCGGGGAGCATTTTTGCTTTTTGCAATTCCACTCCCCAGTGATTCAAGGACCGGGAATAATAGGCTTTGATCAATCGGACATCGGAGCCTTTCTGCACGAGGTTGGTCAGCGACGGAAGTATTTCTTTGGTGAAGGCATTCCAAAACGCCTGATTCTCGGCGAGAACGGCGCTGGATATGGGGGGTGGCATGATGGCATTCGTTGGATAGGATTTCAGCTCGTAAACGAGCTTGTGCGACGTCGGATAATATCTTTCAAAATAATAGCCGAAGCTCGGATGTAAATAAAACACCCGATGGGTTTTGCTCAAAACGTCGATGCGCTGAAGTAATCCGTAATCGGTGATCTGGTTGGTCTCGCCCTGTTCCGGCCAATCGGAAGGATAATGCGCATGCAGCTTCCTATGATACGCTCGTGAGTTTAACGCCGCCGTATCCACCAGGATATTCGATGACGCCCTGCCGAGTTGGGCGTCGATGGCACGCAGGAAATGGAGCCGCGCCGCGTCATCACTCAGGACAAGAGCTCCGCTTGCTGGAAGTGATTCGGACACAGTTTTGAAGAACTGGTTTGCGGCGTCGCCATTCCCCGCCCGGATCATCGGGAGGTTTTTCACAGCCAGCGCCACAGGAACCGCGAGAGCCGCAATCCACGCGGCAATCACGACCACCGGGTCAATAATTTTCAATGCCCCTCGGGAACGCTCCCAGGCTTGCATCGGTTGTCGGCCAAACACCAGCAGGACGTAGCCAACAAAATAACCGACGCCAAGCGCGGTCAAAAAATAAAAGGTCAGATAGGGCGCCACGTCATAGCCAAGGGCACGGGCGCTGAATTGCGGATCAAAAAAAATCCAAAGCCCGATCCCCAGGAAAACGATGTGCATCAGCCGGAACATGAATGTGGTTGCAGCTGTGCCCGCCGGACTGATATCACCGCGAAATGACGGCCAGCGAATGGCGATCATCAACAAAGGCAGAAGCGAGGTCAGGGCGATCATCAACAGCCGCGCCCGGATGGCCGGGAATTGGACGAAGGGCACCGCGTAAAGATAGTATTTCTGAAAGCGCAGATTTTCCTTTAGCGCCTGATAAAAGGACAAATCGGAGCTGCTGGAGAGAGCGGACAGCGCAGGCAACAAGAAATAAAAGGAGAGGCCAATCGCGCCAAACGCAGCGACGCGTGAAATGAAACGAAATTGGAAGAAACTCAATCCCTTTATCCAGATCAGGCCAACCAGGAAGAACGGGAAGAATCCAATCATCGCCCAGTTGTTGGTGATGGCCAGGCCGTAGGCCAAGGCAAACTTTGCAATCCACGGTTCCTGTTTGGACACTCGAAATTCGAGCAGGCAGCGAATCACGTAGGCGAAAAGGAGCAGATCGAAAATCTCTCCGGTGGATGCGATGGCGTGTTCCCAGAAGGTCAGTTGCAGTCCGCAAACCAGGACGCCGGCGACCGGAGCAAGCCACGCGTGCGGCAGGTTCAACAGCGCGAATTTACCGAGCTCGCGCTGACGTTGATCCCGGGTCCGGTCGTGAGGCAAAAGCTGGATGGAGCGAGCCAGCAGGGCCAGTGTGAACGCCGCGCAGAGTGCGGAGAACAGGTTGAGCGCAATGATTTGAGCATTGCCGGAAAACAAATAGAGCGGCAAGGTCGCAAGAAAGTGAATCGGTGTCGTGGTCTCAACCCGCCAATCCCAACCGGCCACCTTGGCCACGACAGGAAGGCTTCTGAAAGTGACCCAGTGGCTCAACGTGATGATGTAAATGAGAAATGTCCCGGCGGCAATCATCCATGGGAGAAAGCGAACCCCGACGGGGGGGCGAAGATTTTCTCGATGCGCGCTTCCGGTTTTTTCTTGAGTCATAGCTGGTTGGATTTGAAACGATGGATTACGAGTTGGCAAGTCTTTGCAATGCGGTCAATTCGCCCGCGGTGATTTTTCGAGGAGGGAACGTATGGCCGTATTGGTTCAGTTTGGCGGACGAGGCTACAGACGAGTCAACTTGCGAGGACGATCGTCCCAACGAAGTTCCCAATTTGTCCCGCTGGGCGTGATTAAAGCGAGTGAGGTTGCGCGGCTGTGTCGCAGACCAGCCACAGCGGTCAATCAATTCTCGTGCCTGTGAACCAGTCAACGTGCTGCGGTCGATGCTCCGCACACAGCCCGATTATCCCCGCTCCTCGCGTGACAAGTTTATTGACCCTCGGTGCAGAAATCGCTAGGGTAACTTCATATCCGGAAATTTTATGAAGACGCGCACGCCTATCTCTGCCCAGCCGCAAGCCTCTACCGGGGCTGCATTTACTTTGATCGAGCTTCTCGTCGTCATAGCGATTATTGCGATCCTGGCCGGGCTTTTGTTGCCCGCTTTGTCGAAAGCGAAAGCAAAGGCGCAAAGCATTTCGTGCCTCAGCAACACAAAACAGCTCACGCTGGCTTGGACGATGTATAGCGGTGACAATCGGGAGGAATTGGTGCCGAATTATTTGTTTGACCAAAAGCAGGCTTGGATTCTCGGCGATGTCAATTCGCGTCCGGGCGATACGAATTTTGCCAATATCCGAAACGGAAAACTTTTTACTTACAACGGCTCTCTCGGGATTTACATTTGTCCGGCTGACGATTACAAGCGGGGCGGGACCACCAAAATTACTCGCGTGCGCAGTTTCTCGATGTCAGGCCAGATGAACGCGGATGTTAACGTCAACCCGACGTATCCCATGCGGAAGAAAACCTCGGACATTTTTAACCCCGGACCCAGCGGCGCCCTGGTTTTCATCGACGAGAGCTCGACCACGCTCGAAGATGGTTATTTCGCCATTCAGGTCGATAATCGCGTCTGGCAGAACAGTCCCTCCGATCGTCACAGTCGCGGGGCCAACTTGAGTTTTGCCGATGGCCATTCGGAAATTTACAGATGGCGGGAGCCGCTCACGGGGAAAACCTTCTACAACCAGCCGGCCCTGTCCCCGGTTGATCGGGATTTCGACAGGGTCGCCGCTGCCATCGCGACGAAAAAATAGCCGACTGGGCCGGTTGGCGAAGGGTTCATCTCTCCGGGATTGTCCGACTCGATCTCAATGCTTTTGTGGAACCCGGCGTTCTTGTCCTTTGGGCAAACGTCGAATTGCGTTTCCGAGACGCATTGGATGATCGACAGAGCGGCCCGGGGCGAGGCAGGGCGCGTCATTCCCTTGCGCGCCCTGAAAAATTCCGGGTTTCGAGTTGGTATTCGTTCAGGCGGGATCAGAATCAGATATTCTTCGGACGAACTTGCTGGAATTCTTGAAGAATAGTCTCGCGGGCCAGTCTTGTTCCTGAGCTCCGGCCATCCCCTCCCTGTGGTTTTACTCCGAGGAAAAACGTGTGCCAACGGCTGAGGGCCTGTCTGAAAAAGGTGGA